>ERZ773103.168-NODE-168-length-68838-cov-7.151244_pt1 | contig 68838 bp, 57 predicted proteins | sample MGYA00511118_ERZ773103 | MGnify/ENA primary metagenome ERZ773103 (study PRJEB29015, sample SAMEA2737821) | human gut metagenome | biome: human gut; feature: human-associated habitat; material: faeces | place: China | collected 2012 ... | reverse complement strand
GGTCTGCGTCACACCTTCTGCCACTACACCATTATCCGCACACATGATGAGCAATGCCTTTTTATCTATCCGCACATTTTCATCACGAATCATTCCTGCGATTTTCATCACATCTTCTTCTAATTTTCCAAGACTATGCAAAGGTTTTGCAATAGAATTCCATTTTTTTGCTGATTTTTTTCGATAAGTTTCATCCAATGGTTCTATTTTTTCTATGATTTTCTGTAATTCCATCAACTAATTCTTCCTCTGGTTTATTTATATTTTTTACATGCCTTCAAAAACGCTTCTGCTACGCGTGGGTTTCCCCTATAATATAAATGAGGATACCCTGCAAATATCGTCTCAGTACTAATCATACATTCCCACCGTCTCTCTGACAATGGCTTTTTCGCCACAAATGCCTGCCCACATTCTTCTGCATCATAATAATGGAACTCATGCGCCGGAATCTCGCCAACCTTCATTCCAAATACATTTCCACCACTAAGCGTAATATAGCCGAACCGTTTCAGTGACGTGGTCTTATAAGATACCCCGGATAGCACGCCTGCCATCGGATAGTTTCTTCCATCCACACCTTCTAACATTTCCATCAGATACATAAACCCACCACACTCAGCCATACATGGAAGTCCTTTTTGCAGTTTTTCCCTGATATCCGTACGCATGGATTGATTTTCACTTAAACTTTCAGCATATAGCTCCGGATACCCTCCATATAATAAAAGTCCATCAATGTTCTCCGGAAGAACCTCATCGTGAAGTGGTGAAAATGGGATCAGTTGTGCCCCCATAGTTTCTAGTACTTCTTTATTATCCTGATAAATAAAGCAAAAGGCCTCATCCTGCGCGATTCCTATTCTTATTGATTTTTCTGCTCTCGCCTCCGGACACACGTCCAACTTCTCAGTCAACAATTTTTCTAAAATACCATCCTCTATCTCCTGACTCTTCTTTGCCAACTCTAAAATTCCGTCTATATCAATAGATGCCTCAACCTGTTTTCCCAATTTTTCTATCTGTTCTTTGATTTTTTCCACTTCATTAGGAAGTTTTAACCCGAGATATCTGCTTTCAAAGGTGACATCTTTCATCACCGGAAGGTATCCATAGACGGTTACCCCGATCTGTTCTTCGATCATTTTCTTCATTCTGCCATACATCATCGGAGATAAACGGTTTAGAATCACACCCTTTATATGGCTGTTTTCTCTATAATGAAGGAACCCTTCGATTACCGGAAGTATCGATACACTTAACCCCTTGCAATCTACTAAAAGTATTGCCGGTGTCTCTGTCACATCTGCCACTTCATAAGCACTTGCCTCCGTAGAGATTCCCGCAAGTCCATCATAATAGCCCATGACTCCTTCCATGACAGCGATATCATGTTCATTTCCATGTTTTCTTAAAACTTCTCTTACACCGGATTTTCCACATAAAAATGTATCCAGGTTATAACTATCCACACCCAGCACACGCTTATGAAACATTGGATCAATGTAATCCGGTCCACATTTAAATGCAGCCGGATGACAGCCCCTATTTAGAAATGCCTGCAAAATTCCACAGGTAAGCATCGTCTTTCCACCACCGCTTGAAGGTGCTGTGATTAAGATTCTTGGTATCTTCATCTCTACTCCTGTTCTTCATTCAATGTAAAACTGATCACATATACCGGATTTTGTCCGGTCATCATATGATAGCTTCCGATATTTCTGGCTTTCGAAATCTGTACCTGCACAATCTCATCATCCAGATATGTTCTGCTTTTTAAACACTCCAGAGCTTCCATTACGGTCTCTAATGTAATTGCATTTAAGACAATTCGCGCTTTCGGATTCTTTTTTGCTATTACATCTAATATTTCTTTTAAATGGCCTTTACTTCCACCGATGAAAACTGCATCCGGTGATGGAAGTTCTTTTAATACCTCCGGTGCCATCCCGGCTACAACCGTAAGATTATCTGTTCCAAATTTCCTACTATTCTGATAAATCAGTTCCACAGCCTCTTTTTTCGTCTCAACAGCATAGACCTGACCGCCAGTAACCAGTCTCGCCGCTTCTACCGACACTGAACCCGTCCCGGCTCCGATATCATAGACGATTGAATTCTTCTTTAACTTCATCTTTGATAAACTGACCGTGCGCACTTCTTCTTTTGTCATCGGGACATCTCCCCGAAGGAATTCCCGATCCGCTATTCCACTTGTGCCAGTTCCACCCACGGCTTTCGGATTCTCTATGTACATAACTGCCAATGCGTCATTCTCATATTCCATGCAGTCCTGCATAGACAGATGTAAGATTTCTTCCTTTTCATAAGAAAGATTCACTCCAATAGAAACTTCTAAATTTCCATATCCATACTCCGTGAATATCTTTCCTGTCTTTTGAATATTTTCTGCGGATCCGGCAAGCACAAACACTTTCGGATTCTCCCGCACAATGGATAACAAATTCGTATTTCTTCCGTGAACACTCGTAAACACCGCATCCTCCCAGGATACTCCTAACCTCGCACTAAGTGCCACAACGGACGAGATTCCAGGAATAATCTCCACAGATACTGATCGTTTCGCTAACCTTCCATCTGTAAGGACTTCTTTTAGTTTCTTCGCCCCACTGTAGAAACCCGGATCTCCGGATAATACCACTGCCACTTTCTGATATTCTGGATGTTCTTTGATATACGCTGCGATTTTGTCTGCACGATATTCTTTATAGAATCTTACCTGGTTTTTTGCACCATCTTTTTCAAGAATCTTTTTCGCCGCCTGTAGCATCCGCTCTGCCCCAATCATGAGTTCTGCTTCCCTGCAGATCTGCATCGCCTCTATCGTAAAAGTCCGTTCTGAACCAGTTCCTATTCCCACAAGCGAGACTTCTAATTTTTCTTTTTCATCCGTTATCTCCAAATGCTCTTTTAAATATTCGCAGAGTTCCTGATAACGATATCCCGACTCTTCCACCGGTCTTCCTATTACAACAAGCGTAACCCCTGCTCTTCTTGCCGCCTCGCATTTTTCCTCATATCCACCGGTCGTTCCGGACTCCTTGGTTACAAGATAACGAATCTGATAATCCTTAAGCATCGCCAGATTCATTTCCATCGAAAATGGACCCTGCATACAGATTAAATGTCTTCCTGTAATCCCCAGCGCATCACATTTTTCAACCACATTTTTCACAGACAGGACTCTTGCATAAATACGTTCTGCATATTCCGGAAGTTCCGTATATGCATCCAGTTCTTTACTTCCTGTAGTCGCCAGAATATTTCCTTTTGTAGTCTTTAAATATTCTACTGCCTCTTTTACATTCGAGACATAGACGCTTTCTTCTGTTTCTTTTTCTTCTCCCAATGCACTTTCTCTCAAAAGTCTTAAGTAGGTCACAGAATAACAGCACTCTGTACAGGCCTCTTTTATATTCTTTGTTACCTCCTGGGCGTATGGATGCGTTGCATCGATCACATACTCCGGCCTTATCTCATCTATTAACCGAGCCATCTGTTCTTTATTCTGTCTTTCATGGCTGACTGTCAGATGTTCGTGTTCTTTTAGCAGCCTTTCTCCATATTCCGTCGCCACACAGGCATGCACAAACACTCCCCGTGCCAACAGATATTCCGTCAGTTTCCGTCCTTCAGTTGTCCCCGCATAAATTATGATTCTATGTTCTTTCATCTTTTAAATATCCTTCCGATATCCTCTCGGCGTCACCATGTGACCATTTATTATCTTTGTATCTTTATTCCCAATAAATACCGTAGAAAACATATCCACTTCTGTACTTTCTAATTCCTGTAATGTCAGAATCTTCATTTCTTCCCCTTTGCGGGCAATATTTCTTACGATTCCACACACTGTATGTGCATCCTTATGCTCCATCAAGATATGGCACGCTTTACTCAGATAAGTTTTTCGTTTCTTGCTGGACGGATTATATAATGCTATGACCAGATCCGCCTCCGCCGCCAGCCTGAGTCTTTTCTCTATGGTATCCCACGGCGTCAGAAGATCACTCAAACTGATCAGGCAAGAGTCATGACTCATCGGTGCTCCTAACACTGCGGAACCTCCAAGAGCTGCCGTCACTCCCGGGATAATCTGAAGCTCTACTTCCGGATACATCTCACCAACTTCATACATCAGACTTGCCATTCCATAGATCCCCGCATCCCCACTACATACCATCGAAACCTTGTTTCCTTTTATCGCTTCTTCATATGCCATCTGGCATCGCTTTACTTCCTGACGCATCGGCGTCGTTAAAAACTCTTTTTCGGCAAAATGCTCTTTTAAAAGATCTACATACACCGTATACCCAATGATCACATCTGATTCTTCCAGTGCTTTTACCGCCCGGATCGTCATATCTTCATAAGCTCCCGGTCCTATACCCACTACATATATCTTACTCAAAACTTACACTCCATTCTCTCATCGCTGCCGCCACGGTCACACCTTCCGATGCCGTTTTTTTCACTAACATCAACGACATTTTCCCAGTTCTGCTCCACTCAGCACATACAGCACTTCTTTCGCATACATTATCCACTCCTGTAATGCTCTTTACAAAGGCTGATGGCTGATAATTTCCCGGAACCTTCTTTAATTGTTCTGACGAATAAGTCTGATACTCTAACTTCTCCTTCTCACAAAATTTAAGGATTCCCTCTTCCTCTGCCTTCAGATCAATACTTGCAACTTCGGCGAGTGCCTCTCGACAAATCCGCATAGTTGCTAAAGTCCGAGAGACGACCTCTTCTATTTTCTCATACGGCGTTTTCTTTTTACATCCCAGACCCAAAATAAGGCACTTTGGAATTAATCTCAGGATATCACCTTCCGAAGATTTTATTCCAATATAAATATCTGCATCCTCTAAAGCCCGCGTGATCTCTAACTCCTCCGGAAGTTCTCCCGAAATAGCTCCGCCTTCTTCCAGGTAGATTCTGATCTTCTCACCGGCTAATATCCTTGCCGATATCTCTTTCGCTTTCTTCATGTCAGAAATCGCCAGGTTATTCTTTTTTGCAAACACATCTACCGCCCATTTGTGATTGAGATCGGTCGCCGTCGTTATTACCGGAATCATTCCACAGTCCAATCCGGCACAGAGATTCTTTGCAAGTGCGTTGGCACCACCGATATGCCCTGATAATAACGGGATACAATATCTCGCCATCTCATCTACTACAAGTACTGCCGGATCTTCCGTCTTCTTTGTGATATATGGTGCAATAGCACGAACAGCAATTCCCACAGCTCCCACATAGATCAAAGCATCCATCGAATGAAACTTTTCTTCTGTCCATTCCCTTAGTGAAAGAGTCGTCTTTTCTCTGAGTTCACTGCATTTCGTATCTATCGTCACCGTCTCATTCTGCATTTTCAAAAATTTTTTTAATCGCAAAGAGACATCATTTCCTTTTTTTGTAAAGTTAATAATTGCTATTTTCATTTATTTTACCTTCACGATATTCTGTCGTAAATGTTGGATCATATAATTTTGATCTCTCATATGCACTCTGACTCACTGTATCTCCTACAATAATCAGTGCAGTTTTCGAAATTCCGTTTGCCTCTGCCGTTTCTTTTAACGTTGATACCGTACACCGAAATGTCTTCTCCTCCGGCCAGCTCGCTTTATACACAATTGCCGCAGGCGTATCCGGTGCATATCCCCCCTGCATCAATTGATCTTCCAATCCACCCAAAAGACCGGCACTTAAAAATAGTACCATCGTTGCCCCATGGGATGCAAAAGATGCTACGCTTTCCCGCTCCGGAACCGGCGTTCTTCCTTCCATACGGGTAATGATCACACTCTGCGACACATTCGGCAACGTATACTCCATCTCAAGAGCCGCTGCTGCACCACAGAAAGAACTGACACCCGGGCATACTTCATAGGCAATCTTCTTCTCTTCCAAAAGATCCATCTGTTCTCTGATCGCCCCATAGATACTTGGATCACCCGTGTGTAGTCTCACTGTCATCAGCCCTTTTGCCTCCGCCTGACAGATAACCTCAATCACTTCTTCCAATGTCATATGTGCACTATTATGAATCTCACATCCTGCTTTTGTCTCTTTTAATAATGCTGGATTCACTAAAGATCCCGCATAGATCACAACATCTGCTTCCTTTAAGAATCTCTGTCCCCTGACCGTGATCAGATCAGGAGCACCTGGTCCTGCACCTACAAAATATACCATCTCACACCTCATCCTTTATAAATATTAATGTATAATATCCTGCCATCTCTGGAAAATTCTCTATCCCGTCATAGATATGTTCGGTTGTCATACCACAATCTTCTACCATGATCACCCGTTGCTTTCTATCCGCATGATCTAGGTATTTTTTCAAAATCTCCTTCACCTTCGGATATTCTCTTCCAGATTTCATCAAAATCTTTGTACCGTTCAACTCTAATGCTTCCTCTATCTGATAAGAAGCCGGTATCACATGAATCTGTTCTGCTTTTTCCCCAAGCGTAACCCCTGCTCTCGCTGCTGCCGCACAAAATGAAGGAATGCCATTTATAATCTCTGTCTGATACCTCATTTTCTCTATCTCACAATGAAGATACATATATGTAGAATAAATGACCGGGTCTCCAAGTGTCAAAAAAGCAATTTCTTTTCCATCATCCAAATATTTTTTGAGGTCACAAATTCCTTTCCCATGTGCATCTGAAAGTTTCTTTTCATCTTTTGTCATCGGCATATAAATCCCAATGACTTCTTTTTCTTCCAGGTTGATTATCCCCGCTTTTTTTAAGATCTGGTAAGCAATCGTCTCCGATGGGATTTTCCCCGGGACTGCTATCACCTGACTTTTCCTTATAATCCGAACAGCCTTTAACGTCAAAAGTTCCGGATCTCCTGGTCCTATACCTACCCCATATAATTTACCGGCCATTCATTTTATCCTCCATAAATATCTTGAACATCTGATCTGCCTCAGAAGTCTTTCCGAGTATTCCATATGCATTTGAAAAAACCATAGAACTGACCTTTAATCCTTCTGATGCCCGATGTTCCATACTGCTCTCTATTTTTTCCATCACTTTCTGCATCACAAGTATCCGCTCTTCTTCTGAACATTTTGTAAGTGCATCATCTGTCGTCACACATTCTAACATCTCACAGGCAATCTCAGAAGGTACCCCCGCTCGAAGTGCAGCAGACGCCAATAACTCCATGCGGCAATCCGCCCAGCGTGAATGTGTATTCATGATTCCTCCTGCAACTTTGATCAACTTTCCAATATGACCAACTAAAACCAAGCCTTTACATCCCAGATCCGATGCCATATCTATCGTCTGTCCAATATAATTACTACATTTTACTACATATTTTTCTTCTAATCCATACTCTTTCTCCAGGAAAGATAATCCATAATTTCCCGGTGCAGCCACCAGATATCCAGTCGAACTCTCTGCAAGCTTGACCTTCATTTCCACACGGATCGTATCAATGATCGCCTGTTCACTCATCGGCTGTACAATGCCACTGGTTCCAAGGATTGACAGGCCCCCTTCTATTCCTAGCCTTGGATTAAACGTTTTTTTTGCAAGGGTCTCACCCTCCGGTATCGAAATCTCTACGAAGATTCCTCCAACATATCCAACCTCGTCGCAGGCATCCTGCACTTCTTTTCGAATCATCATTCTCGGAACACGATTAATCGCAGCGGCACCGATCGGCTGATCTAGCCCCGGTTTTGTCACACGTCCGATACCTTTTCCCCCATCAATCTGTATCTCCGGCTCGTCCATACACATTACCTGACTGTATACATAGACTCCATTCGTAATGTCCGGATCATCACCACTGTCCTTTTTTACCGCACATTTAACACTCACTGGAAAAAGTTTTTTCTCTTCACTATAAAATATCTCAATCTGTTCTATTTCCAGAGCAAGTTTCTCTCCTTTTGGAAGTTCTACAGATATCTTCTCTATTTTTTCTCCTGTAAATAACATCTGCATCGCCGCTTTTGTGGCAGCCTGGGCACACGTCCCGGTAGTATATCCCTGTCGCAGCCTTTTTTTCATCGCTCTTTTATGTCCTCCTTTTTCCAGATTGTATTTTTCTATAATATTTGTTATGATTATGAACGAAATCTTAACCGTAATATTTTTCAGAAAGGAATCCCTCTCTATATGAATGAAAGAAATTTCCAGATAACTTTAAGAAAATTTTTGACTCGTGTCATATCCTGGCTTGAGACCTTAATATCGTTGATTTTAATTTTAACTACGATCGCACTCACCATACATCTGATTATTAATATTCTTCACTATGATTCGTCGAAGATTGGTGATGGTACGATGTCTACATTATTGCAGCATTGCTTCGAACTCATTATCTCTCTGGAATTTGTTCGTATGCTGACCAAACATTCTGTCTCCAGCATCATTGAGATTATTCTTCTCTCCATTGCAAGAGGTATGATCGCAGAACATCAGACTCCTACAGAAACTGTACTCTTGATTATCGCACTATTGCTTCTCATGATCATTCGAAAGTACTTTCTTCTTCCAAATGATTTTGAGAGTGATCCCGACGCTTAAATATTCAGCTCATCCAGTGCCTGATTTATCTCTTGTTTTCGCTCGTAGAATAATAATTCTTTATTATATTTAAAGTATTCTTCACAGCCAAAACGACTGATAAATCGGGCACTTACTGCATTCGCAGTAAGCTCAGTCACGATAATAACCATTTCCTGTCCACTTCCAAATGCTTTCTCTGCAAATAAAAATACATTTGAAAGTTTCTCCCCGGCAGATTTCGCCTCTTCTTTTAATGCAGCAACTGTCTGTGCAAACGCACCTTTTACTTCCTGAAATGCATCGGTTTTATCCAAAATTTCCTGGATATCTGAAATCCTCTGCGTCAAATATTTCACACACTGTTTCTTACATAATGATTTCTCTTTATCAAGACTTCCTGCAATCCTGGCAGATTCCAGTGTCTCCTGATAGCGCTCCGTCAATCCAAGCAAAATCTCTGATGGCTGTTCAGATTCAGCCCCCGCATCTAACATGATCTTAAACTCTTTTAATACGATAAGTAACTCCGCTACCATCATATCTTTCTCTACGACCAGATGTATCTCTCTTCCCACTGCATCCAGCAAAAGCCCGATCAAAGATAACCTTTCATCAAATCTCGCATCTCTTGCTTTACTTACTAATGTCTCCGGCATTGTGCCCGCAAGGATTTCATCCACCTGATAATCACCCTGATATTTTAAGAACAGATCATAATAGGCAGCAAAATCTCTGGCAATCCTCGGATCTTGTATATACTGGCCAATCAACTTTACATCTACAGGAAGTTCATGTTGTTCATAGAGTCTAAGCATCTGACTAAGATCATCCCATCCTCTGGCCGTCACAAATCTTTTTCCATCTACAGTCGATTCCACTTTGTAGAAATCGCTCGTCTTAATATCCAGATAAGTAAGTACTGCCGGATGTACATTCATCTGATAGGCATAAGATTTCCAGGTTTCATAATCCGGCTCTACATCGATTCTCTTCAGACGATCCCATGTTACAATATCAAATTCACGGACCGATTTATTATACTCCGGAGGATTTCCCGCGGTCACGATCATCCAGCCCTCCGGAACTCTGTGTCTTCCAAATACTTTGTACTGCAGAAACTGTAACATTACTGGTGCAAGCGTCTCTGAGACACAGTTAATCTCATCCAAAAATAAAATTCCCTCTTCTACGCCTGTACGCTCCATCAGATCATAGATAGATGCTATAATCTCACTCATCGTATATTCTGAAATCTCATACTCCATTCCTTTATACACTTTATGCTTAATATACGGAAGACCAAGCGCACTCTGCCTAGTATGGTGCGTCATAGAATAGGATAAAAGACCAACTCCCATCTCTGAGGCAATCTGTTCCATGATTGCCGTTTTTCCAATACCCGGAGGCCCCATCAAAAAGACCGGTCGCTGTCGCTCCATCGGAATCACATATTCTCCATATGCATCTTTCGTCAGATAAGCCGTCATTGCATTTTTAATTTGTTCTTTTGCCTCTTTAATATTCATTGCTATATCTCCTCCGGTCTCAATACTAATTTTATCGCCCAGGCTGGCACCTCAGGATTCTGATAATTTTCTTCCAGATAAACAAATGCTGTCTCATAATCTGGTTTCTTTTCTGGAAATTCCCCGAAACCATCCGTAAAATAAATCACACCTTTTAAATTTTTAAATTCATGATTCTTCACCAGTTCATCCACATAAGCAAATGCCGGCCGGAAATCAGTGCCTCCCTGACCTTTTATCTCCATCTCTTTCAGATAACGATCCAGATCTTCTTCCGAAGTAATTTTCACATCTTCTTTCACTTCTTTATCACATTGAATAATGTGGATATTGGTCTTTTCAGAGAAACTTTCTTCTTGCTTTAGAATATTATAAGTTTTCTGTACAAATTTCTGTACCAGTTCTCCACTCGTTGATCCAGAGGTGTCCAGTACTATCGCAAATTCACGGACTCTTTTGACCTCCCTATATTCCAAAGGCTCGATCAACGGAAGATTTCCATATAGATTCAGTCCATACGTGTAAAAGATATAATCAAATTCATCGTCATTTACTTTCAGTTCTTCTCCCAGAGTTGCAAACTTTCGAAGAAACTCTGTATAATCATAAGACTCTCTATTTACCGCTCGCAGATTTTGAATCAGACATCCTGATTCATCTCCCCTATCTTTTAGAAACGTCTCAAACTCTACCTGCATCTGGATGGATATATTCTTCCACATTTCTTTTAAACGCTTTCCATCCGGACTCTCTTTTGTAACAACCGCTTGATCCAGTTCTTTCTTTACCTCTGTTATCTCATCCGTACCTTTGGCATCTGGCAGCAAGATCTTCCTCTCCTTCTCCTCCGAAAGATACCATCCACTATGATCATCCACCGCAAAAAGGACACGCAAACGTTCCAGTTTGTCTTCCTCCAGGACATTCTCTGATAAATACCTGCAAACATTCTCTGCCGTCATGTATTTTATTTCTTTTTGCAATTTTTCAATTTCTTTTTGTCTGATTTTCTCTGACTCATCCGGCTCTATCTCTGTCTCAAGTTCACGTAGCACCGCTTCTACAGCAATATCACACGCCAGATTCCAATACACATGCGAAACATGTGTATCCACAAAAAAATGTCGAAAAATACAATGCATCAATATATGGAGATAATCTCTGATAAGAACATTTTCTCCTTTTTTATAGCATTTCAACACATACTCCGGATGGTAAAACATATGTCTCCCATCCGTCGCAAACGTTCGTATCTCAAAAGTCGGAAGTAGCCATAGTTCATGTATTGCCACATCTAAGAACCGCTGTTTCACGATAATCTTATCTCTGGTAAGCTTTAAGACTTCCTCGGCCAATCGATTCAGTTTTTCTTTTCGCACTTCTTCTGTCATAGGCGACTTCCTCTTCCTCCAACCTTCTATCTTCCAAATCTAAAGTGCCAGAAAATCCTCCAGTTCTTTATCTAAGGCTCTCTGATTCTCTTGCCTTTCCCGATTCTGATATTCCAGAAGTCTTGCACTGACCTGAATATTATGAGCAGAAACAGCTCGATCCATTAAGTCTTCCAGTTCCTGCTCCGGAATCAATTTCTCCATACACATATACTCTAAGAGTTCTTCATTCTCAAATGCCAACGTATAAAATCTTTTTCGCTGACTCCTTAGATATTCCCGATAACTCTCACAGATTTTTTCTGGAATATTCTTCCCGGCCGCTTTATTTTTGACATATAAAAGCAATGCTTTCTCTTTCCAGTCGCGATCCATAATCTTCGTAATATCAGGCATATTTGCTTTGATGTATGAGACTGCGGATAAATCATCGAAAAATTGTCTGGAACAAAGTATCTCTACTCTTCCTCCGCGTATGATTTCTAACTGTTCACACCCATAAAATGCATTGGCTCCAAGTTTTGAAAGATTATCCGGAAGTTTAATGTCTATCAGGCTTTTGCAATTTTTAAACGCTCCGGCTCCAATCTCTACCATAGATTCCGGTAGCTGCAACCGCCTTAACTGCTCGCAATTTTCAAACATTCCTTCTCCCAGATTTCTCACACCTTCCGGAATTTTAACATCCCGAAGTCCGGTGCAGCCCGAAAATGCGTGATATCCTATTTTTTCTACATTTCCCGGAATCCTGATATCCACAAGGCTCGTACAGCCATCAAAAGCTCTGCTCCCGATACTTAAAAGACTCTCCGGAAGTACAACTTTTCTCAGCGAACTGCAACCGGCAAATGTCCATTCTCCTATCTCCGTAACACCTTCCGGAATTATCATTTCCGAAAGATTTTTACATTCAAAAAATGCATATCTGCCGATTTCTTTTAATCCTTTTGATAAATACACCTTCTCGAGAGCACTGCAACCGTCAAATGCCAGCTCTCCAATCTTCTCCAATCCGTCTGGCAATGCCACGATCTCCAGCGATCTCTGATTCAGATAAGCAGCCTTTTCAATATATTTTGTTCCTCTCGGAATCATCAAACGTCTGTCAACCTTTTGGGCAGTCATAACTTCATACCCCACTCTTATCTAATGATTTTTCAAATTTCTAAACACACTACAGATTATTATACAATACATTTCAGATAAGGAAAACCCCCGGGAAAATCCCAGGGGTCTATATCATCCTTATTTAATAAACATCGCATCCCCGAATGAGAAAAAGCGATACTTTTCTCTAACTGCTTCTTCATAAGCGGCCAGTACATGTTCTCTTCCTGCCAGGGCTGACACCAACATGATCAGCGTAGACTCCGGCAAATGGAAATTCGTGATCAGACAATCCAGTACTTTGAACTGATATCCCGGATAGATAAATATCTCTGTCCACCCGCTACATTCTTTCAAATGTCCCGTCTCATCTGCAGCGGATTCCACCGTTCTACAACTTGTCGTACCAACGCAGATCACACGATGTCCACTGTCTTTTGCCCGGTTAATCTTCTCTGCCTCAGAAGCCTCTATACGATAAAATTCTGAGTGCATATGGTGTTCCAGTATATTCTCCACCTTCACTGGACGGAAAGTTCCCAGGCCCACATGCAGCGTAACATGCGCGATCTCAACGCCCATCGCTTTGATCTGCTCTAACAGTTCCGGCGTAAAATGAAGACCTGCTGTCGGTGCTGCAGCTGAACCGGAATGTTTCGCATATACGGTCTGATAACGGTTCTTATCTTCCAACTGGTGTGTAATGTATGGCGGCAGAGGCATCTGTCCAAGTTGATCTAAAATCTCCTCGAAGATTCCTTCATATTCAAAATGGATCCGACGATTTCCCTCGTCTACCACATCCAGAACTTCACCCTTTAATAAACCACCACCGAAACTGACTCTTGCCCCCGGTCTCATCTTCTTTCCCGGTTTTACCAGAGTTTCCCAGACATCATTTTCCTTGCGTTTCAGCAGTAATACCTCAACCTTACCGCCGGTACCTTCTTTTTCACCGATCAGTCTTGCCGGAATTACTTTTGTATCATTAATAACCAGACAGTCTCCCGGCTCTAAAAAGTCCGGGATTTCACGGAAAATGTGATGCTCTGTCTCTCCTGTCTCTTTATCCAGAACCAAAAGTCTGGATCCTGAACGATCCTCCAACGGGTCCTGTGCGATTTGCTCCTGTGGAAGATCAAAATAAAAATCTTCTTTTCTCAACATATTTTGTTCCTCGTTCCTATTTACGAAGCTCAATTCCCATGCTCTCTAATTCTTTTACAATCTTATCCATAGCAGTTGTTACATCTGTATCTTCCAGAGTTCTGTCCTGCGCACGGAAAGTAATAGAATAAGCAACAGATTTGTGACCCTGCTTAATCTGTGCACCTTCATATAAATCAAAGAGTGCATAGCTTTCCAGATATTTTCCACCCATCTTCTCGATTACTTCTTCTACCTGTCCAACCATGATAGATTTTGGCATTACCATACTGATATCACGTGTAACAGCAGGGAATTTAGCGATTCCTGAATATTTTCTGTCAAATGTAGCTCTTGCCACTACTTCTGGCATATCAAGCACTGCAACATACGCTCTTGTTCCAATATTATAATTGTCAGCAACATCCGGATGAACTTCACCGAGATATCCGATCACAGTTCCGTCATATACGATATTTGCCTGTCTTCCCGGATGTAAGAATGTCTTACCAGCGTTCGGATCATAAGTTTCTTTCTTATGCATTCCTACTTTCTCTAAGAACTCCTCTACAACACCTTTCATGCTGAAGAAATCTCCATCTCCGTACATACCTAGAGTAAACTGCATACGCTCCTCCGGAAGATCTACAAGCGGAAGTTCTTTTGGAAGATAAATATTTCCTAATTCGTATAGTCTTACGTTTTTATTTCTTCTATTGTAGTTTGTTGCCAAAGATGTCAGCATACCATTTAAAGAAGTTGTACGCATGATACTGTAATCTTCTCCCAACGGATTCATGATTTCAATTGCCTGACGCAATTTATCATCCTCTGCCAACATTAATTTATCAAATACCTTCGGACTTTCAAATGAATAGGACATTCCCTGACTAAATCCACAGAACTCTGCAATGTCTCTTGCCACTTCTTCGATTCTAAGTTTGAATGGAAGTTTTCCAGTTGTTGCCTCTCCACTTGGAAGTGTTGTAGGTATCTTTGCATATCCATAGAATCTGGCCACTTCTTCTGCGACATCTGCCGGGCGAAGAAGATCCTGTCTGAATGTAGGTGCGATCACTTCATTTGTCTCTGCATCATATCCCAGTTCAATCTTCTCAAAATAAGATAACATCTCTTCCTTAGAAATATCTGTTCCGAGAAGTCTGTTTACAGCATTCTCATCAAATGGGATTCTTACCGGCTCTCTCTTCTCTGGATAAACATCAACCATACCACCGACAACTTCACCGGCACCCATCTCTTCTACTAACTGACAAGCGCGGTTGATTGCCTCTTCTGCATTATTTGGATCAAGTCCTTTATCAAACTTAGCAGATGCGTCTGTTCTAAGACCAACTTTCTTGCTTGAACGACGGATATTTGTTCCATCAAAGCAGGCAGCTTCGAATAACATCGTATGAACATCATCTGTGATCATAGAGTTTTCTCCACCCATAATACCTGCGATACCGATAGATTTCTTACCATCACAGATCATCAGGACATCCTCACTCATCTGTCTTTCCTGACCATCTAATGTAACAAATTTCTCATCAGCTTCCGCTGTACGGACAATAATCTCATGTCCTTCGATCGTATCCAGATCGTATGCATGCATTGGCTGTCCGTATTCTTCCATCACATAGTTTGTGATATCAACCAGATTGTTGATCGAGCGGATTCCTACAGATGCTAATCTTCTCTGCATCCACTCAGGAGACGGACCAATCTTAATATTCTTAACGACTCTTGCGCAATATCTTGGGCAAAGCTTAGAATCTTTTACTGTAACCTTTACATAATCATTTACATCTTCATCGTTGCCTGTCTCTGTGACAACCGGTGCTTTAAATGGCTTATCAAAAGTAGCCGCTGCCTCTCTTGCAATTCCTACTACGCTGTAGCAGTCTACTCTGTTCGAAGTGATCTCATACTCAAATACAACGTCGTGTAATCCCAGCACTTCTACTGCATCTGCTCCAACTTCTACGTCATCGTGGAAAATGTAGATTCCCTCTTCCGGTGCTTCCGGGTACATGTCACGGTTAGAACCAAGCTCCTCAATAGAGCACATCATACCAAAACTTTCCACTCCACGGAGTTTACCTTTTTTGATCTTAATGCCGCCTTCAACTCTTGTTCCCGGCTCATGTCCTCCGGCAACTCTTCCGCCTACTAATACAACCGGAACTTTTGCACCTTCAAATACATTCTGTGCTCCAGTTACGATCTGAATAGACTCAGTTCCTACATTCACCTGGCAGATTACTAACTTATCTGCATCTGGATGTCTCTCGATCTTGTCAATCTGACCAACCACGATTTTATCAAGATCCGCATCCAACTTCTCATATCCTTCTACTTTTGTACCGGATAATGTCATTGCATCCATATATTCCTGTGCTGTAACATCCAGATCAGGTACATATGCTTTTATCCATGATAATGATGTATTCATCTTATAATCTCCTTTTTATAACTTTGTTTTCACTCGCGCTTCCTTTTCCTTCCTATTAACTCCAAAATCCTGCGTCACAGGCGCAGCCGCATCATTTCATGATGCTCTTTCGATTTTGCTTCGTCGCTAGAATTGTTTCAGGAATCGGATGTCGTTTTCGTATAATAATCTCATATCGTCGATTTCGTATTTTAATAATGCGATTCGCTCTAATCCTACTCCGAATGCAAATCCTGTATACTCTTCCGGATCGATTCCGCACATTTCTAATACGTGTGGATGTACCATTCCGCAACCAAGGATTTCAATCCATCCCTCTCCTTTACAGAAACGGCACCCTTTTCCTCCACATTTAAAGCATGATACATCTACCTCGGCACTTGGCTCTGTAAATGGGAAATGATGTGGACGGAATTTTGTCTTTGTCTCTGGTCCGAATAATTCTTTTGCAAATTCTTCCAATGTTCCTTTTAAGTCTGCAAAGGATACATTTTTATCGATTAATAATCCCTCGATCTGATGGAAAGATGGTGAATGCGTTGCATCTACTTCATCAGAACGGAATACTCTACCTGGTGAGATAATACGGATTGGCAATTCGCCTTTCTCCATAACACGTGCCTGTACAGAAGATGTCTGTGTACGAAGTACGATATCTTTATTAATATAGAAAGTATCCTGCTCATCTTTTGCCGGATGATCTGCCGGAATATTTAATTTTTCAAAGTTATACTCATCAAACTCTACTTCTGGTCCTTCTACAACTTCGTATCCCATTCCTGTAAAGATTCTCTCAACCTCTTCCAGTGCAATTGTATTCGGATGACGATGTCCTACCATATTTTTCTTAGATGGCAATGTAACATCAATTACTTCCTGCTTTAATTTTTCCTCGCGGATCGCTCTCTCTAATTTGCTCTTGCTCTCTTCCAGAACAGACTCGATGGCAGCTCTCGTCTCATTCACCATCTGACCAACTTTTGGTCTCTCCTCTGGTGCAACATCTTTCATTCCTTTTAATACAGCAGTAAGTTCTCCTTTTTTACCAAGGAACTTTACACGCACATCATTTAAGCTTTCAGGCTTATCTGCTTTGGCAATTGCAGCTAAAGCCTCATCCTTGATGTTCTGCAATTTGTTCTTCATATCATTTTTCCTTTCTACTTTATATATTATCTTTCTATAGGGAACGGGTTTTCATAAGCTCGGACTTTAACTCATCGCTATACAAAAAAATCCCCGTCCCTTATCTTATAAGGGACGAGGTTATTACCCGTGTTACCACCCTGCTTCCTGTGAACTTCTTCTAATCTCTATGTTCATTAAAATACGCATTCACAAGCACTCATTGCTGCGTAACGTGCAGTGTACGTCATCTCCTACTGATCACAGACTTTCAGAAATGCGGTTCACGTGGGAAATTCAATCACTATCTGAACCAAAGGAAACTTACAGCCGCCGATTCCCTCTCTCTATTGGAAAATAGTTCTCTACTTACACGATCATTACCTTTTCGTTATACGCAAACTATTTTAACACATTGAATAAATATGTCAAGAGTAAACCAGTTGGTGTCTTCTAGTTAATTTTTCAATTATTATTAGTCGTTATATCAACTTTTTTCAGGCGTTTCTTCATATTTTTTAATTCTTCCTGCAATTTTTCTAATTGCAGATTTTTTTCTTCTAATACCTGTTTCGATATCTCTAACTCTTTTTTCGATATCTCTAATTCCCCTCTGGTTTTATCCAGATCTTTTTGCATCTCGTCCACCATCAATTCAACGCTATTACGATCCAATTCCTGTAATTCTTTTGAAAACATGCCCATCACCTCATCCAAATCTCGGCAAATAGCATAGATTTCAATCTATGCTTCTTCATCCATCACAACATCATTTATTACATCACACGCATCTTCCAGAGCGTCCAATGCTTCCGTCAACGCATCAACTTTTTCCTCTGCGCCAATTTCTTCATACTCATCCATCACACCTACCAATGCATCCTTAATTTCCTGCAACGAATCAGCAATATTCTGTAATTTATCTTCTTTTGTTCCTATCGATGCAATTTTTACAATCTTACTCATTCTTTTTCTCCCTATATCTTTCTTATTTTTAATGTTTCTGTTATATCTAATAAGAAAATCATTTGTTCTATCTGGACTCCCAAAATGTATCTACCGTTTCTTTCAGTTGTTTTTCTGCAGATATTCGAGCCTCGCCGTCACCTTTTTGCTTTCCATAACTTCCAAACTGTGCATGGCATCTTATTTTTTATAAAGGAAATCGATGTTGAAACGCTATTCGCATGATACAGTCCATCACATACCGATACTTCCAGCTCATGTTCTTGATCATACCGCCCCTTTGCAAGATAACTTTTTCGTTTTAAAAACAACTTTTTTCTCTTCAACCAAGTAATTGTAAATATCTTCATTCGCAATTATCATAATTTTCTTAATCACTTTATCTACATTCTCATCCTGCACTCCTGTATAATTTGCCAAGATGTGCAAAATCTATATTTTCACGCAATTTCTCTATAAATTCTTCTTTGGTAAGCATAGCGTATTATCCTCTTTGATTTTTTCCCTTTCGAAATATTACTATATAATATAATCTCAATTATACTCCTAGCCTGGAATCAATCAAGTTTCTCAGTGACTCCTCAAAACGCAGATCATCCCCTGCCGTTCTCTTCGCAGGGCCCTTCAAATGATGTTTCGTCTTAGCATTTCTTGCTTTCTTTGCCAAATGTCTCTCCATTAACATCCGGTCTATATTTTCATTCGTGTACCACTTTCCGCTCTGATGAATCCCAAAAGCACCTTTTCCAAGAATCATAGCTGCAACACCATAATCCTGAGTCACCACAAGGTCACCTTTCTGGCAAATGCTCACCAACTTAAAATCAACCGCATCCGCACCGGCTCCTACAGTAATCACATCACTATAATCAGACTGCAAGACATGATTTGTATCGCACAATAACGTGACGGGTATTCCTTTTTCTTTTGCAACCCTCTCCGTGATTTTCACGACAGGGCAGGCATCTGCATCAATTAGTATTCTCATTGCTTCACTCCATATTTAACAAATTCTTATCCCAAAACAATCCCCATCTCATGCCATTCTTCTCCGCCCCAGGTCGAATCAGCAATGCCTTTATCTATAAATCCAAATTTTTCATACATTTTCACTTTTTCTTCCAGACAAGTAAGGATAATTTCTTCTCTTCCTTTTTTCTCTTCTCTCTGCAGATACTGATATACAATCTCTCTTGCCAGTCCCTGTCCGCGATATTCCGGCAATACGTCTAATCCCAAAAGCATAATATTCTTTCCTTCCGGATTATGAAGTTTTGCATTGGTAAAAAACTCGTCCTTTAAAATTTCCTCATCTGTTGCGAGTCCATTTAAAAAACCTGCTATCTTTCCATTCTCTTTATCGATCGCTACTAAAAATAAATCCGAAATCCCAGCTACTCGGTCTTTCATATTTTTTTCACTGCAAGCTTCATTAGGTGGAAAGCAAATTTTCTCAATCTCCGCAGCCTGCTCTGCCTCATCCTGGTTGATATTTCTAAATTCAAATTTTTCTAATATCGTCTGGTTCGAATCGTTATATTTTTTATATTCTTTCATTTCACTTATCCTCCATCATTTTTCCGGCCAATCTGGGAATCTTCCATTTACAATTGCATGCATCATCCTATCTTTCGCACCGGGATTGTCTCTATTTATCTGTTCCATAAGCTGCTTGGCATATTCTCTTTTAGTCGAGCCATCCACCGGACAGGTATTTTTCACTACCTTAATCCCCTGGTCTCTGACAAAATTAGCAACACCTTTCTCTGCAACATACATCATCGGACGTATAACAGTTACCCCCGCTTCCGGCAACACCGTCACTGGCGGAAATGCATAAAATCTCCCCTCATAGATCAGAGACATGAGTGCTGTCTCGATAAAATCATCCTTATTATGAGCGTATGCAATCTTATTAATTCCAAGTTCTCCCAATCGCTTATACATCGCACCTTTTCTAAGTTTAGCACACAAAGAACACGGTCTTGCATTTTTATTTCCCTCAAATACAATCTCCGCAATTTTTGTGTCTACCTGTTCATAGGGAACCTTCAGATTCTTGCAAAAATCAGCCACTCCGCTAAAATCCATTCCTTCAAATCCTACATTACACGTAATTGCATATAATTCAAATTTCTTCGGATAAAATCCCTGAAGTAGTTTCATTGCATAAAGCAAAGTCAGAGAATCTTTTCCTCCCGAAACTCCGACTGCAATTTTGTCGCCTTCTTCTATCATATGGTAATCTTCTATCGCCTGCCTGATCAGACTCAATAGTTTCTGTCTCTTCATCCGAACCTCTTCTTATGTATATTTCTTCCTAACCAGCCATTTCTGATCTATGCATTTCACCTCGCTATCAAAACGAATGTGAAGATGCACACCTCCAGATTTCTGATTGATTTTTTCTACGATTCCATTTCCAAATTTCGGATGTGTAACTACATCTCCAAGTTTGTACTGAACCACTTCATTCTTTTCCTTCTGCGCTTTCTTAAGCCGTCGATAAGTATCTCGAACCGGCACCGTCTTATCATGGATTCTATTCTTCAATACCTTATCGTAATCATGATCCATCAGTGCTTCCCCCGCTTTATAATAAGGTGTCGGAGCCGCTCCAATGAGAGAACAACAGTATTTCCATGCACTTCCATGCGTCCCCGTCTGCCATTTATATTTTTCAGGTATCTGCATATTGTACTGCATATAATGTGCATACTCATGCTTAAATAGATCTATGCGATCTTCTTTTGACAGTGGATTCTTCACTCCATATCCAATAAAAAATAATGAAAAATGGAAATGCTCTCTGTCATGAGCACTTTGTCTGGTATATGCCCCCAGCGTATCTGTATCAAATCCAAATGTTACCGGAACATTTGCCCCGTTCAAATGGAATTTCCGATCTAATTCTTTGTACAGATCTTGGATTATAGCCGTAAGTATCGGAATTTCTTTCTGCAATCGCTGTCTCAGAAACTGATCTTCTCGTTCATTATATATCATGTTCTATATTTTCTCCTACTACAATTTTTGTTTCAAATAGCCACCGGATACCTTTTGCTAATCTTTTTCCTGCATCAGAAAAATGTCCACCCGGATTCCATTCTAGAATTATCTGGTCCGTCATCGGATCTTTCTCCAATATCTTTTTCTGCTCTCTGGTCCGGTCACCTACCGTTGCCATTACTCTATTCTTTGTCATCTCTTCCTTTCCACCAAGACTTAGATAAATGCAACATCTCCGCTTAAGGGCATTCTCTTTCACATATTTATCCCAATCTTGGAACCATAGAGATCCAGAACAACACGCAACACCAGAGAACGCATCGCTTTCGTACGCTGCCCATAATGCAAATAAACCTGCAAGAGAATATCCCACGATCCAATGTTCCTGTTCTTTCGTATCAAAAGTCTGATCAATATATGGTATACATTGCTCTGTAAGCCAGCTTAAAGTCTCCGCACCCTGACCTGAAAATCCTTCTGTTCCGAACGCTGCCGGTGCTTTCCACGGTGAAAAATCCCGGTTCCAGTCTTCCACCTGAAATGCGACAAGTAAGAAGTTTTGTTTCGGTATAAGTTCCATTAAAGAGTCCCAGAGATGCTCCACTTCGTTTGCCCGGTGTGGGTACATGCCCCAGAAGATGACTGGTCCACCAGCTCCATTTTGCATGATATGTAGTTGTTCCAGCTTCTTCATTCTCCCACCATACCTTTTAGTAATTTATCATTGATACATACTTTTTAATAACTTCCATATTCTTCTTATACCAGTCCTCAAATTTTGTCAAGTGTTGCTTTTCATGTATCAAACTCCGCCACGCCCTTTTCTTCTGAAATCATTGACAATTCTTTACACCTCACATATAATAACCTCAGAATCATAAAAACTTCGGTTTTTGTAAGAACGGCGTTACGGCGGCGTTCTATTTTTTTGTTTAGCAACGAGCCAAATTACACTTACGGGAGGGTTTCCCCTCCCGCTTTCTTTTCTCATTTTCCTTTTTGATTACTCCGCATACTGCTGGCATCCACCGTCGGCTTTCATCAGTGAAAGTCGATAGTTTTCTTTTTCCGGCGTTTCGAACATTTCCGTAAGCGATCAGATCTTCTACAGTAATATCGTCTGTTTCTGCCTCATCGATCACGACAAGCATTTTATTTACTTTTTCTCCCGGTTCTCCAAGGAAAATATCCTTAACGTGATAACTTCCCTTCCAACCGTCGCACGCCAACTGTGGACCGTTGACGATTTTGATAAAGGAAAATTTCTTCTGAAGAGTTCTCCAGATTTCTGTCTTTCCGCATCCTGTCGGTCCCGCCAGAATCATATTTCGTCTGCGTCCCTGCAGGTGATTATAAAGCATAATGGCCGCTGCCTTCTTTGCTTTCTCCTGCCGATAAACGTATTCATCCAGGTACTCATAAATCTTACGCGGTGTCCACTCTCGTTTCTCTGCCTCAAAGCTAGCATTCGCATCTGATTTTGCGATGTTTTTCTCCGGTTCCACATAACGATAAGTCTGTCTTTCAGAAGCTGTCGAAAGAATCTCTGCAAGTGCATCCACTTCATCCATTTCCAGAGGAGTATTTTTTATCGCCATCTGTAAAACGTTCTCAACAGTTGATTCTTTTTTTCTTTTCCATAAGCTTGAAAGTTCTTCTATCTCGTCAAGCATTTTATAATATTCTTCATCGCTCACTTCGTCAAAATCTCCGGCTTTTGCCCGACGTGTGAAATCCACTGCCGGATTCTCCATTTTGACGCTCGCACCATTTTTAGTGTAGAGTCCGATGTAACTTTTCCAAAAATCATAAGCAGTTCCTTTTTTCATGTCGTATCCTCCTTGGTCGATCACTTAATATGGCTTTATCTTACAGCACATATTTTCTATCTCTGTAATCTCCACGGACATACTCCATTCTTCTAATTTCCTGATTTCCACAGGATAACATTATTCTTCTACCTTTATCATCCCACCACCTGCTACGATCCTCAGATTAAATATCTTTAATACATCTCCAAACTGAATCTGTACATATTCTTCATCAATATTTACCACAACGCCTCTTCCAAACATTTTATGCTTTACAATGACTCCTGCTCCTAGCTTTTCGATAAATTTGTCATACTTATCATTCACTATCTGCTTCATGCCATATACGTTGCTGTTTACATAGTAATTTTTTTGTTTCCTATTGTTTTGGGATTTAGTATTCGCCGTCGTCTGATTTTTTTCTCGAACCGACATTTTTCCAAGCATTTCTGTTGCAAAACTTCCCGGACGATTCATAGTAAATAGTACCAGTCGATCCTTTGCTCTGGTAGCTCCTACATAGAACAAGCGTCGTTCCTCCTCATACGTTTCAATTTCTTCTTTCGGTGCATTTTTCAGACTCATCGGTATTTTTTCCGGGAAAATGCCATCCACTACATCCATAAGATATACCGTATCATATTCTAATCCTTTGCTCGCATGGATGGTTGACAGAATGAACGGGCAGTCATAATCTCTCTCTTTTTCCTGCATGATATATTTCAATTCTTCCAGGCGTTCGATCAGACGCTGTGGCGAATCTTCCCTGCTTCCGATCGTCTTTAATAATTCAATCTTACTGTCACGTATACCGCTACGGTTTAAATACTCCTGATAGCCCATAAATTTCACAATTCGGTTCACCGCTTTATCCGCCGGATCATTTAATAAATTCCGCAGATGTGACCTTGTAGCCTTAACCTTGCCCGCGATATAACTGTCCAGATTTCCATAACTGATCGCCGCATCTAGTACCGTCATATCCTTTTCTTCACTAATCTGTACAATTCGAATCGCATCCTGTTTCTTCAGGAACATTCCGAGCTTATAATATATCTGTAGAAATAATTCCGTGTCTTTTGGGTTCATTGCAAAACGTATAATATTTACAATATCTACAACCGTCCGGTGCGTAAAGAATGTCAGTTCTTTACTCCTCATCTGATACGGAATTTTCTTTCGCTCAAGAAGATCTACCAATGGAAGGACACATTCATTATCGCGATATAGTACTGCCATCTCCGTCGTACATCCATCTGCGATTTTCGCCAGATATGTATACTGTGCTTTTCTGGATTTTAACGTTATTTCTTTTAAATCTTCTACCGCAGGTCTGGTTGCTTTCATATGCTTTTCATGGCGAAGTGTATTTTTCTGAATAAATCGATCTGCTGCCGCAACAATTTTTGCATTGGAACGAAAATTTTCTTCCATCAGCAACACCTTCGCATTCGGATGATGTTTTTCAAATAATAATAGAACCTCCGGATAAGCCGCTCGAAATCCATAAATACTCTGATCTTCATCGCCTACCATAAATAGATTCTCTGTCTTTGACGAAAGAAGAGCAATGATCGCATGCTGTATCTTCGATGTATCCTGCGCCTCGTCCACACAGATGTAAGGATACATATTCTGAAAATGTGCCAGAAGCTCCGGGAATCTTCGAAGCATATTATATGCATACAACATCTGATCGTCGTAATCCATCATTCCCTGTTCTCTCAACTGCCTGCAATATTCCTTATAAATAACGGAGATTCTGATTTCTTCCTTTTCTTCTAATTTTAGGATTTCTTTTTCCGTCAACATCATATTCTTAATGTATGTGATCAATGTCCTTACATTTTTCAGATCACTCTCCGTCGCATAGCTATGCTCACTCTCCAGGAAAATCTGTGAGAGCATTCCCGCCGTCGTTTTTTCATCTTTAACCAGTTCAAATGGTGCTTTTCCTACTTTTCTTCCATAATACTGGATGATCTTTGCGCAGATTCCATTAATCGTTCGAAATTCCAACTGATCTGCCATCTCCTCACCAAAATAAGAGGCAAAACGCTTCGACATATCTTTTGTCGCCGCCACAGTATAAGTAACCGTTAATATTTTCTTTGGAGCAATTCCTTTACAGTAGATCATATATCCCAGCCGTGTAATCAGAACCGTCGTCTTACCAGAACCCGGCACTGCCAATAAGAGCACCGGTCCTTCAACACTCTGGACCGCTGCTCTTTGCTGCTCATTTAATCGGTTTAAATATTTTTCTCTAAATTGCGTATAAATATCATTTTCGCTATACATGTAGATTCTTCTCCATCTCCAAGCGCAGTTCTTTTCCTCTAAACAGCACCAGCCCAACCAACATAAGCACAGACACTCCAATAGCGATCACAGATGGGAACGTCACTTTTGTAATTCCGACGGCCATACAGACGAATGGTACGATCAGTCCGTAGAGTGACGCCATTACAAAATAAACCACATAGTCTTTTGGCTGTTTATAATATACTCTTGATATCAGTACCATCGTCAGCATCACAAGCACACTCACTCCAGGAAGTACAAAATCTACAGACCATCCCCGCCATCCGGTTAACCGATCCCAGATCAAGCATCCCACTGTTACGATGATCAACTGCCACATCGCATTTTTCAGCAGATTATGCCGTTTCAAAAATCCCATGGCCAATGCCACCCACATACTGGCGGTCGCACCTCCTACGAACAACGATAACCTGAAATGCCTGTCAATACTAAAGTCTATCCCCAATGCCAATACAAGCGCCAATATGCAAAGAAACGTAAAGATCTTGAACACTTTCAGTCCTTTTGCCTCCGTCATAACTTCTTCCGGATAATCTGGCTTTAACTTTTCCACACCTATCGATTGTTCTTTTAAAATCTGAAAGAAAGCCTCTTTGACATGGTCACAATCATATCTGGATGTAAATCCAAGATAGATCTTATCTCTAAAAGAACACATACATAATTCTACTTTCGGCGTACTGGTAAATACTCCAAAACGCTGAATATATGGCTCATACGATTCCGGCATCTTAATGATTCCCATATTAGAAAAGATTGCTGTTACATCCTTTTCTGCCGTTCTTGCACCTACATTTATGCAGATATTTTTTAATTCTAACGGAGCGAACTTAAGCACCGGATGCACCTGTAAAGCAAAATAATCACTCATTCGCTGTTCCATCTTTTCTGTCGTAAGTTCCTCTTTGAAACATCTCTGAACAGCTTTTAGTACATCTTCAAAATCTTCCTTTCCATCCTTAAATTGATACCCTGGCTCAATCCAGTTAAAGAAATTTAACATCGTATTAATCGGGAAAAACTGCCTTAAATTTACCGGCACCATCAATATGACTGGCTTTTCTTCCTGTCTTCTCGTCATCGTCCGATGCACAGCGCATAAATATACCGCCGTTAAAAATACCGTCATCGATACTCCGTATTCTTTCGCCTTTGCTTTCAGGTCTTTTACCGGAATCTCCGCCTCCGTCGTCTGAAGACTTCCAAGTTCTCTTCGTCCTTTCCTGAGCTGATGCGCTACTGGTTTCTTTACCCTCTTTAATTTTACTTTCTGGGAATAATATTTTTCAAAACCATCCGACTCCTGATCTGCCAGGCTCTCCGAATACTCTGATAATACTACATCTTCCAGTCCATCCTCGCGGTGAACCAGATACAGATAATTCTTCACCAGTTCCCTGACAAATTCACTGGCCCCGGTTCCATCCGTCAGTACATGGAACACTTCAAAATTAATCCGCTTCTTATAATAAGTAACCTCAAACAACAAATCACTTTTGTCTCTGATATAAAGTTGGCTGCAAGGTTCCTTGTACTCTTCCCGCACAACCGGGCGCTTATTACTCTTCTCCAGATAATGCCAGAATAATCCTTTTCTCATAACCGACAGATAAATCGGATACTTTTCCAGCGTCTTATCTAATGCCCGTTGCAACACTTCTTCTTTTACATCTTCTTTTAATTCACAGAAAAACCGAAATACTCGTGTGTCTTTTTTGCTGCTTGCAGCCGGAAAAAGTTTCGCTGCGTTGTCCAATTTTCTCCAATGTTTTCCTCCGCTTTGAGACATGTCTTACTCCCCCTTCAGGAACTGATTAATATACTCAAAGCTCTCCTGCACATGAAGGTTCTTAATCCCCAACGCAAAAAAACCGTGAAGTCCATCTATGATCCGATGTACTTCTACTTTATTACCAGCCCTTTTTAATCTCTCTCCGTATGCTTCGCCCTCATCCCTTAGAGGATCAAACTCCGATGTCAATATCAGCGTATCCGGCTGATTCGAAAGATCTTCCTCCAATATCGGAGCAAAATAAGGATTCTTCTTATCTTCCTCACTTCCCGCATACAAATCTATATAATCTCGCATCTTTCCTGCCGTCAGAAGATAATCTTCTCCATTTGTACGAACGGAGTCAAATGCAGAATGTTCGCTGTAGTCATTATTCAATGCCGGATAGATCAAGATCTGCCTTCTTGGCATGAACTCACCACGATCTCTCGCCATCAAAGATAACGCCGCCGCCAGATTTCCTCCCGCACTGTCTCCGATCAGCGTGATATTTTCCTGCTGTACATCCGGGTGCAGAAATAGCTCTTTTGCCACCTCATAACAGTCCATTAGTCCAGTTGGAAACTTATGCTCGGGTGCCAGTCTGTACTCCACGGCAGCCACCGTCTGCCCGGTTGCCTGCGCCATACGCGAACATACACGTTCGTAATTCTCTACATGTTCCGTCGCCCAGCCGCCTCCGTGGAGGAACAGCATAATCTTCCGCCCTTTAATATGATTCTTTCCATGATACGATTCTTCGTCAGGGAAAAATACCTTAATAGGTACTTCATATCCGTCATTATAAACTTTTAAATCCATCGTTTTATAAAATATCTTCATCGGGTCCAGACGCTTTAAATCAGCCAGACGCCTGGATACTTCTACATCAATTCCATCAAAAGATAACGCCTTTAGAATTGCTTTGGTTGTCTCATTAATCGCCATATTTATTCTTTCCTCAACATATCCTGATTTTAGTCTCCTGTACTTCATTATATACTATCACACCAAAAAACGGAAGAAGCTCTCATGGAACCTCTTCCGTTTTTCGTATAAATGTTCTTATATGTTATTTATGAAATTCTCGCCAATGTAATCTCAGCATCTTTTGCCTGTACCAAAATCCCGTATTCTTCCGGATAATATCTTGTGGAGAATACATATTCTCCATCATTTACAAAGACCTCTACCGAAGATATATCTGTTAAAATCGTAATATTATGAACTTCTTCTATTTCTACATAACGTAAGTTTCTTCCTGCGGATACGGACGCTTTATCCTGATTCTTAAAATACATCCGGAATCTTCCGCCTGCATAATCAAGTACCATCTCTTCTGACAGGACGATTTCAAACTGATTGTCTGTAATACTCTCGATCACAGTCTCCTGCACCGGACTTCCCATCTCAAACAGATAGCCTTTCGCACTGACCGTATCGTGCTTTCTCGCTTCTAGTTCTCTGATCGGACGCTGACAGATCACTCCATCCTTCACATAAATTTCTCTCGGAAATGTAAAACAATGCTGCCAGCCATCTGCGATCGTAAGATTCGTGTATTCCTCACAATCCGGCATTCCCATCCAGCTGATATGGATCCTTCTTCCATCTTCTGTCTCAAAACTCTGTGGTGCATAATAGTCAAATCCATAATCCCACAGCTTATATTCCGAAAGTTTATAGTTTCCAAAGATGCTTCCTTCTATCTCAAAATAGCCTGACTGATATACATTTCTGTCATCCCATATGCCACCTTCTAACCCCTGTACGGAAGTAGATAACACTTTTTTTTCATCCAGTTCAAAGTAATCCGGGCATTCCCACATATATCCAAAAGGTTTCTCTGATTCAATGCGTCTTTTAAACTTCCAGTTGATTTTATCCTCCGATTCAAAGATTAAGACCTGACCTACATTTTCTTTTGTTCTGGCCCCCTGGACCATATAATACCGGCCATCTTCTTTCCATACTTTTGGATCACGCACATGACAGGTCAGATTCTGTGGATAATCGCTGTTACGCATCAGTTCTTTCTTATGTTCAAAACGAACACCATCCTGACTTGCCACAAGCACCGTATTTCCCTCACGGCCATTTGTAATGTAATCGTAGTCATCATCTTCAAGCTTTACATTTCCGGTATAGTATAGATACATTGTTCCATCTTCAATAAAAGCAGATCCTGAATATACACCGTGACAGTCAAATGGCTGATCCGGGTAAAGGGCAGTTCCCTGGTACTCCCAATCAATCATATTTTCACTGGTATAATGTCCCCACATCTTGACTCCACCTGTTACATCAAACGGTGAGTACTGAAAAAATGCATGGTACACACCCTGAAACTGGCAAAGCCCGTTCGGATCATTTAACCATCCTGTCGGAGGCATCAGGTGAAGTTTCTCGCGAAACTTTCCACCTGATTTTTTTTCATATTCTGTCATATTTAATTCTGCTGTCTCTACTAATTTTACAAGATCTCTTGTCAACGCGTTCATCTATATAACTCCATTCCTGCGTTTATTTTATTTATGATTCTTATTTTGTCAGTTTAAATACAGTATCAGAAGTAGTGACGTTTCCCGGTGCTGTCTTTGAAACATCCGCAAATTCATCCGCATTTGTCAGAATCATCATTGTCGTTGCCGGATGGCCTGCATTCTTAATCTCATTCAGATCTGTCTCAACCAATACATCGCCCTTTTTCACTTTATCGCCACTTGAAACTTTCTTTGTAAACCCTTTTCCTTCCATCTTGACAGTGTCAATCCCGATATGGATCAAAAGCTTGGCTCCGGACTCTGTTACAATCCCAACTGCATGACCTGTATCAAAAATGCTTGAAATCTCTCCATCACATGGTGCGACGAAGATTCCATCTGCCGGTTCTACTGCTACTGTAGCCCCTAGCATCTCTGAAGCAAATGTCTCATCCGATACTTCGTCTAATGAAACGATCTGACCGTTTACAGTACTACTGATTTCTTCTGTCAGTTCTTTTCCGTCTTCTGCTAAAGTTCCTTTTTCATTTTCTGTCTTGGCAGAAACATCTATATCTGCATCCTTCTCATCTTCTTTTATTCCTGCAACCTCTGTCACCGGCTCTGCATCTTTGTAGATCAAGAATGAAATTACAAATGCTACACCAACTGCAATTACCATCTCGATCAGATACTGCAATGGCTGATTCAGGCAAAGCAGGATTCCAAAGATACCTGTTACTCCGGTTCCTTTTGCTCCAAGATGTACTAATGATGCATATAATGCTCCAAATCCTCCACCAATACATCCTGCAACAAATGGTTTGAAGAATCTTAAGTTTACACCGAAGATTGCCGGCTCTGTGATTCCCATAAATGCACTGAGCGATGATGGAAGTGCCAGAGATTTAATCTTCTTATCTTTAGATTTCACACCGACCGCAAGTGCTGCAGCACCCTGTGCTACGTTTGCGGCACTGGCAAGTGGAAGCCAATAAGTCACGCCGGATTTTGCAAGCTGTCCGATATCGATTGCCGTATACATCTGATGAATACCCGTAACTACCGTCGGTGCATACAAAGTTCCCATCACCAGACTTCCAAGTCCAAGTGGAAGAGTGAGCATCCACTGGATTGCTCCGAGTACAGCATTCTCTGCCCACACAAAAATCGGTCCTACGATAGACAGTGTTAAATAACCAGTTACAAATACGCTGACCAGGGGTGTTACAAAAAGATCTAAGACCTCTGGTACGATTTTATGTAATTTCTTCTCTAATACGGACAGGATCCATACGGCTATGATAACCGGAATAACATGTCCCTGGTAGCCGACCATATCAATGTGGAACAGTCCGCCGAAAACACTCTGTGTCTGCTGTACCCCTTCTGTCGCAACAGTATATGCATTCTGCAGTGACGGATGGATCATGATCATACCGATAACCGCTCCCAGATACTGATTCGCACCAAAAGCTTTTGCTGCTGAAAATGCAATCAGAATCTGTAAGAATGTATAAGCAATGTTGCTGAACAGATTCGCAAATACATAGATAGAGCCCTGTGTATTAATATGTAAGAATCCATTATTGTTCATAAAATCCAGAGAGTTCATGATTCCCATCAAAAATCCGCTGGCCACGATAGCCGGAACGATCGGTACAAAGATATCACCTAAGAGCTTGATCGCTCTCATAAACCAGTTCTGCTTCTCTGCTGCCGCTTTCTTGGCTTCTTCTTTTGAGCTTGCTGTAATACCTGCGATCGCAACAAACTCATCAAACACCTTATTTACTGTTCCAGTTCCCAGAATGATCTGAAGCTGTCCGGATGCCTCAAATACACCCTTCACTCCATCCACATTCTCCAGTTCTTCTTTCTTCACCTTACTGTTATCTGCTATTACAAGACGAAGTCTCGTTGCACAATGTGCAGCAGATGCTATGTTCTTACTCCCACCGACATCATTTAAAATGGCCCTTGCGGTCTTTTTGTAATCCATGTCCGTCTCCTTCCTTTCTTTTATGCGTTTATGTGTAATCGTTTTCACATTTATCGGTTTTATAATAAGAAAAAAAATGCCATTTGTAAAGATGACATTTTTACTGATATTTCATATTTATTTTTGTATAAATGTACTAAAAGCCAATCAGACGACAGCCAAGTTTCATCTCTATCGGAAGATTTTCACCGCGTTCTATTACATCTAGCAGTAGCTCCGCTCCCCTGATTCCGCTGGTCATATAGCCAAAATGAATTGTTGGGATCCCACCTGTCACAGCTTTCAACAGTTGATTATCTCCAAATCCCGTTACCCGAATCTTCCTCTTATACTCATTCACCGCACCAATCGCCCCTGCTGCGATTGTATCCGTGGCGCACGATATGATATCGATATCACTTTTTTCTTTCAATAATTTCATAGTTTCTTCATATCCGGATTCGGTAGAAAACTCTGCCGTACGTTTATACCCATCTTTCACTTCCCGTCCTTCACTTTTTAACCCGACTAAGAATCCATCTTCTCTTAGCACACCGACCGCCTTATCATCTCTTGTCACTCCGATATATGCAATCTCTTTCTGACTCGCCTTTGCAACAGCATGCCCCATCAGTTTTCCCGCCATATAATCATCATGGTAAACGCAATTTGCATACTTCGTATGCTGCCCGATCACAACAACCGGAACCTTAGACTCTTTAAAGAAACGTCGATGTTCCGCAGTAATCACGGTTCCTACCAATACGATTCCATCTACCGGGTAATTTTCAAACAAACGCATATATTCAACTTCTTTGGACGGTGTATTATCTGTTCCCGCCAAAAGCATCTGATAGTTTCTCTCTGATAAAACTCTCTCAATTCCGGCAGTCACTCTGCTGATAGATTCCGAATTGATCTTTGGCACAACCACTCCAACCAGAGATGCTTTCTTAGTACGAAGCATCCTGGCCTGTGCAGATGGCTGATAGCCGGTCTCCTCAATCACCTTACGAATCTGTTCTTTTTTTTCTTCACTCACATATCCACCATTCAGATATCTCGACACCGCCGCACTGGATACCCCCGCCAGCTTTGCAATTTCCTTAATCGTCATATTCTTTCTGTTCCTTTCAAAAAGGGCAAAGATCAAATTCCGTATCTCGTTCCCGAACAATAAATGTTGCTCTCCGCCAGATTCCTTCACGATTCGAATATTCTCTACTTGTGTACAGCTTTTCTTTCAGACGTTCCCTCAAAGTTGTAAGATCAAAAAACGCCCGCATCTGTTCTCGATATTCTTCTGCCACAAATGTCTTGCAGATCAACTTAAGAAGCTGACTGATGATAAACTCATCTGCTTCCAACTCTTTCTTTAATCCATCATTTTCAATCCGTAAATCCACCATTTTTTCACCTGTATCCTTTTTTTCTGCCTGACTTATGTTGCACGATCATGGTTTCTTCTTGCAAATCTTATATATCTCAGCCAATTATACCATCTACTATCAGAAATGTCATCTTCCAGAATATTTTGATTGTGTGCGTTTTTTCTATTAGTTTTCTTATTACTATAAAGAGAGCTACTGTTCCATAGAAGATGCTTCTTCTATTTCGCAATAACTCTCTGAATAAACTTTATGATATCTTATATTTTCTATAGACTATTTTCTACGCAGTTTCTTCAAACTGTGAATTGTAAAGATCTGCATAGAATCCGCCTTTTGCTAACAATTCATCATGGGTTCCATGTTCCACGATATCTCCGTCTTTCATAACGAGGATCATATCGGCATTTCGGATTGTTGACAGACGATGTGCAATGATGAAACTTGTTCTCCCTTCCATCAATGCATCCATTGCTTTCTGGATCTGTACTTCAGTACGTGTATCCACCGAACTTGTGGCCTCGTCCAGAATCAGGATCTTCGGATCAGCAAGAATAGCTCTCGCAATCGTAAGAAGCTGTTTCTGTCCCTGCGAAACATTGCTTGCTTCTTCATTTAATTCCATGTCATATCCACCCGGAAGGGTCTGTACGAATCTGTGAACTCTGGCCGCTTTCGCTGCTGTCACAACTTCTTCGTGAGTAGCATCTAATTTACCATAACGGATGTTTTCTTCGATACTTCCCTTAAATAACCACGTATCCTGGAGTACCATACCAAAGATCTGACGGATATCTCCACGTCTGAAATCTTTGATATCATGTCCATCCACTTTAATACTTCCTCCATTCAGTTCGTAGAATCTCATCAACAGTTTAACCATCGTCGTCTTTCCTGCACCTGTCGGTCCTACAATCGCAATCTTCTGTCCAGGTTCCACTTTTGCACTAAAATCATGAATAATCACATGATCCGGATTGTAACCAAATTTTACATGGTCAAATTCTACACGGCTCTCCAGACTTTCCACCGGAACAACATTCTCTTCTGTCTGTACTTCTTCCTCTTCTTCAAGGAACTCAAATACTCTCTCTGCAGCAGCTGCTGTAGACTGTAACATATTTGTCACCTGTGCTACCTGCTGGATCGGCTGTGTAAACTGTCTTACATACTGGATAAATGACTGGATATCTCCAACTTCAATAGATCCCTGAATTGCAAGGTATCCACCGAAAATTACCACTGCCACATATCCTAAATTTCCTACAAAGGACATGATAGGCATCATAATTCCTGATAAAAACTGAGATTTCCATGCGGACTGATATAGCATATCATTATCTCTGTCGAATGTCTCAATAACATCCTCTTCTTTATTAAATGCTTTTACAATGTTAAGTCCACCGTAAATTTCCTCTACCTGTCCATTTACATGTCCCAGATATTCTTGCTGGTTTTTAAAATATTTCTGTGATCTTTTCACGATCAATGAAATGAACAGCATAGATACCGGCAAGATTAATATTGCAATAATTGTCATTAACGGGCTGATGCTGAGCATCATAACCAGTACACCAATGATTGTTGTCACCGAAGTAATAAGCTGTGTAGCACTCTGGTTCAGACTCTGACTCAATGTATCCACATCATTGGTAATACGTGATAAAATCTCACCATGTGTCATTTTATCAAAGTAATTCATCGGAAGACGATCAATCTTCTCAGAAATTTCTTTTCTCAATCGGTATGTCAATTTCTGAGAAACTCCCGTCATGATATATCCCTGAACAAAGGAGAACAGCGCACTTGCCACGTAAAGTGCAAGGAGAATCAACATGATATGTCCGATCTTCGTAAAGTCAATACCACTTCCACCTGACACTTTACTAATCAGTCCATTATATATCTCAGTGGTAGCTTTACCAAGCACCTTCGGCCCTACGATATTGAAGATAGTACTTCCAACCGCAAATATTACAACAAATATCAGACCGATTTTATACTGACTTAAATATTTCATTAATTTACCAATCGTGCCCTTAAAGTCTTTGGCTTTCTCGCCCTGACCCATGCCACCGTGCATCGGTCCTCTTCTTCTCGGTCCTGGCATACTACTCCACCTCCTTTAAAGCATCTTTCAGTTCTTTCTCAGATAACTGAGAGGCTGCGATCTGATAATATGCATCACAATTTCTCAACAATTCTTCGTGCGTTCCACGACCAACAATCTTACCATCTTCCAGTACCAGGATCTGCTCTGCATGAAGAATCGTGCTGATTCTCTGTGCAACAATAATAACGGTACTCTCGCTTGTCTTTTCTTTCAGTGCATTTCGCAGTGTAACGTCGGTCTTATAATCCAGTGCCGAAAAGCTATCATCAAAAATATATACATCCGGATGTTTTGCAATAGCTCTGGCAATTGAAAGACGCTGTTTCTGGCCTCCGGATACATTTGCACCGCCCTGGGAAATAGGACTTTCATATTTCTCCGGCTTTTCATCGATAAATTCTGTTGCCTGAGCGATCTGCGCAGCCTCTGCCATCTCTTCTTCGCTGCCATTTGCATTTCCATATAAAATGTTTGAGGCAATGTCTCCGGAGAATAAGATTCCTTTCTGCGGAACATATCCCAATTTTGTACGAAGATCATGCTGTGAAATTTCACGGATATCTGTACCATCAATCGTAATCTTACCATCTGTAACATCATAGAATCTAGGAATCAGGTTTACCAGTGTGGACTTACCACATCCGGTACTTCCGATGATTGCGGTTGTCTGCCCCGGTTTCGCAGTAAAGGTAATATCATCTAAAATATTCTCCTCTGCTCCCGGATATCGGAAGGATACATGATCAAATGTCACCTCACCATGTCCACCTTCCGGAAGTTTCTTGCAGACTTCCTTATCATGGATTAAGGTCTCACTCTTTAATACTTCGTCTACACGTTCTGCTGAAACAGCCGCTCTCGGAAGCATGATAGAGATCATACAGAGCATCAGGAATGCCATGATGATCTGCATTGCATACTGGATAAATGCCATCATATCTCCAACCTGCATAACTCCATTGTTAACACTGTGACTTCCAACCCATACGATCAAAAGCGTCAATGTATTCATAATCAACATCATTGCCGGCATCATAAATGTCATCGCACGGTTTACAAACAAGTTCGTTTTCGTCAAATCTCTATTCGCCTGATCAAAACGTTTCTCTTCATAATCTTCTGTGCTAAATGCACGGATAACCGGAAGACCTGTTAAAATCTCTCTGCTGACTAAGTTCAAACGGTCTACCTGTTTCTGAACAATCTTAAACTTCGGCATAACCACTGTAAACAGAATAATTACCAACAATAAGATTGCTGCAACACCTACACCAAGTACCCATGACATATCTGCATTGGTATGGAATACTTTCCATAATCCGCCCACTGCCATAACCGGTGCGTAGAGTACCATTCGAAGTAGCATTACCACCAGAAGCTGTACCTGCTGAATATCATTTGTACTTCTTGTGATCAGAGAAGCTGTTGAGAAATGATCAAATTCTGCATTAGAGAATCCAACCACCTTGTGAAATACATCTCTACGAAGTCCTCGTCCGATGGACGCTCCGACTCTTGAAGCCATAAGTCCGACAAGAATACTTGCAAACATTCCAAGTGCGGCCAATGCTAACATCTTTCCTCCGGTTTTTAAAATATACTGATAACATCTGGCATCCGTATCTACGCCAATCTTCTCGTAGAAAGTTTTCACTGCAGAAGATGCCGCCTGTTCCATGATCGAATCAGGCATATCATCTAATTTCTCATCAATCTGCTCCAACGCTTTGTCTTTGGCAGTATCATCCATCGCACCAAAAATATCATAAACCGTCATAGCATCAACTGCAGCAACTTGCTTATCAATCTGTGCTTGCATCTGGTCTTTCATCTGGCTCTGCATCTGTTTCTTCATCTGACTCTTCATCTGATCTTCCATCTTCACAGTGGTATCACTTCCTGAATCAAAGCCAGAAACCAGCATCATTGGTTTTTCCAGTACTTCTGCCAACTTATCCATCTTATCATCATTCTTTTTAACAGATGATTTCAACTGCATCACAGTCTTATCATAGTCATAACCGTCTGACTTCTTCGGTGCTTTCTCATAAGAATCTTTCACCATCTGTTGATCATCTGATGACATAAATAATAATAAATGTTCATAATCTTCCTTTGCAATCACGTCCGGCACTTTCTCATCAATACCACTTAACTGTATACCTACATTCACGATATCTGACGTGTAAGTCGGTAATGACAGATCACAGTATGCCTGTACGATCAACACACAGAAAATAACGACGATCCAGCCAATATAGGCTTTCATAAATCCAAATAATTTTCTCATGTCCTAAATCCTTTCTAAGTCCTTTTTTTCAAATGAAGGCGTAGGCGGCATATGAGCCGGTCTTGTCTTCTCCATAACCTCACATACATCCATACCCTCAAATTCTTTCAGATCCATCAGGTTATCCCGCATTTGTCTTAAAAGTCTGCGAAACAACATTCTCTCTTCCTCTGAAATTCCCCTGTACAGTCCCTCCTGAGAAATCTCAAGATTCTGCTTCAATTCTCTCAAACAGGCCCGTCCGGTCTCTGTAATAAAAATATTCATCCTTCGCTGATCCTTATCATCAGCTATTTTTCTTACATATCCCATACGTTCCAGTTTCTGTATCGCAACCGTCATAGAAGGGGGAGTAATTCCCATCTTGGACGCAAGTTGTCTTCCTGTCAGTCCATCGCTTCTTGTCAAAATAAACATAATGCCTACCTGACCCGGTTTCAGCCCCATCTTAGACAACAATTTTCCTGCACGATATCTGGACAAATGTAGCAACTGATGAAGCATCATAAGATCTTCCATCTGATCCGTTTTCATCAATCTTCTTTCACCTCCTGAGCACTATTGAATCCCCAAACGACATTCAATTAGTTAGATATCTAACGGTTATATTAGTCATTTCATCTTATTTTGTCAATGTAATTTAGACTTTTTTTAGATTTTCTTTGGGTATATTTACCAAAATCTCTTGTTTCATAATATTAGTTCAACTAACGAACATTATTTAACAAAGAGTATATTAAGCAAAAATAATTTGTATTTAAGAAATGCTATGAACGACAAAAATGGGCGTAACACCCTAGTGTCACACCCATTTCATTAATCACTGATTCTGCTTTATCCTACTTCATTTTCAATCATTTTCTGAATCTCAGAGATTCCCAGACCGACAATTCTGCTGATTTGTTCTATATCCATTCCTTCTCTGTGCATACTTATAATGACATCTTTTCTTCCGGACTCAAAGCCTGCTTCTTTTCCGGATTCAAAGCCTGCTTCATATTCTGCCTGTCTTAACTTCTTTTCCTCTTTTTCCTTATCATATTCATAGATGCTCACTCTGACCACCTCCGCCTTGTTCTGCTGTAAAAATTCTGCCAGAATACCTTCTTCTATACACTCGTCCACTGCCCGTTCTACCGCTTCATCCAATGACATTTCTTCTATCGATGCATATTTTCTGACTCTTGCTACATACTGTGCATATTCCCTCAATGTCTGACAATGCTCCATCAATTCTTTATTATGTCCTTCATTTACATTAAACATCGTCACCCGAAGTTCCAGATCCGGATCTTCCGTCGGATTCTCATAAGCCGAAGATAAGCGGAACTCACTACGATCTTCTACCTTTCTCGTTCCATTATAAAATACCACAAATCTCGGCGTTGGTATCTTCTGGATTGCTGACGAATACAATGATTTTTGTACTACCAGCTTCTGGTATTCATCCGCTATGTAAAATAAATTTCTCAATGGAATATTAGGATTATAAGTTGACTGATGTTCATACAGATATAAGTTCATATCTATAATAAACGCCAGGTCATTTTTCATCCCCATGTAAATCGCATTTTCAAGTGTAACTACCTGTAGTTCTTCCGGATTCTTATAATCCTTGCCATTCATTGCATTATACAACGAGAGTAAATTTTCCTTTTCCCGATACAACATCCGAAAGATGGTATCCTTGTACTTGACATTCGCCTTCATATTCTATTGTCCTCCTTTTTTGCAGGAGAATCTTCGAATTTCAGTCATCTCCTGCTTTCTACAACAATTAATGGATACAAAGCATAGATTCCTGAAATACGTTTAGAATTTAGATGGCTTTCTCCGCCTTTAGACTTCATTCGAAATATGCTTTTACTTATTCTAGCATATGGCGACTGGCTGTTCAATCTAAAAAAGAGAAGTGACCTCTTAATTCTCGGAATCACTTCTCTTATTTTTTGCTAATTATTCATTATCTGAGCTTCTGGAATCAAACTATAGTCAAACATAACCTTCTACCTAACCACCATCACAATTATCCCCACATGCACCAGCACAAACACCGGAACCAGGATTTTAAAAGACATATGTTTCGTCTTATGTCTAAACGTCTGCATACCAGCCCACGCGCCTGCTGCCCCTCCGATCATCGCAATCCCTAGCAACGTCTTTTCCGGGATCCTCCATCTGCCCTCTCTTGCGTACTTCTTATCCAGACCATATAAGATAAAAGCGATCACATTCACACAAACGTAATACGCACCAATCATCCCTAATTCATTTATCATATCCATATTTATAAATCCTCCTAATACCATTATCTCCTTATTCACCATTTTTGCAAACAAAAAAATCACCGCCCCCGCAGCTCCTATGTCTGCAAAAACAGTGATTCGATACTGCGCGATCAGGGGTTCGAACCCTGGACACCCTGATTAAGAGTCAGGTGCTCTGCCAACTGAGCTAATCGCGCATGTCCTGCGTCACTGGTTTCCCGTGACGCAAGTAATATTATATGACATGTTTTTCTAAAAATCAAGTGTTTTTTAATATTTTTTTATTTTTTCTTTCACAATCACATCTAATGTGACAGATTTCCACCACAGCTGCTTCCATATCCTGCCGTACAACTATAGCAGACTGCACAGGTATGAATCTTCCGCGGCTTCGGCGCATGATCTGTAAGTTCACTGATATGCGCTTCTCCTTCCGGTTTCATTCTAAGGACATGATAATATTCACAGTCATACAGACTGCCATCGTAATCAACATTGATCTGAGCCCGGCACATAACCTTCGGCAGATTGTCTTCATTGAAGTTCTCACTCTGCAGTTTCAGATAAGATCCAAGTTTTCCCTGGTGCTTTAACTCCTGCCCGAATCTTCCGATCGGCACATTTCCAATTGCGATCAAATCCGTAAATACAATGCCATATTCCTTTTCCAGAATTTCTCTGTATGTCTTTTCCAGCATAAATTCATTCGGTGGCAGATACGGGCCATCTGTATTATACACAAGCGTCAGCCGCAGATCATCCTGTCTGCCATAGCCTCTTGCATTTAATTCCTGTAGAATCTTAATTGCCGGATCAAATACATGTGCGCCTCTCTGCTTTTCCACAACTTTCTTATTATAGTAAGGCAGAGAACAGACAATACGGACTTTATTTTCTGTATATACATCTATTAAGTGAGCATATGCTTCCTTCTGCAAAATAACAAGATTTGTGCGGACAATCACATCGCCAAGCTTCGATGCTGCCTCAATGAAATAAGTAAGATTCGGATTCATCTCCGGTGAACCGCCGGTAATATCCATCGTTCGGAACCCGCCGGTCTTAAATGCCTGCAGGCACTGATCCATCGTCTCTTTGCTCATCATCTCCGTTTTATCCGGCCCACACTCCAGGAAGCAGTGTGCACAGGACAGATTACACCTGTAGCCGACATTTACCTGCATTGTCATGAGCTGCTCTTTGGAATACAGCTCATCCACACCTTTGACACGATCCATTAATTCCGGAATGTCATACCGTCTGACTTCTTCTTTCAGTGTCCTTGCTGTAATCTTTGCATTTTTATCATACTGCGTCGGATTAACACTCTGATCCAGTTCTTTAAACAGGCCATAATGTGTCTCCCCTTCTCCTTCAACCGTAAAATAATTGCAGAATCTGGAAGTCCTTAAAATCTTTGCAAGGTTACCACTGATTCCAAGTGATTTATTTTTCAGAAAACGGAATGTCTCATCAAAATCGCAATACCGTTTATTTTCCTCCATCGTTCCAAGATAGGTCGCACTATGTCCGTAATTTTCTTCCCGGTCCTCCAGGCCGCTACACTTAAATGCGCGTACTGTACAGGAATAAAACTGGATATCTCCTGTCAATCTCGCAATCTCGAAATCATGCGGCTGGATCGGTGTCTTTTCCATCGTATAATAAGTGACAAAACCACATTTTTCCATCATTCTGCGGAAATCTTCCAGATACATGGAGCCACCCATACATTCTCCGCGCATGACCGGATCATTTTTTATTTCATCCGGAAGCCTGCGGTCGGCAAAAACATCGGAGAAATAAATCTCTCCGCCTTCTTTTAATACCCGATATACTTCCCGGAAAATCTGCTCCTTGAACGGCGACAGATTAATTACGCAGTTAGATGTCACAACATCGATGGAATTATCTTCAATTCCGATGCTTTTCAGATCTTCGATATATCCCAGATGAAAACTTGTATTCGTCTTTTCGAATCCAAATGCCTCCATCTGCGCTGCTTCATTACGGATGGCAACTTCAATCTGGGACGGTGTCATATCTACGCCATAGACATGTCCCTCTTCCCCAACCAGTTTAGATAAAATATAGACATCTCTTCCCGTACCACATCCGAGATCCAGCACATGGCATCCTTTCATTCCCATCGGAATCGGAGAACCACAGCCATAAAAACGGTTTTTTATCTCATCCTTGATCAACGGCAAAATATCTTTTACATACTTCGGCGGCGCTGAACTGCAGCAGCACGCATTTGTTTTGAGGTCATCACTGCTTTGCAGGATGACCCCATAATATTCCTTTATTTGTTCGTGAATATCATTGCTCATAATTTGTAATCTCTTTCCCTTTACTTTGTAACAGACTTTCGCTTAATGTCTTCCCTCGTCCATCATTCCGAAGCACTCACTGAAGAATACTTTAATCTTTACATTATATTTTTCAGCTACAGCATCAAATGCATCATCTACAATATCTAATAACAGATCAGATTCGCATACTGCACGCGCATTTACAACAAGACGCAATTTTTCTGTTTCTTCTTTCAGTTCCTGGTCATGGATGATGTCATAATCTACACCGATCAGACTGAATTTTCCATAATCATTCTCTTTTCCTACTGCAAATGTCTTCAGATGTGGAACATTTCTCTTATTTGCAATCAGTCCGTTACGAATCTCGTCAATGAGATCGTCAACTAATTCATTTCCGTCAAATGCTTTGCCGTCTTTTGCTGTGATAAATACATTTCTGTTGAACCATGACATACTCTTCTCAGCTGCAACGAATTCCGGTCCGCCGTATCCGATATCTGTAATGTTCACACGGCTCTCTGCAGTCAGTACATAGTCTGCCACCTGTTCCAGACCGATTTTTTCTTTTGCAGAGATAGGGAACACCGGAATATCCGGGCAAGCTTCTTTTAAGAATTTTACATAGCGGTCCACTTCTTCATCAGACATCAGATCGATCTTATTCAGAACGATACAGTCTGCTTCTTTTAACTGTGCATCCAGAAGGAATTTTAATTCTTCCGGAAGATGGATATCTGCCTGCTCCGGCATGATCATACGAAGTCTCTCCGGGTCTGTTACAACAAGGAACGGAGCCAGTGTGAACTCATCCTTGTGGTTCTTGTCCAGATTGCCATATACATGATCCAGTGCACCGATTCCGCATCCCGGAATATCAGACATAACCAGATCTTTCGGCTCTCTGTTCAGACGCTCGATTCTCTCGATCAATGTATCCGGAATATAGCAGATACAGTCTCCGCCGATCGGTGTGACTTCTACATTCTGGCGGTCAGAATACTCTGCATCGATAATATAATTTGCTCCCAGGTCATTTGCAATGATTGCTGCATGTTTGCCTGTGCTGTTAATGTACTCTGTAAGTGCTACCATCGTTGTTGTCTTTCCTGCTCCAAGGAAACCACTGACTACCATAAAACGTTTTTTGTCCATTGTTTTTTACCTCTTTTTACATTTTGTCGTTCTTTTTTTCTATATTTTTTATACAGTTCGTCTCATATAACCATCATAGCTTTTTTTCAGATAAAAAGCCACTCATATTTTTTAATAACTAACGACAGATATAGATTTTTTCTATTACTGATTATAGATTATCAGTTATATTTTGTGTCTTTAGTTTCCTCCCTTACACTGGTATCTTCTTATAAAATGTAGTATAATGTCTCCAAACTTTAATAGACTACTATGTGAAAGGATGATAATTATGAATACAGCCAAAGAAACGGTTTCCTGTAAGATCGAACATCATGCAATGATGTTTGCTTTTCTCGCCAAGCGCGCTATTGAAACCTGTGGCGAAGAAGGAAAACAGGCAATCTTAGACGGTATGACTGTCTATGGTAAAGAACGAGGCGCAAGAATGGCTGCACGAGCGATTGCTCACGGCGATCCGCTCAACACAATGACCAACCAGGCTTACGGCGAGTGGAAGCCTGACTATGACGGACAGATGCAATTTGGTACACTCCGTACCGAACCGACACTTCAGACTTATATTTCGAAATGTGCCTGGTGTGAAGCATGGAAAAAGCACGATATTACAGAATACGGTAAACTTTATTGTGTCAATGTTGATAATGCGGTTTATCAGGGATTCCGCTCTGATTTTGTCTGTACCCCAACTGCTACATCCATGAGCTGGGGCGGTGAACAATGCGAATTTGACTGGGGCTATCCACTGACGCCGGAAGATGTCGAAGCTCTCGCTGCCAAGAAGAAGGATCTCGGCACTTCCTGCATGAAAGATTTTAATTTTCACACCGCACATCTGAAAGATACAATTAGCAAGACACTGATCGAAAAGCTTGGCACAAACGGTCAGAAAGCAATTGATCTTGCCCTTGCTGATTACGTGGATACTTTCGGTCAGGAATATCTGGATGTATTAGAGGGTGCTTACCCGGAGGAAGTTTAAATATGACAGATTCTACGATCAATCATTTCAGCAAAGAAATTTGTTCCGAATCTTCCGCCAGCCGTAACATTGTAGCAGACTGGCTTAAGACACATCAGGCAGAATTAATTGATACGGCAAATTACATATTTGCCAATCCGGAACTTGCCTATCAAGAGCAAAAATCTTCGGCGCGTTTAAGTACTTATTTACAGGAACAGGGATTTACTGTTTCAAGCGGAACTGCAAATATTGAGACTGCCTTTACCGCAACCTGGGGCACAGGAAAACCAATCCTTGGATTTCTCGCAGAATACGATGCACTTCCCGGTGTCGGACATGCCTGCGGTCATAACTTACTGGGCACTGCCGTAATCGGAGCCGCCTGCGCACTGAAAAATCATATGGAAACAGAACAGATTCCCGGCACGATCTGCGTCTACGGTTGTCCTGCTGAAGAGATCATGTCCGGCAAGATTGTTATGAACAAAGCCGGCGTCTTTGATGGCCTGGATGTTGCCGTAACATGGCATCCATTTGACCGGAACCGGATCAGCAACGATATCTGGATGTCCCAGGATGTGAAAAATTATACTTTCCACGGAGTCAGCGCACATGCCGCCAAATCTCCGCAGGAAGGGCGAAGCGCTCTGGATGCAGCCGAACTTATGAATATCGGTGTAAATTATCTGCGTGAACATGTGCCGGATGAAGTCCGTATGCATTATGCATATGTCGATAACGGAATCCCGTCAAATGTTGTTCCGGATCTTGCAAAGACGAATTATTTCATCCGTTCTTTCAAGCGTTCCCGCACAGAAGATGCCAGTGCACGTGTGGATAAATGTGCACGCGGTGCTGCCATGATGACAGATACAACCGTAGATATTGAACTGGTCACCAGCTGTAAAGAGATGAAAGTCAACCGTGTGCTTGCTGAGCTGTACTATGAGGCAATGACACATATCCCAACTCCGGAATATACCGAAGATGAACTGACATTTGCCGCCGAACTCAGTAAAGAAGCCGGATTGGAAAATGACGGGATTTATTTCAAAGGACTGGAACCGCTGGAGCCGAAACCTGTTCCGATCTTCATCGGTACAGACGCTACGGAAGTCAGCCACACCGTTCCTCTCATCACCATCAGTGCTGCTACCATGTGCCGCGGTACGTCTCTGCATCACTGGGCTGCCGCAAAGCAGGCAGGCATGAGCATCGGACACAAAGGTATGCTTTACGCTGCACGCTGTATGGCAGAAGGAACAAAGCTGCTGTTAGAAAACCCAGACAAACTGACTGCCGCCTGGGAAGAATTTAAGAATACAGATGCCTGATTGTGAACGCGCAGCGCGCGACACAATCTGTCTGATAATAATTCATATTAAACGTTTTGATTTAGGAGGTCGATTATTATGGTAACAAAGAAAATCGGAGTCATCGGATGCGGAAACATGGGAGGCGCGATCCTCTACGGCGCACTGGAAAGCGGTGTACTCGCAAAAGAGAATGTATACGTTTACGACATTAACCCTGCCATGATGGAAAAAGCAAAAGGCTGGGGTGTCAATCTCGCGGCAGACGATGAAGATGTCTGCAAGAACAGCGACATTATTTTACTTGCCGTTAAACCTCAGAATGCCGCAGAAGCTTTAGAGCAGTGCAAAAAAGCACTGGACGGTAAAGCAATGATGTCTATCGTAGCCGGTGTAACAGTCGAAAGACTTCAGGCTATGATCGATGGTACACCTAGAATCCTGCGCCTTCTTCCAAATACTCCGGCGATGGTATTTGCAGGAGCATTTGCTCTTTGCTCTGACAATGATTTCAAAGAAGATGAAATGGAAATCGCCAAATCCATCTACAGCTCTATCGGTGTTGTTGAACTTCTTCCGGAGCATCTCATCGATGCAGCCTGCGCATTAAACGGTGGCGGTCCGGCTTATGTTGCAATGTTCATCGAAGCAATGGCAGACGGTGGCGTAAAACAGGGACTTCCTCGCGCCACTGCATACCGCCTTGCAGAGCAGACCTGCCTTGGAACTGCAAAGATGCTTCTTGAGATGGATATCCATCCGGGTGCTTTAAAAGATATGGTAACTTCCCCTGCCGGAACTACCATCGAAGGCTGCGAAGCACTGGAACGTGGCGGCATGCGCGCTTCGGTTATGGAATGTATCAAGGCTGCTGCTGAAAGATCCAGACAGTTATAATCCAGAATATTAAATTGTAGTATGATATTTTTCTTACATAATCTGAATTGATTGAAAAAGAGATTGGCATATCATTCAACTGATACGCCAATCTCTTTTTATTTTATTTCTTTCTGTTAATATAATAATAAAGCAAAAGTATCACAACCATAAAAGGACGCATGCTGCATACACATTATTTTCTAAATTGCAACAGGCGGAAGACCGCGCCAATAAAGAAGGGTGGATAGATGCGGAAGACCTTAAAAAAGAATTGGGGGTGTTATAATTTGAAAATACACTATACTCCCCTTTACGCGCCCTGGAAAGCATTGATTACTGGGGCGAATAGCCCAGCCCCTCTACGACTTCATCCGCTTAATCACCTTCAATCTGGTAAACTCTTCCCTTTCTTTTTCCTCCAGCGCATTGCTGATCGTGTATACCAGATTGCTGTACATCGGAATCGTAATATTCTTAAGCGCATTGGCACGTTTCTGTGTCTTTTTAATATTCGTTGCCAGACGATACGCCGCATTCTCCACCATCGACAATTTGATGGTCAGATCTTTCACTTCCCGGAATGCTTCCCGCGCAATATCGATCGACTCTCTCGTTGTACTGAACGAATACGTCAGATCATTCTGCTTTGCATCGTATTTGACATGCGGGATCTCTGTTCCCATAATACTCCGCGTCTGGATGCGGATAGAATCTTCGATCGGCACGGTAAATGCCAGTTCCCGCACTTTGCTGATTCCATGCTCGATATTCGCACGCTGCAGGCATGCATATGCTTTTGTAAATGTCTGGTCAATCTCTTCCTGAATATCCTTTGCCTCATCAATCAGTGACATCAGCTCTTTGAGCAGAATATTCCGCTTCTTATCCATCAGATCATAGCCCTGATGCGCCAGTGCCAGCGAGTTTTTGGCAAGCATTAAGTTTCCTTTTGTGGGAAATTCTCTCGGATCCATACTCTGCCTCCTTTTCTGCTTTTATTCTGGTCTCTGTCATAGAAATAAAATTATTTCTTATGATTCACTTTCTTCTTCATCCGTCTCTTCTTTTTTCTTATAATATTTATCAATCAGTTTCGTATCGATTCGGTCTAATTCCTCTTTTGGAAGTAAACCTAAAAGTTCCCAGCCGAGATCCAGCGTATTCAGAATAGTACGGTTTTCTTTTGGACCCTGACCGATATATCGTTTTTCAAATTCTTCTCCGAATTTCAGATACTGCTTGTCGATCGGTGACAGCTCATCTTCTCCGATAACGGAGGCAAGATTTCTCGCTTCCCCCACCTTTGCATAAGCTGAAAATAACTGATTGGCCAGATCCTGATGATCTTCTCTTGTGTAGCCTGCTCCAATCCCGTCTTTCATCAGACGGGACAGTGACGGCAGGATACTGATTGGCGGATAAATTGCCTGCCCGTGTAAATTCCGGTCCAGAACAACCTGCCCTTCTGTAATATATCCGGTCAGATCCGGAATCGGATGTGTAATATCATCATTCGGCATCGTCAGGATCGGAAGCTGTGTCACAGAACCAGTCGAATCTTCCACAATTCCGGCACGCTCATAAATCGTTGCCAGCTCACTGTACAGATAGCCCGGATATCCTTTTCTTGACGGGATTTCTCCTCTGGAAGAAGATACTTCACGCATCGCCTCCGCAAAGGATGTCATATCTGTCAGAATAACAAGGATGTGCATATTACACTCAAAAGCAAGATATTCTGCCACCGTCAGTGCCACTTTCGGCGTGATCAGACGTTCAACAACCGGATCATTTGCAAGATTCAGGAACATACATACATGATCGGATACACCGCTCTCTTCGAATGTTCTGCGGAAAAATTCTGCCACGTCGTGTTTGACACCCATAGCGCCAAATACAACCGCAAACTCCTCGTCCGAACCTTCGCCGAGTGATGCCTGCTTCACGATCTGCGCCGCAAGCTGGTCATGCGGAAGTCCGTTTCCCGAGAAAATCGGGAGCTTCTGCCCACGGATCAGTGTTGTCAGTCCGTCAATTGCTGAAATGCCGGTACGGATATAGTTTCTCGGATACTCTCTCTTTACCGGATTTAACGGAAGCCCATTGATGTCCCGCCTGTCTGCTGCCGTGATCGGTCCAAGTCCGTCAATCGGTTCGCCGATTCCGTTAAATGTACGCCCCAGCATCTCCGGGGACACATCAACTTCCATCGGACGTCCGGTCAGCTTGGTATGCGTATTGTCCAACGACATATTTTCCGTACCTTCAAATACCTGGATGATTGCCTTGTCTTCATCAAGTTCCACGATTCTTCCCATTTTATGGATCTTATGATCTACTACAAATTCTACAATTTCATCATAAAATGCATCCTGTACCCCTTCCAGCACAACAAGAGGTCCGTTTATGCTGCTCAGTCCTAAATATTCAATTGCCACAACTTACTCCCCCTTTATGCATTCTTCTCTACGACACGATCGTAGAACTCGTCAATATCCCGTTTATACAGATCCAAAAGCTGCAGGTTATCGTTCGGCACATCATATTTAATAGCGATTACCTTTTCGTAAATCCCTTCGGCTTTCAGCACAGACATCGGCATACCCATCGCAACCAGCCTCCGGCTTTTCTTATATAAATATAAAATAACATCCATCATCTTAAACTGTTTCTCCAGCGAAACGCATGTATCATCTTTGTGGAATGCATTCTGCTGCAAGAATCCAAGACGGATCACTCTTGCAATTTCCAAAATCAGTTTCTGATCATCCGGAAGTACATCGCCACCGATCAGTTTTACAATCTCCATCAGACTGCTCTCCTGATTCAGAATTGCCATCAGACGATTCCGGTAATCTACAAACTTCGGCGATACGTGATCCGAATACCATCCACTTAAATCGTTCAGATATTCACTGTAGCTGGACAGCCAGTGGATTGCCGGGAAATGTCTCGCATACGCCAGCGATTTATCCAGTCCCCAGAAGCAGCGCACGAAACGCTTTGTATTCTGTGTGACCGGTTCAGAAAAATCTCCACCCTGTGGTGATACTGCACCGATGATCGATACTGATCCGGTTGCTCCATTTAATGTCTGCATCATACCTGCACGCTCATAGAATGCGGACAGTCTGGATGCAAGATAAGCCGGAAATCCCTCTTCTGCCGGCATCTCTTCCAGCCGTCCGGACAGTTCACGCAATGCCTCTGCCCATCGTGAAGTAGAATCTGCCATAATCGCCACATCATACCCCATATCACGATAATACTCTGCCAGGGTGAGTCCGGTATAAATAGATGCTTCACGGGCAGCTACCGGCATGTTAGAAGTATTTGCGATCAGCGCTGTCCTATCCATCAGAGGATTGCCGGATTTCGGATCGACCAGCTCGGAAAATTCTTCCAGAACCTGTGTCATCTCATTTCCACGCTCTCCACATCCGATATAAATAATAATGTCTGCATCGGACCATTTTGCGATCTGATGCTGTGTCATCGTCTTTCCGGTTCCGAATCCTCCAGGAATTGCAGCGGTTCCGCCCTTTGCAATCGGGAACATGGTATCCAGGATTCTCTGTCCGGTTACAAGCGGTACGCTTGCCGGATACCGTTCCGATACCGGCCGCGGTACACGGATCGGCCATTTCTGTGTCATTGACAGTTCTTTTAATGTTCCATCCGCAAGCTCCAGTGTTATCAGCGTATCCTTGATCGTATACTGTCCATCCGGTACAACCGAAATTACTTTTCCTTCTACATCCGGTGGCACCATGCATTTATGCACGATTGCACGCGTTTCCGGAACTTCTGCAATAATCATTCCTCCGTGCACCAGATCACCGATCCCCACTGTCATATGTGTATCCCATAATTTTTCTTTATCCAGTTCGTCCACGCTGACACCACGTGTGATAAATGCACCTCCTGATTCTGCGATTCTCTCAAGCGGTCGTTCGATTCCATCAAATATGTTATTTAGTATTCCCGGAGCCAGTGTCACAGAGACAGCAGCGCCCGATGCCGTAACTTCTTCTCCCGGACGCAGTCCCGATGTCTCCTCGTATACCTGGATAGTTGTCAGATCTTTATCCAGAGAAATCACCTCACCGACAAGGCGTTCCTTTCCGACATAGACCATCTCCGACATTTTAAATCCATTCTTCCCTTTCAGATAGATAACGGGACCATTAATGCCATATATCTTTCCAGTCTTTTCGCTAGTCAATTCCCGCACCTCCCTTGAATGAGAATTTCTGGGATTCATTTTCCAGCGCTCCCTTAAACGCATAGTCAACTAATATATTTCTTTCATGAATTACCGCGCGCACCCCGCCAATAAAATCTTCTTTACTGATCGTAAGTTTCATGCCGGTATGCTCTTCCAAATAATCTTTCCATCTTGCATCCGACGGATTAAGATATATCGTCATCTCTTTTCCATCTGCAAATCTGGCAGCCTTTTCTATATAAGTAACAAGAAGTGCCTGATACTGTGGTGTCTGCATATAATCATTCAGTTTTTCTTCCACTTCCTGAAACAGTTCTTTTTTTAATTCAAATTGCGTCGCGCTGATCTCTCTTTTCAATTCGAGCTGCGCCTTTGACATTGCCATATTGAGCTGCTGCTTTGCACTTACCTGCTCTGCTTTGATCCGCGTCTCTACCTGACGTTTCACCTCTTCTTCATGCTGCTTTGCAAGCTGCCGGAGCGCATCCTCATGCTGTTTGATGATTGCATTTCCTTCGCCACGGGCTTCTTCCATCGCCTTCGTGCGAAGATGCTTTATTTTCTCCTCTAATGTCAAGCATGCCACCTTCTTCCTATCTATAACTTCAGTCCGATTGCCTCATTTACATACGAAGTGATAAAATCTTTTTTTCGTCCGGTTCCGTGTCTGTCAGGAATTTCAATCAGAAGCGGCATCGTCCTTTCCAGTTTAATCTCATTGATCAGATCCGGAAATTCCCTTCCAAATTTTTCTGTCAGCAGGATAATTCCAACGGTCTTATCATGCATCGCTTCTTCAATGGCACTGCGCAGCTCTTCCCGCGTGTGCACCATCACGCCGTCTACACCGGCAAGCCTCATTCCTGTCAGAGTATCGATATTATCACTGATCAGATACATTTTCATCTTACAATTTACCAAGGATCATGAAGGAGATGATCAGTCCATACAGACAAACACCTTCTGCAAGTCCTACGAAGATCAGTGATTTTCCAAGTGCGCTGGAATCTTCACTGATGGCACCCAGTGCTGCGCTTGCCGCACTGGCTACGGCAATACCTCCACCGACACAGGATAAACCGGTTGCAAGTGCGGCGGCAAGATATCCGAATCCGGTTGCATTAGAAGCGGTCTGCGTTGCAGCTTCTGCTGCATGTACAGTGTCTCCGCCAAATAACATAATTCCCGCAATCACAAATGCTCCAAAGAAGAAAAACACATTTGCTCCGATTGCTTTTTTATAGCGTTTTTTCGACTGCTCGCCAAGCAGATAATACCCAAATGGTATGATGATACTCAGAATCAAAGTTGCGATCAGCAGTAATTTTACAGTCAGTGTCATAATAATATCCTCCTATTTTCCAGATCTTAATGTTCTTTTTTATGTTGATCAAATGGTTTAAACTCTCTTCCGGTTCCTTTATAAAAACGGCTGAACATTTCATAATATTCCAGCCTGAGTACCTGGATTCCTACAATCAGTCCCTCTAACAGGCACACGATCACATTGCCGAGAATCACGCCAAAGATATTCACGCTTCCGCTCTCCGCTCCAGACAACATCAGTACAACTTCCATGATCGCCGCATGGCTGACTGCAAATGCACCGATTCGCACATAAGACAATGTATTGGAAAAATAACTCAGCATCATTTCAAATAATTCAAAAAATCCCTGCACAAGAAACATCACTTTTCCCTCTTCGAGTTTCTTGTGATTATGCTCCACAAGATTCGTCAGAGGTTCTTTAAATACAAACAGGATGACCGGTATGCCAAGACAGATTGCCAGTAAAATATTACTCGGCGTCTTATGTCCTGTCATATACAGAACGATTGTCAGAATGATACATCCGTAAAATACAAATCCCGCCAGCCCGTTATTGGAAAATAACAGATTGCCTCTATCATGTGCTTTTATCGCATTGATCATCTGGAACAGGATCACCAGCAGGTTCAGTCCCATGCCAAAGGCAACCGCCACAATAAATACCGTATTCAGCTGCCCGATAAATGGCAGATTTGTCATAGCTTCTACCGGTTTCAACCATAGTGCCGGTATCACATCTTCAAAACCAAATACACTTCCAAACATAAATCCAAATGCCATTGAGAAAATACCTGCAACCGATATAATTCCCGCAAGATTTATCTTCTTCGTCAAATACAGGATTCCACCAATTGCAAACAGGCAGAAGCCCTGTCCCACATCTCCGAACATCGCGCCGAAAATAAATGTATAAGTAAGTGCCACGAACATTGTCGGATCCATCTCATCATTCGCTGGAAGCCCATACATCCGTACAAACATCTCAAACGGTTTGAAAAGCTTCGGATTCTTAAGTTTTGTCGGCGGTTCACCGAAGAACTTCTCTCTGTCTTCTTCCACTACAACAAATATTTTATCATCCTTTTTCGTCTCTTCCAGGAATTTAGCGACATCTTCTTCGCCCATCCATCCGCACAGGATGTAATACTCTTCCTTGTTATCGCCTTCCTCAATTCGCGCTGCCATCTTACGCACATCAAAGATATTGCACAATTCTTCCAGACGCTTCTGCGCTCCTAACAGTTCTGCCGCATGCTTTTCAACCAGCACACGGATACTTTGGTTAATCTTCTTGATCTTCTTTTTAGTTTTACCAATCTCTTTCTGTAATTCCTCACATGCCTGCGTCGGCGTTCCAATAAAATCTGATGACAGGCTGATCCGCTCAAAATGAAGTGAATTAAATACAGAGTCTATTTTGCTCGCTTCCGGATTGGATGTAAAATAACATCCATAGACATAATTCTCATCCCTTGCTCCCTCTATAAATACTGCATTCAGATCATCAAATAAATATTTTTCAAGCCGATGAAAATAATCTACCGAAATCCGTCCAAACCGCACCTTCATATAGCGGTAACGCATAACTTTGTACAGATCCAGATCCAGCGGTTGAAACGGTGTCAATACATCCAGTCTTTCCCGTAAACTTTCTACTTTCTTTTTTAATAATTCTTTCTGTTCCTGCAGTTCCAGAAAATCATGATTCACTTCCCGGATCATTGCAAGCATCTCCTCCTGCGATGTCACTGCTTTCGGACAAATCTTGTCATCCTTGATCATTGCCGTAAACTGCTCCGCCTTCGCGAGCGGTTCCCGGTAAGGATTCAAATCTACAAATGGCTGCAGATTGTCCGTTGTCTTAAGCTCAGCCACTGCATTTTCCAACTGCATCTCATACTTAGAAAGATACTGGTCGCAGACACGGTCAATGTCTGTCTTCGGCCCGCTTATGCTTAAGAATTTCATCTTGACGATCATCGAATCACCCCTTTCATATATGCTAAAGTCTCTGTTGTTGTTAATCCGTAGCGAATACATTCAAACGCTGTCGTCAACTTTTTTATTTCTTCTTCTTTTAAAAACAGATATGTGCTGATCGATGCGATCGAATACGGCTCTCGCCTTCGGTCTGACAGGTACAACTGACGCAGGCAGTCCTGATAGATCTGCTCCATCGTCTTCTGTTCCTTCCCGATCTCATATTTCTTCGCATAATATGTTTCGTCCAGCCGATTTTGAAATTCCTCCACACTCGGTGTGTCTACCAGCATCTTAAAATCTTCCAGATTCAGCCGGTAATGGATTGGAATCGTAAGTGCATAAATATCCGGCGGCAGTAAATGATAATATTTCTTCGCACGGTATATCCACTGGATATTCAAAAGGTCAATCTTTGTTCCGCAGTCTCGCGTATAGATCTCCAGCTCTTTCTTCTTAAGCAGTCTGCGCTGTTTTCTCCAAAGTGTCGTAAAATAATAGAGATCCAGTGCAAGATCATAGTCAAACAACGTCGCTGCACCTGAATCTTTTATCTTAATGAGCGGTTCATAATACTCCGTACCCTGTAAATTATCAACCAGCTCGTCAATATTTCTGGACGTAATCATTTTGTCAATCGAGATCTGTGAATACCGGTCAAAAAAGTCTTTCTTGTATTCCAGATCGAATGGTTTTTCATAATGATTAAATACGATACGAAGACAGTAATTGATCAAATCCACTTCATACCGTTTCCAGTAAACTTTCAAAAACTTCTTCTGTTCCATTCCCGCAAACCGGAACAGTCTGGACCAGTCTGCATACAAAGACTGATACAGCACTTTCTCAACATTCCTTCGATGATAAAGTTTTACCTCCAGCCGGTTCATATACTCTGCATATGCCGGCTTTTCTTTCAGATACTCAATTACTTCCGGAACTGTCTTTTTGGATGCGACTTCCTCAAGCTCCTCTTCCGACAGAAGTTTCGCCTGCATCCCGTGGACTTTCGTGACAATTCCACTGTAAGCCATAACATTTCCCATGTTCTATACCTCTGTGATATGTTCTAATATCTCTCTGGCATACGCCTCATGATTTTCTTCATATTCTTTTCGCAGTTCTTCCAGAAGCTTCTGGTTCTTCTCCCTCTGCTCCTCCATAACTGCATCCATTTTTTCTTTTGCCTGCGCACGAATTCTGGAAAGCTCTTCCTGTGTAGCCTGCTCTGTTTCCCGATCAAACACGTCTCGTTCATTTTGTATCTGATGTTCAATCTCCGTCTTCTGTTTTTCGGCATGTTCAACAATATCTTCTGCTGTTTTTTCAATTTCGCTCAACTGCTCTATTACAGAATCCATAATCCGCCTCCGTTCTTTTTCCATTTTTTTATGTATATGTTATATAATACTCTTATTTTTAGAAAAATCCATAGCAAATTTGACATTTTAAAGGACAAAAGTTAAACTGGAAAAGCACATGCAATATACATGAAAAAATGTATTTAATAAAGGATAATATCAGAAAGGAACATTCTATGCGATTAAGAAATATACCCCGTGCGGAGAGCGTACTTGCCAATTCAGAAATGGTAATCAAAGATGAGCGACACTTCCGTGGCAAATGGAACAGCGAAATTTTTCACAATAATCATCCACTTCATATTGAAGTCGGTATGGGAAAAGGTCAGTTTATTCTGACATTGGCAGAGCAGAACCCAGATATCAACTATATCGGCATCGAGCGTTATTCCAGCGTCCTTCTACGTGCTGTCGAGAAGCTGGAGGTAACATCCGATTCTTCATCCGAAGAAACAGTCACACTCCATCTTCCGAATCTACGCTTTATCTGTATGGATGCCACAGATCTTCCGGAAGTTTTTGCTGAAAATGAAGTATCCCGGATCTATCTGAATTTCTCCGATCCATGGCCGAAAGCCCGCCATGCAAGAAGACGTCTGACATCTGCAGAATTTTTTGCCCGCTATGACAAGATCCTCATTCCGGATGGCACTGTCGAATTTAAAACAGACAACCGAGATCTCTTTGATTTCTCCACCGAACAGTTGGAAACATCCGACATCTGGAAAATGACCGCATGTACCTATGACCTGCATCATGATCCTGCCATGAACGAAGGCAATGTCATGACAGAATACGAGGAGAAATTCTCTTCCATGAAACATCCGATCAACAAACTGATTGCGGCAAGGAAATAAGCATATGCCTCTTGCACGTTCATCATACGCATTTTTTACTTTGTATCATATAATAAAGTAACAATAGTCTGTGCAGAGGTACACATTCATGAAACCGAAACGAAGACGACGGCACTCCTGTTTTTGTTTTACCAACATTTGCAACAGGCGCTGTCACAGACCATTCTCATGTCTTTTACATTCTTTCTGTGAAGTATGCCGGTACCTGAATACAGACACGGACTGCCATACGAAGAAAAGAGGCTGATTTATGAAGCATGTCACTACAGCAAATTTTCCTGCTGTTATACACAATTCCGGCGTGCCGGTCGTTGTGATGTTTTACGCATCCTGGTGCTCAAAATGTGCAATGATGAAACCAATTGCAGAAGAAATATCCGGCAAATACCATGCGCAGTATTTATTTATAGAAGTAGACATTGACGAATCACCACTCTTAGCCAAAACTTATACGGATGATCTCGTCCCGACATTTGTCTGCTTTAAAAACGGTACAGTTCTCACCTCTTTCGGCGGACTGATTTCCTCTTCTATATTAGAAGAACGCCTAAAGAAAATCTTCAGAAAGAGTTAAGACGGATTTTCTATGCAAACCAAAACGATTATGATACTATAATGATGCCAGCTCCCATATAATAATGGAAAAGATTGCAAAATCAATACATTTCTGCAGTCTTCTGGCATCATTTTTATTTAAACTCATTAAAAATACATCTGGTAATACCAGTCATAAAAGGAGGTACGGCAACAGCCATTATTATGAAAAAATTTAAAAAAATCATTCCACTTGCTCTGGCAGTTACACTTACATGTGCAAGTCTTCCGATGATTGCCTGCGCAGACAGTTCCAAAGTTGTTACGATCGGGACAAACCTGTCAGACGACCAGAAGAAGTCTATGTATGAATATTTCGGAACAAGCAAGGACAGTGTAGAAACGATCGAAGTTACCAATCAGGACGAACGTAAATATATGGAAGGGATTGCATCTGAAGCGCAGATTGGTCACAAGACTTACAGCTGCTCTTATGTAGAACCAACTACAAGCGGCGGTATCCAGGTGAAGGTCGCAAACCTTACATTTGTAACCAGTTCCATGATTGCCAGCACTCTGACAACTTCCGGCGTAGAAAACTGCAACGTTGTTGCGGCATCTCCGATCGAAGTATCCGGAACTGGTGCTTTAACCGGAATCATGATGGCTTATGAGACTGCAAGCGGTGAGAAATTGGACGAAGGGCAGAAAGAAGCCGCTACAGAAGAGCTTGTAACTACCGGTGAACTTGCTGACGATATCGGACAGGACAAGGCAACGGATCTGATGAACGATGTCAAAGAAAATGTTATTGCAAATGATATCAGCGACGAAGATAAGATTGCAGATACAGTCGATGAAAAAGCGAAAGATCTGGACGTTAATCTCACCGACGAGCAGAAAGATAAGATCGTATCCTTGATGGAGAAGATTTCCCAGTATGATTACGATGTCAAATCTCTTCAGCAGACGCTGAACAACCTGGAAGGCAAGAGCGAAGGTTTCTTCACAAAACTAGTCAATAACATCAAAGGATTTTTCGGCGGAAATGACAGCAATTCCGGTGGAATCATCAGCCAGACCAAAGATGATATTCTCGGAAGTGATGTTGTCAGCAACAGCACACTGGACGATATCAAAGACAAAGTTCAGAATGCAGATACTGAAGGCTGGTGGGATAAAGTCGTGAACTTTTTCAAAGGACTGACCGGAAGTGATTCAGATTCCTCAGACAGCAATTCTTCGGATGACAGTTCCTCCAACTAAAATCACTGTACTTTCGATATTTTCCAGACGGAGGATACAGATATGAAAATACTGAATTTCGGGTCATTAAATATTGATCACGTATATAAAGTACCGCACTTTGTGAAGAAAGGGGAAACCCTTTCTTCCGAAGATTTAAAACAATATCCGGGCGGAAAAGGACTGAACCAGTCTATCGCCCTTGCAAAAGCCGGCATGTCAGTCTGGCATGCCGGAGTCATCGGAGCCGATGGACAATTTCTCTCTGACATTTTAACTGCTGCCGGAGTACATACAGAACTTCTGCATACCGACACAAAAACGCCAACCGGGCATGCGATCATCCAGAATGATGTGCAGGGAGACAATTGTATTCTTCTCTATGGCGGAACAAACCAGCAAATCACAACAATATATGCAGATGAAGTTCTCTCTCATTTTGGCTCAGGAGATTACCTGGTTCTCCAGAATGAGATCAATCAGCTCTCTTATATCATTATCAATGCGAAAGCCAGAGGCATGAAGATCATCTTGAATCCATCTCCAATGGATGCGAAGATTTTTGAACTTCCGCTGCATCTCATCGATCTGTTTTTTGTAAATGAGATTGAAGCTGCCGGGCTGATTAAGAGTAAACTGTCGGATGCTGATATTTCCGATAACGAAGAGCTTGCTTCCAGACTGCAGGAGCTTTTTCCTGAGAACGATTTTGTACTGACACTCGGCGAAGAAGGTTCTATGTATCTCTCTTCCGACACACAGATTTATCAGCCAGCCTTTAAAATAAAAGCTGTAGACACAACCGCTGCCGGAGATACATTTACCGGGTTCTTTTTATCCGGACTGTTACACGGCAAAAATATTCCTGCTTCGCTGGAACTGGCGTCAAAAGCATCTGCCATTACCTGCTCCAGAGCGGGAGCGGCTGTCTCTATCCCGACGATAGAGGAAGTGAAATAGCTAATAAGACCCCTCCCCGCTCATTCGCAAATTCGCGCGTCTCTCGCGCTTTTCCGCTGCTTCGCAGCTCTTTTGCTCATGTCCGGGGCGGTGACTCTATTCGAGTCACCTGTATAAAAAGAAGAACCGGATACTCGCATGTAAACATGTGTATCCGGTTCTTCTTTTTATACTTGGTTCTGAATAGTTACTCTTAAAATTCAAAAACTGCTACGCCGTATGGTGGAAGAGAATATGCAAATGAATATGGTCTTCCGTCGCATTCCTGTTTCTGTGCTTTGTATACCTGCGGGCGTTTCTCACCCGTTCCACCGTATTTCTCTTCATCGCTGTTCAGCAGCAACTTATACTGTTTTCTCTTCGGAACACCAACGCGATAATCTGCTCTTTCCATCGGTGTGAAGTTACATACGAACAACAGATTCTTCTTGCCATCTTTGGAATGACGCATGAAGCTGAAAATACTTCTGTATGCGTCATCAGCATTGATCCACTCAAAGCCACCAAATTCATGATCTGCCTCATACATCGCTTTTTTATTCTTATACAAATGCAGAAGATCACGTACCCAGTTCTGGATCGCCTGATGTTCCGGCTCTGCAAGAAGATACCAGTCCAGCTCTCTCTCCTCACTCCACTCACGGAGCTGTGCAAATTCCTGTCCCATAAACAACAGTTTCTTGCCGACATGTCCCATCATAAATGCATATCCGACTTTCAGATTCGCATATTTATCAAATCCAAGTCCCGGCATCTTATTCAACATTGAACACTTCAGATGTACAACTTCATCATGCGACAGAACCAGAATATAGTTCTCACTATATGCATAACTCATTGCGAATGTCATCAGATTATGATTATCTTTTCTGAAATACGGATCCAATTTCATATATTCTGTAAAATCATGCATCCAGCCCATGTTCCATTTCAGGCTGAATCCCAGTCCGTCGTCTTCCACGTCCCCGGTTACCTTCGGCCATGCAGTAGATTCCTCAGCAATCATCATTGCACCTGGATTACGGCCAAGCACAACCGAATTAAGATGCTTAAAGAAATCAATCGCTTCAAGGTTCTTATTCTCTCCGTACTTATTCGGCACCCACTCTCCTGCATTCTTTCCATAATCCAGATATAACATGGACGCAACCGCATCTACGCGAAGACCGTCTATATGGAAGTATTCCACCCAGAACAGCGCATTGGCAATCAGGAAGTTCCGCACTTCATTCTTTCCATAATCGAAAATCTTCGTTCCCCAGTCCGGATGTTCTCCCATCCTCGGATCTGCATATTCAAACGTTGGGGTTCCATCAAAATCAGCAAGTCCATGTGCATCTTTCGGAAAATGTGCCGGCACCCAGTCAAGAATGATACCGATATTATGCTGATGCAGATGGTTGACCATCCATGCAAAATCCTGCGGGGTTCCATATCTGGAAGTTGGTGCATAATACCCTGTCACCTGATATCCCCATGAACCGTCAAACGGATGCTCCGCAATACCAATCAGCTCCACATGCGTATAACCCATGTCTTTTACATATTTGACTATCTCTTTACCGAAATCCCGGTATGTATAAAATCCATCGTCCTCACGCCCCGGATGTTTCTTCCACGAACCGATATGCGCTTCATACACAGACACTGGTTCTTTCTTATGATCCCAGTCTTCCCTGCGCTTCATCCACTGCGTATCCGACCATTTCAGCTCACTGATATCATGCACTCTCGATGCAGTTCCCGGTCGTAACTCTGCATAGTTTGCAAATGGATCTGCCTTGAAAATGTAATCTCCCGTATAAGTCTCAATACAATACTTATACATCATATCTTCCTGTACCTTTGGTATAAAGCACGTATAAATTCCCAACGGCTCTTCCCGCTTCATCGGATTCGCCTGTGTATCCCATTCGTTAAATTCACCGACAACGGATACCGACTTCGCATGCGGTGCCCACACAGCAAAATACACACCCTGGCGGTGTCCATCCTTTACTCGGTGCGATCCCAGCTTCTTATATATCTCGTAATGGTTCCCCTGTCCAAAAAGATACTGATCCAACTCCCCGATCTCATATGTTTTTTTCTTTCTTTCAGCCATAATTCCACCTTCCCATACTCTTATGGTAATATATTTATTATACGTTAGAACAAGGTAAAAAGAAAGAGTTTTGACAAACATTATCTGTCAAAACTCTTTTTTCTCATTTATAGTTTGAATTTACTTTTATTATCAAACTAAATTCTGAAATCCTCTTCTTTAAGGATGATCCGGTCTGCGTGATCCGTTCCTTTTCCAAAGACTCTTCTTGCAAGATGTTTTACATTTGCTTTCTGTGAATGAGCGATTGCTTCATCCATAATCTCTTTAACCTCGGCAACTGTTACGGCATGATCCTCTCTCTGCATTACATCGATTCGGCTGTACAATGCAAGGATTCCCATTTCATCCAGTTTATATCCATTTTCCTTCGCATATGTCTGACCGAATGTTACCAGCTCATCATTGATAAATACCGGCAGCTCCAGTTTTGAAGTAAACTTGCGTTTGAAATCCGGATTAGCTGTCATAATACGTTCCAGTGGTTTTCTCTGATCTTCCAGTACAAACAGCATCTCTCCTGTCTTTCTTTCCATCAGATAGCTTAACTCTTCTACTGTTCTGGAATTTAACTTACCGGCTTTTTCGATAATGATCGCTCCACCACGGAGTTTCTGGATAATATTGGATAACTCTTTCTTATTCAGTGACTCTCCTGTTACAATTGCAACTTTACCCTGTTTCAGGTTACGCTGTTTCTGGATTGCTTTTACAATATCAACAGCAAGAACTGTCTTACCAGATCCTTTTCTTCCGATAACCATAAGGTTTCCTGTCTTGGAAGTTCCTTCTCTCTGTGCACGGCGGTCATTATCCAGAACTTCTACAATCTGCTCACTCATACCTCTGACTGGTACAAAGTAGGAGAATAACTTCTTCTGTTCTTCTGTAAGTCCGGCTTTCAGACCAATCTCACTTGTTGCATTTAAGTCATAACGACCGGTTACTACAAATCCTGTATCAAACGGAACTCCGCCACCTTTAGACTTCTTGATACGTTTCTGTATCTCTGCCTCTGAAGGCTCCTCGATCTCAAGCGCTTCACCGAGATCTGTATCATCATCTTTGTCATCATTGAAGAAATCATCCAGATCAAAGTCTTCTTCTTCAGCTTCTTCATAAGAAACCTCTTCCGGCTCATCTTCTGCAGATACTTCTTCCGGCTCTGCAAAATCTTCCTCTGCGAAATCTCCTTCTACGAAATCTTCTTCCTCCGCGGATGCTTCTTCAAAATCGGCTTCATCAAAGTCTTCTTCGCCGAAATCTCCTTCATCAAAATCAGCCTCATCAAAATCTTCGCCGTCTTCTGCGAAATCCTCTTCATCAAAGTCTTCCTCGCCGAAGTCTTCTTCTACCGGCTCCTCGTCAAAGTTCTCTTCATCGAAATCATTTTCATCATATTCCTCATCGAAGTCTTCTACATATTCTTCTTCATTGTAGTCATCCTCAATAAAATCATCACCGTCGAAGTCATCTTCTGCTCCACCAAATACTGCATCTTCCAGATCTTCTTCATCATCCAGATCTTCATCCAATACAATTTTTGAAGTCTTAGGTGTTGCTGCTCTACTTTCAAGCTGCTCTACCAAATCTAAAATATCGTCTGGCAGACGCTGTGTATTTTTCTTTTCTTCTGTAACTTTCTCGTCCGGCTTACCCATTGTCTGCTGTTTTGCAAGTCGTTCTGCTGCCTTTTTGGCTGCTTCCTGGATAGCGGCTTCTTTTTCAGCTTCTTTTCTGGCTCTTTCTTCTTCAGCCTTTCTTCTTGCTTCTTCCTCGGCACGCTTTCTTGCTGCTTCTTCTTCAGCCTTTCTTCTCGCTTCTTCCTCGGCTTTGCGCTTTCTCTCAGCTTCCTCTTCCGCTTTTCTTCTCGCTTCTTCCTCGGCACGCTTTCTTGCTGCTTCTTTTTCTGCCGCTATACGCTTGCGCTCTGCCTCAGCCTCAGCAGCCTTTCGCTCCAGTTCAAGTCGTTCTGCTTCGCGGCGTTTTCTTGCTTCTTCTCTTTCTTTTGCAAGACGCGCTTCATCTTTGGCTTTCTGCTCTTTGATTGCTTCTGCATTTGCTTTCTGCTTTTCTTCCCACTCCTGCAGGATCTCTTCAATCTTCATCTGTCCGCCAAGCAGAAGTTCTTCTTCCTTCTCAGCCATTGCCTTTTCTTCTATATTGATCTCCTGTACCGGATCACTTGCAGGTTCCATTGTCTCCAGCGGAACATCTTCTTCTGCAACTTCTTCCGGCTCTGCTTCATAAGCTTCCTCTGCAACTTCTTCCGGCTCTGTTTCATAAGCTTCCTCTGCAACTTCTTCCGGCTCCGCTTCGTAAGCTTCCTCTGCAACTTCTTCCGGCTCCGCTTCGTAAACGTCCTCTGCCGCTTCTTCCGGTTCTGCTTCATAAGTTTCCTCTGCAATTCCCTCCGGCTCTGCTTCGTAAACCTCCTGCTCCACTGCTTCTTCGGTAACTTCTTCCGGTTCTGTTTCGTAAGTTTCCTCTACGACTTCTTCCGGTTCTGCTTCATAAGCTTTCTCTTCTTCGACTGCCTCTTCTGCCGCACTCTCTTCCGGCATGTCCTCTTCTTCGCTCTCAGCATCCTCTTCGTCAAATGCCGGTTCCGGTCTTACTCCGCCAGGTCTGCTATCATACTTCTCCTGCTGAAGCGGAGTCAGCGGTTTGTATTTCATCTTTAATTCCATCGCCTGATATACATATTTGCCTTCACTGAACCACAAGATCAGATCATCACATTCTTCCAGACACTTCGCTGTCATTCCTGCCTCGTGATACAATAATGCCAGTTCATATGCCCATTTCTCAACATATTCAGATTTCTTGAAATCTTCCAGCGCACGAATCTGTTCTTCCAAATCAGCTCCCTGTGTTTTCAGAATCTTATATTTCAAAATATACTGATTCGGATCACGCGGTGCCACTTTAACAAATTCTTCATAACAGTCAGAAGCTTCCTGTGTGTCCTCCAGTTTCAATGCCAGAAGACCTAACCGGTATATAACTTTACGGCTTCCAGGTGCACGGTCATATGCTAGGAACAGCACATCCCTGCTCTTCTGATACTCTCCGTTACATTCGTAAATCTCACTGACGGTATTCAACATGGATGCATTTTTTACTCTGCGCCAGTCAATCGTATCTGCGATCTCCATAGCTTTTTTATACTGCTTCTGCTCCACGTATTCGAGCATCTGCTCGGTCTTAACCCGATATTCATATTTATCCAAATTTCTCACCTCAAAATTTAATTATATTTCTACTATTTTACTATATTTAAAGATGATATAAGTTTAGCATATGGTATTAGCATTGTCAAAATATACGCTCTATTTGTTAAAAAAATATTACAAAAATGTAACATTAAAATAGCCATTACAGTCGTTCCTGATTGCAATGGCTATCTTATATTGAATTTTATCATATTTATTATTATATTAAATCGGAGGAAATATTATTACCAATTCCCGTAACCTTTTCCTTTCTATTTTTAAGGATGAGTAAGGGGTATGTATAAAATGTTTCTTTACACATTTTATAACTTCACATAAGTTTTACTCGTTTTTCTTCTACCTGTGGTATTTATTTCCAATATGTCTGTGCAGATGTAACTCTTTATTCTATCTTCCGGTTTCTTGACATCTCCGATTTTTTTCTTCCATTCTAATCTTACCGGATTCTAACTTCTATGGTAAAGGCTTATTTTTCGGGAATCATTCTCTGCCATACCACTAACATATTGAATTGATGAATCGATTAAACTGTCCAACGGAATAAGCCTCCTTTACATGAATTTCCAAATCTTCAAATCTCTCAAATGTTATTTCGAAAATCCTTTCTCGTCAGATCTTCTTTTATTTGATTTTTAGATTTCGTATCTCTTTTGGATTGACTTTATAATAGCACCGCGCCTTTGTTTTGTCAACACTATTTTTATATTTTTATTATATTATTTTATTTCATCATTGTTATTTTATTATTATCTGTCAATTCTGACTTTTTATTCATGTTCTTCTGATACATAGCATAACATTTTCAAGCTATAACAAACATACTCAAAATCATCATCTCCATACTCCTCTTCTATATAATTTGCAGCTTTTTCTGCCATAACTTCCACGCTCACTGGCTCATCCTCTGCGCGCTCCGTCTGCGTGACATGCCGTTTTTTCAGTGTGAATAACCAGGCAATTTTATTGAAAGTGACCGATATCTATATCAAAATAAAAATGCAATCCACGCTGTGTCAAAGCTTCCAGAATCGGGACGTTTCATTAAACTGGATATGTATTTAAATGATGACAAATTCGATGTGCTTGTCAGGGAGTGATTTTATGACATCTTTCGATTCCTAATTGTTAACCTTTATATTTTTATAGTTGACATTCCTCATATCTACAATTATAATGACTTTGTTAAATAAATGATTATTGTACGAACAAACTCACATCACAGAAAGGACTTTTTACATGGAGACATCAACTACTAAATCAGCTTTTACTACAAAACGTATGGTAGAGATTGCTTTGATCACTGCCGTTATCTGTATTCTGGCACCATTTGCTATTCCAATTCCAGTCAGTCCGGTGCCGATTTCACTGACAAATCTGGTTATATATATCGCTGTTTTTATTCTTTCCTGGAATGATGCACTTTTCAGCTATATCATTTATCTGCTTCTCGGAATTGCAGGTCTGCCTGTATTTTCCGGTTTTACCGGTGGACTTGAAAAGCTTGCCGGACCGACTGGTGGATATCTGATTGGATTCATTTTTATGACGATAATCGCAGGAATCGGTACTAACAAATTTGGCGGCAAAAAGCTTCCGGCTGTTCTTGGCATGGTACTCGGTCTTGCTGTTGCTTACATTTTCGGAACTGCATGGCTTGCTTACCAGATGCATATTTCTTTCATGGCAGGATTATCTGTCGGCGTGCTTCCGTATCTTGCCGGAGATGCTGTTAAGATCATTATCGCTATGATTGTAGGACCGATCTTAAGAAGCCGTCTGTCTGCAATAAAATAAATCGATTTAGCCAAATCTTAGCCATATAGAGCCCCAACAGAATTTGCAATTGGCACTTTCATCCGGAGCCTAAACAGAGAAAACCTCCGACATATCGGTTCCTTTTTCACCACATGTAAATCAGGAATCCTTTGCCGAAGGTTTTCTTTATTTTTCATATCTGCTATTTACATATTATAAGATTAAAATTCTATTTTTTGTTGCAACAGTATGCAGTACCCAGTCAACAATTATATTTACAGCGTAAATTCCGTTTACAACAGACAGTCATCAACTTTCTTATATGTCTTCAAGCTATACGCTTTCAGTACATTTCCATGGATTACATATAGACGGTCTTTAATATATATACCTCTTGTCGATAACGCATCACTTCCATAAATCTTTTCTTTCATGTTACACTGAAATCCCTTTTCTTCTGTATAGTTGAATAAATAATACATTTGTCTGTTTTCTCCTCCTGCCGGGAAGCCGATTATATTTTTTTCCACATCAATAAGCGCCGCTTTATAATCCCATTCCACATCTGTACTATAAACATCTTTCAGTGTATACTTATGTTCCTCTTTCACATTTTTTTTATCGAAAATATCAAACATGGACAGCTTCACACCATCTGTTACATCACCTTTCTTATCTACATCCATTCCGATGCCAAGAAGCTTATCTTCTCCATAGAAATGCAGGTAATTGGAAAATCCCGGTATTTTTAAGCGCCCAAGGATCTTCGGATTCTTCGGATTAGATAAGTCTACCGAAAACAGCGGATCCGTTTCTTTATAAGTAACAAAATATCCTGTATCTCCTAAAAATCTTGCAGAATACACGCGCTCGTCTTTCGCAAGGTTTGTAATCTTTCCGGTCAGCTTTAATTTCTGATCCAGGACATAGACCGCATTTGTCTTACCTCTCGTCACAACCATGCGGAGATATCCATCGTATTCATCAATCGAAAATGAATCATTCAGATATCCTTTGAATGTCTTCTGCGCAACAACCGCCAGTTTTCCTTTTTTGTAAGATAGTTTACGGAGTAATGTCTTCTCCTGCTTTCCGTTGCCAGTCCATTCTTCTTCATAATAGTAAATATTTTTGTTGCTTACATACGCGTCTCCGCCTTCTGAAAAAATAGCTTTGCTGTCCGCGATCTTATCCGGCTGTTTCAGATTAATTGACGAAACAATTTCATACATGCATCCTTTTGTTCCTCCCGGTAAACAAATGTCTTTCGCCTTCATCAGATCGCCATCCACATACGGAATATAAGTGGACGGGTGCTTTTTCTTCCAGTTTTCCGCTACCCAGTAATTTGAGAAAATATACAGATACCCGTCAGAAATTCTTGATAACTCATACTCACCGTTCTGTGATACTTCGCCCGCTTTCTTTGGATGCTTTTTATCCTGTACATCATAAGTTACTACTCTGGTTCCTTCTGTTTGTTTACTTATTAAAGAACTCCTGGTAACATCTTCCACATCTTCATAATCATCATCCGATGAATTACTGCATATCATTACTACTTTTTTATTTTTTTCTATCAGGTAAAATTCCTCGATAGTTTCATCCTTCGGTGCCTTAATCTCACTGATTTTTTTCATATTTGTTTTCGTGTCTACGATAGAAACATAGTCTCCGTCATCCTCTAACACATAGAGATAACGACCATCCGTCTTTGCCACGTCCGCTTCATCTACACCTTCCTGACGCACATTCGTATTTGAATAATCTCCTGTCGCGTCTGCGCATAACAGTTGTTCTTTTGTGCTTCCTTTGGCAGTTTCCTCTTTCTCACTCGCTTCTATATATTTACGGATTTCTTTGTAGCTTTTTGCATAATATTTCTGGTTTTCCTGATTCCCCTTGTTTACCGGACATTTCTCAACAGACTTTGCCACTACACCATCCGAAGAATCAGCGCTGTTTATCACAGCAGAATCCGATTTTACCATTCTCGTCCGATTCTGGTATACTGTGATTCCTGCCACCAATACAATACCGGCTGCTGCCGTACCCGCGAACTTCCACTGTCTGCGTCTTTTTCTCCTGCGTTCTTCCCACGCACACTGTTCCAGTTTTTTCTTCATATTTTCCGGCTTCAGGCTATCCGGAACTACTACATTTTCGCTGCCCACTTCTATCTTATACAAGAGATCCTGTTCTCTTTTCTCCATATTGCACACTCCTTTTCCCTACGCTAATATACATTCCATCTTTTCAAGTCCGCGGCTTCTCTTAGACCGTACCGTATTGGCATTCAGCTTCAGCATTTCGCCGATTTCTTTGCTGTTATATCCACCAAATACAGACAGCGCAATGATTGTCTGCTCTTCCTCAGACAAATGCAAAAATGCACGTTGCACATCTACGGATATTCCATAATCCGGATGTCCGGTTCTAAAATTATTTCTCTCCGACTCTGACGACTCCATATCCTTCTCCATACGAAACTTTCTGCTTCTATTTTGCAGCTTCTTCTTACATGTGTTCGCCAGTATTGTAAACATCCAGCTTTTAAAAGCCTTCTCATCCCGGAGTTTCCGGATGTTCTCATAACCGGAAAGTACCGCATCACTCACCGCATCCTCTGCATCCTGTTCATTTTTCATCATACACAATGCAAATCGATACAAATCTTTATAAATCTCTTCATACATCCGCGCGAACGTATCCACATCACATTTCATAAATGACCTCCCTGTTAGATACTGTTTCCATCATCGATGAATTATTTTCCACATATATTAGAGGAAAACATGTGGAAAAGTGTTGCATAAAAATTGGAAAAAAGTTAACGCTGAAAAGGGGACGGGGATTTTCTAGAAAATCCCCGTCCCCTTTTCAGCGT
>ERZ773103.164-NODE-164-length-69322-cov-7.266823_pt1 | contig 69322 bp, 65 predicted proteins | sample MGYA00511118_ERZ773103 | MGnify/ENA primary metagenome ERZ773103 (study PRJEB29015, sample SAMEA2737821) | human gut metagenome | biome: human gut; feature: human-associated habitat; material: faeces | place: China | collected 2012 ... | reverse complement strand
AACGGACTCTGACTCCGTCATTTCCAGGTTCGAATCCTGGTAGCCCTGCTACTGAAAGCACCATAGTATATGGTGCTTTTTTTAACTCTATTTACTTTTTCAGATGATCACATTACAGTTTCCAATATTATGATCATCAAAAATGATGCGTAAATAGAACGTTCTGTAAATGATACGATTTCGCGACTAATTACATCATTATTCTAAGATAATGATGGAGGGAGATTATTATGTACAGTTTTGAAAGCCGTGTCCGTTTCAGCGAATCGGACTGCAACCAACATATGACCTTGCATGCGCTTCTGAATTATTTTCAGGATTGCAGCATTTTTCATTCTGCCCATACCCACATGGACATTGATGCGCTGACTACCCACGGTTTTGCATGGGTACTGGCCTCCTGGCAGGTTCAGATCTTTCGCCGTCCTCATCTGGGAGAAACGGTTAAAGTTACCACCTGGGCTTATGGTTTTAAAGGATTTTACGGATATCGTAATTTTACGCTGGAGGATGCGGACGGAAATGTGTGCGCCTGCGCCAATACGATCTGGACTTTTTTAAACCTGAACACCATGCATCCGCAGAAAATACCGGAAGATGTGAGAAATGCTTATGAATTTTTCCCACAGTATCCTATGGAAAATGCACCACGCAAGATTACGGTTCCAGAAGGCGGCATGATGGAAAAACCATTGACTGTCACGAATTCTCAGATTGATGTGTACCATCACATGAATAATGCCATCTATATCCAGTTGGCACAGGAATATCTCCCGGAGGATTTTGATATTTTTGAAATGCGTGCAGAATATTCCCAGGCCGCTGTTCCCGGAGATGTGATGCATCCGCGTCTGATCGATCAGAAGAATATTTTTTACGTTATATTTGAAACAGAAAACAATGGACATTATGCCACGATAGAATTTAAAAGGAGAAAAGAATGCTGAAATTAGGAGAAAAACAGACACTTATCATGGTTAAACAAGTAGACTTCGGTGTATATCTGGCAGAACGTCAGGGCGATGATACCCGCGTTCTCCTGCCGAAAAAACAGGTTCCTGCAGATCTGAAGCTGCATGACAGCATCGAAGTATTTTTATACAAAGATTCCAAAGACCGTATGATCGCAACGACCAATGAACCGGCTCTGACGCTTGGACAGTTCGCACTTCTGAAAGTATCACAGACCGGTAAGATCGGTGCTTTCCTGGACTGGGGACTGGAAAAAGATTTGTTCCTTCCTTATAAGGAACAGCTTGTGAAAGTCAAAGAAGGGGATGAGGTTCTGGTCACTCTTTACATCGACAAAAGCAGCCGTCTCTGCGCTTCCATGAAAGGCATTTACCACTTACTGGAGAAAGATTCCCCATACAAACGTGATGATATCGTACATGGCCGCGTCTATGAATTCAGTGACAATTTCGGCGCATTCGTAGCGGTGGACGACCGTTATTCCGCACTGATCCCTCATTACGAAGATCATTCCAAACTGCATATCGGGCAGGTCATCGAAGCAAAAGTTACCGGTGTAAAACCGGACGGCAAACTGGATCTGACACTGCGTGACAAAGCATATCTGCAGATTGATGAAGATGCACAGCATATTTTACAGGTCATCGATGAATTTGCAGGGGTACTTCCCTTCAACGACAAAGCATCACCTGAAATCATCATGCGCGAAACCGGGCTGAGCAAAAATGCCTTCAAGCGCGCAGTTGGCCGACTGTACAAGGAGCGTATTGTCTCTATCGGCGATAATTGTATTCGGAAATTATAAAGCGGGTCACGTTGGATCCTGTCCGCTATTCCGATCTTCACGACTTTTTAATGCTAATAAAACCCCCGAAGAAGTTCCCGTCAATGACGGAAACTCCTCCGGGGGTTTTATTATAAATGTAATTATGAAAGAACGTATTTCTTATACTTCAAACATCAGATCGCCGTAGGATGGCATTGGCCAGTAATCTTTGCCCACCAGCATCTCCAGTTCGTCGATTGGGGCACGAAGCTCATCCATAGCTACTTTTACAACATCTCTGTAGTATTCTGCCTGAGCTCTTCCCTCTTCCATCTCGCCGCCTTTTGCTGTTACTTCTTCCAGTCTGCTCAATGCTTTCTTGGATGCGCCAAGTAACGTTGAGCACTGTGCCAGAAGTTCGGTCTGACAGCTGATATCTACATCTGCTGCTGCTTTGATCGTATTAATAGAACCGGCTAATGCAGTAACGGATTTGATAACTGCAGGAATCAGCTGTTTGCTTGCAATGTCAATCATAGCTTTTGCTTCGATGTTGATCTCTTTTGCATATTTTTCATAAAGGATCTCTACGCGGGACTCAAGCTCTGCTTTGGTAAATACTCCGAATTTTTCAAACAGGTTGATTGATTTCTCTGTGGTCAAAGCCGGAATGGCATCTACCATAGATTTAATGTTCGGAAGTCCTCTTCTCTCTGCTTCAGCTACCCACTCATCGGAATATCCGTTTCCATTGAAGATAATTCTCTGGTGCTCAGACAGATATTTCTTGATCAGATCATGTACTGCCGCATTGAAGTCATCTGCTTTTTCCAGTTCATCGCATGCCTCGGAAAATGCCTCTGCTACGATAGTGTTCAATACAACGTTTGCTGCGGAGATAGAATCCTGAGAACCTACCATACGGAACTCGAATTTATTGCCTGTAAATGCAAACGGTGATGTTCTGTTTCTGTCAGTAGCATCTTTCAGGAAATCAGGAAGTGTGGTTACACCTGTCTCAAGCACGCCGCCTTCCAGTGAATGTGTTGCTGTACCTGTAGAGATCAGCTGGGTTACAACATCCTGTAACTGCTCGCCAAGATAAATGGAAATGATTGCTGGCGGTGCCTCGTTTGCTCCCAGTCTATGATCATTTCCTACATCTGCTGCGGATTCACGAAGCAGGTCTGCATGAATATCTACTGCTTTCAGGATGCAGGCAAGTACCATCAGGAACTGAATATTGTGATGCGGGGTATCGCCCGGATCCAGAAGATTGATACCATCATCGGTTGTAATGGACCAGTTGTTATGTTTACCGGAACCGTTTACACCTGCAAATGGTTTCTCATGAAGCAGACAGGTCAGACCATGTTTGCTTGCTGTCTTTTTCAAGATTTCCATTACTAACTGGTTGTGATCTACTGCAAGGTTTGCTTCTTCATAGATCGGAGCCAGCTCGTGCTGTGCCGGAGCTACTTCGTTATGCTGTGTCTTTGCCGGAACACCCAGTTTCCACAGTTCTTCGTTTACATCTTTCATGTAAGCTGCGATCCTTGGGCGGATGCTTCCAAAGTAATGGTCGTCCATTTCCTGTCCTTTTGGAGGCATTGCGCCAAAAAGAGTGCGTCCAGTAAAAATCATGTCTTTTCTCTGGAGATATTTTTCTTTATCTACGATAAAGTATTCCTGCTCAGCTCCTACAGACGGTGTTACTTTTTTGGATGTATCGTTTCCAAAAAGATGTAACATTCTGAGAGCCTGTTTATTGATGGCATCCATGGAACGAAGCAGCGGTGTCTTCTGATCCAGCGCCTCTCCTGTGTATGCGCAGAATGCTGTCGGAATACAAAGGGTTGCGCCTGCTTCATCATGTCTTACGAATGCAAAGGATGTTGCATCCCATGCTGTATATCCTCTCGCTTCAAAGGTAGCGCGAAGTCCACCTGACGGGAAAGAAGATGCATCCGGCTCACCTTTGATCAACTCTTTACCGGAAAAGCTCATCAGCACTTTACCGGTCTTCATCGGAGAAGTAATAAAGGAATCGTGTTTCTCTGCGGTTACTCCTGTCAGTGGCTGGAACCAGTGGGTATAATGGGTTGCGCCCTGCTCGATCGCCCATTCTTTCATCTCATGGGCAATGATGTCTGCGGAAGCAAGATCCAGTTCTTTTCCTTCCTCAATGGTCTTTTTCAGTTTCTGGTAAACTTTTTTCGGAAGACGTTCCTGCATGACGGTATCGTTGAATACGCTTTCGCCAAAGATGTCAGCTACGTTGAAATATCCTTCTTTCATCTTTATCTTTCCCTCTCTTTGCTTATTATATTTTAACGAACTCCATCCGGGAAATATCTCCCAGAAGTAAAAATGGGCATTCCAAAAATTTGGAACACCCTTGTTCTTTTCGTTCATTAATATTAATTCTGGTATTAAAATAGTACAATTCTCTTAAAATTGCAAGGGGTTTCCTATAATTTTGCTCTTTTCTATAAATTCACGCACAAAATAATGTTTTTTTTGTTCAAACTTACAATTTATCGTTTTGCCTTTACCATAAACTGAACTGCCTGCTTATGATTGGTAATCTCCACATCTCTGTGATTACCGCCAAACTCTCCATCCAGAGTCCACGGAATTGCCTGGTTCTCACAACGAAGGATCATATGATCGGTCTTAAAGGAATAGATATATTGGGTATCTATCGCTTTCGGCATCATGAGATTCGTCAGGATCTCATTAAGCTGGAGCGGATTCTGTGGAAATTTGATCAGGTTTACTTCAAAAAGACCGTCATCTAACATTACATCCTTGCCTGTCATATTTTTGATTCCGCCTACGGAAGTGGAATTTGTGATCATGCCATAGATAAATTCATCCCTGATGACTTCTCCATTCACTTCAACTTCCAGTATATAAGAGGGGATGTCCACAAGGCGTTTTGCCCCCTCGATGATATATGCACCATGACCAAGGACATTTTTCAGGTTCTGGCTGGTCTGATAAGAAACATCCGTAAACAGCCCAAAGGCTGCCACATAAGAAAAATAATCTTCATTAAATCCCCCCACATCACACGGAAACAGTTTTCCATTGACGGCAATATCTGCGGATCGCAACATATTTTTGGGGATTTTGAGAGAAGCCGCAAAATCGTTTGTAGATCCTGCCGGAATATATCCAATAGGTACTTTTACCGGACTTTCCATCATTCCGCTTACTGCCTCATCTAATGTTCCATCGCCCCCGCTGCATACTACAAGGTCATAATTCCTGGCATGTTTTTCTATCATAAGCCTGGCATCGTCTTTTGCCTGGGTTGGATGCGCCACAACTTCATATCCACTTTTTACAAATGTGTCCAGAATATCTAGCAGACGGTTTTTTATCTGTCCTTTTCCTGATTTCGGATTAAATACAAATAACAACTTCTTCTTTTCCATATTTCTATCCTCTGTCATGTATCTATTTTCTCTTTGAATTCTTTCTTATCTACAATATTTTTACCAGAAATATTGTTATTTCTCAACTATTATTTCAGATCTTCTGCCATCTGTGACAATTTCCGCAGTCTGTGATTGACGCCGGATTTTCCTACCGGAGGATCCAGATATTGTCCCAGCTCCTGTAAGGATTCTTCCGGATGCGCCAGACGAACCCTTGCCATTTCACATAATGCCGGGGGAAGACTGTCAAGACCTATCGTCCGCTCCAGCAGATGGATATCTTCCAACTGACGGGCGGATGCTTTTACCATTTTATTGATATTGGCTGCATCACAATTGTACTGACGGTTGGCGGAATTGCGCATATCTTTAATGATCCGTACATTTTCAAGATCCATAGATGCTTTTCCAGCCCCCATTACTTTCAACAATTCTACGATACCATTACTGTCCTTTACATATACAATATAGCGTGTTTTTCGTTGGATGATCTTGGCAGATATTTCAAAATAACAGATCTGTCTGCACAAACGGTTCGCCTGTTCTTCATCCCGACAGACAATTTCAAAATGATAAGATTTTCCCGGGTCACTGACAGAGCCGGACACCAGGAATGCCCCCCGGATAAATGCCCGCAAAGCATCTTCCATCCCCAGAACTTCCCGTTCCATCTGTGCATCCTCTCCATAATGGATTGCCTGAAGCAATTCCCGGATCAGCGCCGCATCCCTTATGACAATGCTGTAACGGCGGTTTTTGACCTCGCCTTTTAATCCACGGATACTAAGCAGTACTTTTCCGGAAAAAGTCTTTTTGATCAATGTATAATATTTTTTTGCCAGCATGACATTTTCCGTATGGATCTCTATCTCCGGCTTTTCTCTGTCAATCCTTCCTGCAAACCGGATAACCGCTGACAATTCTGCTATCCTGCAAAGACGTCCTTCATCAATTCGTCTTGACAATTCTGTCTTGACATCATTTGAAAACGACATACCCTATTTTCCTCTCAACGCATCCCTGTCGATATCTTTATGTTCTACCCGCAGACCATAATTTGCATTTTTCTTCAGTCTCTCATACAAAGCATTAGCCAACGTCACAGAACGATGCTTTCCCCCCGTACAGCCAATGCTGATAACAAGCTGATTCTTTCCTTCGTCAATATAATTTGGAATCAGGAACCGAAGCATGTCCTCTAACTTATTTAGGAACTCCGTTGCCTGTGATTTTTCCATTACAAACTGCTGAATTTCCGGATCATTACCAGTCTTCGGCCGCAATTCTTCGATATAATAAGGATTTGGGAGGAAGCGAACGTCAAATACCAGATCTGAATCCACCGGGATTCCATATTTAAACCCAAAGGAAAGAACAGTAATAAATAGATTTGTATAATCAGATCCCTGCTGAAAAATAGATTCCAGCTCTGCTTTCAGTTCTCTCGTAAGCAGCTGACTTGTATCAATGATATAGTCTGCCTGATCTCTGAGGAAGTGAATCCGTTCCCGCTCTTCCTCGATTCCCTGAGCAATGCGGTTATTCCCCGCCAGAGGATGGTTTCTCCGGCTTTCTTTATAACGTTTGACAAGCACAAGATCTGACGCATCCAAAAACAGTATCTTTGGCGCCTGATTTTTCTGTTTCAAATGTTGCAGAACATCCTGTAATTCCCCCAGCGCCTGACCATTTCTGATATCAATGCTGATGGCAACATTCTGAAACTGACCATCTTCACGGTCTGCCAGTTCCATAAATTTCTCGATCAACGCCACCGGAAGATTATCCATGCAAAAATATCCCATATCTTCCATCATTTTCAGTGCTGTACTTTTCCCTGCTCCGGACATTCCGGTCAATATCACTACCTGCATTCCCTGCTCCTGTTTCTCTGATACTATAATCACACAAATATCTGCTATGTTTCTTTTACATATGCAATCTCTTTTTCAGAGTCTGTCTATTAGCAATTTAAAACCCGATCAGCTTTACTTCCGTCTCCAGGTCTACACCGGCATCCTCTTTGATTTTTTTCTGCACATCACGGATCAATGTGATAATGTCCGTTGATGTTGCTCCGCCCCGGTTGATCACAAAGCCGCAATGTTTCTCCGAAACCTGTGCGCCACCTACGGTATAGCCACGCAATCCGGCATCCTGGATCAGTTTTCCGGCGAAATAGCCTTCCGGACGTTTGAACGTGCTTCCTGCGCTTGGATATTCCAGCGGCTGTTTGCTGACACGCTGTTCTTTCAGTTCATCCATTCTTCCACGGATCGCTTCTTCTGTTCCAGGTGTCAGTTTCAGACATACTTCCACAACAGTAAAGTGTTTCTCCGGAATGATGCTGTGCCGATAGGAAAGTTCCAACGTATCTGCCGGAAGTTCCAGAAGCGTTCCTTCGCTGTCCAAAACCTTTACCGATACCAGTACGTCTTTTAATTCTCCACCATAAGCGCCGGCATTCATAACTACCGCGCCACCGATAGTTCCCGGGATTCCGGAAGCAAATTCAAATCCGGTCAGTGCATGCTCTGCTGCCTGTGACGCAATGGCAGACATCATAGCTCCTGCCTGCGCAATGATCTGATTTCCTTCTACCCAGATCTCTGACATTGGTTTTCCAATCTCTACAACGACGCCGGGAATACCCTGGTCGGACACAAGAAGATTGCTCCCGTTTCCGATGATCTGGCAGGACTCTTCATTCACATAGCAAAGACGGATAACCTGTTCCAGTTCTTCTGCCGCCGGAGTGACCAGCACTTCTGCCGGTCCGCCGGTGCGGAAGGTCGTATGACGGCTCATGGGCTCATTCCGAAAGATCCGTTCTTTTTCTACAACTTCACATAACTTTTCATAAAAATCTTTTTTCAACTGTATCTCCTTCTAATTCCAGGAAAGAAATGCTTCATAGCAGTGTTTTGCTTCATAGAGATCTGCTTTGCTGATGATCTCCCATGGCGCATGCATGTTCAAAACTGCCACACCGCTGTCAATAACAAGCATATTATAATTTCCTAAAATATATGCGATGGTCCCGCCGCCACCCTGATCTACTTTTCCAAGTTCAGCGGTCTGATAGCATACTTCATTTTCTTCCATCAGATTGCGGATGCCTGCCATATATTCTGCACTGGCATCGTTGGAGCCGGATTTGCCCCTTGCGCCTGTATATTTATTAAATACGACACCATGCCCAAAATATGCGGAATTTTTCTTTTCCATTACAGATGGATAGTTTGGATCAAAAGCTGCACTTACATCAGAAGATAACGCTCTGGAATTTTCCAGACAGCGACGAAGCGCCAGATCACTGTAATTTCCGCATGCATTCATGACTTCTGCCGTCATATTCTCAAAAAATCTAGACTGCATTCCGGTAGCGCCTACGCTTCCGATTTCCTCTTTGTCTACCAGCAGGCATGCACTGGTACGCTCCGGAATCTCCACGTTCAGCATTGCTGCAAAGGATGGATATGCGCATACACGATCATCATGTCCATATCCCATGATCATACTGCGGTCAAATCCGTAATCTCTGGCGGCTCCGGCAGGTACGACCTCTATCTCTGCTGAAAGAAAATCTTCTTCCTCAATCTGGTAATATTCGGACAGCAGCGCAAGGATATTCGCTTTTACCGTTTCTTTTGTCTCTTTGTCCGCATTTTCCAAGGGCATGCTTCCTACGAGAACATTTAAATCTTCGCCTTCGATGACTTTTGCGCCTTTTTTCTCCATCTGTGTGCCTGCAAGATGGATCAGAAGATCGCTGACGCCAAATACCGGATCTTCCGGTTTCTCTCCGATATTTACAACTGCTTTGGTCCCATCCTTACGGACAACTACGCCGTGGAGCGCCAGTGGCAGTGCTACCCACTGGTATTTTTTAACACCTCCATAATAATGGGTATCCAGCAATGCCAGATTTGTATCTTCATACAATGGATTCTGTTTCAGATCCAGTCTCGGAGAATCGATATGCGCGCCAAGGATATTTAATCCCTGCTCCATAGGCTGTCTGCCGATAATATACAACGCCATGCTTTTGCCTTTGTTGTCTGCAAATACCCGGTCGCCCGGCTGCAGTTTTTTCCCGGATGCGATTACCTCCTGCATATCTTCAAAGCCTGCCTGCAGTGCCTGCTTCTTAATCTCATCTACGCATTCCCGTTCTGTCTTACAGTCAGAAATAAACCTTCTGTATGTTTCAGCAAACTCCATGACCTGCTGTTTTTTCTCTGAAGAGTATTTCTTCCAGGCTTCTTTTTCTCTCATATCCAAGTTACTTCCTTTCCTGTTGCTTTTTCGCAAACGGCTGCGCCTTGCATTTGTATCCTTACTTTCACTCGTTTCATGAAACAGATGCGCTCGTTATCTGCGCCTTCTTTTCAGGCAATACTTGAAAGCAGGACAAAACCATTTATTAATTTAAAAACTTACATTTTTGCATCTTTGCTACCGCCGGAAATATTTTCCTGTACACGGCGGTAAAGTTCTTGTGCTGCATTATAGCCCATCTTTTTCTGTCTGTGGTTGGCTGCAGCTGCCTCACAGATAACTGCCAGGTTCCGTCCCGGCCGAATCGGGATGGAATGACAGACGATCTTATTTCCAAGAATCTCTGTATATTCTTCTTCCAGACCAAGTCGATCATAATCTTTGCCTTTTTTCCAATCTTCCAGCTTGATGACCAGATCAATGTTCTGTTTTTCTTTTACACACTCTACGCCGAACAGCGTCTTTACATCAATGATACCGATACCGCGAAGCTCGATAAAATAGCGTGTGATATCCGGGGATGTGCCAACCAGTGTATTTCCATTGATTTTTCGAATCTCTACTACATCATCAGTAACCAGTCGATGGCCCCGGCGGATCAGCTCCAGCGCTGCCTCACTTTTTCCGATACCGCTCTCGCCCATGATGAGGACGCCTTCGCCATAAATATCGACCAGTACTCCATGAATGGAAATACAGGGTGCCAGCTCTTTTGTCAGCTTATAGATCAGCTCTGCTGTAAAACTGGATGTGGCATCACTGGTTCCAAGAACCGGGATTCCATTAGCCGATGCCAGTTTCAGAAATTCTTCTTCCGGCTGAAAATCACGACAAAAGACCACACACGGAATATTATAGCTCAAAAACTGCCGGTAATGCTCATGTCGATGTTCTTCCGGCATATGATTAAGATAGGTATATTCTACTGTTCCGATAATCTGTACACGTTCCTGCTCAAAATGTTCAAAAAATCCCGCCATCTGCAATGCCGGACGATTGATATCCGGCAATTCGATAAACCGTGCTTCAAGGTCTACACATGGTGTGAAATTTTTCAGTCCTAGACTGTCTGCTACACGCTGAATACTGACTCCCTGCATGATCGTTCCTCCATTTTTCTGTTATACATAAATTCTGCTTATAATAGGCTGCAACGTCTCATATATGCATAGCCTTTATCGCAGCTATCATTACTATCCCATTGACCTTATATGAACAGCATACAACATGATTCTGAATTTTTTCATCTTCTTCTGTTGATGCAGTCCCATCCCATATACAAAATACTCCGTATTTTACAACGGATATACGATCAGTGACAAATACTACTTATATTTTTAACCAAATCTGCTTATTTGTAAAGCGTTTCATTCATTTTTATCTTCCCTGAAAAATGCATACACAGACTCTGCCGTTTTCTGATCCATGGAAGGCACTTCCTTTAGTGTCTCCACCGATGCTTCCCGGATCTCTTCTATAGATGAAAAATGCTTCATCAGCGCTTTTCGCCTCGTCGGACCTACACCCGGAATATCATCCAGAATGGAATGTACCTGACCTTTGCTCCGTAAGGAACGGTGGTACTCGATAGCAAACCGATGGGCTTCATCCTGAATCCTTGTGATCAGCCGGAAGCCTTCCCCGTTTTTATCAATGGGAATCTCCTGATTATTGAAATACAGTCCACGGGTACGGTGGAAGTCATCTTTGACCATACCACACACCGGAATGTTCAGATGCAGTTCATCCAATACCTGCAATGCGATATTGACCTGTCCTTTCCCACCATCCATTAGGATCAGATCCGGAAATTTGGTAAATTTCCCATAACTTTCATCCATCTGCGTTTCCAACTGCTTCCGTTCTTCCAATCCGTGGGTAAACCGGCGGGTCAGCACTTCATGCATGGAAGCATAATCATCCGGTCCCTGTACGGTCTTCAAACGGAATTTACGATAATCACTGCGACATGGTTTTCCTTTTTCGTATACGACCATGGAACCGACCGACTGGAATCCGCTGGTATTGGAAATATCATAGGCTTCCATTCGCCGGATCTGTGACATGCCTAAAAGTTCTGCGATCTCTTTTACGGCACCAATCGTCCTGCCTTCTTCCCGACGGATCTTTTCTTTATCCTGTGTCAGAACCAGTTTCGCATTCCGCGCTGCCAGTTCCACCAGCTTCTCCCGGCTTCCTTTCTGCGGCACACGGATATAAACCCGCTGTCCTTTCTTTTCTCCCAGCCACTGTTCCATGCTTTCTTCATTTGGAAGATGAAATGGAAGCATGATCTCCCTCGGCAAAAATGGTGTTCCTGCATAATACTGTTCCACAAATGCCAACAGAACATCCTCTTCGGTATCTTCATTGGCAATGGTCACATGAAAATGCTCCCTGCCAATCAGTCTGCCACCGCGGACAAAAAAGACCTGCACAACAGCATCCCGGTCATCCATGGCAAGAGCAAGGACATCTCTGTCCTCTCCGTCAAAGCTTGTAATCTTCTGTTTCTGCGCCACAGCACGGACACTGTTCAGCAGTTCCCGGTACTCAATGGCCTTTTCAAAATCCAGTTCATCCGATGCCTTCTGCATTTTTTCTTCCAGCATCTTCATGACCGGCTGGTATTTTCCGCCAAGAAAATCCAGCGCTCCCTGTATCTGCATCCGGTACTCCTCCGGTGTCACATATGCCTGACAGGGCGCTGTACACTGGTGGATATGGTAGTTCAGACAAGGTCTCTCTTTTCCAGTATCTCTCGGCAACACCCGGTTACAGGTACGCAGCTGATACAACTTATGGATCAATTCGATGGTATCCTTTACTGCGCCAGCGCTGGTGTACGGTCCGAAATACCGGGACTTGTCTTTTTTCATTTGCCGTGAAAACAGAACTCTGGGGTATGTTTCCCCCAGAGTCACTTTAATATACGGATATGTCTTATCGTCTTTCAGCATCGTATTATACTTTGGACGATGTTCTTTGATCAGATTGCATTCCAGGACAAGTGCCTCCAGCTCCGAGTCTGTAATGATATACTCGAACCGGCGGATATGGGTTACCATCTTTTCGATCTTCGGTCCTTTGTTTCTGCTGGACTGAAAATACTGACGGACACGGTTCTTTAAACTGACCGCCTTTCCCACATAGATAATGGCATCCTGTTCGTCATGCATAATATATACTCCGGGCTGCCCCGGAAGCTTTTTTAATTCTTCCTGAATATCAAACATAGGTTTTTATACTAATTGAGGTCATCCTCCACAAATGCTTCATCCGGTGCAGTCGCCGGCTCGTCATCCATCGCCGGAGCCACAGCACCCTGTGAACCATCTGTATCTGTTGTGCTGACCACTTCTGCCGAAACATTGTTTTCAGCTGCTGTGCCTTCTTCAGAAACAGATTCCGCATTTGCAGAATCCTTATTTAAAGAAACACCTGCATTCTCTCTAGAAATGGATTCTGTCGCTTCTTGAGACTGTGCGCCCTCTTTATGATGCATGATCACATCTGCCACTTCTTCCTGCGGTGCTTTCATTTCCGGGTCAGCCGGAATCCAGCGGCGGAAAATATCCATAAATTCCTTACCAGTAATAGTCTCATGTTCATACAGATAATTGGTAATATCTTCCAGAACTTCGCGATTTTCAGAGAGCATCTGTTTTGCTTCATCGTAGCTTCGCTTCAGGATTTCCTTTACTTCATCATCAATCTCAGCAGCCGTAGCATCGCCACAGTTCTGTACCGGTCTGCCGTCCAGATATCTGTTCTCAACAGATTCCAGTCCCATCAGTCCAAAACGGTCAGACATACCATACTGGGTAACCATGGCTCTGGCTATCTTCGTCGCCATCTCAATATCATTCGCTGCACCTGTAGTAACAGAGTCGCAGGTAATCTCTTCTGCCGCACGACCTGCCATATAGGTTACAATCCTTGCAAGCAGCTCGTCTTTGGTATTCAGATATTTTTCCTCTTCCGGCGTCTGTAATGTATAACCAAGAGACCCCATGGTTCTCGGTACGATCGTAATCTTCTGTACCGGTTCGGTATTTTTCTGAAGAGCTGCTACCAGCGCATGACCAACCTCATGATATGCCACCAGACGTTTTTCCTTCGGCCCCATGATACGGTCTTTCTTCTCTTTACCGGCGATAACCGTTTCAAATGACTCAAACAGGTCACTCTGGTTGACTGCCCTTCTGCCATGTTTTACTGCATTGATGGCAGCTTCATTGATCATATTTGCAAGGTCAGATCCCACACATCCTGCGGTTGCGAGTGCGATGGCATCCAGATCTACCGTATCATCCAAAGATACATTTTTAGAATGCACTTTCAGCGTTTCCAGACGACCTTTCAGATCCGGTTTATCAACGATGATCCGACGGTCAAAACGTCCCGGACGAAGCAGAGCCTTATCCAGTACTTCCGGTCGGTTGGTAGCTGCAAGAATCAGAAGTCCTTTCGAACTGTCAAAACCATCCATCTCCGCCAACAGCTGATTCAGTGTCTGCTCACGCTCATCGTTGCCTCCGCCGTAATGGGAATCACGGCTCTTGCCGATGGCATCGATCTCATCTATAAAGATAATGCACGGTGCCTGTTTCTGCGCTTCTTTAAAAAGATCACGAACACGGGATGCTCCCAGACCTACAAACATTTCCACAAAATCGGAACCCGCCAGTGAAAAGAACGGTACTTTTGCTTCTCCGGCAACAGCTTTTGCCAGCAATGTCTTACCTGTACCGGGAGGGCCGACAAGCAATGCTCCCTTTGGCAGCTTTGCACCGATATCCGTATATTTCTTCGGATTGTGCAGGAAATCCACAACCTCCTGCAGAGATTCTTTTGCTTCATCCTGACCGGCTACATCCTGGAAAGTAACGCCTGTAGATTTCTCCACATACACTTTTGCAGTATTCTTGGTCACGCCCATCATACCGCCGGCTCCGCCGCCCATCTTTCGCATAACGAAAGAGAAAATAATCCATAAAATAATGATCGGTATGACAAAACTCAGTATATTTGCCAACATGGAATAAGTATTATTCGGTATCTCGCCGGATACTTCCACGTCTTTTGCTTCCAGCTTCTCAAGAAGCGTATCATCCTGCAGTCTGCCTGTATGATAAGATACTTTATAATAGGAATTTGTCTGTTTCTTTGGTTCAATCTTAATGGTGGTAGTTCCGATAGATACTTTCTCAATCTCGCCGTCTTCTACCATCTGAAGGAACTTTGTATAACTGATTTCCTTGTCTGTATAACCATTTAACTTATTGCTTACAAAACTGATCAGCAGCAAAAAGACCAGCGTGATCAGGACAAAGACCAGCATGGTCTGACCATTTTTGCCATTCTTTTTATTATTGTTTCCGCCATTATTGGGCTGATTTCTGTTTGGTCCGTTATTTTCCATAAAACCGTTTTCTGCCCGAAATTCCCGGGCATTCCTTTCTCTGTACTGCTTTAAAAGCAGATTGTTATTCTCTTGACAAAAGAGTATATGCTATCATCCATTATATTGTGTTTCAAAAGATAAATCAATATTACCTTCGTGAACTTTTGCTGTTTTTTTCTAAACTTTTTCTAAAAATCCGTTAGTTTTTTTTCATAATTTTTGTAGATTATTTTCTGTTAAGGATGTATAATATATGAGTTATATTCTGAAATTTTTTAAATAGAAATAATATAATGTACTCTCGGAATGCTCTAAATAAAGATTTCTGAGACAGATTTTTGATCTGCAATCATATCTTTACAATATGTACACAGTGTGTACGGTGTGAAAACGGAAGCAATATATCAAAATACAGCCGGAAAGATTTGTTTAGAAGATCCCGAGAGTACGTTATAATATGAGGAGGAAAGCAAATGGCTGTAAAATACGTGTTTGTTACCGGCGGTGTCGTTTCCGGATTAGGCAAGGGTATTACCGCTGCATCTTTAGGACGTCTGCTGAAAGCAAGAGGCTATAAAGTTACCATGCAGAAATTTGACCCGTATATTAACATGGATCCGGGTACGATGAATCCGATCCAGCACGGTGAGGTTTTCGTTACAGATGATGGAGCGGAGACAGATCTGGATCTCGGTCACTACGAGCGTTTCATTGATGAAAATCTGAGCAAAAATTCAAATGTTACAACCGGAAAAGTATACTGGTCCGTTCTTCAGAAAGAACGCCGTGGTGATTATGGTGGAGGCACCGTTCAGGTAATCCCTCATATCACAAACGAAATCAAGAGCAGATTTTACCGCAACTTCACATCCGACGATACACATATCGCGATCATTGAGGTCGGCGGAACGGTTGGAGATATTGAGAGTCAGCCATTCTTGGAGGCAATCCGTCAGTTCCAGCATGAAGTCGGACACGACAATGCCATCCTGATCCATGTAACACTGATCCCGTATCTGTCTGCATCCGGCGAATTAAAGACAAAGCCGACTCAGGCAAGCGTAAAAGAACTGCAGGGAATGGGTATCCAGCCGGATATCATCGTATGCAGAAGCGAACATCCGCTGGATCAGGCCATCAAAGATAAAATTGCATTGTTCTGTAATGTTCCGAACAATCATGTTCTCCAGAACCTGGATGTAGAATATCTGTATGAAGCTCCGCTGGCAATGGAAAAAGAACAGCTTGCACACGTTGCATGTGAGTCTCTCCATCTGGACTGCCCGGAACCGGATCTTACAGACTGGATCAACATGGTAGAAGATCTGCGCCATCCAACCAAAGAGATTTCTATTGCGCTGGTTGGCAAATACATTCAGCTTCACGACGCATATATTTCTGTTGTAGAAGCATTAAAACATGGTGGTATCGTAGCCCATGCTACTGTAAATATCAAATGGGTAGATTCTGAGAAACTGAATGACGAAAATGTCAGCGATGTTCTCGGCGATGTTCAGGGTATCCTCGTACCTGGCGGTTTCGGTGACCGCGGTATCGACGGAAAGATCTGCGCCATTAAGTATGCCCGCGAAAACAATGTACCATTTCTCGGTCTGTGTCTCGGCATGCAGCTTTCCATCGTAGAATATGCCCGTCATGTATGCGGTCTGAACGATGCGCACAGTATTGAGCTTGACCCGGCTACCACACATCCTGTCATTGCACTGATGCCGGATCAGAATGGTGTCGAGGATATCGGAGGAACCCTGCGTCTTGGTTCTTATCCATGCATCCTTGCACAAGACTCCAAAGCTTACGAACTTTATGGTTCTGAGGAAATCTATGAAAGACATCGTCATCGTTATGAAGTCAACAATGATTTCCGGTCTACTCTTACTGAGCATGGCATGAAACTTTCCGGTCTTTCTCCGGACGGTCGTATTGTAGAGATGATTGAGCTTCCGAACCACCCGTGGTTCATCGCAACACAGGCACATCCGGAACTCAAATCCAGACCAAACCGCCCGCATCCGCTGTTCCGTGGATTTGTAGAGGCTGCTGTTGAATATCAGAATCAGAACTAAAAGCAACAATATATTACGCTGTCTGAACGATTGATTCGGACAGCGTTTTTCATCCACGGTATTTTTCAGAAATCAGACATTAATTTACAGACAGGATTTTTCCTATATCTCTCTGTACGCATTCATCACTTATCGTTGGAGAGACAGCGGAATTCCCCTATTAAAGAAATGAGGTGTAACATTGCCTTCTTTTACCAGACATAAACAACTTTCTTCCTCACAGATCATCCTTATCGGATTTGCTGTTGTGATCCTTATCGGCAGTCTTTTGCTTATGCTTCCCATTGCATCCAGAGATGGACACATTACCAGCTTTCCGGATACACTTTTTACTGCCACTTCAGCTGTTTGTGTAACCGGTCTTGTCGTACAGGATACAGGTACCTACTGGTCTCTCTTCGGGCAGGTCGTCATATTGGCTCTGATCCAGACCGGCGGCATGGGAGTCATTACCTTATCCATTGCATTTACTACATTATCCCGCAAAAAGATTGGATTACGGCAGCGCAGCATTATGCAGGATGCCATTTCTGCCCCAAAAGTTGCCGGTATTGTAAAACTTACCCGTTTTATCATAAAAATGACCCTGTTTTTCGAGGCTGCAGGCGCTCTTCTCATGCTTCCTGTGTTTTGCAGGGAATTTGGAATCAGAACCGGTATCTGGTATAGTGTATTTCATTCTGTCTCTGCATTTTGCAATGCCGGATTTGACCTGATGGGTATAAAAGGAAACTTCTCTTCCCTTTCCTATTTTGCCGGAAATCCCGTAATCAATCTTGTCATCATGGCTCTGATCATCATCGGCGGCATCGGCTTTCTTACATGGGCAGATTTTCATCAATATCATTTTCGTTTTCGGAAATACAGCATGCAGAGCAAGGTTATCCTTACGACTACGTTTTTGCTGATTCTTTTTCCTGCTGTATACTTTTTCTTTGGCGAATGCAACGATCTGCCATTGACGCAACGGATCCTGGCATCTTTTTTCCAGTCTGTTACTCCAAGGACGGCCGGATTCAACACTGTTGATATTGCAAACTTCCATGAAACAGGTATTGCTATCATCATTTTGCTGATGCTGACAGGTGGTTCTCCCGGTTCTACTGCAGGCGGTATGAAAACCACAACACTGGCCGTACTTTTTTTCACAGCGCTTCAGGTCTTCCGCAGAAAAGAATATACACAGTTTTTCCAGCGCAGGATCTCAGATAAAATCGTTCGAAGCGCCATCACTCTGCTGATGATGTATCTGCTGCTGTCTCTCTCCGGCGGATTTATCATAAGCAGACTGGAGCACCTTCCACTGCTGACCTGTCTGTATGAGACAGCATCTGCCATCGGAACAGCGGGACTTTCACTTGGGATCACGCCATCTCTTGGCACGATTTCCCATATAATCCTGATCATTCTGATGTACATCGGAAGAGTCGGCGGATTGACGCTGATTTTTGCCACTGCCACCGGTTACCCAAACAATACATCAAAATACCCACAGGAACCGTTAACTGTGGGATAAGAAAGGAGTTCTATACATATGAAATCTATTTTACTGATTGGCCTTGGCCGTTTTGGCCGGCATATTGCCATAAAATTAAATGAAATGGGTCACGAGATCATGGCTATTGATACAGACGAACAACGTGTCAACGATACACTGCCAATCGTTACCAGCGCTCTGATCGGAGACAGTACCAATCCGGATTTTCTTTCTTCTCTTGGAGTTCGCAACTTTGACGCATGTATCGTTGCCATCGGAGATGATTTCCAGAATTCTCTGGAAACCGCTTCCCTGTTAAAAGAACTTGGCGCCAGACGTGTCGTTGCCCGTGCATCCACGGATGTACAGGAAAAATTTCTTCTGCGAAATGGTGCAGATGAAGTTGTCTATCCTGAAAAGCAGCTTGCTGCCTGGACAGCCATTCGATGCACAATGGATCATATCACAGATTATTTTGAACTGGATGGCGATAATTCCATCGTAGAACTGACCATTCCGGAAAAATGGCATACGAAAAGCATCCTGGATCTTGATATCCGCCGAAAATATAATATCAATATCCTTGGTATTCGAAAAAATGGCTGTCTCGACCTGAATGTACCTCCGGAAACGGTTCTTTCTTCCGGTGAAACCATTCTTGTACTGGGCCCACGGACAGCGATCCAGAAATGCTTCCATATTTCCTGATGAAAAAATGTCTGTTTCCGGCATTTCGTTACAGTGCAACTGCCATAATCAGCGGTATTGTGATAACGCTGAACAACGTTGTGACAAATACCGCTCTTCCCGCATCCTGTATGTTTGTCCGATACTGTTCTGCCAGCATTGTCTGGGAAGAAGCTGCCGGCAGCGCTGCCATCAGAACTACCAGGGCATACAGCATATCCGGCACTTTAAATGGCAGTGCTTTCAATACCACTATCGTCAGCAGTGGAATGATCAGCAGACGAAATATAACCATAAGAAACATTCTTTTGTTCTGAAACACTTCCCGGATCTGCATTCTTGACAAAGACAAGCCCACAACCAGCATAGATAATCCAGCAGTTATATTTGACAGATAATTCAGCAGTTTCATTCCCACATCCGGAACATGAAACTGTGCCAGATAAAAGATAAACCCGATCACAACGGAAATATTGATATTGTTGACCAGCATTTTTTTCAGGTTGATCCTTTCTTTAACCGGGTAATGCCAGGTAATCAGTTTCAATCCCACTGAAAAGATCAGCAGATTGGATACCACATTTGCTACCGCCATAAGAAATAATCCGGTATTTCCATAAATAGCAAGCGCCAGTGGGAATCCCATGAACCCATTGTTTGAAAACATAAAATTAAAAATCCAGATTCCCTTTTCATGATCAGGAATCTTCAGCATCTTTACAACTACTATTCCAAGAACCGCCGTACAGATATGAAAGATCAGAAGCATGAGCATGATCTCCCCCACCTGCCCCAGCAGACTCCGATCCTCCTGCTGTATCATAGAGCAGAAAATAGTAACCGGCATCGTTACCTGGATGACCAGCCGTGACAGATCCGGAATACTGTCTTTATGCACTATACCTCGCTTTCCGATAAAGAAACCTATAAAAATCAATATAAACAAAATAACAACACTTGTAATTACAACATTCAACATAATCTATTCCTAATTTCTATCATCTATGCAAAACATTCAGATCAAACGCACGTAAGATTATGTGCGTAATTCTTCTCTAGCGGGATATATTCCAGATATCCGATCGTATACACAATACCGTAGAAATCTGTTGTCTACAGAACTCTTGATCGTTCCGGACGGAACCGCCCCTGCTCTCTTACTTCATCCAGATATGCCAGCATATGAGAAATGTCTCTGTTTAACGTTCCCTTCAGCATAATATAATTTGATGCATGATTAGAACGAAATACGGTTCCTTCAGAATCCACATGCTGCAAGAACAACCGCATCTCTTCCACCACATCTTCCGGGGCAAGCAGCGTGAGAGATCCATCCTGAATCCGCTCCATGATCGGCGCCCCAGGCTCCAGCAATAATGTAAGATATCCCACATACTCCGGCTTAATCTGAGAGATCAGATCCGCAGACTGCAATGCATGCTCTCTCAGCCGCTCTTGTCCCCCAAGCCCTGAAATCAATGTAATAGAAGACTGCAATCCGCACCGTTTTAGTTTCTGACCGGCTGTAATGATATCTTCTCTTGTTACGCCCTTGCAGACATCCTGCAAGACGATAGAATCGCCTGATTCTGCTCCCATATAGATAAGATCCAATCCTGTCTCCTGCAGCTGTATCAGTTCTTTTTCTGTTTTACGCAAAATATCTGCCGGAGTTCCGTAAGCAGCTATACGCTCGACATAAGGAAAACATTTTCTGGCAAATGCAATAATTTCCAGCAGCTGCTCCGTCTTCATAATCAGAGCGTCTCCATCTGCCAGAAAGATCCGTCTTACCCGGTTGCCATAAACCTTTGCCGCCTCTGCAAAATCCTGTTTGATCTCCTCTACCGGACGGATCCGGAACTGTTTTTCTTTAAACATTGTACAGAATGTACATTTGTTATGGGCACAGCCAATAGTCAGCTGGATGATCAGGCTCCGCGCCTCACTGGGCGGACGATATACCGCGCCTTCATATCTCATAATTTTTCATTCCTTTCATAGTAAATAATTTTATCTATATCTTAGCAGATATTTTCTATAAAACAATCCGTAAGCCATCTTTCTTTATAAGAAAAACAACTTACGGATCTCCATTCTCGCCGCATGACACAGTTCATGCAGACTTTTTTATGTTTTACACAGCTTTTCTCTGCGATGCGGTCTCTGCCATCATTCCGTCTAACTTTTTTCTCAATTTGATATACAGACATAATGTTAAAACAGCTGATACCACTTCTGCCAATGGCAGCGACAACCATACCAGATCCAGATTGCCTGTCAGGGACAGCACATACGCCAGTGGCAGCAATGCCAGCAGCTGACGGGCTGCTGAAATAATCAGACTGTATATGCCTTTTCCAAGCGCCTGGAACAGAGAGACCGTTACGACAGAAAATCCTGCAATCAGAAATGCAAGACTCATCCAGCGTAACGCAGGAACGCCAATCTCAATCATCTGTGAAGAAGCACTGAACAGCCCTAATAATCTGACCGGTATCAGTTCGAACAATGCAAAACCGGTCCACATAAAAATACAGCTGTACACCATTGCGATCTTATGTGTTTTCAGAATTCTGTCTTTATGACCTGCGCCAAAGTTAAATCCGATAATCGGCACCATGCCATTGTTCATACCAAAGAGCGGCATAAATACAAAACTCTGCAATTTGTAGTATACGCCAAATACAGCTGTTGCCGTAGAAGAAAACTGTATCAGGATCTTATTCATAGTAAATGTCATAACAGAACTGATGGAAACCATAAGAATCGACGGTATACCAATCATATAAACATCCCTGATAATCTGCGGATCCGGTTTCATCATCCGCAGGGAAAGCGTCAGCTCTTTATTTACTTTACGGTTGAAAATAAATGCGAGGATCATAGCTACCATCTGACCAAATACCGTTGCATATGCAGCGCCTGCCACCCCAAGTTCCGGAAATGGGCCAATACCAAAGATCAGCATCGGATCCATGACAATATTGATGACTGCTCCGAGAGACTGCGTGATCATTGTATACATTGTCTTTCCGGTAGACTGCAGCAGACGTTCCATCACGATCTGGCCAAACATGCCAAAGCAGAGAATACAGATAATCCTCAGATACGTAGAACCGTACTCTATAATCCGCTCACTTCCACCGGCCTGTGCGCGCATAAATGCAGTAGAAGCAAAAATACCGATCAGTAAAAATACAATATAGCTGCAGATTGCCAGAAAAATGGCATTGTTGGCTGTCCGGTTCGCCATCTCCTGCTGTTTCTGTCCAAGTCTTCGCGAAATCAGCGCATTTACACCGACACCAGTTCCCGTAGCTACTGCAATCATCAGATTCTGCATGGGGAATGCCAGAGAGACAGCCGTCAGTGCATCTTCGTTGATCATAGCCACAAACATACTGTCTACAATATTATACAGTGCCTGTACCAACATAGAAATCATCAATGGCACTGACATCGTGATCAACAGTCTGTGTACGGGCATAGTGCCCATTTTATTTTCTTGCATATTGTTCCTCCTGTTGTTCTAACACGTTTTCTTTTGTATCATAAATCTTTTTATTATTTATCAGAAAAAACATTTCTTACATGCCAGTTTTCATATTATTCTCACATGTTCTCCATTTAATAAACAGAAAAAGGGAGAGATCCTTCTGCAATTTTCCACAGAGATCTCCCCATTTGTTTTTCTGACAGATCCTCTGCTTATCTGTTGCAGAGGCACCTGGCATTCTGGTGCATATATAACTATTCGTCAAATTCTACCATTACGTAATAACCGGCTGGCGTCTCCCGGACATCGATCACGGTTCCTTCCCGGGATTTCAGCCGTTCCCGAAACGTATAATTTGCAGACATTGCATATGCTTTTCCCAGTGTATAATACCAGGAGTTTGGCAGTTTGCTTTCTGTAACCGGAAGAACATCTCCGGGCTTCACAAGACCGCTTCTTTCCATTTTAAATTCCATCTGTCTCATATGCAACCCTCTTTCTTATACGATTAGCTGTTTTCCACATTTTCTATAATAAACATCTGTTTTATCCACATATTTTCAGCAGATTTTCAACAGTCCTGTTTCCTGTCCCAATATCATCTCTGAATTTTTCGATTTATAACGTTTTCAGCAACACGCAATATGTTTCTTTATACTTCCTAGCATCTCTTTTCATTTTGAAGATATTACTTCCACTTTCTCCATGTTCCCGGCCAGGAAAGCATTACCAGAGGAAACAGTTCCAGTCTTCCTGCCAGCATATCAAGGATCAGTACGATCTTGCTCAAGGGTGAAAAGACAGAAAAGTTACCGGACGGACCAACCAATCCAATACCAGGTCCAACATTATTTAATGCTGTTGCTACAGAAGAAAACGTAGTTCCGAAATCAAATTCATCCAGAGCGACCAGCAGCACAGACAGCACTCCTATACAGATATAGACCAGAAGATAAGACTGTACAGAGCGAACCGTTTCTTTGTTGACCGGCTGTCCATTCAGACGTATCTGACGCACCCGTCGCGGATGTATCAGATAAGACATCTCATTTTTAGCAACTTTCAGCAATAAAATGATTCTGGATACTTTCATGCCGCCACCGGTACTTCCGGCGCATCCTCCCACAAACATAATCATAACCAGCAGGATCTGTGAAAACATCGGCCACTGACCATAATCTACTGTGGAAAATCCTGTCGTTGACATAATAGAGGCAACTGTAAATGCCGAATGGTGCAAAGCCTCTCTTACAGACTGAAAACAGTGCAACGCATTGATCGTGATCAGCGCCACTGCAGATCCGTAAATAATAAAATAATAACGTACTTCCTCATTTTTTACGGCCATTTTCAGTTTTCTCATAACGATCAGAAAGAATACATTAAAATTCACTGCAAACAATATCATAAATACGGTTATGATATTTTGTACCGCTGGTGTAAAAGAGGCAGCACTTGTATTTAAAATTCCAAATCCGCCCGTCGCCGCTGTACTGAAAGAAGTCGCTACTGCCTGAAAATTTGACAGGCCAAAAATGCGAAGCAATATAATCTGTATCGCCGTCAGCACAATATACATGCCATACAGCATCAGAGCCGTCTGTTTTACCCTGGGAAATAATTTTCCAACCGACGGGCCAGGACTTTCCGCCCGCATCAGATGCATATTATAGCTTCCGGCCAGTGGCATGACTGCCATAACAAAGATCAAGATTCCCATTCCACCGATCCAGTTGAGAAGCGATCGCCAGAACAAAGATGCATGTGACAACGCTTCCACATCATTTAAAATGCTTGCGCCAGTAGTAGTAAATCCGGAAACGCTTTCAAATAATGCATCAATATAAAATGGGATTTCCCCGCTCAACACAAAAGGGACTGCCCCTGCCAGTCCAAAAAAGATCCAGCACAAAGCAGTCGCTACAAATCCTTCTTTCGCATAAAACACCTTGCTTTTGACCGGTTTTGCTTTGGCGATCAGTCCGATAACTATACATACTGCCCCGGTAATAAGATATACCAGGGCTGCTTCTTCCCTGTAATATAATCCAACCAGAAAGGGCAACAGCATAAACACACCTGCAAAAAATATTACCCACGCCACAACGTGACGAACAATTGAATAATTCATAACTCTACCTCTTATCCAGAATATCCCTGATGTCATTCAGTCCTTTTATCGTAGTTACGACAATTACATTATCGCCCACCTGAATCTCGTCCTGACCGCCAGGAGTAATAACCTGTTTTTTCCGGATAATAGCGCAGACTAGCAAGTTCTTCCGCAGTGACAGCTTCTGTAACGGTACCCCAACTACTTTGGATTTTTCCCGTACCGCAAATTCAAGCGCTTCCACCTTATTATCCATCAGCCGATACAGTGTCTCAACATTACTTCCGATAGAATTTGACATGGCGCGTACGTATTGAATGATATGTTCTGCTGTCGTATATTTCGGATAAACCACTGTATCCAGATCCAATGTATTGATAATTCCCGTATGGGAGAACTTTTCGATTTTTGTTATCGTTTTTGCCCTAGAAAGCTTCTTGGCAAACAGAGACAGCATAATATTTTCTTCATCAATATTGGTCCATGCCACAAAAGCATCTGCCCTGGATATGCCTTCTTCCTCCAGCACGCCGCGCTCTGTACCATCTGCATGAATGATCAGCGCCTGCGGCAAAAGTTCACTTAACTCGTCGCAGCGCTTTTTATTTGACTCGATCATCTTAATCTGGATTCCCATCGGGATAAGCATTTTTGCGATATAATAAGCCGTTGTTCCTCCGCCCACGATCAGAGCATTGTGAATCCTTCCCGTCATAACATTCAGTTTTTTGAAAAATTCCATAACATTTTTCGGTGTAACAACAAGAGAAATAATGTCTTTGGGTTTCAAAATAAAATCTCCACCCGGGACAAATACTTCCTCGCCACGTTCTACGATACCGATCAACACCGTCCCCCGGAACATGGCCGACACATCTCTCAGACTTTTTTCTGCCAGCATGGAATTTTCCGGAATACGATACTGCATAAGCTCCAGCTTTCCTTTTGCAAAAGTATCTACCTGAAGGGCAGACGGATAACGCAATACTTTTGCCACTTCCATAGCAGTAGCCTGCTCCGGATTAATAACCATAGAAAGTCCCAGCTCTTCACGGATAAAATCAATCTCCCGGCTGTATACCGGATTTCTTACCCTGGCAATCGTATGGCAATTACCGGCTTTTTTAGCGATCAGACAACACAGCAGATTGACTTCATCAGCTTCAGTAACTGCAATCAGAAGGTCTGCGCCTTCAATGCCGGCTTCCATCTGCACACTGTAACTGGCGCCATTTCCAACCACACCAAGAACATCCATATTATCCACGATATTCTGAACTTTTTTTCCATCTGTATCTATTACGGAAATATCATGATTTTCCTGAACGAGCTGCTCGGTCAGGGTGGTTCCAACATTTCCGCATCCTACGATTATAATTCGCATAAACTCTGAAATCCCCTTGTATCTGTATATTCTCTGCACTGCTTTTATTGACAATGTGATTTTATCAAATAATATTGTCGTCCAACCTTATGTGTCATTTTTTGTGCATATTTTTGATCAACAACAGATATGAGGCTGCTGCAAATCCTAGCCAACAGCCTCACCTCTTATGCAATCTTATACTTCTTTGTAGTCCACGTCAATCACATCATCAGATTTTCCGCGTTTTCCACGTCCGGTGCGGCTGGTCAGCCACAACCCACTGATTCCATCATAAATCAGCACGATGCCAAGATAAATCATGCCGATTTCCAGTGCAAGGAATGCGCAACGGATCAGGATCACTCCAAGGACAACCGAAATGGCCGCCGTAATCGTACCAATCCACCAGCGTTTATCCTGCCCTTTTTTTACCAGAATACTGATATAGATATCTTTTACACCGTGATAAATCAACACCAGACCAATAACTACCGGGATCAGCTTCAGAAATGTGCCAGGTGCAGCCAATATCCACACTCCCACAACACAAAGCACAAGACCCGCTGTGATCTGAAATCCCCGGACTGCCATATTCTGATTTCTTGCTCCCATAATCAGGTTATAAATGCCGCAGGCAAGCAAAAGCGCTCCTGCGATCCTGCATGCAATGATCATAACCGTTCCCGGCCAGATGCATACGACTACCCCAAATACAATACACAAAATAAAACCAACGATCGATCCCGGCCGGATCTTCTTTAAAAATTCTGCCATCTTCCCATCCCTCTCTTTTTATCCTATTCTTGTTACACGTTTACAGACTACATATATCTTTCCTAATATTATTTTACCTTTTCCAATGATTTTACACTCTCATACTATTTTTTCTATATCAGAACTTTCAGTTCGGATACCAGAATCATTTTATCAGGTATACACATTTTCACAGACTCTCTGTATACTTAGATAAACTTCTTAAGTAAAAAAGCAGTTACATTATCACATGCTATACCTACTCCATCTCTTCAGCCAGCACATCCGCATAAATCGCCTGCGTCACTTTTACCAGATCCGCCGGAGCCATTTTCAAGGAAAGACCTATCCTGCCGCCACTAACATAAATTCTGTCAAATCCGGCTGCATTTTCCTGAATGACCGTCGGAAATTTCTTCTTCATGCCGATTGGCGAACAGCCGCCCCGCACATAACCGGTCAGTGGCGTCAGCTCCTTCACATGGATCATCTGCATAGACTTCTCTCCCACAGCTTTCGCTGCTTTTTTCAGATCCACCTCCCTCGCAATAGGAATGACAAACACATAATGCTGTCCGCTTTTCCCAACCATGACCAGCGTCTTATAAGACTGTTCCACAGAAGCGCCTGTAGCTTCTGCACAATGCATGCCATCAATAAATTCATCACACTCATATACCAGCGCCTCATAGCTGATCTTATTTTTATCCAGCATGCGCATGGCATTCGTCTTTGCTTCTTTTCCCATAATGCGGGATGCCTCCTGTTATTATATATATTTTTCTCAAGCTTCATCTGCTGAAAAAACTTTTTTTTCTGTTTTTTTAATATGATTTCCGATAATCTCCGACACATCGCTGACCGTTACAAATGCAGAAGCATCCACAGAATGGATCACTTTTTTCAGTTCAAAGATCTCCATACGAGTCAGCACACAATATAATACAACTTTTTTGCCGGAAATTAAACCTTCACCTTCCAGCATAGTCACAGTCCGGCCAAGATGCTGATAAATCTGATTTGCGATCTCTTCGCCTTCGTCTGTGATAATCATGGCTGCTTTTGCCTGTTCCAGTCCGGTCTCTACCAGATCCAGGATTCTGGACGTGATAAAATATGTCAACAAGCTGTACATCGCCCGGTCAAATCCAAAGAGAAATCCGGCAACAGCATAGATAATCACATTGAATATCAAAACAGTACGTCCCACCGGGAAACTGAATTTCCGGTTGATCAGGATTGCCACACTTTCCGTCCCATCCAGACAGCCTCCGAATCGAATGACCAGACCTACGCCCGCACCCAGAATGACGCCGCCAAAACATACGGCCAAAAGCATCTCATCCGTAAACTGCTGCAATGGTTTGAAAATCTCCAGAAAAATGGAAAATATGATCATGGAATATCCCGATTTTATAAAAAATACTTTCCCCAGGTGTCTCGATCCAAGAATCAGGAACGGAATATTAAACACAATGGTCAGAATACTCAGTGAAATGCCGCTGAGATTATTTACCATGATGCCAATACCGATCACGCCTCCGTCCAGGATCGTACAGGGAACCAGAAATTCCTCGATTGCAAATGCTGCAATGACCGCGCCGATCGTGATCATCACAAAATCCATAATAATACTGAAATCTTTCTTTTTTTCGTTCTTCAAAAAACACGCTCCTTTTTCAATCATTGTACCAGTTACACTATGTTCTTATTCTACTACACAGATATATGTGAAACAAGAGAGTAGGTAGTTTCTTTGGTCATTCTTTACTTTTTGTATAAAAATGCGGCACAAATAATCAAAAAAAGCAGTTTCCATACTACCTACTTATCTACACCAGCTTTTTTACAGATGTCAGCCAGACAACACCGGTCACAGTATGGTTTTGTCCGGGCCGTACAGACCTCTCTGCCGTGAATGACCAGTCGATGGCAGAAATCACTGCCTTCTTCCGGCGGCACCAGTTTCCACAGCGCCATCTCCACTTTTTTCGGTTCTTTGATACCATCTACCAGCCCCATGCGATTGACCAGACGAATGCAGTGTGTATCCGTTACGATAGCCGGTTTTCCAAAGACATCACCCATGATCAGGTTGGCGCTCTTGCGTCCGACTCCCGGCAGTTTCAGCAATGCGTCAAAATCTTCCGGAACTTTTCCGTTATATTCATCCCGCAGGATCTTCATGCAGGCGCTGATATCCCGCGCTTTGCTCCTGCCCAGTCCGCAGGGTCTCACGAACTCTTCGATTTCTTCCGGTGTCGCTGCTGCCAGCGCATCTACGTCCGGATATTTTTCATACAGTTTTTCTACTACTACATTTACTCTGGCATCGGTACACTGCGCCGCCAGACGCACACTGACCAGAAGCTTCCACGCCTCATCATATTCCAGTGTACAGCCTGCATCCGGGTATTCCTGTTTCAGCCGCTCTATGATCTCCAATGTCCGTTGTTTTTTTGTCATATCCTGTTTCTCCTGTTTTAATCTGTTGTTCTTTTCTAATTATCACAATCGATAAGCTCTGTTTTGATTCTATATCATCAGTCTGCTCTTTATCTTACCAAAAGATATTGTAAACTGACATGTTTCAAAGCATGGAAAAGCACATCTCCGTGGGAAAATCCATGCGATGTGCTTTTGCTTTCGTTTTATTCTAACACTTTTTCAGGCAAGTTGACAAGTTTCCTATGTTTATCTGTTACATGTACTTTTCAAATTCACTCAATCAGATTTCTTCTGCGTTTCAGATAACAGTTATCTTTTTACACAAAAAAGACTCTTCTGCGCATATTTCTGTCATCACTCCAGAAACTCCCGGATCTGAAATGCCAGCATGATCTGAAACCGTTTTTCCATTGTGTCCATATCCATACACAGAATCTTTTTTACTTTATTCAGCTGGTAATTTACCGTATTGCGATGAACGTACAATTCTTCTGCCACTTTCTGCACACTTCCATTCTGATCCAGATAGCGTTTCAGCAGATTCATATAGTCCGTGCCATTTTCCCGGTCGTATCGGATCAATGGACCCAGCGTATCATGGACAAATTCTTCCAACACCTGTGTATCGTCCACAGAAAGAATGATTTTCTGTACGCCAAGCCGGTCATAGTACATCAACGGCTGGTTCTTTGCATGCATCACACGCAGCAGCGCTTCTACTTTCCGAAAACCGACAGACAGTTGGGAAAGTTTTTTATGTGCCGGTCCCACTGCTATCTGTACGCTGCAATTCACATTGGCGCCAAGGGTCTGTACCTGATTTACCAGGTCATCCATATCATCCGCCATAAAATCATTCAATATCAGAAACAGATATTCTCCCCGGAAAATATGCGCCGCTTTTTTCTCCATATGGGAAACCAGCCGCACAAGCCGCTCCGTAAATATCTGATCCGGGATTATCGATGTATGATCCAGCAGTGCGTGTATCCCGATCAGGCAGAAATCTCCCTCTCCGTGAAACCCTCTCCTGGACAGTTCCGGCAGATATTCTGCTGCCTCGCCGGGATGAAAAATGATGGTCTCAAAGATAGAAGACAACGTCTGCGCTTCTTTTTCACTTTCAAATATCTTATTACAGAAATCTCTCGTCACATCTACCAGATGCACTTTCCACGGAATCTCCAGCAGCGGAAAACTATGTTCATCACAATATGTTACCACTTCCGGCGGAATCGTCTGAATATAAGGTCCGATATTTACTACCAGACCACTGGCTTCATGACTGTAGATTGTTTTCACAAAAGAAAGCAGCCAGTCAGCAACACCTTCATTTTTTCCGATCCCTGTAGTAAAAATCAGCTCACCGCCACGGATAAAATCTCCCGCATGCGCATCTTCCAGTGCATAGATCCACTGCACTACATTATCTGCGCCTTTGCTGCCAGCCACAATATTCATTTCATACTGATACCAGGACTGTTCGCACAGCTGGCGTAACGTTAAAGCCATAATCAATCCTCTTTCCAGCATCCTTTTATTGCTGTATATTTTTCCATTTCTCCCGGCATTTTTGCGATACTAATGAATATCTTCGGGAACCGGTTCCTTTTGAAATTTCAGATCAATATAATTTTTAATCACTTCCACACAACGGTCACGTCCGATCCGGTAACTGTTTAATGTCAGGTCATAGTTCATGGGATTTGTCCAGTCTCCGCCCCGGGTATAATATTCATAATACTGCGCCCGATATTTATCTGTCTTCACAATCATCTTCTCTGCCCGCTCCCGGTCGACATTTGCCCGTGTCATGATGGATACGATACAGGCTTCCCGTGGCGCTTCCACATAGATGCTGACCACATTCGGATAATCTTTGAGAAAATAATCCGCAAGTTTTTTTGCTATATACTTTCCTCCGCTGCCAAATCCTCTGGCAATAGTTATTACCACATTGTTCATCCTGCATCACACCTCGTTCCCTATTTCATGCAACTGTGACCGGCAGTTTCTCCGGCCACAGTTTTTATTTTCAGCTATAAGGATTTCCGTCACATATTTGTCTGTCGTACTTTTAGTACGGGCTTCCATCCTGTTATTTCTGAACATCTCTTAAATGCTTCAAATGATTACAGTTTACTTTATTTCTGGAAATTGTCATATTTGTATACAAGCTGTAAACCGGATCTCTGATAAATCTGAGCTACTTCCACAAGATTCATGCCACCTGCATTTGCAGCGATTGTATTGGATACCCATGTTACACCGAAGTCTACAGTTCCGTTATTTACAGCAGTTGTCTCAGAGATGTCGCCGCCACCTGATACGATGTCTACACTTAAGCCAACTTCATCATAGTAACCTTTGTCTTTTGCCACATAGTAGCCCATGAACTGTGCCTGTGGTAACCATTTCAACTGAATGGAAACACTGGATTTTTCCGGAGTTCCAAGATCTGTTCCATCTGCGGATGCAGCGGCTGCTGTATAATAAGAAGTATCACGGAAGGAATCAAGTGTGGTTGCCTGCAATTTTTCTGCTGCTGCAGAATCATCCAGTTTAATATATTTTTTTGCCAGTTCCAGTGTCTGATTCATCTCATCATCTGACATCTCCCCGATATTTGTAACAGTATTGCCATTCATATCAGTAGTAACCAGTTTTGCCACCTGTTCTGCCATATATTTCTGATGATCTGCAGATACGGAAGAGCCATATTTGTATACAATCTCTGCTGCTTCATCCGGATGCTCGCATGCATACTGCCATCCTTTTATGGATGCATAAATGAATGCTTTTACTGTATTCGGATTTTTCTGGGCAAAGTCTTTTGTACAGAAAATATTATCTTCCAGCATTGCCACACCTTCATCATTCATATCAATTGTTCCTACAGTATCGCCATAGCCGTAACCACCGTCATAATCATTTTTAACCAGTCCAAGTTCATTGAATGTCATCGCAGATGCCAGCGTGATATCATCATTATCAAATCCATCCATATCAAATGCCTGGCTCAGATAATCTGTCGGCTGTCCATATTTTTCCAGAAGGGCCTCAATCTCATACTCATTTCCAAGTCCCCAGTTTCCGACTTTTCCTTCTGATGCCGCCTGTTTGATGATTTCCTCCGATGTCATCTCGGTAGAGGTTGCGCCTTTTGCGCTACTGGTCTTCTTGGAACCACTGTCACTGCTGCTGTCTGATCCACTGCCACATCCTGCTACAAGACTGACTGCCAGAGCTGCCACACTTAAAAGAGCCACGATTTTTTTCATTCTTCTTTTCATTTTCAAAGTCCTCCTCAATTTCTTGTTCTATTTTAACACCGGTTTTCTGATATGACACCATAATTTCCGGTATTAATTACCTGATATTTTCTTATCTCCGATGTTTCATTACAATTGACTCCACGATCATCAGCACTGCATAAAATACGATGCCGATGACACAGGCAACAAGAATGTATGCCCATGCAGTGGAATACTGCGCGATCACAATATTTTCACGGATTGCCCTGCCAACTCCTGTGATATATTCAGCAAAATATTCGGCTACAATGGCACTGATGACACTGTTTGGCGCATGGAAGCTCAATATTTTTTCTTACTGTTCTCCAGTCCAGCAGTACCGGGCTCTGAAAAACAATCCCGAATTTTTTCTGCAGCCGAATCTCCCTCGGCATCATACCGTCAATATGTACACTGCCTTGTGTCGGCTGAATCAGATCCGCAATGATACGGAGCAACGTGGTCTTACCGCATCCTGAAGGTCCCAGCAGGGAGATAAACTCACCCTTTTTGATGTCTAAGTTAATATCCTGCAATGCCTTTACATCATTGCCCGCATTGTCTTTGAATGTCATTCCCACATGATCAATGGAAATCTGTGTCTGTCTTTTTTCTAAATCTTTACTCATGCATATCCCTCCTGTTTTTCACAGAGATTTTTAACCTGATCGAAGCTTTCTGTCCAAAAAGAAAAACAGACGGTAAAAAAGCTCTTCGACTTCTTTGCCGCCTGTATCACTGACACCATTGGTATCAGTTCGGATACGATCTTTTCTTTGTCTTTTCAGATTATTCTATATTCTGAAAAGATTTGAAAGATTTGTATAACCGAAAAAGGGACCTGAATGTTTTTCATTCAAGCCCCTTTGCTTTTCGATATGTGGTTTTGATATTGCACATTTTATCATGTTCCAAAAAGAATGCAAGTAAAACCAGCACAATATTTTTTGTGCTGATACACATACAAAATGTCCCTTTTTAGTCTCTTACTTTAATATGAGCTTCACGCAGCTGTTTCTCTGTAATCTCGCCCGGAGCTCCGCACATCAGATCCTGTGCACTGCTGTTCATCGGGAATGCAATGACTTCACGGATGTTTTCTTCGTTTCGAAGCAGCATGATCATACGGTCTACACCCGGTGCCATTCCGGCATGTGGCGGTGCGCCAAACTGGAATGCATTGTACAGAGCACCGAATTTCTCTTTCAGCACATCTTCACTGTAGCCTGCAATCTCAAATGCTTTCTTCATGATCTCGATATCATGGTTTCTGACAGCGCCGGAAGACAGCTCTACACCGTTGCATACGATGTCATACTGGTATGCAAGGATCTCCAGCGGATCCATGTTGTTCAACGCATCCAGTCCGCCCTGCGGCATAGAGAACGGGTTGTGGGTAAACCCTGGCTGTTTGGTCTCTTCGTCCAGCTCGTACATCGGAAAATCGTTTACATAGCAGAAACGGTATGCGTTTTTCTCGATAAGATCCAGTCTCTCGCCCAGCTCATTACGGATCTGGCCTGCAAATTTGGAAGCCTGCAGCTCATTGTCAGCGATAAAAAAGATGGTATCATCTGCCTGCAGACCTGCAATGTCAGCCAGCTCTTTTTTCATATCATCCGGGATGAACTTGTCGATCGGTCCTTTATAAGTCATATCTTCGTTGACTTTCAGATATCCAAGTCCTCCCATTCCGATGGATTGTGCAAATTTCAGCAGCTTTTCATGGAATCCTTTGGACAGCTCAGCATGTACTTTCAAGGCACGTACAGTCTTGCCGTGGAACGGTTTGAATGTACATCTCTGGAAGAAATCTGTCACATCCATAATACGCAGCGGGTTTCTCAGATCCGGCTTATCAGAACCAAACTCCAACATCGCCTGTTTGTAGCTGATGATCGGGAACGGAGCTTCTGTGATCTCAAATCCTTCCGGAGCGAACTCTTTAAATGTAGAAGCAAGCACTTCCTCGCCTACTTTAAAGACATCCTCCTGTGTAGCAAAGCTCATCTCAAAATCAAGCTGATAAAATTCTCCCGGAGAACGGTCTGCACGGGCATCCTCATCACGGAAGCACGGCGCAATCTGGTAATATTTATCAAATCCGGCTGTCATAAGCAGCTGTTTGTACTGCTGCGGAGCCTGTGGCAATGCATAAAATTTTCCTTTGTGTACACGGGACGGAACAATGTAATCTCTTGCTCCTTCCGGTGAAGATGCACACAGAATCGGTGTCTGGATTTCTACAAATCCCATGTTTTCCATTTTTTCTCTCAGATAACGGATAACTTTGGAACGGAACAGGATATTATCTTTTACCTTCTGGTTTCTCAGATCCAGATAACGGTATTTCAGACGAACATCCTCACGGATTTCTTTGGAAGTCGGTACTTCAAACGGAAGATCTCTGTATACTTTACCAAGTGTGTCAATCTTCTCTACAACTAACTCAACGGTACCGGTAGCGATCTTCGGGTTGTATGTCTCCTCATCACGCTCACGGATCTTTCCTTCTACGGAAAGGCAGCTTTCCTTACGGATACCTTTCAACAGATCGGTATCCTGGAAAACAACCTGTACAACGCCGTACATATCCCTAAGATCGATAAAGGATACGCCGCCGTGGTCACGGATATTCTCTACCCATCCGGCAATTCTCACACGGGAACCGATATCAGATTCACTGATCTGTCCCATGGTCTTTGTACGATAAATCTCTGACATTATGTGTAGTCCTCCTTGTGGTGGTATTACGATTCTTTTTCTTTACCAGAAAGTATTTCTGTTCCGTAATATGCTCTGATACCTGTCCCAGACATGCCATAACAGATATTTTGCGTATCCAGAGCAAACGGATTTTTTACTTATCCTGTCTTAATCTTCCTGTAAAAAGGCAGTCATCCTAAGATTATACCATTAAACTTATCATCTGTTAACTGCTTTTTTATGTTTTTCCGGATTATTTTCTCTTTTATCTGTATGAAAACAAGATATTTACTTTCCAAGATTACCAAACAACGTCCAACACACCATATGTACGATATGATCGATATTTTTCGTATCCTCATCTGTCCATTCCAACAGCAGTCCAACAACAGCATGGCTATGATAGCGGATCATCAGATCTACATCTTCATGCGGATACTGCTGATAAAGTTCCAGATGCTCTGCTACCTGCTTTACAATCTTATGAAGTTCCTCCATCAGAATCCGTTCCAGGGCATCACTGTAATTTGTTTTCATCCCCTGAACCAGATATGGACGCAGGTTAATCGCAATAAGGAAAAAGTAGCGCAGTGCATCCTCCGGATTGCCCTGCGCGATACATTGCTTCCAGATTTTGTCCGCATCCCGTTCCAGTCCCCATTTCAACATATCAGGAATATCTTCAAAATGGTAATAAAAAGCCTGACGTGTGATCTGACATTCCTCTACGATATCCGTTACCGTCAGTTTCCGTTTTTTCTGTTCAAATAAAAGTTTTCGACTTGCTTCCAGAATCTTCTCTTTCATATCTGCTGCCATATTCGATACCTCTTTTCTGACCAGATCAGCTTCCATTTTATACTTTTCAGATTGCATGCAATGTACAATCATCTATGTAAAATCGTTTTATATCAATTCTTATCTGGCACGAAATTCATGTCTCCTATTTTAACGAAAACTACTGGTATTTGTCAAAGACAAATATCAACTATGACATACTTTTTCTCTTCAAAGCCCGGAACTGTATCGGCTGCAATCTGTTATTTGTCTTCCGGTATCATGAATGCCGATAATTTTTTCAGACTGCGTACATAAAATTTTACAAGGTTTCCTACCAGAAGAGCGGCAATGATCGTCCCTTCTCTTACTCCAGCCAGACGATGCAGCCCGACAAAACAGATAATGGCAGCAACTCAATCCTGTTTGCTTCTTTTCTGAGAATGAGCCACTGAATCGCAACCAGCAGCACATTAAATAACACGACCCATGTTCCCATGGAAAAAATCGGGACAACCAGAGACAGACTGTACGGTATTGCCGCAATGGGAGATGTTCCCAGAGCGCCTTTCGTCACAATGGCTACTCCAAATGCCGTCAGAACCAGACCAATCAAAAAAATCAAATATCTTCTCTTTAACATTGTCTTACGTTTCATATTTTCTTCCCTCTTTCCTAGAGCGTTTCCAATATTTTATCCAAAATCCCGGTCAACTGCTCTTTTTCCTGTTCCGACAGGCGACTCATCACATTTTTTCCAAGATTCGCTCCACCCTTCTGCAATTTTGCGTAAAGCTGTTTCCCTTTCGGTGTCAGAAAAACTTGTCTCGCCCGTCCATCCACTGGAGATACTTTTACATATAGAAGATCCTTTGCCTTCATCCGTTCCACAATATTCCGTGCCGCCTGATGAGAGATTTTTAAATAATCTTTCAAATTTAATGCCAGTGCCCCTTCATTTTGAGCAAAAAACAAAAGTGACTCCGACTGATTAGAAGTAAGATTAAATTTTTTCAGATCCTCACTTCTGGTATTCAGCATATGACTGCCTATTTTTATAATCTTACGTTCAATAATAAAATCCTGATCCATCTTTATCCTCTTTTTTAAATATACAACATGTTGTATATTAATTTCAAATATTATATTTGTCAAGATTTTCTTTCTGCTTTCTCTTGACGCAACCTGAAATCGTGATAAAATATTAATAAGTTTTATTGGTAAGACCAATATTGTTTTTCTGAAAAGAGCATATATCTGGACACCGTTCTTTCCAAATTTAATAAAATAGAAAGTGTTTATACCTATGTTTTACCGCTGATTCATCAAATATGAATCAGCTAGGCAAAAGGTAATCAAAAACACTTTTTATTTTCCGTAAAATTGGTATTACCAATGCTACATGTATGCCAAGAATTCTTTTAATGAACGGCATACCTATTTATGTATATCAGGATCTTCTAATTCAATCTTTCAGAATAAATTTCTGATATATTAATGATATTTTCATGTACTTACATGGCATGCATACACAAGAAAATGAAAGTAACATACACAAAATATCATTCGGAAGATTTATAAAAAAGAACCTGTATGTGCATCTTTTACGAAAGGAGAAGAGATGAAGTATTTTAAACAATTTGGTGTCATTTTAACTGTTTCATTTCTGGGGGAAGTTTTACATGCCGTCCTGCCCTTACCTGTTCCTGCAAGTATCTATGGACTGGTACTGATGCTGATCGCACTCATGACCGGCATCATCCCATTGGCAAAAGTACGGGATGCCGGCAATTTTCTCATTGAAATCATGCCGCTTATGTTCATTCCCGCCGGTGTCGGCCTCATGACTTCCTGGGGAGCATTAAAACCAATCCTTGTCCCGGTAATTGTAATTCTTGTGGCTACGACAATCCTGGCCATGGGCATCGGCGGTCGTGTAACCCAGTCTATCATGCGCAGCAAACATAAGAAGGAGGAGAAAAAATCATGAAAGAATTTTTCTGTAATTCTGTTTTCTTTGGTGTGATGATCAGCATTCTTGCCTATGAGCTTGGAATGTTCCTGAAGAAAAAATTTAAATGTGCCTTTTTCAATCCTCTGCTGATCTCCATTATTGTAGTCATTCTGGTTCTGACGCTCCTGCATGTAGATTATGACAGTTATAATGCCGGCGGTAAATATTTAAGCTATCTGCTGACTCCGGCAACGGTATGTCTTGCCATCCCGCTGTACGAACAGCTGGCAGAACTTAAGAAAAACTTTGTTGCCATTATCGCAGGCATTGTCTCCGGTACACTGACCAGCCTGACAGTCATACTGGTACTTTCGATACTCTTCCATCTGAACCATCAGCAATACGTTACCCTGCTTCCGAAATCCATCACTACCGCCATCGGTATGGGAGTTTCCGAAGAGCTGGGCGGCATCGTGACGATCACAGTTGCTGTTATCGTCGTAACCGGTGTCCTCGGTAATGTCATCGCTGACCTGGTATGCAAACTGTTCCGCATCACGGATCCGGTTGCAAAAGGTGTTGGCATCGGTACAGCTTCCCATGCCATCGGTACAGCAAGAGCTCTGGAAATGGGACAGGTGGAAGGTGCCATGAGCAGTCTTTCCATTGCGGTAGCTGGTTTGCTGACTGTTGTGGGAGCTTCTATCTATTCCATGTTCCTTTAAAGAAAAATTGTATGGAAATGATTCATATGAAAACAGACTATATTGTAATAGAGAGGAGACCTTATTATGGTAATCACTATCGCCAGAGAATCCGGCAGCGGTGGGCATGAAATTGGGCAGTTGCTGGCCAAACGTCTGAATCTGAAATTTTATGACAAAGACCGTCTGATTAATAAAGCAAAAGAATATCATTGTGAAGAGGAACTGGATGCATTTCTCAACGAAATCCCCGCCAGCGATCTGCTTCATTCCATTGCCGATCAGACCAATGAACTCCCGGATGCCAGCAAAGCGCCTTTTGCTTTTTTACGCCGTCTGGCCCGAGACGAATCCTTTGTTCTCGTGGGACGGTGTGGAAATGTTGCATTACGCGACAGAAAAGACATCACTTCTGTCTTTCTTCACGGCAATCTGGAATCCCGTATCCAGAGACTAATGGTAACCGAGCGAAAGTCCAGACGCGCTGCCAGACTTTCCCTTGAGGAAACAGACGCAAACCGGCGCCGTTTTCATGAATATTATGGCAACGAAGAATGGGGCTTCTCCGGTAATTATCAGCTTACGTTAGACAGTAACCTGTTAGGCACGGAAGCCTGTGTGGATCTGATCTGTGATTTTATGAAAAAAACAGGACAGCTTCCGGAAATAGAATAATTTGTCATTTTGATGACAAAAAATACCGATATATAATAGTTATCCGAACTCTGCTCCGGACAGACTATTATGCATCGGTATTTCTTTATATTTCTTAAGAAGCTGATATTTTTCCAAGTTTCTGCCTAATTCAATGCAAAAGCTGTATGCCCTATATTTCAGGGCTTTTTATTCCCTGCACTGGATTTTTTGATATATCCTGTGTGAAACAATACCGGATATATTTCAAAGTTACATTTCTGAAGCAAATGCCTGTATCGCATCAATTGTTTTCTGATATTCTGCATCCACTTTCTGTACTTTTGCCTCAGAACCTTCCAGCTTTCTGTCTCTGAGCAGTTCTGTGAGTTCTGCACTGACTTGATACAGATTATCAAAGCCCAGATTCTGGCTGACACCTTTTAATGTATGTGCTGCACGAAATGCATCTTCCCCATTTTGATCAGCGATCGCCTGTTTCAGTTCCTGATATGTAGGATCTTTAGGAAAGAGCAGCATAAATTTCTGAATCAGAGCGGCACTCTGAAGTCTGCCTAATACGGCTGTATAATCTGCTCCCATCTGTGCATAGCATTCTTCAATTTTCATTTTCTATTTACTCCTTTTATTTCCCCTGCTTCCAGGACATTATTTTTCATCCAGTATCACAGCCTTGCCAAACCAGCCAACACACTGTAATTCATCATCTTCTGAGTATTGTACATATGTAGTAAGTTTTGCCTAGCATTTATGTCAATCATTTTATATCCTACTATGCACTATTTCCCATTGACTATTATATTTATTCTACCTTTTTTATCCCCCAAAGTAAACATTTTATTTTTGATTCTGCTATAGACAAACTTTCTGACTATAAAAATGAAAGAATCCTGTTTAACGCTTAATCTATGACTGTTAATTATTTTATATTTTTACTGGTATCGTGTTTCAAACTCCGTGACCCTGCCAGCTTCCATATGGACAATATAATCCGCGATCCGGTCTGCCTGTTCCAGATTGTGGGTAACGATCACAAAGGTATAATTACCTTTTAACTTCAGCAATGTTTTCTCGATTTCTAATGTATTTTTCTGATCCAATGCGGAACATGGCTCATCAAGCAGAAGAACCTGCGGATTCACACACAGACTCCTGGCTATGGCAAGCCGCTGTTTCTGTCCACCGGATAACTTCTGTGCCTGCATCTTCATATGATTTCTGACCTCTTCATACAGACCTGCTTTCTGCAGACAGTCACGGATCTGCTCCTCACGATGCTGTCGACTGCCGACACCATGATATTTAAGCACATAGGAAAGATTTTTCTCTATGCTATGCGGAAAAGAGATGGGCTGCTGAAAAACCATGCCCACACGGGTGCGGAGCTGCTCCTTAGACATAGACTGGATGTCCGTACCTCCAAGTGTAATCCTGCCACTCCAGCTGCCGCCCTCTTCCTCAATCATACGGTTACAGGTCTTTAACAGCGTAGTCTTTCCGCAACCGGAAGCACCTACGATGGCTGTGATCTTTCCCTTTGGAATCTGGATCGTCACGTCATGTAAAATCTCCTGTTTTCCAAACCGACAGCTTACATTTTCTATGTTCAGCATGTTTCTCCTCCTGTATGTTATAATATACTCTCAGAATCTTATAAATGAAGATTTTTTAAATAAATTTTTGATATGCAATGACATTTACTTCTCTATTTGCAACTCTGCTGTTTTCTCATGCCAATAAGTTTGCATATAACCTGTATGATAAGCAGCAAAAGCAGCAGTACAAATGCTGTTCCGTAGGCATAATCTAATGAAAATCCATTATTGACCAGCATATACAGATGATAGGGAAGCGACATAAACGGGTCTGTCAGTTTTTTCGGCACATCTGCGGCCATGACCGCTCCGGTATACAGGATCGGCGCTACGGCTCCCATCCCGTACGCCATTCCAAGGGCTACCGTTCCGAGAAGTTCCGGCAGACAATGCGGCAGCACCAGGCTGCGCAGCGCATATTCCGTGGAAATGCCAAGTCCAAGGGAGGCGTTCATATACTCTCTCCCCTGCTCTTCCAAAATCTTTGCTGCTCGGATCGCCACAAATGGAACAATCATGGCAGATACGCAGATGGCCGAGCATAGCAGACTCCGGTTCCATCCAAAATGATAGATCAGCAGTGTATAACCGACCAGGCCAAATAATATGGAAGGGATTCCCGACAGGCCATTGACTGCAATACGGATACAGCTTCCAAACCAGTTCTCTTTCGCATAAAATACCAGCCAAGACGCAGCGCCGATGCCAAGGATTCCTCCAATACATGCTGCCAGCAAACCAAGAAACAGTGTTCCTATAAGCGCTGGAAAGATTCCGCCTGCGGTTCCCAGAGGCACGCCTGCCGGTTTTTTCAGTAAAAAGGAAAAGCTCATAACATTTTTCCCTTTCCAGAATATATATACAAATAAAAATAACGCTGCGGCAATGGTCAGTATCCCTAATGCGCAGATTACGATCCGTATCAGACCGACAGAAAACTTATTTCTCATAAGAGCCCTCTTTCCTAATATTGCCAGCGCCGTTTTAGCAGATATCCCAAAATCAATACCACCGCAAGAATCAACAGTAAGACCACATTTGCCGCATACAATACAGATAAGTGCATGCTTCCATATGTGATGCTTCCCATTTCCAGCGCTGTCAGTGCCGGGATCGTCTGTCCTCTTCCCAGAAGCTTTGGATACACCGGCGAATTCCCTATGACCATCATGACTGCCATTGTCTCTCCCAACGCTCTGCCAAAAGCCATCATTGCCGCTGCCAGTATGCCAGGCAGGATTGCAGGAAAGATCATATGCATCAGTACATGTTCTTTTGAAATTCCAAGTGCTAATCCGCTGGGTTCATACTGTACTCTGGCAGTTCGAACGGATTCATAACAGGTAGATATGACAAAGGGAAGCAGCATGACCGCAAGCACAAGTCCCGCTGCCAGAATACATTGTCCTGCCGCCATATGGAGATGTTTTACAAAGGCTTTGACCACAACGGTAAGACCAATGAAACCGAAAATAACAGAAGGAATCCCGGCTACCAGATCGATAAATGCCAGCAGCAACGCAGCCAGCCGTTTTGGCACATAGTAATTCAGGAAAAATGCGCATCCCACACCGAAAACAAGGGCAAGTCCCACTGCAATGCCAGATACAAACAATGTTCCTATGATCGCCGGGAGCAGCCCATATTGCGGATGTTCACTGACCGGCCGCCATTCCACAGATGGGCGGAACATATCAAGTCCCAGCTGAGTAAATGCCGGAATGCTTTCCTTTATAATATGAAACAATATGACCGCCAGCAGTGCGATCACGCAGGCTGCCAGTATCAGATTCATATATTTTTGTATTTTATCGGATAGTTTTCGCTTCATGATGCTCTCCATTTTTTGTAAATTGACATTCTGCTGCATGCATATATAACTTCGAAAAAGGATGTGCAGCAGCACATCCTTTTTCTCTCTGCACCATAAGATTTGGTCTTTTGGTATCGGCGTTTTCCACTACCAGACAAATCCTTTGAACTACTGCCATTTTCCGCTAGTTCTAAATCTTTTGTGCGTTTTATTTCATCGGGATGAATCCCATTTCTTCTACTGTTTTCTGTCCTTCTTCGCCAAGAACTACATCCAGAAATGCCTGCTGTACAGCGGTCGGCTCGCCGGAACCTACCAGAAGCAGCGGTCTCTGGATAATGTAAGAACCATTGAGAATATTCTCTTTTGTCGGCTCTACGCCATTTACTTTCATGGCAACAACTTTACCTGCATTCTGGTTTGCCACACCAAAAGAAGCATACCCGATCGCATATTTATTATCAATGATGTTCTGAACCAGCTCGCCCATGGAAGATGCCTGGATCGCATCTGCTTTTACTTCTGTATCTCCCATGATGTTTTTCTGGAACACTTCATGTGCGCCACCGTTGATATCACGGGTAATGACTACAACATCCTCTGCCGGAAGAGAGGTATCAAGATCCTGCCATGTTTTATACTCGCCGGAGAAAAGCGCAACGATCTGCTCTGTGGAAAGATCATCCATAATACTTGTAACCGGGTTTTCCGGATTTACTGCGATGGTAAGCGCATCGATACCAACCTGATATTCTTTCTCATCTTTGATGGCATCTTTCTCTTCATCCTTTACGCTTCTCGCTACCATTCCGAATGTGGAAGTTCCATCGATAACGGATTTTGTTCCCTGTCCGGAACCGCCTGCAGATACATAGATTGCAATATCTTCTTCCGGAAGAGAAGAATCATATGCATTCCATGTTTTATATGTATCAAAGAAATCTGTTGCAATGGATGTGATAACCGGTGCCAGAGTGGAAGATCCGTTAAACAGGATCTGGTTGTTGTCTTCTTGTGCAGTTGTCTTCTCTGCTCCTGCGGAAGCTCCGTTTGCATCGTTGGTATCATTCTGTCCACAGCCTGCTGCCATGGAAACTGCCATTGCACCGATCAAAAGTGCGGAAGTCATTTTCTTTTTCATGTACTGTATCCTCCTGATAAACTCTGTGGCTGACGTAAATTCCTATGTTTCAAAAACAGCCAACTGCTATTATAGGTGTTTTACATGATTTTAACAAATTGTTTTCTATAATAAATAGAGCTACTTATAGATATTTTCTATAAACAGCTCTATATGTTTTCCTATTCCTTTTTCAATCCTCTGCTGATTTCCATTATCGTAGTCATTCTGGTGCTTACACTCCTGCATATGGATTACGACAATTATAATGCAGGCTGTAAATATTTAAGCTATCTGCTGACTCCGGCAACGGTATGTCTTGCATAATCAGGATGCAATATCACAGCCAGTGTATCTCCGTAGTTGCTCTCGCATGCTGTGGCATATCCGGATTCTTTGCATGTCCAAGCACGCAGGCATGAAATCCATATCGGCCAGTTGGAAGTCCGAGCATTTCACAAAACGCTTCATTGTCTACCATATTTTCCACAACGGAAATAATCTGAAAATCCAGATTCATCGCAGTTGCTTTTAACCACATATTCTGGATCATATGCGCAAGACTCTGCCGTTCTGCCCTTCTTGCGCCACGCCACTCTGCCGCAATGATCACACACGGCGGATGAGGAAATGCACTTTCTCCACATTCTGCCACATGTTTCCATAGATTTCGTACACCCTGTCCGTTTTCCTTTAAAAATGCATCCTGTTCCTCATCCTTCAGGCGCTGTTTCAGATCACATGCGCTCTGTTTTCTGATCAGTGCATCTATCTGTTCCATTTTGGGATCATCTCTTCGAATCACAAAAAAATGCCGGAATGGTTTTATCGCTTTGGAATCAATAGATGCATAAGGCGCCACACATCCTGCCTGAATCACTTCTTTTATCTCATCATCTGTCGGCATTTCACCTGAAAATGCACGACAGGTTTTACGTGCCTTCAGAATACGATCCAATACCTCATTGTCTTCTTTTGTAAACATATCAACCCTCCTGTATTCATCATATCAGCTTTTCTGTCCACTCTGCCTCTTTGAATCCAGTGATCACAGTATTACCATCCACAATCAATGGACGTTTTACCAACATGCCATTGGTAGCCAGCAGCTGTAACTGTTCCTCTTCACTCATGGTTGGAAGCTTGTCTTTCAACTTCATTTCTTTATAAAGCATCCCACTTGTATTAAAAAATTTTTTCAACGACATTCCGCTTCTTCCATGCCAATCTTTCAACTCCTCGAAAGTAGGATTTTCTTCTACAATATGACGGTCATCATATGCAACCTGATGCTCATCCAGCCATTTTTTTGCTTTCTTGCAGGTGGAACATTTTGGATATTCTAAAAATAACATGTTGGTATCTCCTTTTTCTTTATGTATTCCCGGAATCTTTTTCACAAAGATTTCTTTGCGTACAATTTTCCAGTCCATATGTTTTCCCATATATCGTAAAATTTCTCCGTCTTATTATAATTTAACCGGATTTTGCGATTCTATGACTTTGCTTTGTACATTTCATAGTTTGTTCTATTATAACAGCTTCCCCCTCTACTTCAATCCCAAGTTTATCCAGATCACGCAAGTCGTTGTAGATACTCTTGCGGTCCGCTGTCACTCCATATTCGCCCAATGCCTGCATAATCTGCGGCATCGTAATATAATGCTCTTCATCGGTCTGTTCCAACATGATCTGATCCAGATGATATAATTTGAATTTCTGATTCGCTCCCTTTGGCATATTTTACTTCCCCTTTACATTGATAGGGATATTATAACACAGATAAAAAAACACCCGGGAAACATTTTCTCTGTTTCCCAGTCATATCTCTAATGAATTCTATGATGGATTTCACTTTCTACTACTCTACGATTACAACTCTTCCGGCTTTTCTTGGTTTGCTGTGTGGCTGTTCCTTCGAGACGTAACTTCCCGCTAAATGTGTCCGGTCAAAATGTAACATATTCATTTTTCCAACACGTGTTGACAGTTCTTTATTATGTATCTGCAATCATCATGCTTCGTTGTCCGCCACCCGCATTTGGCGCAAAATTCCCCGCTTCAAGAATTTTCTCTAAATCTTCTCGACGAATCTGCCTGTCTTCATATTTTCGAATCGAATGCCTTGCTTTGATAAGATTCATTAACGCCATAATTGTTACTCCTTTAACAATAGTTCCCCTGTAATATCATTCCTTATCTTCCAACACTGAGGATCGATACCATAGAAGTTTCCAGGTCATGCGCTTTAATTCTTTGCATCCCTTGCAATTGCAGTCGTAATTCAGAAGCAAAAAGCGACAGTTCCTGATTACTATCATTCTCATTCAGGAACTGCCGCTTTTTCATTATCTATGTTCTTTTCGCTTACTTACCATACTCCTCATAAAGTTTTGGCAAAAGTGCACCTAGGTTCGCAAATTCCATCGCCAATGCAATTGCCGGACCCATAGCAGCTTCTACCGGAAGTGTTACCTGAGCCGGGAGTCTGAAATCAGCCACACCTCGATTGATTCTATATCCCTGCCACTCCTTACTGATCACTTCCACACCACCATCAACGGCTCTGCAATAGTATAAAAATGCGCTGCAGGCTTTGTTATAATTGCCGTGCTTCGGCGATCTGGGGGAATTGATGCGAAAACCGCCAATCGCGATTGCATCTTTCAAGTCCTCTTCTTTGATTCCGAAAGGTTCTCCGCTCTCGTAATGAGAAATTGCATTGCGCTCTCCCATCGGAGTAACATTTACTGCAAAATGAATGACATTCTTACATTTATCCGCATATGAGATAGATGGATCTTCCAACTTTTCTCTGTGATGATCTGCCACAGCAATACTCATATGGCTGTACGGCTCCCAGATTTTATAACGAATCTGTTCTAATGGCATCCATGAGAAAAACCACTGGATCATTTCCAGAGTCACTCCTGGCATCATAGTCTGAACTGTAGAATATCCTGCTCCGTTCTCCATGATACAATATCCGGTCTGATTTACGAGATTTACCGGATCCAGAAGTTTTCCACAGTCCTGCGGAGCCATCGCAAGAGACGGATCCATCGGACCCGCACCAAACAGTGCTCCCATTACCTGAGGAGCCGGCTGTGCAGTCTGTTCACTGTAATATTTTGAAATTGGATTCGCTTTATCGCTTTCCGTCATAGGAATTGTTTTTCTTTCCTGTGGATTCATGCTATTTCCTCCTTAATCCTCTGGCTGATATTTATAGGTTTCAATCGGTACAGGCATCTTCTCTGTCTGCATCGTTCCGTCAGCAGCTTTGGAGGCCACTACCCATTCAATCTTGTCCGCATGATTTGGATAATCCTCGCGAATGAACCATCCTCTGGACTCTTTTCTCTGCAATGAAGTGGTAAAGAACATTTCTCCGGACAACAACATAGATTTCAGTTCCAGACAACCGAACAGTTCGTGAGGATCGGTCGCCCGCAGTGTTGGAAGCTGATCTTTCAATACATTGATACGATTCAGTGCTTTTTTCAGACGCTCCTCACTCCGGTACAGACTATTTCCAAGAGGCTGCATCACATCCTGGATCTTTGGAAGGAAATCCATCGGATCTACCGTACCACCCTGATCTAATGGTTTCTTGAACATCTCATCGATCGCAGTTATATCATCTTCTGATATTTTACCGAAATCAACCTTTACAGCCTCAATTGCTGCGTATCTGCCTGCGATTCGTCCGGTGTACTGTGCGTTTGCCAGTCCGGAACCCCGAACCATACAAGGAGATGTCGTTGCACCATGATATCCTGCACCGGCATGACAGATATCGCCGGCTCCGAAAAGACCTTTTACGGATGTCTCCATCTCAGTATCGACCATAAGTCCTCCTGTCTCACCGACAAGTCCCGGAAACATCTCATCATTTGTCTCCTGAGAGTAAGCATTGAAAAACAGATTATTCCAGAAATCATCCGCAAACGGTCTGTCGAAATAATCAGGGGCACCACATACACACATCAGGGATGGAAGCAGTACATTATCCTCCGGTCTGTAATGCAGAGGACCCTTGCCTGCCTTGTTCTGCTTATAATATTCTGCAATCGAGTAAGCGTCTACATCAGAATGTGTACCTGTCGCGCCGCCTGTATACGGCTCACATACATTTTCACCATCCACATTGTAAAGCGCATACTCTACGCCCATGTTAGACTCAAAGTTGTCTCTGTTCGTCCAATTGTAAAAAGATCCCATCTCCACATTTCTGAACTTTGCGCCAACCTCATATGCTGCACGAAGACCTTCGCCACGTCCACCCTGCCACATTGGCATGATACGATAACCCTGTACGCCTGTAGCGAGAACAACCGTCTTTGCTTCATAAACAGTCTGTGTCAGATCATCAATATCATATCCGACTGCTCCACTGATTCGATTACCATCTTTTAACAGACCAACCAAACCGGTACGATCCTGAAAACGAACACCATACTTCTTCGCTGTATTTCTCAGATTTACCATAAAATCAAGATCAATTGCAACCAATGTCCATGGGAAATCATCTTTATTGTCAAAAATCAGTTTTCCATCATCCGGGTCTTTACCAATCGGAAGTGCACGCCATTTCATATAACGAAAATTGCCATGCTTATCTTTACAGATTTTTCCGTTGGTCCATCGATCCAGACATGCCACACCTTCATCCAATCCAGCCGCATACTTATATAATGCAACCTGATCATTCAGATAATCGCCATTATTCCGTGTGTGATATTCTACATAGCGTTCTGGATCCACACCAGCCATTGCGTCCATGATACCTGCTCCACGGTTTGCTCTTCCTGCATAGCCTGTTGTATATTTTTCAACGATCAATACATCCAGATTTGGATTGTCTTCCTTTGCTGTGATCGCTGCGCATAACCCTGCCAAACTTCCACCGAATACTAATACATCTGCTTTTTCTCTCTTTTGCATGTTACACCTCCTGCATATCTAAAATGCTTTTTCTCGGGAACAAATATGCATCATAATCCGGTTCCACTTTAATCGCCCCTCTCGGACAGCAAAGCTCACAGAATCCACACTGCACACATTCACGCGGGTATTTGATAATCGGTTTCTTTGCTTCTTTATCCCATTTTATAATATCAATAAAACAGGCTTTAAAACAGATCTGGCATCCGACACAAAGGTCTTTGTTTACAATAATACTGTTCATTGAGAACTCCTTTCTTTTCAGATTTCAGACTGTACCCATTACACAGCCTAAAATCAGAGGATTTAAATAGGAAATATCGTTAATTGAACTGATATTCAGTTATATGTGCAAGAATTTCTTTCGCCTGTGCAATGGTGTCATCAATAATTTTTGCAACCGGTCTGATTTCATTCACAAGTGCTGTAATCTGACCTGCCATAACTGCACCGTTCTCCATATCGCCTTCCGCCATTCCTTTTCTCAAGGAACTCTGAGCCACTGGCAGAAGTAATTCTGCTGCTTTTGCTTTCGTATTTTCTGCCTCGATACGGATCATCTCGTCTGCAAGCTTATTTTTTACCTGCCGGCAAGGCTCATCTGTACAATATCCTGTAATAACAGTAGACATATCACCGGCTTCAATAACAGCCTGTTTTGCAGCCGGATGAACCAAAGTCTCCTCTGCTGCCATAAATACAGTTCCCATTTCAATGCCATCTGCACCCATTGCGATGGCTGCTGCCATACCGCGACCGTCTGCAATACCGCCGCTTGCTACAACTGGAACTTTCATCAAATCTACTGCCTGCGGAACGAGAACGGTCGTAGCTTCAAATGTAACATGGCCGCCACCTTCCCAGCCTTTTACGATCATGACATCGGCGCCTGCTTTTTCTGCAATGATCGCATCATCAATAAAGGATGCTTTTACCACGATCTTACATCCAGCTTCATGCCAGATATCAAAATATTTTTTACACAAGTCGATATCTAGGCCAGCAATCGTATCAGCATACATTACCGGCGGCTTCATATCTGTCACAATTTTTGTCACATGCTCAAGATTCTCCGGAATCATGATGACATTCATTGCAAATGGTTTGTCTGTAAGCTTGCTGGTCTCTTCGATCTGCATACGAATGAATCCTTCATCCGCAAATCCCACCCCAAGAACACCGAGTGCGCCCGCATTGGATGCTGCTGCCACAAGCGGTGCCGTAGAAACCCATGCCATAGGTCCCTGAATTACTGGTTTTTCAATTCCTAATACTTCACATACTCTGTTCATCTTCGAACCCCCTTAAGTATTTCTGTTTGTCTTACATTTGAATTGTATACAACAATTTACGCTTTGTCTTTTTCTATAGCGTACAAAATTATCATTCCAATCGCGTCAATTTTATTGTTATTTTTAACAAAGATATTTCCAAATAACATCTTGTAATCATCCTTTACAACTAGTATAGTATTTTATAGAATTCCAGCCTATGTAAGGAGAATATTAATGAAGATAACGCTTGCAATGATATCAAAGAAACTTTCCGAAAAATATCCAGACCTGAACATTGTCATAAACAACAATATGACTGACCGTTCTTTTGACGGCATTCGGTTGCTTCCAGATCAGAAAACAGGACTGAATACAAGCTATATCTATTTCTGTCAAGATGATCACGTAATCCTTCTGGAAACAATACCGCCTGATCTGACACTCATCTGTCTTACGCAAAAACCGGAATGCTTCAAACAACTCCCCATCGTTCTTCTGACAACAAACGAAGAGCCGGCTGTCATATTCAATTCATTGCAGGAAATCCATATTTCCTTTAAAAATTGGGACAGAGATATGCATACCACACTGATTTCACAACAGGATTTACAATATATGGCTGATATCAGTGAACCTATTCTGGATGTCCCCTTTCTTATATATGATCCAAGTCTGAAACTGCTTGCTAACAGTAAGAACCACATCCCTGAAGATGATGTATTCCAATCCGCTTCTTCCGAAGGCTTTATGACATCCAAAAGCCTTGCCATATTTGAGGAGAACTCCTTTATAGAGACACTAAAAACACAGGATTGGTTCATTGGTTCCCGCGAAAATGTAAATCATATCAGCTATATTCACAAAATCCTGTCAGACAAGCACATGAACGGATACTGCGTATTTTTACTAAAAGACGACCACGATCTGAATTATTATCAGGACATGATGCAGAACTTTCTTGAGAATGTGCAACTCTTACTTGGAAAAGAAAACTACATGCATCTCGGTCAGAACTATATCTATGAATATCTGTTTGCCGATCTCATGAAAGAAACGAACCTGAACGAAGAATCTATCAAAGAACGGTTATCGTATATAGGTCTGCCCTTTTCTCACACTTTTTATCTAATCGAACTTCGATATGATGAGGCAAAACAGATGTCCATAGATTTCTTTTTACGCTCCATGAGCAATCTGATTGAAAATTCTTATGTGTATCAATATAATGGGCACCTATTAATCTTGACCTACACGGAGCGGCTTCATCCCTATACTTACCGTAACAATTTCCAAACACAATTTCCGGATTTTACATATGAAACACAGCTTCATAATATGCGCTGCGGGATCAGTCAGCCTTTTTTTGAAATCACAAAACTGAAAAACGCACAGCGCCAGACATCCTTTGCACTCACAATCAGCGAAAAAATAGCGGACACCACAAATGAACTGTGGCTGGAGCCGCCTGTTTCCAGATATCCTTATGCATTTTATGAAGATTATAAACTTTACGATTTCTGTCTGACCAAACTTATACAAAGTTCTCCCGAATCCGTCATCGATTACAGAGTCATGCAGCTGTCAAAATCAGACATCGAAAAGCAGACCAACTACATCAGAATCCTGTCCACCTATTTGAAATGTAATCAGCAGAAATCTCTGACTGCCGAAAAACTTCACATGCACCGGAATAATATCGTATATCATCTGAACCGGATTGAATCACTATTCCATATACATTTTGAACAGTCCGAGGAACTGGTTTCTTTGTACTATTCCTTTATCTGTCTGGATTTACAGCTGTTATTTGATCAGGCATAACGACAACAGGGAACGGTTCCTTGCCCTAAAAAAAATTAGGAAAAGAACCATTCCCTGCTGCCACTATCTGAAATCACATCATAGACAGAATCTTCATCAGACCCTGATACTGTGCTCGATTCAAAGCTTTTTGTATTATGGGATTCTCAACTAGGCCGCAATGATAAGATTCTATCTCAGCCTGACTTTTTCCCCGATAAATTTCCTGAATCAAAGCAAGCACTCCTTTTACGATCAAAGATTCACTATCAAAAAAAGGAATACATTTTCCGTTTTTCCATTCTACATACATCCAGGTATTTACCTGACAGTCTTTAATCAGATATTCCGGTCTATGTTGTGCTGTGCTCATCATTCCACAACAATCTGCACAGCCAATCAGATAGGTATACTGACTCATCTCATCATTCAGTTCCATTAAATCCTGCACAATATCTCTTTCAACTTCTGCCATGGTCATAACACATTACCTTATAAATAAGTTCTCCAAGCTCTCCCGTGTTTTTTATAAATGCCATCTGCTGCGGCGGTATCTCCACCTGAAAATCTTTTCTGACAGCAACCATCAGCAGCGCCACTTTCATGGCTGCGCTCCCAGCCATGCCACAGGTGGTCGCTATCTCAGAGTCTTTTGCAATCGGAATTTTCATCTGCAGTGCTTTTTCAATACTCTGCTCTGCCATTTGATATAGAAGCTTCTCTTTACTCTCAGACATATCCAGAAAAAATTTGCTGCAGACATACGTATGTACACATTGTATCATTTCTTCCCGCGAAATGCTTTCTGCTAAGGAGCAAGCCTTTTGGGCCTGCTCCTTAGCTTCCTGATTGAATTTCAGAATCTTTTCTTTTACATCTTTTCTGGTCATAAGATTATACCATAATCGCTTCTAATCCATAGCTCTCAGCCAGCATTTTCAACTCTTCTGTGTAATCTCCAAAGATTAAAGGCATGTGCAGTGCTGTCTTGCACTGATTCTTATATACCTTTTTCTGATCCTCCACCTGGAAGATAAAGCCACCATTACAGTTATCAGAATCATAGCCAATGCTCTTTACTATCGTTCCCTTTCCAATCAGCATATGTTTCAGATTACCGCCAAAGCGTGCAAATGTAATTATCTGTCCAATATCCTCATTAAAATTATGACGCATGATTGCACCAAATTTTTGATCATACGCAAAATGCCTTAATGCGTAAGAGCCGTTTTCTCCTTTTATATCTTTGAATTTTCGATGAGGAGTAGAATGGTATACAACATAAAGATTGTCGTATTTCTCTACTTCTTTTGCATCCTCTTCCGTCATCATCTTTAAAATCTGGAAATTCAACCCTCTGCCATCTGCGGAAAGAATCGGAAGTGTATTTCCCATATAAGGTGCTTTTCCAGATATCGCAATTTCTGCAAGCATCGTTACTGCAGAGGCCACATCATACTCACAGGCAGAAGCCATACCACATTCCAGATTCAGTGAGTGTGTCAGGCAGAAAGTAAACTGCTCCTGATTGATACGTCTTGTAGAACAGATGTCCGGACATGGAATTACCACACCGCTGCAGTCATACAGATCCATATTTTTCTGAATAACCTTATGTGCAATCAGAGATTTGATCAGCTTATCTTTTTCGATATCAGCCTCTTCTGCGCCTGCAAGCAGTTCATCTGCGACAGTGGAAATTTCGACAATCTCTTCTTCCGTGATGTTCGGTGTCACTCTTCCAGGGGTAGTATAGTTTCCTCCTTCAGGCAACGGTTGAAACTGATCAATGATTTCATGTGCATTTACTGTCCGGAAATGGACGCCCATCAGATCCGTTACCTCTCTGAGATTTACAAAACTGTCTGTCGCACCTGCAATAGGAAGATCATAGTTGAAGCGGGATACCAAAAGCAGATTTGCTTCCCGGATTGCTTTCTGTGCACGCATTACGATCAACCGTTTTGCCACATCTCCCCAGGTAGGTTCACAAATCACATCACAGCCCAGATTGTATAAAACACCTGCTCTTGCCGGTCCCCAGATATCTGGCTGAATGACGATTGGTTTCTTTGCTCTCGTAGCAAATTCATTATAAACAGTATCTGCTCCAAAAGCCCCTGCAGACAGATACACATCTACATCCTTTTCATCTGCAAAAATTTTTTCAAAATATTCATCCTTAATATCCCAGTCGCAGGTAGTTTCCAGATATACTGGCTCCATCAGATTCACACACTCCGGCATTGCATATTTCATGCCTTCCATTGTGCCGTTAAAAATCGCACCATTTACCATAGTATCAAAACCTGGTTCTAACGCTTCCCCACCAGCCATACGACAGGGACCTTCATAATAGTATTTGTGTGCAAACATAATAAATACAGGCTTTACATTCAGTTTGATATCCAGAACTTTTTTCATCATCGAATTATTTCCTCTCCATGTTCTTACATGCATACGGCAGGCGTCCCTGACAATACATGAATAGTCTCTCTTTTATGAAAACGTTTTCAGTGATAACCTTATTATAACTATTCAAATTGTAGTTTGACTATATTTACATCAGACAATAATGGGATCCTTTTCGCGCAATCGCTGTTCACAATGAACATATTCATTTGTTTTCACTATTATTTATGGTATAATATTTACAAAATATTGTTCGCAACACACATTACTCTACTAGGTATAAGGAGAAATATATGCAGCTCAATTTACACATAATCCAGGAGTATTTCAAAGAACTTCACTCCGAAGTCATCAGCAAACACCATGATACAGCGATTTCAGAAATCCGATTGTACTCTGATCATATGACCATGAAAACAGATACAGGATATATCGGTGCCTCTGACCTGTTTTTTCATGATGGACAATCCGACATTATATGTATGTGTAAAACAGGTTATATACACTTCTATTCTGCCGACTTGTTATACATATTTAACCGTATCCTGGAAGCTTTCAGCTACTACGCACGATGGATGGATACATGCAAAGAAGCCATCGATTCCGGCTGTACTCTGACAAATCTATTGGAAATTACGGAAAACGTACTGAGCTACCCTATGATCATCGTAGACGCATCACAGTTCATGATCGGATTTTCTCCGAAAGCACTCAATTACAGCGACTCTGCCGAATGGAAACAACTCCTGCACACAAAAAGTATTGCCTCCCAGACCTTGCGTCAGTTCAATCTGCTATACCGGGATTCATTTAAAAAAAGGCACTGTTTTCATCTACCGGCAGATTTTTTCCCATCCCCCTCCTGCTGTCAACACATTTTCGTTCAGGATGAACGAATGGCCACTCTGATTGTTGTAGAAGATGAAAAACCTCTGTCTATGGGAAAACAGAAGTTAATGGAGCTTTTTACTCCATGCCTGTCAAACTGGCTTCAGATTAATATGGCTGCCGACAACTCTTTTCATGGAACATCTTTTTTTGCAAAGACACTGGATGGCGCTCCAACGGCCCCTGAAACCCTAACGAGACGTCTGTCTCTGTTTGGTTGGGAGCCAGACTGCCGTAAAGCAATTTATATTGCCTCAACCATGTCCGAAGCCGTTCATTTCGATACCTATCTTGGTCGCATGATATCAAATGAATCCGAAGGCATATATAGCATCCCCTATCAAAAAAATCTGGTCATTCTCTGCAACCTGGATATGCTGGACCGGGATCATTTTGAAAATACACTGCATATGCTCATGATACAAAACAATTATTATTGTGCACGAAGCTTTCTTTTTACAGATACTGCCCAGATTATGTCCGCTTATCATCAGACACTTCAAGCGCTTCAAAAAAGTACTCCACAAACTGGAAAAATCTACTCCTGCGAACGTTTTGCCATGGAATATATCACGAATCTTGTAGAGACAAATATGCAGATTTCCCTGTTGCATCCACTGCCACTTCAGATAAAAGAATATGATAAAAAGAATCATACGAACTATTATGAAACCCTGTTTTGTTTTTTGAAATTTGAGCGGAATCATCAACTTACAGCAAACGCTTTATTCATCCACAGAAATACTCTGTTCCTCAGACTACGAAAAATCCAGGAGCTCTGGCCCCTGGACTTAGACGATAAATTGCTGCGCTTTTATATTCTTTATTCCTTTTTTCATCTGGAATATAATATGCATACTCAATAAGATCTTATCAAAAATGAAGCATTTCTAACGTCATGATATTTCTATGTCTTGTTATAAATCGACTTTTTAAATACACACATAATTTCTACAAAGTAATAGGCAGCTCCTACAAAAGGAGCTGCCCTTGTTTAAGCATCATTTTTTCAATTTATGATTTCGCTTATGCCTGCGGTGGCAAGTTCTTACACCTATGTGCCCAGGTCCCATCCTCATTTTTCACTGTGGTCAGATTATAGTGAATATTTTCCCAGGGATCTGGATGTCCTTTCCACAGCTCATACAGTGCCGGCAGAAATGCATTTAATCTGCCCGACTCATACTCCATGTGGCTGGCAACATCTGGCATCTTATCTGCATTTGCAGCCATCAGTGCCGCCATTTTTCTTGTTGTAAACTGAACAGTTCTCCAGTAAATACCACCTTCTACATCCTGATACATATGAATCAGATTATTGTCCACAGGTCCCAGTTTTCCAGTGGACATCCAGCAATGTTCAAAACAATCTGTAAAAGGATAATGCTGCATGCCTATTCTGGTCAGTACAATCGGGTGCACAGGATCAAATTCATAAGATGCTTCCACCGATCCCTCGTACCCTATCTCACACGGAGGAACAATCCAGTCAAAACCATAATGTTCTCCCGGAGCCCATATGTGATAACCCTTTTCCATGTTACCCCACCACCAATCAATCTGTTCTGCAGTAACACCTGGAATATATTCCGTGACATCTGCCATCACGACATAATCCTTATCCACAAATTGGGGATGAATTTCAAGTGGCGGAATATCTTTTACCACCTCTACCTTCGTATATGGAACTCTTTCATATCGGGCAACCTTTTCACCCTCTTTATAAATACGTCTCTGTCCCGCTGTAAAAATCAGTTTATTTTCTACCATACTCGTTCCTTTCACATAAATTATTTTCTGATAATTTGTTATACTTATAATACTACAGGACAAAATCTGTTTCATTTTGCATTCTGACAATATAATAATCATATGAAAGGTATAAAATTTGTCTGAAACAACAATATATCGCCTAGAAAGACACTTTTTACGAATCCACCTGCCGGAGTAAGCATACCGTCTCGACGTGCCCCGTATGACTGAACTGATCCACAGCCCGCACTTTCACAAGCCGGTAATCTTTCTCACACAGGATCTTCAGATCCCGTGCCAGCGTGGCAGAATCACAGCTGACATATACGATCCGATCCGGCTGCATCTTTAAAATCGTATCCAGAAGTACCGCATCACATCCTTTCCGCGGCGGGTCTACCACGATCACATCTGCATGGGCAGTCTCTCCACTGTGGGTTTTCGCATATTCTGCATAATAATCCGGCAGGATCTCCTCTGCTTTTCCCACATAAAATTCTGCATTTTTGATACCATTGATCTTCGCATTATTTTTTGCATCTTCAATCGCCTGCGGCACGATCTCCACTCCATAGACCTGTTTTGCTTTCTGGGCAAGGAACAGGGAGATCGTTCCGATGCCACAATACAGATCCCACACGATTTCGTTACCGGTAAGTCCTGCATATTCCAATGCCAGTCCGTACAACTTCTCTGTCTGCACCGGGTTGACCTGATAGAACGACAACGGAGAGATCTGATACTTAATGTCTCCGATATAGTCTGTGATATAACCCTGTCCCCAAAGCACTTTGACTGTATCGCCCATAATGACGTTGGTCTGTTTTTTATTGATGCACACAGATATCGACGTCATACCCGGAATCTGCACCAGCTTATCCACAAATTTCTCCGCACTTTTCAACGTATCGCCATTGATGACCAGACAGACCATGATCTCACCTGTCTTGAATCCATAACGGATCAGGATATGGCGCACCAGTCCTTTCCCGGTCTCTTCATCGTAGGCTTCCACTCCCTCTTCTGTCATGGTGTCCAGTACAATATCCAGAATCTCACGGTTCACAGACACTCCAAGGGCGCAATCCCGGTTCGGAATGATCCGATGAGTCCTGCCCGCATAAAATCCGGTTATGAGATTTCCTTCTTTATCTTTTCCCACCGGAAACTGCGCTTTATTTCGATAATGCCATGGCTCTTCCATACCAACGATCGGCTCCATGGGAATTTCCGTAAATCCACCGATGCGCTGCAGATTTCCCAGCACCTTATTCTGCTTAAACTCCAGCTGTTTTTCATAGGAAAGCGCCTGGATCTGACATCCGCCACACTGTCTGTGGAACTGACACTTCGGCTCTACCCTCCACGGAGACGGTTCCAGCACTTCCATCAGACGTGCAAATCCATACTGCTTTTTCATCTTCATAATCTTCACACGGGCCACATCGCCAATGAGCGCATCTTTGACAAACAGCGTTATGCCGTCCACTTTTCCGATACCCTCTCCATTAACACCCATATCATCGATTCTGATCTGATATTCTTCATTCTTTTTCATTTTCATTTTCCTTTATGTTTTAAAAAAGGGATACTTCCATCCAAGTATCCCCTTATTCGTTTCCTGACTTTTCTGATCGTATGTTATTTTTTACTCTTATCTGCTGGTTCTGCGGATATTAGACTCCAACAGACGGTTAAAGCCCTGCCACTCCAGATTGTCTTCCGGCGTATTTGCCAGTGCTTCTTTCATCGTCTCGATCTTTGCATCTGTATTGTCTGCAAAGCTCAATGCCAGCGCCTCTACCAGTGCCGGTTTTTTCGGAGAACCGTATTCCAGTTCGCCGTGATGCGCCAAGATACAATGTTTCAGCTCTGCTGCCAGACGTTTCGGAAAATCTGGAATCTCACGGATGCGGTCACTGATCATCTCTGCGCCGATCATTATATGACCAAGGAGCTGTCCGTCGTCGGTATAATCATTTGCAGGGAATGTAGAAAGTTCTACCATTTTTCCCATATCGTGGCACATAGCAGCGGTAAGCAGCAGGTCGCGGTTTAAGATCGGATACTGTTTACAGTAAAAATCACACATCTGGGTCACGCTGAGGGAATGCTCCAGCAGACCGCCTACATATCCGTGATGCACGCTTTTCGCAGCAGAATGGAATTTAAAACGTTTCTCAAACTCTGCATCTTTGAAAAAAGATTCCGCCAGTGTCTTCAGATACGGATTTTTCAGGCTGGCAATGATCTTCAGCAGACTTTCATACATCTCGTCAATGTCTTTCTCGCTGACCGGCAGATAATCCACCGGATTTACGGAACTTTCTTCTACTTTTTTGACACGCTTTACATTCAGCTGCAGATTGCCCTGAAAACTGGTCACATCTCCCATGACATAAACATAATCCAAAGAGGAAAAATCCTCGATTCCGGAAGAATTCACATCCCAGATCTTTGCATCCAGTGTTCCTGTTTTATCCTGAAGAGTAAGGCTGTCGTAAGGTTTTCCTGATTTTGTCAGAAATGTCTGTTTCTGACGGCACAGATATACCTCACTGATACGCTCGCCTTCCCGCAATGTTTCAATATATCTCATAACTATTCCTCCACTATCTATCTTTTTTCATCATTTACTTTCTATTTATTCCCAGCTTTTCAGCTCGGCTTTACAGTACACATCCTGATAAGTGCCATCTGAGCCCTGGCGTTTTACTGTGATTGCCACACGCTGTCCGCTTTTTCCGTTTTTCAGGATTTCTTCATACTGCGCTTCAGACGTAACAGATTTTCCACTCATCTCTACAATAATGTCTCCTGCCTGAAGTCCTGCTATGACCGCCGGAGAATCCAGCTGAACATTTTTTATATATAAACCTTTCGGAAGATCATATTCCGACGCAATACTGCTGGTCACTTCACTGATCTGCAGGCCCAGATAAACAGGGCTGTTTCCATTCATCATCTGCTGGATCAGGTCTGACAATTCTGTAATGGAAATAGCTTCCAGCGTCTTGCAGTCACCACTCTGATGCAGCAGTCCGATCATCTCGCCGTTTTTATTCAGCAATATGCCTCTCGCCGATGTCGATGCCGGCATATCTGTCGTATAAAGATGATAATTTGCGTCAATAACTGTTGTCTTACGGTCTGTCAGAGTAATACTTCCGGTCTGCACGGAGCGTGCCTCTCCCAGAGGACTCCCCACTGCGATCACACTGCTGCCTGCCTGTATTGTCGCTTTGCTGGAAAATGTTACCGGTTCAGCGACCATTTTTGTTCCATTTTTCACATCTTTTACACTTACACTTAAAACCGCCAGATCTGTCGCTCCATCATACGCTTTGATTGATGCAGCTGTCTGATCTCCACCGGAAAATGCCACCTGGATCTTCCCTGCATCGCGTATCAGACTGCGTTCCGTCAGAATGAGGATCTCGCGGTCATTTTTCCCAATGATCACACCAGATCCTTCTCCCTCGGTCTCATAATCTGTCTGAAACCAGTCTTTCTGACTGGATATGCTGCGTATCTCCACAATGCTGTGACCGGCATTTTTCCCCATGGTATACAGCTGTGTCTGAACCGATTCATAAGTATCCACAAGCTCCTGACCGGTAGGCGCTGTTTCCGTCTGATCCTGTATTTCCTCTTCGGCTGTATTCTCAGACAGGCTCAGATCCTTCGTCTGATCACTCTTACCGGAAAATTTCTTTTCCAGCGCAGGTTTCAGACCGACAAATACGAGGCTTGCCACCACGCCAAAGACAACTGCAAGAACAGCGGCTGCGATAATCTTATGTATGAACTTTTTCCAGTTTTTGGGTACTTTTTTCGTTTCCTCATTCAGAAACTGATATTCCCGGGAATTCTTTTTATCCATGTAATACTCCTTCTGTAGTCCAGAATATACACTGAAAATTTTTTAATGCCATATCTTTATAATTATAAGTGTTTCATATATCACTTGCAATAGTCAATCAGATATTTCCAAATCCCTGCCGTTGTGATAAACTATGGACGGAGGTGCAAAAACCCATGAACAATAAGACATTACGAATATTAGAATATAATAAGATCATAGATCTGTTAACAGAACAGGCAACCTCAGATGCAGGCCGTGAGATCTGCCGCAAACTGAAACCTATGACAGACCTTTCTGACATTCAGCAGGCACAGCAGGAAACTGCCGATGCGCTGACGCATATCTACCAGAAGGGAAACCTTTCCTTTTACGGACTTTCCAACCCGGAAGACTCTCTGAAACGTCTGGAGATCGGCGGCACGCTAAATATCAAGGAACTGCTGGCTATCTGCAAGCTTCTGGAAATTGCCCGTCAGGCGAAAGCTTACTACAGAAATGCACGGGGCGAAGTCTCCGCTGATTCCCTGCAGGATTATTTCGGCGGCATCGAACCACTGACACCGTTGCAGGAGGAGATCCGCCGCTGCATCATTGATGAAGAAGAAATCAGTGACGATGCCAGCCCTGCCCTGCATGACATCCGCCGTCAGATGAAAGTGACCAACGACCGCATCCACGGCGTCATGAGCAATATCCTGAACAACTCCAACACCCGGACATATCTGCAGGATACCGTCATTACCATGCGTAACGACCGTTACTGTCTGCCGGTAAAAGCAGAATATAAAAATCAGGTTCCGGGCATGATCCACGATCAGTCTTCCACCGGTTCCACTCTCTTTATCGAGCCAATGTCCGTGGTACGGCTGAACAATGACCTGAAAGAACTGTTTCTCCGGGAGAAAGAAGAGATTCAGGTCATCCTTGCAAACCTGAGCAATCTGACGGCAGAATACATTCCATATCTGCGGGATGATTATAAATTGTTAAGCGGTCTGGATTTCATTTTTGCAAGAGCCAGACTGGCTCATAACCAGAATGCCATGAAACCGGAATTTAACACCAATGGCTACATCCGTATCCGCCAGGGACGTCATCCGTTACTTGATGCAAAAAAAGCTGTTCCCATTGATGTTTATCTGGGAGATGCTTTCAACCTTCTTATCGTTACCGGTCCAAACACCGGCGGTAAGACCGTTTCTTTAAAAACCGTTGGTCTGTTTACCCTTATGGGGCAGTCCGGACTGCACATTCCGGCTGCAGATCGTTCCCAACTGGCATTGTTCAAACATGTATTTGCTGATATCGGTGATGAGCAGAGTATTGAGCAGAGTCTCAGTACGTTCTCTTCTCATATGACCAATATTGTATCAATCTTACAGCAGGCTGATGCAAGCTCTCTGGTACTTCTGGATGAGCTTTGCGCAGGTACTGACCCGACAGAGGGCGCAGCACTGGCAATCTCCATTCTGGATACATTAAAACGCCGGGGCGTCCGCACAATGGCGACCACCCACTACAGCGAGATCAAACTCTATGCCCTCTCTACCGAAGGCGTGGAAAATGCCTGCTGCGAATTTAATGTGGACACCTTAAGCCCTACTTACCGTCTGCTGATCGGTATCCCGGGCAAAAGTAACGCATTTGCCATTTCCCAGAAGCTCGGTCTTCCAAATACGATCATTAATGCCGCCAGAGAGCAGATTTCCAGAGAAAATGAAAATCTGGAAGATGTACTTGCTGAACTGGAGCACAACCGTATCGCACTGGAAAACGAAAAGGCTCTGGTCGCAAAAGAAAAAGCAGAAACTGAACAGCTGAAAAAACAGCTGGAGGCAAGACAGGAAAAACTGGACAACAACAAAGACCGCATCCTGCGCAAGGCCAATGAAGAAGCCGCTTCTATCTTACAGGAAGCAAAAGATGTGGCAGATCAGACGATCCGTAATTTCCATAAATACGGAAAAAATGCCATCGATGTCCAGGCAATGGAAAAAGACCGTGAAAAAGTCCGCAAGCAGATGGACAAAGCCCGTCAGAAATCTTCCGAGCAGAAAAAACAGACGGTCAACAACAATGTACCGAAAAAACTGCGTATCGGCGATTCCGTCAAAGTACTGAGCATGAACCTGAAAGGTATCGTACACACCCTGCCGGATGCAAAAGGAAATCTGTTCGTACAGATGGGTATTCTCCGCTCCCAGGTCAATATCAAAGACCTTGTTCTGATGGAAGAAGAAAATCCGATGAAGAGCAAGCATCCGAAAACCGGTGCAGGAAAACTGCGCATGTCCAAGACAGCTACCGTCTCTCCGGAAATCAAGCTGCTCGGCATGACAGTAGATGAAGCCATCTCCGCACTGGACAAATATCTGGATGACGCCTACCTTGCCCACCTGCATACCGTCCGTGTCGTTCACGGCAAAGGCACCGGCGCCCTGCGCAAAGCGGTACAGGGACATCTGAAACGTGTGAAGATCGTCAAGGATTTCCACCTTGCGGAATTTGGCGAAGGCGATGCCGGTGTAACAATCGTTGAATTTAAATAACAGGAGAATCCTATGAAACAGAAAATTCTTATCGTTGATGACGATAATAATATTGCAGAGCTGATCTCACTGTATCTGCTCAAAGAATGTTTTGATACAAAAATCGTAAATGATGGCGAAGCTGCCCTGACGGAATACGAAGCATGGCAGCCAAACCTGATCCTGCTGGATTTGATGCTTCCGGGCATCGACGGCTATCAGGTCTGCCGGGAGATCCGCACAAAATCCACAGTCCCTATCATCATTCTCTCCGCCAAAGGCGAAGTCTTTGATAAGGTGCTTGGACTGGAACTGGGTGCAGATGATTTTATCATCAAACCTTTTGATTCCAAGGAACTGGTTGCCCGCGTCAAAGCGGTACTGCGCCGTTATCAGCCGGTTCGTACCGAACAGGCACCGGATATCAAATGTGTGGAATATCCGGATCTGATCATCAACCAGACCAACTATTCCGTTCTCTATCAGGGACAGAATATTGACATGCCTCCAAAAGAACTGGAGCTGCTTTATTTTCTAGCATCCTCTCCCAATCAGGTATTTACCAGAGAACAGCTGCTGGATCATATCTGGGGTTATGAATATATCGGCGATACCCGCACCGTAGATGTCCATGTCAAACGTCTCCGGGAAAAATTAAAAGGAAATGATCACTGGAATATTGCAACAGTATGGGGAATCGGATATAAATTCGAAACAAAGCTTTGATAAACGCTAAAACGTATTATAATTTTACTTTCCAGCATAAGTTGTCATATTATATTTTAATTACAGGTAATGAAACCGGAGAACTATTATAATGAAGATCAGATTACTTACCCGTATCATTATCGGATATGTCATATTTGGCATTCTCGGTTTTATAACGGTTGCCGTATTTACATCAAACTATAACAGCCAGTATTTGCAAAACAGATTTGCCTCCCAGCTTCACAAGGAGGCTTCTTTGCTTGCAGACAACTATGCATCTGGAAATTATTCTTCCAAGCTGACATTGCAGGAATTCCAAAATCATCTTTCCAGCGTCAGCATCTATACCGGAGCAGACATCTATGTTATCCGTCAGGATGGGAAAATCCTTGTCAGCTCAAAGGATGCGCCACTGTCTGAAAATCAGGATACGTTGTCTGATTTTGACATCATCGATTTCAGCAATGGATACTATACAGTAGGTGATTTTTACCATACTTATAAAGAAGATGCCCTGATGGTATATTCTCCGGTTACTAAACATTATAATGTAAACAGTTATGTATTTATGTGTGCTTCCCTGTCCACCGTGTCAGAGACACAGAGTGATCTGTTAAACGGCGCATATCTTACATTCCTGATTCTGTTCCTGCTCTCACTGATAGTGCTCGTCATTTTTATTCTGACCGTACATATCCCGATGAAACGTCTGGTAAAAGCGGCCAGCCATTACAACCAGAATGACTATGAATACCCTCTGGAGATCCATCAGTCGGATGAGCTTGGATTTACAGCGGCAACGTTCCACTATATGACCCACGAACTCAGCACACTGGAGGAAGATCAGAGAAAATTTGTATCCAATGTTTCCCATGATTTCCGTTCGCCACTGACTTCGATCAAAGGATATGCCCAGGCAATGGCAGATGGCACGATTCCTCCAGAATTGCAGGAAAAATATTTAAATGTCATCATTTTTGAAGCAGAACGTCTTGAAAAACTGACCCAAGAACTGCTGGATCTGAACAAATATGGCTCTAAAGGATATTTTCTTGATATCTCTTCCTTTGACCTGAACGAATGCATCCGCATGACGGTGGAATCCTTTGAACAGACGAGCAAAGAAAAACAGATTTCCTTCCGTCTCGTGCTGACCGGTGATACCCTGTTTGTTATGGCGGATATGGCCCGCATCCAGCAGGTACTGCACAATCTCATTGACAATGCGATCAAATTCAGTCATCATGATTCCACGATCGCAATTGAGACAACCGTTAAAAATGATAAAGTGTTTGTCTCTGTCAAGGACACCGGCATCGGAATCCCACGGGACAGCATTGGAAAAATATGGGATCGCTTCTATAAAACGGACCTTTCCCGTGGAAAAGATAAAAAAGGCACCGGTCTCGGACTTGCTATCGTCAAAGAGATCATCAATGCCCATCATGAAAATATCAATGTCGTGAGCACAGAAAATGTAGGCACAGAGTTTATCTTTTCCCTGCCCCTGTCCGGCGACAGAATAAATAACTGATTGAAGGAACACATTTTTCTTCTGATCCGCCAGTGCCATTAAAAATATCAGCACATATAACTTATCTTTATATAAATCTTAAAAGGAGAATATTATGGCTATTTCAAAACAGGAATTTATGAAATTACAAAACGGAAGCGATATCCGCGGAATCGCCTGCGAGGGAATTGAAGGCGAACATACCAATCTGACCGCAGAAGCTGCTTATACCATCGGACAGGCATTTGCCCGCTGGCTGATGGAAAAGAAAAACATCCCGGCAGAGGAATGTATTATCGGTGTCGGCACAGACTCCAGAATCACAGGACCTTCCCTGAAAAAACAGATCATTCAGGGCATCCTCTCCCAGAACGTGTATGTGTCCGATTGCGGCATGGCATCCACTCCGGCTATGTTCATGTCCATTGTCTACCCGGAAACCCGCTATGACGGTTCTGTCATGATCACAGCCAGCCATCTTCCATTCAACCGCAATGGTTTCAAATTCTTTGATGCTGACGGTGGTCTGGAGCATGATGACATTGCCCGCATTCTGGAGATTGCAGCTGAACTGAATCCTTCTGTAACAGAAGAAGAGCTAAACAGTACCACCATTGCAAATCCGGAACTTGTCTGCGAATTTGACCTGATCTCCCTGTACAGTGCAAATCTGTGCATGAAGATCTGTGAAGCCGTCAACGCAGCTGATTACGACGAACCGCTGAAAGGTCTGAAGATCGTTGTAGATGCCGGAAATGGAGCAGGTGGATTCTTTGCCACAGAAGTACTGGAAACGCTGGGCGCTGATATTACAGGAAGCCAGTTCCTCGATCCGGACGGAAGCTTCCCGAACCATATCCCGAATCCGGAAAATAAGGCTGCTATGAAAGCTATCTGCGATGCAACTGTCGCAAACCACGCAGATCTCGGTCTGATCTTTGATACAGATGTCGATCGTATGTCTGCCGTTCTTTCAGACGGTACACCGATCAACCGCGATTCTATCATTGCCATGATCGCAGCGATACTCGCACCGTCCAATCCGGGCAGCACCATCATCACAGATTCAGTTACCTCAGACCGTCTGACTGATTTCCTCGAAAAAGATCTTGGTCTGAAACATCTGTGCTACATGCGTGGCTACAAAAATGTCATCAACAAATGCAAAGAACTGAATGCCGAGGGTATCAACAGTCCTCTCGCCATGGAAACTTCCGGTCACGGCTGTCTGAAAGAAAACTACTATTTGGATGACGGCGCATTCCTTGCAGTAAAACTTGTTATTGCTGTTGCCAATGCGGCAAAAGAGGGAAAAACCATTGATCATCTCATTTCCGCGCTTTCCACCCAGTACGAAGCCAGAGAGGTCCGTTTCAAGATTCTGACCGAAGATTTCCACGCTTATGGAAAACAGGTACTGGATGCATTCAAGAAAGAAGCTGAACGCTCCGGCTACACGCTTCCGGTTTCCCACGAAGGTATCCGTATCCGTTTCAACGGCGTATGCACCGGCTGGCTCCTGCTCCGTGCATCCCTGCATGATCCGGTAATGGTACTGAATCTGGAAGGCCAGACCAAACAGGATCTGGAGATTATCACAGGCATCGCTCAGGCAATGGTCGAAGGATTTGAGCAGCTGGATATTTCCACACTGTAACAAAAATAAAAAGCAGATTTCCACATTACGATAACTCTATCGTATACGGGAATCTGCTTTTTATTTTTATTTCTGTACGGCGCTTCCAGAGATCAGCCATGGTGCCGGCTGCTGTTCAAAGGAATTTTTGCTGTTCAGCTTGGATACGGCAATCTGGATCACTTCCACATCTTTGATGCCATATTTTTCAAAGGTATCCGGAAGAGTCGCTGCAACTGTAAAATCCAGCGTATAGATAACAATCTCAATCTGCGGATTCAGTTTCAGCAGACACTCAATCTCCTGTTCCATGCTGGCAGATGCCACAATAAATGCCAGAGACGGAACCGGATGACCAGTCATGGTTTCTTCATCCATATGATCGATAATACTTACATTATGAAGGCCAAAATGATCAATATTTTCTTCCATTGTCTTTCTGTCACTTTGATTATATTCTACTGCGAGCACGCTGCCTTCGCAGGCGATGATCGCAGTTTCGATTGCAATGCTCTCGCCGCCGATAACACATATATCATCCTGCAGCCCTACATGCATTTTATTGAGGATAACTGCACGGATCTCACTGCCCACATAGTGTATGGTTCCACGCATGAAATTGTCATTCCCCATACCAATCTTATATGTATTTCTCGCATTCGGATTAATGATCAGCATGCCCGCAGATGCATTGATTCCACGATTGATCATATTGCTCAGCTTATCGTGCTTCATCTCTCCTACAGGTTCAGAACCTTCATTATACCAGACCTCACATTCTCCCAGACCTGCATTCCACATCCGATAAAAAATATCCGGCTGTCCTGCCTCTGTAAATACAAGTACTGCCCGATGACTCTCCACCATAGGAATCAGGTTTTTATTTTTTCTCGTAATATCCAGCATCTTCACTTTTTCCAGATCGATCTCCGCATTCTGAGCAAAATACTGAAGCCAGGAAAGAATAATCTCATTGGTAAAAATCTGTTGTTTCATTTTCTAAAACCTCCAATAACCTGTTTACAGAAAAATAACTCTTATTTTCTGTACAAAACCAATTATAATGTATGAATGAATATTATCAGAGACAAAATATTGCAAGTCTCTAATATCACATATATTTCTAACTTATTATACTAAATTATCTGACAAAAGACAAACAATTTTCCAACATATATATTCTTCCAATCTAAGAAATCTTTTTCAAATTAGCAATATATTAAACAACCTAAAAAAGACAACAAAAAACCCTGTCTGAATATCATCAAATTCAAACAGGGTTCTCTGTTACCGATTATTTTTTATGGACGATTATACAAGCTCAAGTACAACTTCCATTGCTGCGTCACCTTTACGCGGTCCAATCTTTACGATACGAGTGTAACCACCATTGCGGTCAACGTATTTCGGAGCAATTTCAGTAAACAGCTTATTAATCAGATCAACTTCTTTTGTTGCTTTCTTTTTGCCTGCAGCTTTGGTCGGAACCTCTTTTACAGGATAGAGAACTTTCAGCATTTCTCTTCTTGCGTGCAGACGAGAAGGAGTATCTTTCTGGATAGTCTTCTCTACTTCGTCATATACAGTAACTTTCTTACCGTCTACAACTTCTTTTACTCTCTTACCTTCAGCATCTTTACGAGCAACTTTAGCTGTTACAGTAACTTCTTCAAAGTTATCTTTTTCTCTTACTGCTGCTGCAATAAGACCTTCAGCTACTTTACGAACCTCTTTTGCTCTAGCCTCAGTTGTAATGATTTTTCCATTGTACAGCAAAGCTGTAACCTGGTTTCTGATCAGGGCTTTTCTCTGATCGGAAGTTTTGCCTAATTTACGATATTTAGCCATTGTTTCTTCCTCCATCTTGTGGAACATCCGGCAACGCATCTTTGGGCTTATATACCGAATGCCAATTGTTACGATTGTTTCTACCACTCATGAGCAGACGGGAAAACGCGTCTTTGGGCTTACATCTCCTGTCGCTGAGCAGCCAGTGAGAAAGATAATTCTTACTCTTCTCCCTGGTTGAGCTGTAATCCCAGCTCTTTTAATTTGCCTAAAACTTCTTCTAAAGACTTACGTCC
>ERZ773103.163-NODE-163-length-69378-cov-5.632301_pt1 | contig 69378 bp, 63 predicted proteins | sample MGYA00511118_ERZ773103 | MGnify/ENA primary metagenome ERZ773103 (study PRJEB29015, sample SAMEA2737821) | human gut metagenome | biome: human gut; feature: human-associated habitat; material: faeces | place: China | collected 2012 ... | reverse complement strand
AAACAGAATTGATCTGGTCAATTCTTCTTTCATATGATTCAAATAAAGCCATTGTTCCTTACTCCTTTCTCGGATCGATGATCTTAACTGCATCTTCTACACGACCATACTGGCCTTTTGCTTTCTCCCATGCAGTATTCGGGTCATCGCCATTTTTGATAAAGTCAGTCATTTTTCCAAGGCTTACGAACTGATAGCCAATAACCTCATTATCTTCATCCAGAGCAATACCTGTTACATAGCCCTCTGCCATTTCCAGATAACGAACGCCTTTTTCTTTGGTTGCATACATAGTGCCAACCTGAGAACGAAGTCCTTTACCAAGGTCTTCCAGTCCTGCACCGATTGCAAGTCCGTCATCGGAGAAAGCACTCTGAGTTCTTCCATAGACAATCTGAAGGAACAGCTCACGCATTGCTGTATTGATTGCATCACATACAAGGTCTGTATTCAGTGCCTCTAAAATTGTTTTTCCCTGTAAAATCTCAGCTGCCATAGCTGCAGAATGTGTCATACCTGAACATCCGATAGTCTCGATCAGAGCCTCCTCGATGATACCGTCTTTTACGTTCAGTGTCAGTTTACAGGCACCCTGCTGAGGAGCACACCAGCCTACACCATGGGTAAAACCGGAAATGTCTTCAATTTTTTTGGAATGAACCCATTTTCCCTCTTCCGGGATTGGAGCAGGTTCATGTTTTGCGCCTTTTGCAACCGGGCACATCAATTCTACTTCTTTGGAATAAATCATTGTTGAACTCCTTTCTCTTGGTTAAGTTTAACAATAGCTTTGTCCTGCCGTCCCCATTCATGACACAAAAAAAGCCTGTCCGGTTCACAACAGTTTTTAAGATTGTTATTCTTTTAACATACCCCTATTGTCGCACACTTTTATGTATTCGTAAAGGGGTTTTATACAAAAATATTATAACCAATTTACACAAAATTTGCCAATCATTATTTGTCGGTTTTCACAACAACTTCATTTTTATTTTTGTAGATGGAATTTGCTGCCACAACGCCACGCACCATAGATAACGGATACACATTTGTATGCGGTCCGATGACGGTTCCCGGGTTCAGTACACTGTTGCACCCTACTTCTACTTCATTGCCCAGCATCGCGCCAAATTTTTTACGTCCGGTCGGAATCTCTTCTTTGCCATCTCTTACGATAACCAGTGTTTTATCTGATTTTACATTGGAAGTGATGGATCCGGCTCCCATATGTGCTTTGTATCCAAGGATAGAGTCTCCGACATAATTGTAATGCGGCACCTGCACTTTATCAAACAGGATTACATTTTTTAATTCCGTAGAATTTCCTACGACTGCGCCTTTTCCAACGATCGCTGATCCACGCACAAATGCACAGTGACGGATCTCCGCTTCTTCATCAACGATCAACGGTGCGCCAAGATGTGCAGTCGGTGCCACGGTTGCAGTTTTTGCCACCCATACATTTTCGGAAACCTCATCAAATTTTTCCGGATCAAGCGCCTTACCCAGCGTTTTGATATAATCAGAAATTCCAGCCAGAAGCTCCCACGGATATTCCGCAGTCTCAAAATAATCTGCTGCAATCGTTTTTGTCAGGTCGTACATATTTTTAATCTTACACTGTTCCATTTTCTTCCCTCGTCTCTTGTTTCTTAATGTAATTTCTATTATAATCTCTTTTAAAAAAATGTATAGTTTAATCTCTGTCTTTAATATATTTTTTACATTGCATTTCATAAAAGCACATAAATCTATCCCAACACATTTGATTGGAAACACAGGTAGTTATGTCAATATTTTTATAGGAATCTCCAGTCCCCACCTTCAGCTGACATCGCAAATAGTCACATTTTTTCTATTATGAAACCCTTATTCCTTCTTTGCAACTGACGTCTTCGCCTTGGCACTGCTTTTTCCTGTCTTTGCCGCCGGTTTCTTATAATAGGCTGCCGCCTGCTGAAAGTATCCAAGCAACATGCTCTGGTTGCGAAGACCCAGCACACCACTGGTACGGGATTTAATGAAACGTTCCAGCTTATCCATATATTCTTCCGGTGTGATCGTACCTTCTGCCACATAATTCAAGCCTTTTTCCCAGCTGGCCGTCAGCTCCGGATTCAGCAGAGAACGTATGGACGCATTGACTACATCAAAGATCATCTCTCCCTGAAGGGTCGGTGTGATGATCTGTGTCTTTTTGTTCAGATCCAGATATTTGTTATTAACCAGCTTCTTTAAAATCTCTGCCCTGGTGGCGCTGGTTCCGATACCGCTGCCTTTGATCTGTTCCCGCAGCTCCTCATCTTCGATCAGCTGGCCTGCATTTTCCATAGCAAGAATCATGGAACCGGAGTTATAACGTTTTGGTGGAGAAGTCTCTCCCTCTTTGATCGCAAGATCCAGAACTGGAAGAATGGCACCCTTTTTCAATGCCATGACTTTTTCCAGCATCTGGTCATCACTCATTACAGAACCACCATTCTCGCCATTATGTTCTCCGGCTGTCTCACTTTCCTGTTCTGATGAACGCTTTGCAACATCTACCGGATTTTTCACAATCTCTGCCAGATTTCCTGTATTTTCTGACGAAGAATTCCCATTCATTGTATTTCCAGCTGAAGAGGCTGTGGGTGCCTTTTTCCGGAAGGAATAATTCATGACTTTCAGATATCCAGGATCTGCCAGCACTTTTACCGAAGCAAAAAAGCTCTCTGTCTTCATACCTGCTGTCACGGAAACTTTCTGATACACTGCCTGCGGATAAAAAACAGCCAGAAAACGACGCACAATCGTCTCATAGACGTTGACCGCCAGTGGCTTCAGGCTTCGGATTCCGCCAATGCCCTGTCCCGTTGGAATGATGGCATAGTGATCCGTGATCATCTTATCATTGACGTAACGGGTCTTTGCGATCTTCTTCCAGGCATCCCCGGCAAGGATTTCCTCTGCAAATCCCTTTACCGATGGAATCTGCTGCAATCCACGGATATTTTTATGTATTTCTTTTGATACTGCTGTAGACAGCACCCTGGCATCGGTTCGCGGATAGGTAACCAGTTTCTTCTCATACAGCTCCTGCACGATACGAAGAGTCTCATCCGGACTGATTTTGAACATTTTGGAACAGTCATTCTGCAGCTCAGCCAAGTTATAAAGCAACGGCGGATTTTTCTTTTCCTTTTTCTTTTCCACAGATAAGATCTGCGCCGTCAGCGGTTGTTCTGCAGATGCTCCTTCTTTCAAATACGCGATAAGTGCTTCTGCATCCGCCTGTTCTTTAAATCCGTTTTCCTTATACAGCTTCGGAGACTGGAAATATTTTGATCCTGCAACCGCTTTCCATTCCCCTTCCAGCTTCATACCATCCAGACTCATCTGATTCAGCACACGGTAAAACGGCGTTTTCACAAAATCACGGATCTCACGCTCCCGCCTTACCACCATGCCAAGCACACAGGTCATGACACGACCTACCGATACTACGCTGTATCGCTGATTCAAAAACGATGCAATGGCATTGCCGTATTTTAACGTCAGCAAACGGGAAAAATTAATTCCCATGAGATAATCCTCTTTCGCCCGAAGATAGGCAGACTCGGAAAGATTATCATACTCTGACAGATCTTTTGCTTCCCGGATTCCGCGAAGGATTTCTTCTTCCGTCTGGGAATCGATCCATACCCTGCGACGTTTCTTTCCTTCCACATGTGCCATCTGTTCCACCAGACGGTAAATGTATTCTCCCTCACGCCCGGAATCGGTACAGACATAGATGGTATCCACATCCGGCCGGTTTAACAGAGCTGCCACGATATCAAACTGTTTTTTTACCGCAGGGATCACTTCATACTTGAATTCCTCCGGAAGAAACGGCAGCGTCGTAAGACTCCATTTTTTGTATTTTTCATCGTATACTTCCGGATAACTCATCGTTACCAGATGTCCCACACACCAGGTAACTACTGCATGCTCCGATTCTGTATACCCATCATAAGACCGCATGTTCTCCTTCAGCGCTTTTCCAAACTCCCGGGCAACACTTGGTTTTTCTGCAATATATAATGATTTTGCCATTCAATGTTCTCTTTCTGTTTTTTAATTTGTTTCACATTATCTGCTCATCCGTCACAGATAGATTTTTAATCGTTCCGTAACACAGCTCTGGATCTCGTCTATGATCGTTTTGCACAGTTGTTTTTGCATCCCTGCCTTTAATCCGACCGCAAGCAGCTCAGATGGACCAGGATTTCTTCCATTTCCATCTACCGTCGTCGTATGTTCTCCATAGTAAGTATTACTGTAAGTCAGATCATAGGCCGGACTCAAATGCCATTGATCTGTTTTCTGTTCATATAAAAATGTAAAGTTTTTCGAATGATCATCCCGATTATGAGCAAATATATTGAAACACATCCGACGAAACATATTTTCTATATCAGCCGTATTATCCCTGGTAATAATCTTGGTCAACTTCATCAGACTATGATAATCCAGACTTGGCTGTTCAAAATCCAACTCCAGCAAAGCCGCTGCTGTCAACATATGAATTCGTTTTTCAATTCCATGCTCCTCTGCCCGGTCAAAACGCTGAATACCAAAATATCCCTGACACTTCTCAGATGGGAACAATCTTACTTCCGGCATATCAATACCACATTCTTTTGCACAAAGTGCGTATTCATATTCCATTTTCCCGGCATCGCACCCATCTATATGCGCCGGAAATTTGATAATCCAGGAATGTCCGTCTATCTGCGTCATGATTTTAGGACGCGCTCCACCACTGGTTCCTCCAAGCATATACAATTCATCCAGTTTGTCCGAATATTCTGTATTTAAAATTTTCTGACACTGTTCTTCCAATTCATCCAGGTCATATCCCGTCTGATTATAGGAAAAATGTTTCGCTGGAAAATATGTCAATGCTCCCATACCAGAGGATCCTACGATTGCCAGCCTGTCCAATGCGTTTAAATTTTCCGGTTTCTGACCATGCTGACGCAGCATTCTGTTTAACAATAAGTTTCCCCATGCATCAGGCAAACTATCTGCAAATACGCCAAACAAACCGTAAAAATAATCTTTCGCAGGAACAAAAACCTCTTTTTTCAAAGGAAGTGAAAATGGACTGATTGAAAATCCGTCATTCAGCCATTCATCTGTATACGCAAAAGCAATTTTATGACTCTGGGTTTCGGCCAGAGTTCCAACCAGACGTTCCCCAAACAAAACCTGCAATGTCTTATCGCGACTCATGAATGACCTCCTCAATATTTTTATATGGCACCTGCGTAAAAAGATTTCGCAGTTCATCTGCCAGCTCCAATTCCATAGCAAGTTTTGTTAATGACTGCAGAGAAATCTGACCTGTCGACTCAAAACGTTTGATTGATCCAAGGCTTACACCACTCAGATCAGATAATTTTTTCTGTGAAATGCCTCTTCGTTTTCGAATATTTCGCATTCTCTCAGCCAGTTTTAAATCTAATTCTTCTACCGTCTCCCATACAAAAACATTCATCTTTTTCTTTCTCCGGTTTTATTTTATGCAGATAATATATTAGCTAAAATAGTCATTTTTATCATATTTTAGATAATATATTAGCTATATTATAAATCTCAGTTTTTCATATGTCAACACAATAGCACCCCAGTCTTTTTACGATAAACAATATTTTTTATAGCAAAAAGTAAACAAGTTCCCGTCTGACCTATATTTTATGATTCCATTTCTTCACGAAAAAACACCTTCCAGCTAAAACACCTCTTGTGTTTCAATCTGGAAGGTCCTTATTTTAGTATTTTTTCATAGTCACGATAATAAATACATTTTCATTATTTCTTTGTAATATATCCCTGTGCTTTCAGAAGCTCTGCACACAGAACAGCTCCTCCTGCTGCGCCTCTGACGGTATTGTGAGAAAGTCCTACGAATTTCCAGTCATATACGGTGTCTTCTCTCAGACGGCCAACGTTGATGCCCATGCCGTTCTCGTAGTTGACATCCAGCTGTACCTGCGGACGGTTATCTTCTTCCATATAACGGATGAAATGCTCCGGTGCGCTCGGAAGTTTCAGCTCCTGCGGAACTCCGCTGAAGTTTACAAGTTTCTCGATCAGCTGCTCTTTTGTCGGATTCTTGCGGAATTTTACAAATACAGCTGCGGTATGTCCATTTAATACCGGTACACGGATACACTGGCAAGTGATGACCGGAGAAGTTGCCGGTACGATCTCGCCTTTCTCCTCGTCAATCTCGCCCCAGAGACGAAGCGGCTCTTTCTCAGATTTCTCTTCTTCGCCACCGATATATGGAATGATATTCTCTACCATTTCCGGCCAGTCTTTAAATGTTTTACCAGCTCCGGAAATTGCCTGATAAGTAGTTGCTACCACTTCATATGGCTCAAATTCTTTCCATGCGGTAAGTACCGGTGCATAAGACTGGATGGAGCAGTTCGGTTTTACAGCTACGAAACCACGTTTTGTACCAAGTCTTTGTTTCTGATATTTGATGACTTCCATGTGCTGTGGATTGATCTCCGGAACTACCATCGGAACATCCGGTGTCCATCTGTGGGCACTGTTGTTGGAAACAACCGGTGTCTCTGTCTTTGCATATGCCTCTTCGATCGCTTTGATCTCATCTTTGGACATATCAACCGCACTGAATACGAAATCTACTTCAGAAGCAACTTTTTCTACTTCATTTACGTTCATAACGACGATATCTTTTACAGCTTCCGGCATCGGAGTATCCATTTTCCAACGGTCGCCGATGGCATCTTCATATCTCTTTCCAGCAGAACGAGGACTTGCTGCAATGGTTGTTACCTCAAACCACGGATGATTCTCCAGCAGGGAAATAAATCTCTGACCTACCATACCGGTTCCACCTAAAATACCGACTCTTAATTTATCACTCATAATCTAATCTCCTTTTTGTCAGGTAATCCTCTGTTCTGCGGACATTCCTGTTTTTATGTCCGTATATCACGAACATTTGTCGTTCTGTTAAACATACTAAAACAAATGGGGGTAAAATGCAAGCCCAAAATCGAAATTTTGGGCCTACTTTGTCAAATATGTCACAATTACACATTTTTCAGGAAAAAATATGTTTTAATTGTTAGATTTTTCTTCCTCCAGCCATTTTTTATTGATGGCAATAACTTTTTCCATGGCATCTTTTCCCGGTGCGCCTACCGTCAGACGTTTATTTACGCAAGTATCCATGGAAATTGCCTCGTAAATATCTTCCTCAAATACCGGGCTGATGGCTTTTAGCTCTTCCAGAGACATATCATCAATGGCAATGCCTTTTTCGATACAATATAATACGATACGACCAACGATACCATGGGCATCACGGAACGGAACCCCATGATTTACCAGATAATCAGCGGCGTCTGTAGCATTGGTAAAGCCATGACGGGCACTCTTGCTCATACGGTCTTTGTTGAAACGCATGGTTGACAGCATACCGTTAAACAGAGCCAGACAGCCTTTTACCGTATCAATGGCATCAAAGGTCAGTTCTTTATCTTCCTGCATATCTTTGTTATAAGCAAGCGGAATGCCTTTCATCGTCGTCAGCATAGAGGTCAGCGCACCATAGACACGGCCGGTCTTACCCCTTACAAGCTCTGCAATATCCGGATTTTTCTTCTGCGGCATGATACTGCTGCCGGTGCTGTATGCGTCATCAATCTCCACAAACTGATATTCGTTGGAGTTCCAGATGATGACTTCCTCAGAAAAACGGCTCAGATGCATCATAACGGTAGAAATCGCAGACAGATACTCTATCAGATAATCACGGTCAGATACGCCATCCATACTGTTTAATGTCGGACCATAGAATCCGAGCAGTTCTGCCGTATATTCACGATCCAGCGGATATGTCGTTCCAGCCAGCGCGCCGGAACCCAACGGACAGTAATTCATTCTCTCATAAATATCATGCATTCTCTGACTGTCTCGTTTAAACATCTCAAAGTATGCACCCATATGATGCGCCAGTGTGATAGGCTGAGCTTTCTGCAGATGAGTAAATCCCGGCATGATCGTTTCTGTATTTTCTTCCATGATCTTTAAGATTGTCTCCAGAAGATTCAGAATCAGTCCTTTTGTCTCCAGAACCTCTTTTCTCGTATACAGACGCATATCCAGCGCTACCTGATCATTCCGGCTTCTTCCGGTGTGCAGTTTTTTACCGGTGTCCCCCAGACGATCGATCAGATTTGCCTCCACAAAGCTGTGGATATCTTCATATTCATCTGTAATCTCCAGTTTTCCACTCTCCACATCTGCCTGGATCTCTTTTAAAGTCTTGATGATATCCTGCATCTCCTGTTCGGTCAGAATTCCCTGTTTTCCGAGCATGGATACATGGGCAATGCTTCCCTGAATGTCTTCTTTATAAAATTTCTGGTCAAAGGAAATGGATGCATTAAAGTTGTACACCAGCTTATCTGTTTCCTTTGTAAATCTTCCTCCCCATAACTGAGCCATAATTGTTACTTCCTTTCTGTTCCTGTTTTTCAATATAGATAAATGTTTTCGTATCAATCATGTTATCCCTGTTTTTTCACTTCAAAGCCATCTTTTTAAATCAATACACCTGACGCTGTCCTGTTTGTTGTCACTTTACTAATAACGTATCAGCTTCCAGTTGTCTTTTCCGTTCCTGCCGAGAATAAATGCATCCGCAGTAATCCTGCCGATACAGACCATATTCCTGGGATAATTCCACAGATCGCTTATAGCCATTCTTTTTCTTAAAATCAGAATTCAAAAATACTGCACCATATGCTTCAGCTGCCAGTTCGCCTACTTCATTCAGCAAAGGCGCATTTTTCAACGGACTGATGGTAAGGGTCGTGGTAAAATAATCATATCCGCCCTCTTTGCAGAGCCTTGCCGTTTCAGCCAGCCGAAGTTCAAAGCATTTTCTGCAGCGCGAACCGCCTTCCGGAATCTCTTCCAGACCTTTTGCAATCTCAAAAAAACGCTCCGGTTCGTATGCGCCTTCCAGAAATTTTACCGGATATTTCGTATCCATTTCCCGGATCAGGCGTTGCTGTTCCTCCACTCGTTTCTCATATTCCTCTTGTTCGGTAATATTGGGATTGTAATAAAATACAGTAATCTGAAAATAATTCGACAGATATTCCAGCACATAACTGCTGCATGGCGCGCAACAGCTGTGTAAAAACAATGTGGGAACCTGTCCTTCCCTTTGAAATGCCTCCAGCTTTTTATCCAGTTCCTTCTGATAATTTCTTTTCTGATTCATGACTGCTATTGTAAAGGAATTTTTGATATTTTTCAATCCCTTTTACCGTTCCCTTCTCTTTTCTTTATCCATATCTGTTTTTATTCTCTCCTTTGATCCTTAGCTACTTTCCCAACAAAGTAATCCGTTCTTAACCCACCTGATATACCTTATCTAAATCTAATCTTTCTGAAACAAACTTCATTCTGACATATCTGTAAAATCCCGCACTGTTTCTCATTTTTTTCATATATTGAATATGTAAACATTACATTTACAGGAGGATGCATTGCGTGGAACAGATATTTTCCGTCGATCATGTCAGTTTTTCCTATCACACCATGCAGGGCGAGATTCCTGCTTTATCGGATATTACGTTTTCAGTCAACGCCGGCGATTTTCTTGCCATCGTAGGCCCCAGCGGATGTGGCAAATCCACACTTTTAAATCTGCTTGCCGGACTTTTAGAACCGGAAGCCGGCAATATCTGGCTCTTTGGCGCCCCGTTTACCCCGAAGCTGCGTTATCATATCGGATACATGCTCCAAAATGACCAACTCTTAGAATGGCGGACGATCTACAAAAATGTTCTGTTGGGACTGGAGATCCGGCATCAGCTGACGGACAGTACGAAAGCTTATGCCATGAAGCTTCTGAAAGATTACGGTCTGGAAGCATTTGCCAATGCCAGACCTTCCCAGCTCTCCGGCGGCATGCGCCAGCGGGCAGCTCTTGTGCGCACCCTCGTCTTAAAACCGGATCTGCTGTTCTTAGATGAGCCGTTTTCCGCATTGGATTATCAAACCCGTCTGAACGTGAGCAACGACATTGGTTCTATTATAAAAAAAGAAAAAAAGACAGCCATCATGGTAACCCACGATCTTGCAGAAGCTATCAGCCTGGCCGACCACATTATCATCCTGACAAAACGCCCCGGAAAAATCCAGCGGATCGTTTCCACGGATTTTCCAAAACAGCTTACACCGATGGAGCGGAGAAATACCGAAGCATTTAATCAATATTTCAATCTTATCTGGGAGGAATTAAATCATGAAAGAACCGCTCTCCCGGCAGGAACAGTATCTTTCCCGGCAACATAAAAACAAACGCCGCATCTTCTGTATGCGGATCCTTATATTTGTCGCTTTTTTTGCTTTATGGGAGATTGCTGCTGATCTGGGCTGGATCGATGACTTTATCTTCAGCAGTCCCAGCCGCATGTTTCGCTGCATGCTCTCCATGGCGGCTGATGGCAGTCTCTATGGACATCTGAGCATTACTTTACTGGAAACCATTGTCAGTTTCCTGCTGGTCATCGGCTTTACTCTGCTGATCACGATCCTGCTGTGGATCAGTCCTTCCGTATCAAAAACCGTGGAACCTTATCTGGTCGTACTGAACAGTCTGCCCAAATCCGCCCTGGCTCCTCTGCTTATCGTATGGCTGGGCGGCAATTATAAAACGATTATCGTGACCGGCATGTCTGTCGCCATCTTCGGCTCCGTCCTGAGCCTGTATACAGACTTCATGGAAGTCAGCAGTGAAAAACTCAAGCTGATTGAAACGCTGGGCGGCACACGAAGGGATATCTTATGCAAGATCCTGATCCCCGCCAACATCCCAAGCCTGCTCTCCATCATGAAAGTGGATATCGGGCTCTGCCTCGTGGGCGTCATCATAGGAGAATTCATCGCATCCCGAAAAGGACTGGGTTTTCTCATTATCTACGGCAGTCAGGTCTTCAAGCTCGACTGGGTTCTGATGTCCATCATCATCCTGTGTCTGATTGCCATCGGACTGTATGTACTCATCCACGGGGTGGAAAAATGGTATGTGAAGCGGTTGTAGAAAAACAGAAAGTAGCCATCTGATATGTACCCTCCTTACTAGTTGTCCAGTAAAAAGGGTACATATCAATTCTGGCTTCCCGCTTTTTTCAAGTTAAAATTTCTATCTTATTCTCTCCACAGCATCCCCCTGGCTCCTAAACCACATGTCGATCCCCGAGCCAAACACTTCCGCAGACACCAGATACACGCCGTCTTTCTCCTCCAGCACCTTCGCCGTTGGCAGACGATCCAGTACCGCATCGATATCCGCGCCGGAATATTGAAACTTTACTTTCTGCAATTTTCCACCATACATGAACTGGATGCGTTTTCGAAACTCCCCCTCTTCGAACCGCTCCAGATATGGGACAGAAAAATGCTCTTTTAAGTTTTTTATGCTTTTCAGCCGATCCACACGATAGATGGTCGGAAAGGTATCATTCGGATTCTGAAATGCTTTTTTCTTGTCGATACCATCAATATAAGCGACCAGATAAAAATAAAACTCTGAAAAGATCAGCCCTACCGGTTTTACTTTTCTCGTGACCACTTCACGATTTTTCAACTTCTGGTATTCGATCATAAGGTATTGCTGCTCTTTGATCGCCTGCTCCAGTTCCCAGATCATATCCAGCAATGGTTTTTCATGTCTCAGCTCCATATAATGAAAGCTCTCATTCCGCACCATATCTTCTAGCAGATGCATGTCCGCTTCATTGCTGCACAGATTTGTCAGCTTATGAATGATCGGAAATAATTCCTGTTTTGTAAAAGCCCGGCTCTCCAGAAGTATTTTGGCTACAGCCAGTATCTCCTTATCCTCCAGTTGCGTCTTTTTCTTCGTCTGAAGGATGTAACCGCCGGACAGCTTATCAAACACAATTTCCTGTATCTCCCCTGTGGAAGTTGCGTTTTCCTGCAAAAAACACTGAATATCCGAAATATCTCTCTGGATCGTCCGCTGTGCCACACCGTATCGGTCACTCTCCTCTTTTTTATAGACGACCTTTCCCTGCTTCAGTCTCGCATATATCGACAGAATCCGTCCTGCCTTATCTTCTGATTCTTTCTTCATAAAAAGTTATACCCCTTTGTTTTTTTTGATTATACGATAGGAAATGGACATATACTGTCATTACTATTTTCTTTTTTTACTTTTTGTATAGACATTTTATGTCTTTGAATTCCACATTTTGTCCTGTTATAAGACATTTTTTATTGATACATAGTATACCATTATTAATATTCTAAAACAAGACAGGACGTTTTTGCCATGGCACGCATTATTGACAGTTCAAATAAAAATTTAATCGGACAGAAAGTAAAAGAACTCCGCAAAGAAAAGAAAATGAGTCAGCAGCAGCTTTCAGACAAGCTGGAAACACTGGCAATCTATATCTGTCGTGGCTCTATCTCCCGCATTGAAGACGGAAGCCGCACAGTCACGGATATCGAACTATATGGATTATCACAGGTACTGGCTACCCCTGTTGAGAATTTTTTTCCGCAAAAATAAAAAGACATTATGATTGATTCCTCCTTTAATATGACTGAATCATTCATAATGTCTTTTTATTTACTGTTCTCTCTGTGCATATTCTGCCAATTTTTTTGCTGACTTTCGAATGCAATACAAACAGGTAGGGAAAATATAACATGCCGCCGTTACCCATGCCGTCTGATCAGCAAAACAGATGGCGGTATAACCAAAGGCTCCCACAAATCCAAGGCTGACTACCGTTCTGGCGATCATCTCCGTCACTCCGGAAAATACCGCTCTTCCGGAATATCCAAGCCCCTGCGTTACCATTCGCGAGACATTTAAGATGCCAAGACTCCAATAGAAATATCCCATACAACGCAAGTATTTTGCGGAAGCATCCAATACCTTTACCGCATCTTTGCTCAGGAATATCAGTGAAAGCGGTCTGCCTAAAAAGATCAGCACCAGACCGGCCAGCACGCCATATCCTGCTGCCACAAGGATGCTCTCCCTGAAGCCCTGACGGATACGATCCGGCTGACCGGCACCCAGATTCTGACTGCAAAAGACAGATGCCGCTGTACCAAATGCGTCAAACGGGCACATGGTAAACTGCTTGATCCGCATACCTGCGGTAAATCCGGATACATACACACTTCCCAGACTGTTGTTTGCTGACTGCATGACCATACTGCCGATCGCCGTGATAGAAAACTGCAGTCCTGTCGGAAGTCCCATCTGCAACAGTTCTTTTACCGCGCCTTTCTGAATAACCCGATCCTGTTTTCTCAGCCACAGCACTTCTGCACGTTTTATAATAAACCGCAGGCAGAGCAATCCGCTGATCGCCTGTGCCGTAATCGTAGCGATGGCGGCTCCCATGCAGCCCCACTTTAATACAACAATGCAAAACAGATCCAGCACAATATTCAGTCCGGCAGAAAATGCCAGAAACAGAAACGGGGTCCGGCTGTCCCCAACGGATCTTAAGATACTAGAAAGATAATTGTATAATAATGTAAATGGAATTCCCAGAAAGATGACCAGCAGATACCGGTAAGCATCCGCAAAAATATCCTCCGGAACAGATAAAATATGTAAGATCACACTGCACAGAACCGCACAGACAGTCGTAACGATCAATGCGATCACAGCGGTCAGAACTGCTCCATTAAAAATATAGTTTCGCATCTCATCCTGCTTCTGAGCGCCAAAATATTTTGCTACCGGAACGCCAAACCCGGTGCAGCACCCCATACAGAAACCAAGCACCAGAAACTGCACGCTGCTGCTTGCTCCTACACTTGCCAGTGCTTTTGCTCCAAGCACCTGACCAACGATGGCTGCATCGATAATATTATATGTCTGCTGAAGCAGATTTCCAATCAGCAACGGAAGGGCAAACCGGATCATCAGTTTTAATGGACTGCCCTGTACCATAGATGTTGTCATATAACTTACTCCTTTTAAAAACCAAAATGAGACAGCCAAAATGACTGCCTCACTTATTGTATCTCTTATTTCTATTTTTTTACAGAGTCTTTTTTATATTTTTATTCGGATTTCCTGCGTTTTCATAAAATCTTCATTCCGCCATTTTTTATTGGTAATAACTGCACCTGCCTTCAAATGCAGATTCTGAGTTTTTTACCTAATCACGTCGTTTTATATTCGCAGCTACTTTTTTTACAAGTGCAATGACAAAAACAATAATCAGCCAGAAAGTACTTGCTCCCAAAAGTATGACCGCCAGCACATCTGCATTATCCTGATACAGGAATGGTCTGTAAAATTCTCCTAACAATATAATCCCCTGCGAGAACATCAGAAGAAATGCGGTCATCCCCTGTGCAAACAGATTGGAATGATTTTTGTAGAACAGCCGGTATAAAAATACGCAACAGATAAAAATAACCAGCAAAATAATCAATACATTGATCGTCTGCGCATCATTTCTGTAACGGAACATCGACCGCAGCACCACTGCTGCAATTGCCGGAAGCCAATAGAGCAATGTCTCCCGTTTCTTTTTTTCCGTTCCACGTCTTTGCATCAGCAGCTGATATAACCGTCTTTCCTCCGGGCAAAGGCCTTCCGGACGTAAGCCACGAAAACGGTACCTGTCGATCATATAATCGTATATACTGTTTTTCAGTTTTATATCCGTCAGAAGTTCTGCCAGTTTTTCCATGAATTCCGGAGTCCCAAGAATGAATCGGTATTCTTCTTTCTGGAAGAAACGCTGAAAGGATTTTAACTTGTTTCTGTTTTCCGGCTGAAGAAGTACCTCCATTTCCAGAAGCGCTTTCTCAATGATACGCAGTTCATGTTTCTCTTCCTGCACTTCTGCCTGTTGGATTACAGAGTCAAAATCATATGTTTGTTTCGGAGATCTGCATTCAAATAATGGATCTGCTTCAAAAGTGCTTCTTGGTTCAAATTCGCATACATCATCCTGATAATGCTTCTTTTCCGGTTTCTCTGTTTCCCCCTGACAAGCCTGTTTTACATGGTCTTTCTCCTTCTGGTAAGAGGTTGTCGCTTCTGTACTCCGGCGCCCTCTCCCATGTGCTTTTCTGACATGTAAGGTCTGATATGCCTCATGGATCTGCCGAAATTCTTCCGGATATTCTTCTGGATGAAATCTTCTGGACAATTCTGCATAAGCCTGACGAATCTCTTCCAGGGAACTTCCAGGGGCAAGCTGCAAAGTCTTATATGCTGTCAGCTGGTCCATTTTTTATTTCCTCCTTTTTTCCGGAAGAAACCAAAACCAGAAACTTCCTCTCCAGCATCTGCCTCATCTGTATCAGATGTCTTCCAACTATCCTCCTGTTGCGAATCCTCATCCCAACCACGGCCTTCAAAAGGATCTGCTTCCTCATCCACATGCTGATATTCCGGAAACTCAATCGCTCCGGCAAACGGATCATAGTCCTCCAACTGTGCAATGATCCGTTCCAGATATTCACGATAGTTCTGAATCGCACGCGGTCTCTGCGCCATCAGCAGCTGTTCAAAGTAAGACATATACTGTTTCAGCTGCAAACGCATGTCCGGCGCAGCTTCCTCATACAGTGCCTCCAGTTTTTCAAGGATCAGTTTATTTTCTGTCACATCCTTTGGATGTACTTTCAGTTCCTGTAATTTCTTCCGTCTCTCCGCCAGCTCTTTTTCATCCATATTCTGGGCAAGTACTCTGGAAACAGTCTTTCCGGTGGATACCACAGTCACATCCACTTCAAGAATGCCGTTGATGTCATAGGTAAACCGGATATCAACTGCTTCTTCGCCTTTCTTTTTCGATGGCACATATGTATACAGTTCTCCCAGTTGCTGATTGTCTTCCGCATAAGGATGTTCCCCCTGAAGGATCTCTACCCGAATCTCTTTCTGATAATCTGCTGCCGTATAAAAACGTTTGATTCTGGAACATGGAAGCACCGTATTTCGCTCAACGATAGGAGACATGTACAGATGCGCCGGATCTGCCTCATTATTCGTCGCAGTTCCCAGTGTAAACGGACAGATATCTGTAAGAATATAATCCCTTACCTCATCTTTTCGTTCCATGACGCCGCAGATCAGCCCCAGTCCTTTTGCGATCAGCTCATCACAGTCTCCGGTTACCATCGGAACCTGACCAAATAACTGTTCCAGATAAGACTGAACCAGCGGCATTTTACCAGAGCCGCCAGCCAGCACGATCCCATCGATCTCGTCTACAGAAAGCCTTGCATCTTTCATTGCACGTGTCAGCACACTGCGGATCCTTTTCCAGATCACGCCGCTGTCATGCATCAGCCGCTCATTATCATAATGACTCTGATACGTTTCTCTCTGAATGACCGCAGTCATCTTCGCTGTTTCATGCGTCGTCAGGCGGATCTTACAATTTTCTGCCTGACGTAAAAGGATCGCATATTCTTTTGCACTGATTCCAGACCTTCTCAGACCATGTTCTGTCAGGAAACTTTCCACCATCGCTTCATGGAAATTATCCCCACCCAGGCGGTTATCTCCGGATACGGCAAGGATCTCTACCATCGTGTCAAAGCAATCAACGACAGATACATCCAGTGTACCGCCTCCGAAATCAAAGACCAGAAACAGCTGTTCCTCCTGTGTATCAAAATAAGACGCCAGTGCTGCTGCACTTGGCTCATTGATGATCCGCTTTACCGGAACGCCAGCCAACGCTCCTGCACGTTTTGTTGCCACACGCTGCCCATCATGGAAATAAGCCGGTACGGAAATGACCGCTTCTTCAATCTCTTCCCCATCCAGATAACGAGATGCATCATCCAGAATGGAACGCAGTACAAAGCTGGACAGCTCCTCTGGTAGAAATGTTTCTCCACCAAGATGATATTTTTCCTCTGTTCCCATATTTTTCTTAAAAGACGATGCCGTCATTTCCGGATGCGTGATCAGACTCTCTCTGGCCGGTTCTCCCACCAGAATCCCACCATCTTCCCTGACACTTACCACACTCGGTGTCAGATAAGACCCGTAACGGTTTGGTATCAGTTCAACCCTTCCATTTCGATAGACTGCTCCTAGTGAATTTGTTGTTCCAAGATCGATTCCGATAATCGCCATATTACTACCTCTTTTTATATTCCATTCTCCATATTACTCATGCCAGTATTCATTTTTCCATTTTTTCAACGATACCAATAGTCACAAAAAGCGTTCTTCATACTAATGCTCATGCCGCAGCCGTCTTTCCATTACTCCCTCTCACTGCTGACATCCATCCGTCTTCCATACAGATTTTCCTTTGTCAGATGTGCCAGATAAGCATATGCGATCAGCAGATCCATCATGACCATCTCAATGAAAATGATATAGACTGGGAATTCATGATTAAACAACAGTAATACAAGGTGCAGGAAGATAAATGCTACACCCATCACTGCACACTTCAGACCATAGTTGCGCATTTCCAGACGGCTGGCTTTCTGACCGGAATCACTGAGCAGGAACGCACAGTTGAGTCCCATAGCAGTAAGTCCGATTCCATAAAAGATCATCCCATGAGGATAACAGAATACTGCACATGCCGAGATCAGCATCGTAAAGATAAAGATGCCTTTACATAGCAGCTCTCTCCTCCCCTGATAAAACTGCAGAATCTTATGATAGGTATGGAACAGATACAGCATACTGAGTTCTGTCGTCAGCAACGGTACATAGGATACGATAGATCCATACACATTATAATCCTGCAGACTGTGCATCCAGGGATTGTATCCAAAATGAATCATCCCATCCAGTACAAATACCAGCACTGCAAAGATTCCATATATCACAGGATAAAAGCGGGATTTCTGCACCTTTGCACTGTGCAGTCTTTTTTTCTCTGTATACGCAGCTTTGTTTGCATCCAAAAATTCTGCCATATAAATATCCAACGCGCTTTTTACATTTCGATCAATATTAGAATGACTGTAAGTCAGAAATGTCTGTGCCACAAAATCATGGGCAATCTCGTATTCCTGATCAGAATTGCTGATATTTCTGCGGATCAGCTGTAATTCTTCCAGTTTTTCAATAACCCGACTGACTGCCCGATATCCATCCTTTGAAAACTGATTTTCAAACAGACCATATTCCAGATCTGTCCGGTTCATTACCACATGATTTAACCGCGCAGAACTTAACAAATATAAGATACGGCTTGCATTATAATAATCCCCTGTGGATGCCAGCTGTACATCATAATAGTGGTTCAGAAGCTCATAGTCTTCCATCTCAAACATCTGCACCAGCTCCTCATGAGGCACCTGACAGATTTTTTTAGCATATTCTGCCATATGGTAGGTAATCTGCTGCTGGATCAACGGCTCTCTCCGGTGTTTTTCATAAAACGCTTTTCCCGCTTTTCCAAACATCAGTTCACATTTGCTCTGAAGCACAGAAGCTTCTTCCTCCGTACCGTTACACCTTACTTTTATATCATTCTGATTTTCACAGTAAAAGATCGTATTGCCTACTGGTTCCAGTGAGGTGGTCTCCCCATATCCACCGATGTGTTCAAAATGCACTCTGCCACGGTCTTTGATGGCAGACCCCTTCCACCGTTTTATCCCAAAACGTCTTTTTTTTGATGCGGTATAATAATTTTTCCGATTATCCCGGATAATACTGGTCAGATGATTCAGGATGCCTGTTTTTTCTCCCGGACGAACGTCTCTGCATCCTGCATGCATGTTATTGACATCAAATTCTTTCATAAAATCTGCCAGATATTCTTCCCGCATAGAAAGGATCAGAGCCGTATTTTTCCGGTTCAGAGCCAGAATCAGATTTCTGACTTGTTCCCGCTTATCCTCATCCAGAAAGAAAAACCGTTCAAACTGATCTAGGATAAATATCATTTTCTTTTTTCTGGAGCGGCGCATCAGCTCCTGTTCCAGCTCTGTCCCAAAAATCTCCCGTATCTTTACTGACAGATTCGTATAATTTCCCGTAAAATCATAGATTTGATAGATTTCGCCATAGGTCTTCTGGAAGAAAGAAAGGATCGTAGATTTTCCACATCCACTCTTTCCGGTCAGGCACAACGCCTGTTTTACGCTGTCCTGCCGAAAGATCAGATCTTCTAGCACCTGATTAAGATAGGTTACTTCTTCTTCTCTCGAAAGGATATCACTGCTTTTGAGATTCTGCTCTCCGGACAGATCATACAGACCGATAAATTCAAAGCCATCCTGTCTACGATATGCCTCTACTTTTTCCTGGTGCTGCCGGTTTTTCCAGACTGCAACGACTGTAGCAATTACCAGTACGATCACATCCAGTATGACCTTTACTGTAATGGAAAAACCCGCAATCCAGATCTGCATGATCGTCAATACAATCAATGCACAGATCAGTGCAGAACCATATGTAAACATATCTTCCCGGATTCCGTAGATGTTATATCCTGTTTTCTTTTTTCGTTGTATCTTTTTTTCTTCTTTTTGATTCATAACTTACTGCTTCCCTTATTTCCGGTATTTTATGATTATATTTATTATTTGGGGGCTTCATGAAATAACGTTCAATCCCCTGGTCTTAAATTTCTATTATTTACCCATAAATTTATAATCATGAAGTTCTGGTCTTTTATAAAGAATGATTTTGATCCGACCTGCAACGATTTAAGTTTATCATAAACAATATTTATTTTTTTCTCTTTCTTATACTATAAATGAGCCAATATCGAAAAACACACCAAAATCATAACAACCGGTTATGACACCGTTCCAGATCATCTTCCGCCTGACTGATACCGCCATCCAATGCCCGTTCATAACATTGTATGGCGTTTTTCAGATCCTGCATGCCATATTCATATCGTCGTCCCAGTGCATAAGCAGCAATCGGAAGCGCCTCATCGCCATAAGCAACTCTGGAATAAAGCTGCATCGCTTTTTCCGGATCTTTCAGTTCAACGGTATTCGCATAATTATAAACTGCAGGCGCATAACCTGCTTCGGCTGCTTCCTGGTACAGTGCTTCTGCTTTTTCCAGATCCACCTCTACTCCAATCCCGTTTCGATACATCCATGCCAGTGCATTGATGGCAGGATAATACTTCTGTTTTGCAGCCTGCTCATAACATTCCCGCGCCATATCCACCTGTAACATAAATTCATACCGATTTCCTTTTTTATAAATGGCTGGTGCATAACCTTTCTCCGCTGCCATATCATAATAGCTCCACGACTGTTCCCGCAGCCATGTTTTTGCCTCTTCTGTATTTTTATACTGGCACTGTTCTGACAGACCATATTCCGAAACAAGGGTCAGATCTTCTTCACAGGACTCGTAGATTTCTCCAAGATTGTATGTGGCAGCCAGAGAACCTGCCTCACAGCCTTTCCGGTAATATAAAAGTGCTTTTTTCAGATTCTGCACCAGAATCACAGAATTCTGTTCATACATAGTACCCAGCTCATTACAGGCTTCGGCATCTCCCTGCTCAGCAGATTTCTCCAACTGACGGATCTTCTCCCGTTCTTCCTCTACCTGTCCTCTCGGCTTACAATTCAGACGTTCATTAGCAATACGTTCTACAACCGCATCAAAAAATTCCATATTGGCAGAAATTCCATTTAACTTCGGAAGCATCTGCAACGATTCCGGCAAATTGTCTGGAAATACAAAGTTCCGCATCATGATCGGAATGATATTCTTTTTACATTTCATGGCATGCTCGATCTCCCGCTTTACCCAATCATTTTCATCGGTAATACACCGGTCGAGTCCACCCGGAGGCAAGATTAAAAGCACGTCCTCACATTTCTCGATCACACTGAGCAGTTTTTCATTAAAATCGCCGGAGCGCAAAGACTCTACATCATAAAATACATCATATCCTTTTCTGGCAAATCGCTCATATAATAATGCCGCAAGTGATTCTCCTCCATCCCTGCGGTAACTGATAAATATCTGGTAATTCATGTCAGTGCTCCCTCATTTTTCTCTGTCTATAGTGTACCAATCCTGTCCTGCAACTGCAAGAATATATCTCAAAAAACGATGCTTCTTATCCAGAACACACAGACCAACACCCTTATAGAAAAAGAGAGCATCTTCTTCATCTTAACAGATAAAGAAAACACTCTCTCATCGTTTCATTCTACAAACATGTCATTCTGCCTGCTGAAAACTCCGGTGTCAATTTTTACACTTCAGACCATCCTGTCTGATAAGATCAGGAATGAAAAAACAGCCTGTCCCGACACCACATATCTTGTCATTTATTTAGAAATCTCTGCTGCTTTTCCTGCACAGCCAAGTACTTCTGTAATCTTATGTGCTACAACATCTTTTACATACTGACGTCCAACTTTCAGGTACTCTCTCGGATCAAATTTCTCCGGATGCTCCCACATAACCTCACGGATACCTGCGGTCATTGCAAGGCGAAGATCAGAGTCAATGTTGATCTTGCATACTGCAGATCTTGCTGCCTGACGAAGCATATCTTCCGGAATGCCGATAGCATCTGCAAGATTTCCACCATGTGCCTGAATAATCTTTACATATTCCTGAGATACGCTGGATGCACCGTGAAGAACGATTGGGAATTCCGGAAGACGTTTTGCAACTTCATCCAGAATATCAAAACGAAGCATCGGTTTCTGACCCGGTTTGAATTTGAATGCGCCATGGCTTGTTCCGATTGCGATTGCAAGTGAATCTACGCCTGTACGGGATACGAATTCTTCTACCTCATCCGGATGTGTATATTTTGCATCTTCTGCACTTACTTTTACATCATCCTCGATACCTGCAAGCTGACCAAGTTCGCCTTCTACAACAACGCCTTTATCATGTGCATACTCAACAACTTTCTTTGTCAGAGCAATGTTGTCCTCAAATGAATGATGAGAACCGTCGATCATAACAGATGTAAATCCGCCGTCGATACATGCTTTACAGATTTCAAAATCTGCACCATGATCCAGATGCAGGGCGATCGGAATATCATTCTCGATCAAAGCTGCTTCTACCAGTTTTACAAGATAAGAATGATTTGCATATTTTCTTGCGCCTGCAGAAACCTGAAGGATCAGCGGTGCGTTCAGCTCTCCGGCTGCTTCTGTAATACCCTGAACGATTTCCATATTGTTTACATTAAAGGCACCGATCGCATATCCACCTGCATATGCTTTTTTGAACATTTCTGTCGTTGTAACTAATCCCATAAGATTTTTCCTCCTTATTAACGAAACACATGTTTCCATGCTGCCACGAACCTTTCGCTCGCTTACTTATAGTTTCCACCTTTTGAGGCTCTTTGTCAATGGTTTGTTAAAAAATTGTCAATTTTTCACACTTATAACTGCTTTCCTGCAATATAATTGATAAACTGTTGTGCAGTTCTTCCGGAAATACCGCCATGACTCAGTTCCCATTTGTTTGCTTCTGCACAAAGTTCTTCATCTGTCATCGGAATGTTCAGGCGATGTGCCAGTTGGGTTACAATATTAAAATACTCTTTCTGGGTCGGTTTTGAGTAGCTGATCGTGACACCGAAACGATGTACAAGAGACAGTTTTTCTTCCATTGTATCCGAACGATGCATACCGTCAGACTGCTCTACATCATTTCTGTCACTCCAGTTTTCTTTGATCAGATGTCTTCTGTTGGACGTTGCATAGATCAAGATATTTTCCGGTTTTGTCTCTACGCCGCCTTCGATAACTGCTTTAAGGAATTTATATTCAATTTCAAATTCCTCAAAGGAAAGGTCGTCCATATAAATGATAAAACGGTAGTTACGGTTTTTGATAGCCGCAATCACATTAGAGAGATCTTTGAACTGGTGCTTGTATATCTCTATCATACGCAGACCCTGATCGTAATATTCATTGACAATAGCTTTGATACTGGTAGATTTTCCGGTTCCGCTGTCGCCAAACAAAAGCACATTATTTGCAGGACGTCCTTCCACAAAAGCTTTCGTATTGTCTACCAGCTTCTGTTTCTGGATCTCATAACCTACCAAATCATCCAGCATGACTTTATCCATATTATTGATCGGCAGGAAATGGATTTCACCATCGGTACGATCCTGGATACGGAACGCTTTATTCAATCCAAACATACCCACACCGTAATCTTTGTAGAATCCGGTCACGATATCAAAAAATTCTTTCTCATCTACAGCCTGTTCCAGACGTTCACTGAGCGTCTGTACTTTCTCACTAACATTTTTATTGTACATCAGCTCTTTTTTTACGATGGCTTTATAATTGGAAATACTTGTAAAGCAGTCGATATGCAGAGCTTCTTCAATCTTTGAGAAATCATAGTCAAACAGATTTTTAAATGCCCGGAAGTCATTGTGGGCAAAATGGTTGACACTTCCATCATTTGCTCCTACCTTCTCACAGGTAATGCTGAAAGAATTTTCATTTGTCACCATAAGATAGGTCAGATAGTTATGCCACAGGTTTTTATCAAATCCATACTCTGTTGCCAGATTCAGCAGATGCTTGATCTGTGTATAGATATCTCTTACCAGTGTGGCGTCGGACGCCTCCTGCAATTCAAACTTACGGAAGATTTCTCCCATCTGATACAGGATCGTATCTTCTTTTAAATCTCCATATAAAATCAGTTTTGCTATTTCTTGGTACATTTTTGTCTTCATCCTCCTCTGTATAGCAAAAAAACTGCCTTTCGGCAGTTCCAGGATTGCTACAAAGCTTCGAATGGGACTCGAACCCACGACCCCTTCATTACGAGTGAAGTGCTCTACCAACTGAGCTATCGAAGCACACTATGATATTATATATGTTTTTTCTTCAAAATGCAATCTTTTTTTCGCATTTTTCTGATTTTTTGTACATTTACTATTTCTGTAAGCGTATACGCCACTTCATAAATTTCATTTTTCAAAGTAAAAAATAAACTTTTCACTTCAGTCTGTTTTTGCATTTACCTTTTTACAGTTTTCTGATGCACTGCATTCCTTTAAAAAAACAGAAGAAAGATTTTCATTTTCTTTGATTTTTTACTTGTACTTCCGGAAATGCTATGATAAACTATGTTCATCTTTTAATTCAAGTCTTTCATCTGGTCAGACTTCATATACTCCCACTTTTAAGGAGACATATGACATACGAAAATTTCAAGGACTCTATTATCCAACACTTACTCAAAGATATTCCGGAACCCAAAAAAATCACAATTCGCTCCTTTACCCGAAATAACGGTCAAAAATTAGACGGTCTTATTATTTTACAGAATGATTTAAACATAGCACCGACAATCTATCTGAACAGCTATTTTGCAGACCATCAAAATGGGACTCCTTTTTATGATATCTATGAGCATATTTTAAAAACTTATCAGAGATATCAGCCTTCAGAATCCATCAATGCATCTTTCTTCAAAGACTTTCAACGAGTACGCCCCCATATTGTATATCGTCTGATCAACTATCAGATGAATCAAGAGCTATTACAGTCTGTACCTCATTTCCAATTTCTGGATCTGGCTATCGTCTTTTATTATCTGCTCCATACAGATCGTACCGGAAGTGCTTCTATCCTGATCCAAAATGACCATCTGACAAACTGGGCTGTTGACGCAGATATCCTTTTGCGTCTTGCCAAGGAAAACACCCCACGTCTGCTCCCTTATGAACTACAGGATATGTATCAGATCCTGGAACATAATCTGTATTCTGACCTGACAGATCCCTACCCTATGTTTGTTCTTTCCAACAGATCCCATTTAAACGGAGCCTGCTGCATCTTATATCAAAACCTTCTAAAACAGATCAGCGACACCATGGAATCTGATTTCTACATTTTGCCAAGCAGCGTACACGAAGTTATCCTTATTCCAGCAACAGACCGTACTTCCATCTCCGAACTCTCTGAAATGGTACAGGAAGTAAACGGGACAGAAGTTGCCCACGATGAGGTTCTTTCCCAACATGCCTATTATTATTCCAGAAAAGATCATTGCGTATCTATGTAATCTATATACTTTTATGACCTGCTCTTTTTACGGTTCTTCTTTTTTGAGGCATTGTACTGGTGTCGTTTTACAGATGTTGTCTTGTTTTTATTACTTCCACAATTATTTTCCTGAGTCTCATGACTCTGCGTTTCATCTTTCGATTCAGAACCTTCCGACTTCAGACATTGTGCTTTTTCTTCCTGCATCTGCTCCAGACTCGGTGCTTTACTGTCCAGCTTCTGCATCTGATGTCTCAGTGTCTCAGCTTTCTGCTTGCGAGATTGTTCTTCCTGTAAGGCATTCTGCCGCATCTGACAAAGCAGATCAAACAAATGCGCATACTCTGCTGCTGATTTTTTCCAAGAAAAATTGGCTTCCATTCCCCGTCTGGCAATCTGGCCCCACGTTTCATAATCCTGACAAAATACTGCTTTTGCCCGCCGGATCATCTCCAGCATGGCATCTGCATTATACTCCTGGAATGTAAAACCGGTTCCATCAGACTCCGCTTTTCCGTTATAAGGAATTACCGTATCTTTCAGCCCACCCGTCTCACGAACCATCGGCACAGTTCCATAATGAAGGCTGATCAACTGGCTAAGACCACATGGTTCAAATTGAGATGGCATTAAAAATACATCTGCGGACGCATAGATTCGGTGAGCTAAAGTCTCAGAATACTGTATTTTAACGGCAATACGTCCGGTATATTTCTCGGCGTAATGTAAAAACATCTGCTCATACTGTTTTTCACCGGTTCCCTGTACTGCGATCTGGATATCCGGATCTTCCATAAGAGTATCTATTTTCTCCATGACCAGATCAAATCCTTTTTGATCCGTCAGACGGGATACCATACCTATCAGAAATGCATTTTCATTTTTAACAAGACCCAGTTCTTTTTGAAGTGCCAGCTTATTTAGCGGCTTCGCTGACTTCCAGCTTTCTATATTATAGTTGTTTACCAGCAGTGGGTCTGTCATGGTATTGTACAAAGAAGTATCTATTCCATTTGTAATGCCAAACAGTTCCCCGCTGCGAAGCCGCATCACACCGTCCAGGCCTTCTCCTCCCATCGGCTGTTGGATTTCCTGCGCATAACTTTTGCTGACCGTAGTCACAAAATCAGCAAAAAGGACACCTCCTTTAAAAGGATTTCCCTGCCCGTAGCATTCCAACGTATCCATTGTAAAATAAGAATCCGGAAGACCGGTAATATCCCGATAAGCATCCATATACCAACGTCCCTGAAAGCGCATATTATGAATCGTAAAAATCGTCTTGATCTGTTTGTAAAAAGCATCTGGAAACTGGGCTTTTAAAAATACCGGAATCCATGATGTCTGCCAGTCATTACACTGGATCACATCCGGGCAAAAATCAATCAATGGCAATACCGTCAATACTGCTTTTGAGAAAAAAGCAAATTTTTCAGCATCCAGATAAATCTGATCGTATGGATTATCTCCGGCAAAATAATATTCATTATCTATAAAATACCATGTAATTCCATCCTTTTTTTTCGAAAGCACTCCGGCATACTGCTTTCTCCAATTCAAAATTACATCACATTCTACAATTTTCTCCAGGTCGGACATTTCCGTCTGATCCGCACAGGCATATTTCGGAAGAATCACACGTACATCATATTCTTCTATCGGGAAATACTTCGGTAATGCCCCGATCACATCTGCCAGACCGCCTGTTTTTATAAATGGTACCGCTTCTGAAGCAGCTATCAATATTTTTTTCATTCGTTTTCCTCCCGCAAAACCCGCACCCTGTTTTATATTATACACGATTCAGCAACAGGAAACTACTCTTTTTCTGATTCTGTCAACAAACATTTATAAGCCATACTCCAATCGGATCTTATCTGCGATCAGTGCGATAAACTCTGAATTCGTAGGTTTACCTTTTCCATTATGTATCGTATAACCAAACAGTTTGTCAATCGTATCCATCTTACCCCTGCTCCAGGCTACTTCAATCGCATGACGGATTGCTCGTTCTACCCGACTCGGTGTCGTCTGGAATTTCTTTGCTATCGTAGGATACAGGATCTTTGTAATAGAATTCAGCATATCAATATCATTAACTGCCATGATAATTGATTCACGCAGATACTGATATCCTTTAATATGTGCCGGCACCCCAATTTCATGAATCATGTCTGTCACATCATTTTCCAGATTACGTGCAGATAAAGGACGAACATTTTCATAAGCTTCTGTTTTTCTCGCATCCATTCCACGTTTTTGTATAAAATTCTGACGTACCATTTTAATCCTGTTAATGATAACTTCACGGTCAAAAGGCTTCATTATGTAATAATCTGCGCCACGTCGAAATGCGTCTTCCGTGATCTTTTCCTGCCCAATGGCACTGATCATAATAAAATTCGGGTGCTTTTTCAGATTTTTATCCTGTCTTACCTTTTCGATTACCCCAAGACCATCCAATTTGGGCATCACAATATCTAAAAGCACAACATCCGGCTGTTTATTTCGAATCATCTCATATGCTTCCACGCCATCTTTTGCAGTAGCAATTACCTGCAGGTCATTATCTTTTCGTACAATGTCCGACAGCAAACGAACCATGTTTTCATTATCATCCGCGATTGCAACACTCAACTTTTCCATAATAATTACCTCCATTTATCATGTATTCTCAGATTTCTTTTTTGAATTCATTGATTATACATTTACCAAAAGCCTTCATGAAATGGAACTTAAAAATATTATAATTACAGGGAAAAACGCCTTTTGTCGAACATTGTCAACATCGCAAAATCGACATCCCGAAACCAGAAAAACTTCATTTCTTGTCAATTAATTTCTGACATATCCTTACCCTTTAGCCAAGGATTGCCTTATCGTTAGAAAACTCTTCTCCACTGACCTCTTCAAATTTGTGCAGAAGATCTTCCACTGTCAGTTTTTTCTTTTCTTCGCCTCTGATATCTAATATGATCTTGCCATCTTTCATCATGATCAGACGGTTTCCGTGTGCGATTGCATCTTTCATATTATGCGTTATCATCAAAGTTGTCAAATGGTCTCTTTTTACGATCTTTTCTGTCGTATCCAGAACCTTGGCTGCGGTCTTCGGGTCTAACGCCGCTGTATGCTCATCCAGAAGCAGCAGCTTTGGTTTTTTTAATGTTGCCATGAGCAGGGTCAGTGCCTGTCTCTGTCCACCAGAAAGCAGTCCGACTTTGGATGTCATACGGTCTTCCAGACCAAGATCCAAAATCTTCAGCAGTTCTCTATACTCCTGACGTTCAGAATGTTTAATGCCCGGTCGCAATGTTCTGTGACAGCCTCTGCGCTTTGCCAGTGCAAGGTTTTCTTCAATCATCATCGTTGCCGCCGTACCTGTCATCGGATCCTGAAAAACCCGGCCCAGATATTTTGCCCGTTTATGCTCTGAAAGCTTTGTCACATCCACACCATCAATAATAATTTTTCCCTCATCCACTGGCCACACACCGGCAATGGCATTCAATGTAGTAGATTTTCCGGCTCCGTTTCCACCAATAACGGTTACAAAATCTCCATCTTCCAACTTCAGGGAAACACCGTTAAGCGCATGTTTTTCATTTACTGTACCTGCATTAAACGTCTTATAAATATTTTGAATCTCTAACATTTATGCATTTCCCCCTTTCTTTACCGGTTTTGAAAAATATTTTCTTTTCCAGTATGGGATTGCAAGGAAGATACCTACAACAACAGCTGAAAGCAGTTTCAACAGGTCTGTATCTACACCCATAACAATAACCGTCTGGACTACAATATAATAAATAATAGAACCACAGGCGATACTGATCAGTTTTAAGCCAAAATTTTTGAAGATGCGTCCAAAGATTGCCTCTCCGATAATAACAGCTGCCAGACCGATTACGATAGCGCCTCGTCCCATATTAATATCTGCGAATCCCTGATACTGCATCAGTAATGCGCTTGAAAGTCCTACCAGACCGTTGGAGATCATCAGACCAAGTACTTTGTTAAAGTTTGTATTGATACCCTGCGCACGGGCCATATTTCCATTACAGCCGGTTGCGCGCAATGAAGCGCCAAGTTCCGTGCCAAAAAACCAGTACAATACAATTACCAGCACAATGATAAATACTGCAACGATAAAAATCGTATTTTTGTACCACGCTACATTTTTGATATAGCGCAAAGAAATCAGAAGATCTGTATTATTAACATTAATCGACTGGTTTGCCTTTGTCATAATCTTCAAGTTTATGGAATATAATGCCAGCTGCGTAAGGATTCCGGCCAGAATTGCCGGAATTCCCATAAAGGTATGGAAAATACCTGTGATAAGCCCGGCTCCCATACCTGCTAATGTCGCTACAATCAGTGATACGATCACATTATGTCCGCTGAGCATCATCATGATACAGACTGCCGCTCCGGTACACATCGTTCCATCTACTGTCAGATCTGCGATATCCAGAATACGAAACGTTACATAGACACCGATCGCCATGATTCCCCAGATCAGTCCCTGTGCTACTGCACCCGGCATCGCATTTAACAGCGTTGCAAAAAAACTCATATCCTATCCTCCGTTACTCTTTGATGTATGATCAAAAGCTTTTTCCATAAATCTTTCTGATCATATTTCTGAATACGACTTCTATTTTTCATCATTTCTACAGTAAAAATGGAAATCGCATATCAAAAAAACCCTGTGAGAACTTTATTTAAAAGCTAATAAACATACATCTATTTTTGTCAAATAAAACGCAAGTGCGAGAGAAACACATCTACCTGCATTTCTCCCGCTGTATCATTATATTTCAGGATATTTTTTACAGATGTTTATACATTACCTGTGTTTCTTATCCTTTTTATCTGCGTGCTGAGTTCCTACTCCTCAATCGCTACATAATCATCCGGAACTTTAATACCAAGCTCGTCACAGATAGCCTTATTGTATTTCTTTGTAGTGTTCGGTGCATATTCAATCGGCATGTCAGAAATGTCAGACTCACCTTTCAAAATTTTCACAGCCATCTGACCAGTTGTATATCCAAGATCATAATAGCTGATGGAAAGTGTTGCAACACCACAGCCTTTGCAGATTCCTTCTTCACCTGAAACTACCGGAACTTTAGCCGGAAGACAGATATTGTTGATAATACCGGTGTTAGAAGCAACTGTGTTATCTGTCGGAAGATAAATCACATCACTTGCCTGAGCTGCGCTTGTAGTTACAGAAGACAGATCATTAGAATCTGAGAATGCATAATATTCGCAGCTGTACCCTTTTTTCTCAAGATTTGCTTTTATCGTATCTACCTGATATTTTGAGTTTGGCTCTGCAGAACAATATAACAGACCTACTTTTTTTGCATTTGGGAATAATTCCTGAAGCATATCTGCCTGTCCATCCAGTGGCGCCAGATCGGAAGTACCGGAAATATTTCCGCCAACAGTACCATTAAAGTCTTTTAACTGAAGTGCAACACCGTACTCTGTTACAGATGTACCGAGTACCGGGATTGTATCTGTTCCTGCTGCTGCTGCCTGTAATGCCGGTGTGGCATTTGCAAGGATCAGATCTACACCATTAGATACAAAACTGTTGATGATGGTTGAACAGGTATTAGAATCGTTCTGCGCATTCTGCTCATCAAATTTTACATCATCGCCAAATTCATCTGTCAACGCTTTCTTAAATCCTTCGGTAGCTGCATCCAGAGCATCATGCTGTACCAGCTGACAGATACCTACAGTATATTTTGCATTTCCTTTTGAAGCATTTTCTGAACCTGCTGAATTCTGACTGCCTCCAGTGCTGCCACAAGCTGCAAGCCCAAGAGTCATAGCCCCCGCCAATAAAACGGCCAATAACTTTTTCATCATAGATTTCCTCCTCATTCACTCATGATTATGTTAAATAAATTAACACTTTAAAGCTCTAAAGTCAAGAGTTGAATGCAAATTATCTCATATTTTTCATATATCTGATGTCGATATTAAAAATTTCCGGCAAAATCTATATTTTATGTATAATATATTTTATGTATAATATATTTTCTGATTAACTGACATATCCTCTACATCATACGAATTTTCTATCCCACCATTTATTTGGATTTAGATTCATTCAAGAGATTTTTGTTTTATCTAAAATAAAAATGGCATTTATTTCAAACCGATTCCTTTTCTACAATAGTGTCTGCAAAAAATATCAATCCAAAACAAAATGCCATTTTTATAATTCGCAATTAACTCTGTTATACGCAATCAATAAGACTTTGAAACGAAAATCCCTGTCGGTATAATCCATAAAGCATATTACGCACTTTTTAGTATTTGCTCATTCATATCTATATTTTTAAGAACGATAATCTCCATTAATTTTTACATAATCGTATGTAAGGTCACAGCCCCATGCTTTAGCGGTCGTATCGCCTTGATGCAAATCAATCTGAATGTAAATTTCGTCTGCACTGAGTACTACTTTTGCCTCGTCCTCGGAGAACGGTACACCTGCTCCATTCTCACATACATGAATGCTGCCTTTTTCAGATGCCAGATCTACAGAAACTTTTGTAATATCAAAGTCTGCTTCCGCATAGCCGATGGCGCAGAGGATTCTGCCCCAGTTTGCATCCTCTCCGAACATGGCGCATTTAAACAGCGGGGAACGGATTACGCTTTTTGCCACGATGATGGCTGTATCCAGATCCGGTGCGCCGGCACAGGTGCATTCCAGAAGCTTGCTTGCGCCTTCGCCATCTTTTGCAAGCATTTTTGTCATCTGCATCATAACCTGATACAATGCTCCCTTGAAAATCTCATATTCTGCGGTCTCTGCATTAATCTTTTCATTTCCTGCAAGTCCATTAGCAAGAAGGCATACCATATCGTTGGTAGAAGTATCGCCATCTACGCTGAGGCAGTTGTAAGTTACCTTTACGATCTCTGACAATGCTTTCTGGAGCAGTTCTGCTGAAATGTTGACGTCGGTTGTGATAAAGTTTAATGTCGTTGCCATATTGGGATGGATCATGCCGCTTCCTTTTGCCATTCCGCCAAGGCAGCAGGTCTTTCCGTTCAATTCAAATGTTACAGCGACTTCTTTTTTTACGGTATCCGTTGTCATGATCGCCGTTGCAGCACGCTCATTTCCATTTTCAGTCAGTCCATCAGCCAGTTCCTGCACATGGTCTGCAATCGGCTCGATCGGTAAGATCTGTCCGATGACGCCGGTAGATGCTACCATGATCTCTTCCGGTTTCAAATTTAGTGCATCTGCCGCCAGTTTGCACATTTGCCATGCTTTTTCTTCTCCATCTGCATTACAGGTGTTTGCATTTTTACTGTTTACGATCACAGCACGAGCTTTGCCGCCGGTCTTTTCCAGATTGCTCTTTGTCACAAGAATCGGTGCACCTTTGACTTTATTCTGCGTATAAACAGCTGCTGCATCACATTTTTTGATTGAATAGATCAGACCCAGATCATTTTTCTCCTTTACCGGGTTTAATCCACAGTTTAATCCATTTGCCATAAATCCTTTGGCTGCGCATACGCCGCCTTCGATTGTCTTATATTCCACAGTATATTCCCTGCCTTTCCCATCAATTTTCCGTAATCTTTCTTGAGTGAACTGCTCATTATCTAATGCCACTGAGCTTCCTGCTCCAAATACGATTTTCAAATACGATCACTATAAAAAGATCTCTTTTACGGAAATCTATACTGGTTTTCTTCTCATTGATGGTAAAACAAAGGCCGGGTTCTGTCAATGGTTAATTAAGATCCGCCTCCATCATATCCTCCGCCAGTATCCCGTATCCTCTGGTGGGGTCATTAACCAGCACATGGGTTACCGCTCCTACCAACTTGCCGTTCTGGATAATGGGGCTTCCGCTGGTTCCCTGTACGATCCCGCCAGTTTTCTTCAGGAGAGCTTCGTCTGTAACACGGAGAAGGATACGCTTGTTGGCGTCCCTCCCATTCATAGATACGTCTTCTATATTAATCTCGTAGCTGCGGATCGTGCCGTCTACATCTGCAAGGATCGTTGCCGGTCCGTTGCTCACATCCTGTTTATGGCAGACAGTTATCGCCTGCTGCTGCGCCATCTCCTCCGGAAGATTCGTAAGAATCCCAAAAATCCCGGAATCCGTATTATTGTCTATCGTTCCCAGATAATTGTCTTTCCGGAAATAGATCATGCCCACCAGTTCTCCCGGACTGCCTTTTTCGCCACGGTTTACTGCAACGATCTCGGACTCATACAGTTTTCCTTCTTTCAGATGGAAAAGTTCTCCTGTTTCGCTGTCACTGATACCATGTCCCAATGCGCCATAAGAACCGTCTGCATCAATATACGTCAATGTGCCTACACCTGCCATATCATCTTTGATCCACACACCCAGTTTCCGGTTATTTTCTCCTACCTCTATCGGCGTCACAGCCGTTTCCAGCGTCTTATTTCCACGCCGTACTTTTAACGTAACGGTATCCCCGTCACTCTCCTTTACCGCATTGATCAGATCTTCTTTTTCTGCCACAGCTTTTCCGTCGGCTTCCAGAATATAGTCTCCTGTCTGCAAAATATGTTCGCATGGATTTTGTTTTTCTCCATCAGCATCTACAATTTCCTGCGTTCCCGCTACATAGATGCCATCCAGATTCAGCACAAGCCCAACGGCAATTCCTCCGGGAATCACAGTTTCCGCTTCCGTCACATGTACCGTGATCTGTTTTACCGGAATCACACCCAGAAAACGACAGGTCAGCTGATACACTTCCTTTCCGTTGGAAGCAAACACCGTTTCTTTGCTGCCCCGGCTGTAAGAGACCGGCAGGCGGCTGCCAATCTTCACATCGCTCCTGCTGCTGACATACAGATCATTTGGAATCTCCCACAACAATGTCGCCCAGGCATAGACGCACAATAATGTAAGCAATACCCAAAATAAAAATTTTCTTTTTCCCTGTAACCGCTGAACAACTTTCATTTTCTTTTCTATCCTTTACATTTATTTCATTTTCTTTTAGAATCTGATTTTATGACTTTATGATAGTTTTAATATTATCCTGCCAATATTTATGCTTTATATTGCCATTTTAAGTCAGGAACTAACCATTCCCTGTCTGTAAAGTTTTATCTAAAAAAGGATGCCTTAAGCATCCTCTTTTCTTTAGTGTATGAAGTTGTCCTTATTTCAATCCGGTAAATGTTTACCATTTTTAATTTTTCACGATTTACGATTGATTTTCCTTGACTGAAAATTTTTCATCCTCAATTATATTAAATGTACTCTCAAAATCTTCTAAATGAAAATTTTCAGAATGTATTTTACAATCACTTCGATTCCGCCAGCTCTTTCATTTCCTTTGCGCTTTCCAGCACACGGTCTGTGATCTTCACACCGCCGAGCATTCTGGCAAGTTCACTGATGCTCTCTTCCCGCTCCAGCATACGGATCTGTGATACGGTGCTACCATTTTCTGCCATTTTTTCAATCAGGAAATGGGCATCTGCCATTGCAGCGATCTGCGGAAGATGGGTAATGCAGATGATCTGATGGTTTTTACCGGTCATCTTCATCTTCTCTGCTACCATCTGTGCCGTCCGTCCGCTGATACCGCTGTCGATCTCATCAAAGATCAGTGTTTCAATATCATCATGCTCTGCAAGAACCGTTTTCAAAGCCAGCATGATACGGGACAGCTCGCCACCGGATGCGATCTGCTCCAGCGGGCGCAATTCTTCTCCCGGATTGGTAGAAATGTAAAACCGGGCATCATCCTGTCCATTTGCCGTATAATGATCCAACTTTTCAAAACGCATCTCAAAACGCACATCCAGAAAGTTCAGGTCGATCAGGGACTGCGTGACCTCTTTCACAAAAATTTTTGCATATTTCTGACGGATCTCATGCAACTGATCCGAATAGTTCCGAACAACCGCTTCCTGTTTTGCCAGTTCATCTTCCAGCTGTTTTCGATATGCATCAAAATGCGCCAGTTTCTCCGCCTTCGCTTCTTTTTCTTCCAGCGCGTGCAGAATCTTCTCAATGGAATCCCCGTATTTTGATTTCAGATGGTTAATCTCATCCAGACGTTCCTGGGTACGGCAGAACAGTTCTTCCGAAAAATCCGTATCCGAAAGATAGGCTGACAGTTCATGGGTAAAATCTCCCAACAGACTGTCAATCTCTGACAACTGATCTGACAGAGACTGCATTGTCTCATCATAGGTACTGACAGAAATCAGTTCCCGCAATGCTCTTCCGATCAGTTCTGACGCATTTTCTCCACTGCCTGCAGTCAGTTCATTGGCCGTTCCTGCGGATTCCATGATTTTTCTGCCATTCGCCAGTTTCCTATAGAGCGTCTCCAGTTCCTCATCCTCTCCATCTTGAAGGTTCGCATTGGTAATCTCTTCTATCTCAAACTGTAAAAACGACAACTCTCTTGCCTGCTGTTCTTCATCAAGAGAAGCTTCTGACAATTCTTTTTTCTTTGCCTGATATGTTTTAAATGCCTTTGCCAGAGCCGTCTTCACATTTTCAACTTCGTTTCCGGCATAAGCATCCAGATATTTTAAATGGTTTTTGTAGGACAAAAGGGACTGATGTTCATGCTGTCCGTGAATATCGATCAGGCAGGATGCCACATCCCGCATTCGGGAGGCTGCTACTGTCTCGGAATTGATCCGACATACGCTTCTTCCGGACATCAACTTTCTTGTCATAATGACCTGATGATCTTCCGGATAGACGTCCAACGCTTTCAGCTTTTCTTCCAGTTCTTCGTTTTCAATCTGAAAAATAAGCTCCACAAGGGCATAGTCCGCATCCCTGCGCACCATATCCCTGGAAGCTTTTCCACCCAACGCCAGATTGACAGAGCCGATAATGATGGATTTGCCGGCTCCGGTCTCTCCGGATAAAATATTTAACCCTTTTTCAAAATTCACTTCTGCCTCATCGATCAGGGCAAGATTTTTTACATGTAAACTCTGTAACATAAAGCTCTCTTTCTACTCTCTCCTTGCTGTTACAACGATACAAACGATTTTTAATTATTAGTATAATCCCCGAAATTACCTGTTTTTTATACAAAACATTCCAACCACACCCGTCAGATACTGTTCATCAGTTTTCGCAGCTGCTTCATGAGACGTTCTGTATCCTGTGTTGTCCGCACGGCGCACATAATCGTATCGTCTCCGGCAATACTGCCTACGATTTCATGAAAGTTCATGGCATCCAGGGCTGCAGCCAGTGCCATCGCCATACCGGATACCGTCTTTATCACAAGGATATTCTGCGCCATATCCATAGAGACAAATCCATCTTTGAAAATACGGATGAATTTATCTTCCATATCTCCGCTTTTTTCTGTCAGTGACGTATATTTCTGTTTTCCGTGATCTGTGGAAATCTTTGTCAGCTTCAGTTCCCGGATATCCCTGGAAACAGTAGCCTGCGTGACAGAATACCCTTCCCGGTTCAGCTTCTCACACAGTTCTTCCTGTGTCTCAATCTCATATTTTCGGATCAGCTCCAGTATTTTTACATGTCGTTTTGATTTCATGGACGCATTTTCCTCCTGAGGATCTGTAAAAAGCTGACACGGTTCAGCTTTAATATCTCGGTAGATTTCGCTGCCTTGCGCACAAGGATCTTATCTCCCACTTTCATATGGACAATCCGGTCTCCGTCAAAGCTAACATCTGCTGTCTCATCTTTTTCCGGTCTGCGGGTAGACAGTTCCACCGTAATATTGGCATCAGCGCCCACAACAATACTTTTGGATGTAATATCATGGGAATTGATAGGTGTGATCAGGATCAGATCAGCTTTCGGATCAACGATCGGACCGCCGGCCGACATATTGTACCCGGTAGATCCGGTCGGCGTGGACAGGATAATGCCATCTGCGCCATAGGTCGCCAGATATTCCCCGTTGACAGCTACCACCAGACTGATAAGCTGGGACATTCCTGTCCTGTGGATTACAATATCGTTCAGGGCATAGGTTACCCGGTCAAGCTGATTTCCATGCACCTCGCATCCTTCCAGAAGCATACGCGGCTCCACATCATATTCATCTTCAAACAACTTATCAATGGCTGAAAATACCGTATTGCGTTCCAGCTCACACAAATATCCCAACGTTCCCAGATTCACACCGATCATTGGAATATCCAACTGTGCCAGATCTCTGGCCGCACGCACCAGCGTGCCATCGCCGCCAAGCACCATGATACATTCCGTTTTCTTCGGAATCTCATCCGGTTTCTTTCCACCGCCGACTTCCTGCCAGTTTGCCTTGGAGCTGACAAAATAGCTGCATGTTCCGCCTTTTCGGATAATATAATCCTGTATGGACTTCGTCACATTCAGATCAGCATCTTTATGTTCATTGGTAATAATAAAAAAATTCCGCATATTACTATTTATCCAGCTGTGCGTGAGCCTGCTCTACGACAGCATTTGCATCCACTGCTTCCTCCTGTGTGATTTCCGTTCCTTTTCGGAGATGTACCAGATATTCAATATTTCCTTCCGGTCCCTTGATCGGGGAAAATTCAAGATTCAGTACCTGAAATCCAATCTCTTTTGCAAAAGAAATGACTTTCTCGATGACCTCAAGATGTACAGATTTGTCACGCACGACACCTTTTTTTCCAACTTTTTCTTTTCCCGCCTCAAACTGCGGCTTAATCAGGCAGACCATCTCCCCGCCTTCCCGCAACAGTTCTTTCGCCGGTCCGAGGACCTTCGTCAGAGAAATAAAAGACACATCCACAGAGGCAAAATCCAGTACATCTGCAATATCCTCCGGTGTCACATATCGGATATTCGTCTTTTCCATGCAGACAACTCTCGAATCCTGACGAAGCTTCCATGCAAACTGTCCATATCCAACATCTACTGCATAAACCTTTACTGCACCATTTTGCAGCATACAGTCTGTAAAGCCGCCGGTGGAGGCACCGATATCCATGCAGATTTTTCCATCCAGGGAAAGGTCAAAATGCTGCATAGCTTTTTCCAGCTTCAGACCACCACGGCTGACATATTTTAACGTATGACCGTGGATTTCAATCGGAACCTCTTCCTGAAAGGAAGTACCGGCCTTATCTTCCCGCTGACCATCCACAAATACATTTCCGGCCATGATCATCGCTTTTGCCTTCTCTCTGGAAGGTGCAAGACCGCGTTTTACAAGTAATACATCCAAACGCTCTTTCATTATTATGATTTCCTCTTTTCAGCTATTTTCAATTGTCTTCATGATCGTATCTGCCACGGTTTCTGCATCCAGACCAAGGGCTTTCCTCAGTTGTCCCACACTGCCATGCTCCACGAACCGATCCTGTATGCCAAGTGTCAGCACTTTCAGATGTCCCAGCACATCCTGACTGTTGAGAAAACTTAAGACCGCTTCTCCATAACCACCCCGACAGATGTTCTCTTCCAACGTTACAAACAATGTATGTTTTTCTGCCATTTTCAACAGCATTTCTTCATCCAGAGGCTTTACTGATCTGGCATTGATCAGAGAACACGCATATCCCTGCTGTTTCAGTCTTTCTCGAACCTCTACTGCCGTTTCCACCATATTTCCAACAGCAAAAATCGCAATCTGGCTTTCTTCAAAGATCACTTCACTCTTGGCATATTCTATCTTTTTATGGTATTCCCGCAATCCTTCATAGGCTTCCCCACGGGGATAACGGATTGCTATGGGACCTTCAAAATTCACTGCATAGCGTAGCATAGCTGCCAGCTCCCATTTGTTTTTCGGCGCCATAACGGTCATATTTGGAATATCTGACAAGAAAGACAAATCCAGAATTCCCTGATGGGTCTCTCCATCGGCGCCCACCAGTCCCGCACGATCCACGCAAAATGTGACAGGAAGATTCTGGAGACAGACGTCGTGAACGATCTGATCGTAAGCCCGCTGCAGGAAAGATGAATAGACAGCAACTACCGGTTTCAAACCTGCGCTGGCAAGTCCTGCTGCAAATGTAACGGCATGCCCTTCCGCAATCCCCACATCAAAGAACCTCTCCGGGAATGCGTTGCGAAACCGTTTCAGCCCGGTCCCGTCTGCCATAGCCGCCGTAATGGCAACTACTTTTTTATCTTTTTCCCCTATTTTTTTCAAAACAGAGGATACAACATCGGTATAGTTTGCTTTTTCTTTTGGCTTCTTTAATTCACCGGTCTCAATATCAAACGGCGCTGTTCCATGAAAACGATCCGGATGCTGTGCCGCCGGAAGATAACCTTTTCCTTTTTCCGTGATTACATGAACGACAACCGGACCACTCACTTTTACTGCTTCCCGGAGCAGACCTACCATATCTTCGATATTATGTCCGTCAATTGGGCCAAGATAAGTTACCCCCATATTTTCAAAGATCATTCCTGGTACAAGCAGCTGTTTTAAGCTGTTTTTTGTCCGCTGTATCCTTCTGGTGGTCCGTTCTCCGTAGGGCATCTTATTCAAAGCAGAATGCACGCCAGACTTAAATTCCTGATATGTCTCTGCAGTGCGCATGGACGCCATATGTGTTGCAAACCCACCTACATTTTCAGAAATCGACATTTTATTATCATTTAACACAACGATGAAGTTAGATTTCAGATGAGACGCATTATTCAATGCCTCATACGCCATTCCGCCGGTAAAAGCACCGTCTCCAATGACAGAAATGACTTTATAGTCCTCTCCTAAAATATCCCTCGCCTCCGCAAGACCAAGTCCTGCTGAAACAGAAGTGGAACTGTGTCCTGTATTAAAGCAGTCACAGTCACTCTCAGAACGCTTCGGAAATCCGCTCATACCGCCAAACTGCCGCAGCGTATCAAATTTTTCTTTTCTCCCCGTCAAAATCTTGTGTGTATAAGACTGGTGTCCCACATCCCACACAATTTTGTCTTTTGGCAGATCGCAGATCATATGAAGGGCAAGTGTCAGCTCTACAGCACCAAGGTTAGAAGCCAGATGGCCTCCCGTCTCAGAAATATGCTGTACGAGAAACTGGCGGATCTCTCCTGCCAGCATGTACACTTCCGATATACTTAATTGTTTGATATCATTTACATTATTTATTCTATCCAATACTGCCATATTATGTTTCCTTTATTTTTTCCGATGAACCAGATATTGCAGCAATTCTGTAAGAAATTCATTCTTAACCACCAACCCCTGCATCAGTTCCACGGATTCTTCTGTCAGACGTTCTACATCAGACTGTGCCTTCTTGAGGCCTTCCAGAGTAACATAGGTCGTCTTTTCGTTCTTTTCATCGCTTCCCACCGGCTTTCCAATTTCTTCCAGCGTACCAGTCACATCCAGAATATCATCCTGGATTTGAAAAGCAAGGCCTATATTTGATGCGATCTGACAGATCGCATCCTGTTCATTTTTGGTAGCTCCCGCAAGAACAGCACCCATATGCATGGCCGCCTGGATCAGTGCGCCGGTTTTTAACCGGTAAATAAAATCCAGTTGCTCCTGTTTCAGGGGAACGCCGTCATTTTCCACATCTACCGTCTGGCCGCCCACCATACCATAGATTCCTGCACTTTTTGCCAGGATGTCCAGAGCGCGGACTGCATAGATATTTCCCTCGCTTTTCACAACCGCAGAGACAGCCGTTTCATAGGCAAGGTTCAAAAGTCCGTCTCCTGCAAGGATCGCCATCGCTTCCCCGTATACTACATGTGTGGTCTTCCTGCCTCTCCGATACTCATCATCATCCATCGCCGGAAGATCATCGTGGATCAGGGAATATGTGTGTATCATCTCAATGGCAGCCATAAAAGGCTCGATGATTTCTGATTTTCCACCGAACATCCGATATGTTTCCAACATCAGCATCGGACGTAAACGTTTGCCGCCTGCTGTAAAGCTGTAATTCATCGCTTCAATAACAGTTTTCTGCCAGCCTTCCTCTGCAGGAAGATATTTTTTCAGAATCTCCTCGATCTGTCCGGTCCGTTCTTTTATTTCCTGTCTGATATCCATGTTATTCAAACTCCATCAATTCGCCGTTGTTTCCCAGAACCTGCATTTTTTTCTCCACCAGATCCAGCTTTTCATTACAGAGCTTCAGTTTTTTCAATCCTTGCTCATAAAGTGAAAATGCATCCTCCAACGGCAGTTCAGCCTGTTCCATCGTATTTATGATCTGTTCCAGCTGTGCAAAAGCCTCTTCCAGAGAAGTCTCCTGCACTGCATCTTTTTCTCTGTTTTCTTCCATCTGTTCTCCACTAAAATCTGCATCAAAGATTTCCTGTTCTAGTAATCATTTCCGGATAACAAAATATCTCCATCTAAAACATTCAACAACCTAACAGCCATCCTTTTCATTGCTCTCAATCACAGCCACATCTTCTACCTTCGCCCGGATCTTACCGTCACGAAGGCGAATCTGCACAACGTCCTCCGGATGCACCTGTGTCACAGAATCTACACGTTTTCCGCTTTCATCTGCGATCAGTCCACAACCATCGCTGATTTTTTTCAATGGCGACAATGCATCCAGCTTCAGCACGCAACGTTCCAAACGATGTCTGTTCTTTGTCAGCAGCCGTTCCATGGCATATTGCATACGTTCCTGCGCATCTGCACAAAACTGCCGTTTTTCCGTCAGGCGCTGCTGTGGACTGTACAACTGCAATTTTGTCTGGTACTGCTCATAGCGATGACGATTTCGATCCAGATAACTGCCCATCTGACGGTTCAGCTTCATCTGACAGCTGACAAGCCAGTCTGTTATGGAACGAATATCAAAAACGGCAAGTTCGGCTGCAGCCGAAGGTGTCGGTGCACGCAGATCTGCCACATAATCAGCAATCGTCGTATCTGTCTCATGTCCCACGGCTGAGATAACCGGAATCGGACATTCAAAGATTGCACGGGCAACACTTTCTTCATTAAATGCCCACAGGTCTTCAATGGAACCGCCGCCTCGACCTACAATGATCACATCTACCTGCAGCTGTTCCATCACATGCAGTCCGTTAATAATACTCTCTGTCGCACCGTCTCCCTGCACCTGGGCCGGATACAGGATCAGCTGCACAAACGGATTTCTTCTGGCTGCAATGCTCTGAATATCTCTCACTGCCGCCCCTGTAGGAGCAGTAACTACACCGATGCGTTTCGCATACTTCGGAATGGGCTGTTTATACTCCAGTGCAAACATGCCCATCTCTTCCAGTTCTTCTTTCAGCTTCATAAAACGCTGGTACAAAAGACCTGCGCCTTCTAACAGGATCTCTTCCGCATAAAGCTGATATTTGCCGTCACGTTCATATACACGCACTGCGCCGAGAACGACAACCGTATCTCCCTCTTTCATCCGAAAATCCAGTCCGTTTTTTTGATAACTGGAAAACATAACGGCACCAAGGGTTCCTGTTCCGTCTTTTAGTGTAAAATAAATATGCCCGGAAGAATGATATTTACAATTTGATACCTCGCCCCGGACATATATATGTTTCATCATGAAGTCCTGTGCAAACATATTTTTAATATATGCATTGACCTGACCTACCGAATAAACATTTTTCATCATGCCAGTTTTGCCAGTATTCCGTTTACAAACCGTGAAGATTCATCTCCACCGAATTTTTTTGCCAGTTCCACTGCTTCATTGATGGCTACAGATACCGGAATATCCTCTTCGTAGCGCATCTCATATACCGCAAGACGGATAACTGTTAATTCTACTTTGCCCATACGGCTGGTTTTCCATTTTTCTGCAACTGCATTTACTGCCGTGTCAATATCCTCAAGAACTTCTTCGATTTTTTTTATTTTATTTTCAATGTACTCCAGGTCCGCCGGACGGATCTCCGGCAGATCTTCAGCGAACAGCTCATACTGTTCTGTCAAGTCCTCCTGAGCATAAAATTCAACACGAAACAGCATATTAAAAATCTGTTCCCTGATTTCTCTACGACTCATACTTTCCTCCCAGGATCTTACATGTGCCTCTGAAATCTATAGTCCTCTTTCAAAAAATTCCAGAAACGCATATTTATTATTTTTCTGTTTTCATATCTACTTCTGCAATGCGCACATTTACGCCCGCAACAGTAAGTCCCGTCATTGTCTCAATGGCATTTTTTACTTTTTCCTGTACCTTCTGTGATACTTCCGGAATAGAGTATCCATATGCAATATTCAGTGCTACACTGACGATCACGTTTCCGTCTTCCATTGCGATCCGAACGCCCTTGGACAGGTTTTTCATGCCAAGACGGCTTACAATATCATTTGTAATATTTCCTGCCATGGAGCTTACGCCCTCTACCTCTGTAGCGGCAAGACCTGCCACGATAGCAACTACCTCGTCCGCAACCTGAATCTCGCCAAGTTGATCTTCTCTGATCTTATATCCTTTTCTATCTTCAGCCACAATGCTACCTCCAATTTTACAAATAAATTTCCATTTATTAAGTTCTAGTATACCAAACTTGTACATATTTGAAAAGCTTATTATGCAAAGGCAATGCAAAATCCATTGCACACCGCCAGAGAAATGGCTGCAGAGATCAGCACCCGAAAGATCGGACGCAACCGTCTCCGTCGTTTCCACCACATGTTCAGTCCAAATAATGCTGCCGTCAAAATAAGCACCGGCATAACCGGCCAGCTCATCTCTCTGGCGATCTGCAGGTTCTGATCCAGCATAGATACCCCTACGCTCAAAAGCAGTCCTGCCACAATCGGCCGTATATAAATCTTGATGAGCTGAAAAATATCCAGTTTTTCAAATCGTTCATATACATATGTAACCGCTGATACGGTTCCGCCGGACGCAGCCACACTGCATGCAAATCCACACAATGCAACGGAAAATCCGGATATAACCGGATACTGTTCGCCATACCCGATGACATATCCGATACCAGCCAGCACTTTGCAGAGAATCGATCCCGGAAGTGCATTTGCTGCTGCCACGATGGCATGATAAAACTCTGAATATCCGATCATGTCCGTACTGACAAACATACCGTCTGCGATTGCGAGATACGCATCACCGCCGCCAAAGGAAAGTACGACAGATAACAATCCCTTTCCAATAAAAACAAATGCCTGGCGGCAAAAAAACAATGCCGGAAGGGACAGCAGGAACAAAAACAGAAACCATGCACATTCTTCTTTCAGTAATTTTTTAAACGACTTAAAAGAAAATACGGGCTTTACGCCAATGCTCCCTGACAATCCCCAGATGGAGAGACCAATCATCAGAAGCTGTAAAATCCCTCTGATCCAACTGCTGGAGATCACATGCGCTTTACCCACACAAAGCATATAAAGAATCGATATTGCCGATGCTATAATGATCCGGCGTTTCTTTTTTTCTCCCCGGGTAAAAAAGATTACAAAAAATGCCACAGCCAACACCTGAATAATAGAAACATCAAAAACCGGCGTCATCTCCAGCCCCAAAAGGTGGATTACTTCTTTTCCACTGGTTACCCAAAATACGATGAGCATAAAAAACATACCGCTTTTTGCATTCCTGTTTATCCTGCATTCACGATAAGTACCCTTTGCATAATCTCCCAGCATAAAAATGATATAAGCCGTTACCCCTACCGAAGCAAACATGATCTGCCACAGTACCATCTCTGCACTTTCATAGATCAGGGCAACAATAAAAACCGTGAGCAATGCGCCCGGCAATGCCATACAGGTTGCCGCCAACAGCATTCCCGGTATTCCCAGTGCAGAACGACCGATATTTGCCGCAATCTCAACCGGAAGTGCTCCCGGTGTAATATTTGCTACGATCACATCTTTATTAAATTCATTTTCGTCTACCAGATGATTGCGTTCTACGGCTTCCTCCTCAATGACCGGAATCAGGGCTGTCCCTCCGCCAAATCCGATCAGTCCGATTTTCAACATAACAGTTAATAGCCGTTTCAAAGCGCCATCTTCTTTTTTCCCAAACCATTTACCCATATTTCTTCTGGCTTTCAGTTTTAACCTACTCTGTAATCATTTTTTATTATGAACAAAATCAGCTTACAATCATATTTAATGTTAGTCAATCATGCAGGCATATTGACTCTTTTGCTCTCCTCATATTATCACAACCCCAGCATCTTTTTAAACTCATTTTCTGAAATAACCTGGATTCCAAGCTGCTGTGCTTTTATCAGTTTACTGCCTGCATTTTCTCCAGCAAGCACATAGTCTGTCTTTTTCGATACGGAACCAGATGCCTTTCCGCCATATTTTTCAATCAGCCCGGTAGCTTCTTTTCGGCCAAGGGATGGCAGTGTACCCGTCACAACAAATGTCTTACCCACAAGCAGCTGCTCTGCGCTTTCCTCGTCCTGCTGCATATTCACACCTGCTTTTTTCAGACGTTCCAACATTTCCTGATTGCTCTTTTTCGCAAAAAAATCACGAATACAGGAAGCACTGACACTGCCAATATCATTGACTTGCTGCAATTCTTCCTCTGAAGCTGCTGCAAGCGCATCTATGGACTTAAAATATTTCATTAAAGACTTTGCTGCCGCTTTTCCCACATTCTGAATTCCAAATCCGGTCAGAAGCTTATAAGCCTCGTTTTCTTTGGAAATTTCAATAGCCTCCAGCAGTTTATCTGTATTTTTTTCTTTTCCGATAATTCCTTTTTCAATCAGTTCCTCCCGATATTCTTTTAAAAAATAAATATCTGCAATATCACGAATATATTCCTGACGAACCAGTTCTTCTACATAAACCGCACCAAATCCCTTGATATCCATAGCGTCACGACCTACGAAATTAATAATATGGCGTTCTCGCTGTGCCGGACATTCCGGAGAGGTGCAACGGATATCTGCTGTATCTTTCTCACGCACTGTCTTTGCGCCACATACCGGGCAGGTATCCGGGATTTGAAAACGAACGGTCCCCACTGGCCGCTTACTCTTATCTACCGCTTTGATCTTTGGAATAATCTCACCGGATTTATATACAATTACAGTATCCCCGATTCCCACATCCAGCTGATTAATAAAATCCTGATTGTGCAGCGTTGCCCTGGAAACGCTGGTCCCACACAGACGCACCGGTTCAAATACTGCGGTCGGCGTAATCCTGCCAGTACGTCCTACAGAAAGTTCAACATCAAGGATCTTGCTTTCTTTTTCCTCTGGCGGAAATTTGTATGCAACAGCCCAACGTGGGACTTTGGAAGTAGCGCCCAGAAGTTCTCTCTGTGCATAACTGTTAATCTTGACGACTGCGCCATCAATGTCGTAAGCAAGATTACCCCTGTTCTCTCCAATCGCCTGGATTGCATCCCATACTTCATCGGATGTCGTGCATACTTTATAATCCTCTATAATCGGGATCTTATTGGATTTCAGATATTCATACCCTTCTGTATGACTTTTGATCTCTGCACCCCGGACTTCCTGAATATTAAATACAAACATGGACAGTCCTCGTTCCTTCGTAACTTTCGGATCCAGCTGACGCAGTGTTCCGGCTGCACAGTTTCTCGGATTTGCAAATTGCTTTTTCCCAAGAAGCTCTTGCTGTTCGTTGACCGCTTCAAAATCTTCATTCTTCATATAGACTTCCCCACGAATCTCAATATATGGAACCGGATTTTTCAATTTTCGTTTAACATCTTTGATCACTTTTGCATTAGCTGTTACATCTTCTCCCTGTACAACGCCATCGCCACGGGTCACTGCCAGTGCAAGATTCCCCTCTTCATAACGCAGTCCCAGGGACAGGCCATCAATCTTGTATTCTACTACAAATTCTGGGTGTTCCAGCTTCTGCTGCATTTCCTCCACAAAAGCATACACTTCTTCTTTTGAAAAGACATCCTGCAGGCTGAGCATTGGCACATTATGACGGACCAGCTGACCTACGGTACGCTTTGCCACGCCTCCCACTCTCTGGGTAGGTGAATCCGGTGTGATCCACTCCGGGTGTTCCTGTTCCAGTTTTTTCAGTTCCTGCATCATCATATCATATTCATAATCCGTGATCTCCGGACTATCCTGATTATAATATCTGTCGATATGATACTCCAATGTCTTCTTTAATTCTTCAAGACGCTGTTTTTCGTCCATGTTTTCCTCCTGGCATTTACCATTCATTTCCCATCCTGAAATTTCGTTTAAAAACTTCATCCTGCCATGTTTTTTCAGCAATACAGCCATAGTCATAAATATATTTCACGCAAATCTCATTTCTGTAGCCAATATAAATAGACATGACTATATATCTTTTAATCTATTCTCTGGTCAATTTTTCTATCTCTGGAAATAACCGTTGTCTGTGATGAATGTCTGGTCAATTCCATCAGTTTTGCGTATTCTTCCCCGGTCACTTTACGATACTGTCCAGGTTTCAGATCGCCCAATACGATATTCATAATCTGTGTCCGTTTCAGATACACAACCCGATACCCAAACGCCTCACACATCCTGCGGATCTGACGGTTATACCCCTGCGTCAGAATGATTTGAAATTTTCTTCTTCCCAGCTTCTTTACCTGACACTTCCGTGTCGTCACATCCAGTTCTTCCAGATATACGCCGCCTGCCATTCCTTTCAGAAATTCCTCTGTCAGATCCTGATTGACCGTTACGATATATTTTTTCTCATGATAATTTCCGGCACGCATGATCTTATTGACCAGTTCTCCCTGATTTGTCATAAGGATCAAACCTTCAGAATCTTTATCCAGACGTCCTACCGGATAGATACGTTTTTTATATCCGATATAATCCACAATGTTATTTTTTTCCCGTTTTTCTGTCGTACAGACAATTCCCGTAGGTTTATAAAAAGCCAGCAATATCTTCTCTTCTTCCTGTATTACCGGTTTCCCGCAAAACTGCACCTTCTGTCCCGGCAGGATCCGGTCTCCCATCTGTGCCGTTCTACCGTCAATCATAACATTTCCGGCTTCTACCTGACGATCGGCTTCCCTTCTGGAACAAACACCTGCCTCACTGAGATATTTATTAATACGAACACCGTTCTGTTCTTTTATTTCCATGTCTGACCTCTCTTTTTTAATCAGTTATCCTCCCGAAAAACTTCTATTCATAAAAATTTATTCTACCATATATTGTTGCAGTTTGTACAGAAAATCTTCCTGCAAGTCAATCCATTCCTTTGCCATTTCAGAAGCAAATATCCCGGCATTCCGATTCTCATGCAACGTATATTTTATCTGTTCTGTCATCTGTTTCTGAGAAAAAATTTCTTTTATCAGAAAACGCTGCTCTGGATTTTGTATTCTATCTTCGGCAGATTTATCATCATACGCATATTCCAATGACAGTAATACTGATTTTTCCAGACGTCTGTCCGTTCTTTCTTTATGAAATTTCTCCTGTGAAAGATAATCATTACCAAAGGAATCAAAAATACACCCCATCTTTGTTATATTATTCTCCCCAAGGCGTTTCTTTGCTTTTCGTTCCATGAGTCCGCTCTTGCAGAGCATTACATTCAGTTCTTCACACAGATCTTCTTCCGTAAGCTCCGCCAACACCTCGCTGATCCGTTCTCTCTGTTCTTCTGTCGCTTTGCAAATTTTGCTCAGCACTTTTATTTCCTGCCACTGATTCATACTGATCTCCCTTACCGGTCTTATTATTCAGCAGATGCCACTTGGATTCCATAAAACTTTTCCTACCCAAAACACCTCTTTCTGCCGCAGTACTATCAGTATGTGTAATTTTTTCAAATCTATTTTACAGTTTTTCCTATATTTTAACAATGTTTTCACTCAAAAACAGACGTAAACAAAAAATGTTTACGTCTGCTTCCCAGCGTCATCTGACAACCATTATATTCCTACATTGCTCCCGCAAGCACATCGGTCCGTACATATCCAACAATGCCGTTGACATTGACCTTGCACCAGCCTTCCGGATATACCTCGGCAACAACAGCAGTCTCTCCTGAATAAGCTACTGCAAGACGGGTGGAAGTTTCACTCATGCTTTCACGGATATTGATCGTATCCTGCAGATAAATGCTCTGTCCCGGGGTAGGCTGTCCTGCCTGCGATGCCGGTTTCTGATCTGAGATCATATCATTTCGAACATATCCCACCAGATTTCCTGTCTGGATTTTTGTCCATCCATCCGAAGTAACTGCAAGACGGGTCATTTCTGATCCATATGCTGCAGATCCGATCGCCATTGAATCCGTTGTCGCATACTGACGGATATTGATCAGATCCGTTGCATATACCATGCCGCTGGCCGGGGTTTCTGTTACCTGTTGCTGCTGTTGATCCTGCTGTGCCTGATCCTGTTGCGCCTGCTGCTGATCTTGCTGTGTCTGATCCTGTTGTGCCTGATCCTGCTGCGTCTGGTCACTGTTCTGATCTTCCTGCTGTTCTCCAACCTGACTCCACTGTGCAATAGCATCCGGAAGGGTAGTCTCCAACATCGTCTTTAAGGAATCATCTGCTGTGATTGCTTCATCATATCGTTTCTGTATCTCTTCTGTCAAAGATACAATACCACTGTCCGCCTGGAACTGCGCCATCAGCGCAGTGATCACTGCATCTGTCTCGGTCTCCTGATACGTTGTATTATATGGGCTGTATGCATTATCGATATATTTTTTGCCATCGCTTCCGGTTGACACATAGAAGAACATCATTCCCGGAGCTGTCTTACGAATCTTGTCAAACTTGATTTCATAATATACCGCTACCAGATTAGAACCATCTTCCGCACCTTTTGACGTATAGCACACAATATTTTCATATTTCTCTACATACTCACTGTAGATCTTGATATATTCTTTCTCTCTATCTGTGAGTGGTTTTGCAATCTGAGCAAGTGTTTCTGTATCATTATCTGCATATGCCTTGAAATAAGATTTCATCAGTTCATTGATCTCTTTATCTTCACTTGCAGTTATCTCGCTGTCTGACACAGAAATTGCCGGTGCATCATGCTTCTTGCCCTGATATTTTTTCACTCCAGTCACAATCGCTGCGACAACAACGATTACCACCAGAATACCGATTCCAATAAATGTAATATTACGTTTCATATATGCAATGGATTTTTCTTTCTGGATTTCCATTGTATCCGCCGCACGGCGTTTTGTTTTTTTCTTTTTTACATCTTTATGCTGTGCTATCGGTACTTTTACCAGCTTGGAACGTTCCCGCACAGATTTTTCATCTACAAAGACAAGATCGCCCAACTCATCTGCATCCTTTTTTTCATTTTCAGCAGATATGTCCGGCTCGATAATTTCCTCTGCCTCCGACCCGTTTTCTGGTTCTGTCTCTTTAACAATATCGTTTTCTTCCTGCTCTTCCGCTTCTGTCTGAACAACTTCTCTATTTAATACAGAACTATTATCTGAAAGTTTTTCACTTCCTGACTCTTTTTCCACTTCCTGTAAATCGCTATCTATCATATCTGCAGCTTTTTTTTCTGCATTGTTGTCATTATTTGTAACTGTCTGTCCCTGTTTCATATTTTCTACAGTTTTATCGTCTTTCTGTGACATTCCTATACCTCCTGTCCGTCCTTGGTATCATTCTTACCTTTATCACTGTCAGCCAATGGGATACGATACTATTGTAAATACAGTCAATACTTCTGAAAACGACATAAGCCCAACAATATCGTCGGGCTCATTCGTAAAAAATGCAACCGGCGGGAATCGAACCCACATCGCAGGAGTCGGAGTCCTGTGTTCTATCCGTTAGACTACGGTTGCTCGTTATGAATCTGTGTTCAGCTTTTACATTTTATCACAGTTATAACGAAAAATCAAAATATTTTTTCGGTTTTCATGATTTTCACACTTTTTTCATAATTTCCACAGCCACAGCTTCCGGAGTCTTATGATCTGTAGCGACTTGGATATCGGATGCTTTTTCATATGCTGACAGACGTTTTTCCATAAGCTGTGCAATATATTCCACATTCATATGACCATTCAGTACAGGTCTGTCCTTGCTGTTTTTTACCCTGGCATAGATTGTTTCAGGCGTCGCCGTAAGGCATACAATCTTACCGCTTTCTTTCATATATTCCACATTTTTCTCCCGAAGCACTGCGCCGCCGCCACAGGAAATGACCGCCCGATCTTTTCTAAGACTGATCTCACGAAATGCCTCTGTCTCTATCTGTCGGAAATATTCTTCTCCATACGTTGCAAAAATATCTGTGATCTCCATATTCTGTTTTTTCACAATATATGCATCCACATCAATTTCCTGACAATGCATTTTTTTCTTTAATACTTTTGATATGGTGCTTTTTCCGGTCCCCATAAAACCGATCAGGTAAATATTGTCCTTCATCTTCTACGTCCTTATCTTTATGGCAAGAAAAGAATACAAGAGTTCTAACAGCTCATTGCCTTCTTTCATTTATCAACCTTCCTAACGGGATAAGTATTGCTTTATCTTTTCTATTAAGTTTCTCTAAATTATTAGTTTTCTAAATCCCAATTTAAGGCATTCTTTTTTTTCAAAATTTTAAAATCATATATTCTGTGTTCTACAGCTCTGTATTACATACACGCATGAAGACTTTCCAGAATCATATCCAGTTTTTCCATCTGCATCTGACCCGGTGCAGACACTGCGCCATCTGCGCCAAACGTTACACAGGAGCCGAAAAATTCTCCGCTGATCCGGCTGATCACGCCATATGGGCCCATGGACATGGTAATAACCGGAAGCTCCGGATATTTCTCTCTTGTGTCATTCGTAAGTTTCAAAAGCCGAAGCACATCGTCAGGATTCTGTGGCATCACAGCAAGCTTAGCAATGTCTGCGCCCCCCCGTTCCATCTGATCCATCAGCATATGCAGAATACGGTCATCCGGCGTCTGTTCAAAATCATGATGGGATGCAATGACACGCACACCCATTCTCTGAAATCTCCGAATCTCTTTTTCCGGTTTTGTCGCCTCAAAAAACTCCAGATCCAGAAGATCCACACAGCCGGACTTTGCCGCAAGCTCATTCAGGTATAAGATTTTCTTTTCTTCCAGCTGTATGCAGCCACCCTGTTTTTTCGTCCGAAAAGTAAATAAAAACACTGTTTTTTCCAGCATCGGAGCTATTTCACGAAAAATCTCTTTGACCTTTTCCGGCTGTTCCACTGCATCAAAACCATCCACACGCCATTCAATCATAGCTGCACCCTGTTCTGTCAGATGACGGATCTTTGCAATGATATCTTCTTTTTTCTTTTCCATGACCGGAACACAGATAACCGGTCTTCCGCTTCCAAATGTAATTCCTTTTATTTCAAATATGCCCTGCATGATATTTAACTCCTTATCAAAAATCATTCCAACAATTTATTTACAGGCTATTATAGCAAATAAGTGAACGAAAGTATATATTTAAATAAGCAGCTGAACGGATATAATGATTGACATTCTCTCTGGAAAGGATTATTATATTTACAACAAAGAACTCATGAAAGGTATAACAAAAACATTATGAATATAACAGGTTCTACGATATTGACCGGATTACTTGGAAGTCCTGTCGCTCACAGCGTTTCTCCGGCCATGCACAACGAAGCCTTTCGTCTGTTGGATCTGAATTATGTATATCTGGCTTTTAATGTAGGAACAGATTCCCTGAAGGATGCCGTAAAAGGGTTAAAAACTCTCGGCGCAAGAGGATTTAATCTGACGATGCCGGACAAGATCGCCATTTTGGATCTGGTGGATGAACTGACACCGGCCGCAAGACTTGCCGGTGCCTGCAATACCGTCATCAATGACAATGGACATCTGATCGGCCACACAACAGACGGCATCGGATATATGCGTTCCGTTGCAGATGCAGGGCATAACATCATCGGCAAAAAAATGACCCTGCTGGGCGCAGGCGGTGCCGCTACTGCCATCTGTACGCAGGCTGCTTTGGATGGTGTAAAAGAGATTGACATTTTCCGCCGCAACCGCCCGGAAGCATTTGCCCAGACCGTTGCATTTGCCGACCGCACAGCAAAAGACACCGGATGCAAGATCCATGTATATGATTTTGCAGATGAAACGCAGATGAAAAAAAGTCTTGCAGAAAGCGCAATCCTTACCAATGCTACAAATGTCGGGATGGCACCTGACACAGATGCCATCCCAATCCCGGATGTACATTTTCTTCATCCTGAGCTGATCGTATCCGATATCATCTACAATCCACGGCAGACACAGCTGTTGAAAATAGCTGCTTCCATGGGATGTCCTGTATTTAATGGCATGTATATGCTGCTCTATCAGGGCGCGGCTGCTTTTGAATGCTGGACCGGTCTGGAAATGCCGGTGGCTGAGATCAAGAAAAAGTACTTTTCTGATTAAAGGTCGCTTGCACATATAAAAAATGTTGTTTATAATCAATGATGTTGTTTATCAGCCCAGATTGCAGACAACAACCGCACGCATTTAATATCACTCGATATTTTATTGAAACAAAAGAAGTATATTTAGGAGATCATGTTATGAGTTTCACATTTTTAAGAGAGCTTCCTTCTCCAGAGGAAATCAAAAAAGAATATCCGCTTTCTGACGCATTGAAAGAAGTAAAACGCAAAAGAGATCAGGAAATCGCAGATGTATTTACCGGAAAATCCGACAAATTCATCGTTATCATCGGACCATGTTCCGCTGACAATGAAGATTCCGTCTGTGATTATATCAGCCGCCTCGTTCCGGTACAGGAAAAGACAAAAGACAAACTGATCATTATCCCGCGTATCTATACAAACAAACCGCGTACTACCGGCGCCGGATACAAAGGCATCGCTTCCCAGCCGGATCCGGAGAAAAAACCGGACATGCTTGCCGGACTGATCGCGATGCGTAAAATGCAGATCCGTGCCATCGCAGAATCCGGACTGACTGCCGCAGATGAAATGCTCTATCCGGAAAACTGGGGATATGTCGAAGACCTGCTCTCCTATGTGGCAATCGGAGCACGTTCTGTCGAAGATCAGCATCATCGTCTGACCGTCAGCGGTTTTGACGTTCCATCCGGAATGAAAAACCCGACAAGCGGAGATTTCTCTGTCATGTTGAATTCCGTTTATGCCGCTCAGCAGCCACACCAATTCGTATACCGTGGCTACGAAGTCTGCACCTCCGGCAACCCGCTTGCACATGTTGTTCTTCGTGGTTCCGTCAACAAATTCGGTGCAAACCGTCCAAATTACCATTACGAAGACATTTGTCGCCTGATCGAAATGTATGACAAGATGGATTTGAAAAACCCGGCATGCATCATTGATGCTAACCATTCCAATTCCAGCAAAAAATATACACAGCAGGTTCGCATCACAAAAGAAGTCCTGCACAACAGAAAAGAAGATTCTGCGATCCACGATATGGTAAAAGGTATGATGATTGAAAGCTATATCGAGCCAGGTTCCCAGAAAATCGGTGAACATATCTATGGCAAATCCATTACCGATCCTTGCCTTGGCTGGAAAGAGTCAGAAGAACTGCTCTACTATATCGCTGACAAAGCCTGAGCATAAGGCTTACAGCAAATAATACTTTCGCTTTTAAGCATCTCTTAACCGGAACCGGTGTGCCTCCCCTTATTCAGAGGATAATGTACATCGGTTCTTTTTTATCATCACTTCTTTTTATTCTACTTTTAAAAGTAATCAGTTTTTAATTTCATATACTAATAATCAGTTTTTTCGCCATATCCAGGAACATCGGATTTATAAAATATTCACAGGCAATCCCAACCGCATATCCACCAGAAAGCAAAATACAGAACAAGATATACCGCCCACGTTTTTCATTGCCATGTATCGCCTGCCAGTCACGATACCAGACCATCAGACGAAGCATTCCAAAAACAACTGCCAGATAAATGAGCCACTGTGGAAAACAAATACAAAAAAACACAGACATTCCCCGAATACCATATCGAGTCAGTACTGATACAAAGAAAAAGCTGAGTGAAAATCCTTGCCATGCAGCAAAAGCTCCCCCATACCACATTCCCGGAAGTGTTCTGGAAAATAAAACCAATATGCACCATCTCAATGCCCGCTGTCGCAGCAGTATGTTCAAAAAAGAGACATCCACTGACGATGCAGTTCTCTGGAAAGACAGCAGGCTGCTTTCACTCAAAAAGCCCACCCATGACGCTTCACTCCTCCACCCCGTATTTGCGATCAGTATTGCCAGAAAAAATGAAATAAAAAACAGGCAACGGTACAGCGTGATCCATCTGTCCGGCCTGTTCTTCTTTCGCAACTGCTTTTCCAATGTCAGGATCTGGTCTTCCATGGTGTCTGCTCCTTTCGCATAAACGCATTTTCGCTATCTGTCCACACACTACCTTATTCCTGCACCGTCGCCTATATTCCAACTCTTTTATTTTTATATGCCAGTATCGCCGCAATCGTCTTGGCATCGATCAGTTCTCCGGAAAAGATCATCTGACACAAGTCCTCCAGTTCCCAGCATTCCACATTCAGGATTTCTTCTTCATCCAGATGCTGAACGGTCTTCTGTAAATCCATCGCCAGATATACATCGATGCATTCGTTGCAAAAAGCACCTGTTGTCGCTGTGGTCAGAAGTTTTTCCAGCTTTCCTGCGTGATAACCGATCTCCTCTTCCATCTCTCTGGCGGCACAGGCAGCGCTGCTCTCAGAAGGATCAGTCTTTGCCCCTGCCGGGATCTCCAGCACTTCCCGCTCCAGCGCATTGCGGTACTGACGAACCAACACAATTCGCCCATCGGACAATACCGGCAAAGCTGCTGCCGCGCCATTGCGATGTTCCACATAATCCCAATGCCCCTCTGATCCATCCGGAAGAAGCATCACATCATCATAAATATTTAAAATGCTGCCCTGATATTTTAAAATCCTATCTTTTCTCTTTATCCGATCCATTATGAAAGCCCTACCTATTATCCACCTTTTCCGGATACAGGTCATGGTTTGCCAGACGGTTCCATGCCACTTCTTCCCATTTTGTACCAGGTCTGCCATAATTACAGTATGGATCAATGGAAATGCCGCCTCTCGGCGTGAATTTTCCCCATACCTCAATATATTTCGGGTTCATGAGCTTAATGAGATCCTCCATAATGATATTCATACAGTCCTCATGAAAATCCCCGTGGTTCCGGAAACTGAACAGATACAGCTTCAGGGATTTGCTCTCCACCATCTTCACATCCGGTACATAAGAAATGGTAATCGTCGCAAAATCCGGCTGCCCCGTAATCGGACAGAGACTGGTAAATTCCGGGCAGTTAAATTTTACAAAATAATCATGCCCTGGATGTTTATTATCAAAAGTTTCCAGCATTTCCGGCGCATAATCCATTGGATATGCGGTTTTCTGATTTCCAAGCAGGGTAATATCCTGCATTTCTTCTTTATTTCTCATAAATCTTCTAATCCTTTTTCTATTATCGTACTAATCTTCGTAAAGCGCTAGCGCCGGGTCTTTCACACCGTTCAGCTCAAACGCTTTTGCACGATCAAGACAGGTTCCGCATACGCCACATGGACGTTCTTTTCCTTCGTAGCAGCTCCATGTCAGCTCGTAAGGAACTTTCAATGCCAGTCCCGTCTTTACCACTTCTGCCTTCGTCATATTTACAAACGGAGCTTCGATGCGCAGCTGATTACCACTTCCGATATAGATGGCATCTCCCATCGCTTTATTAAAAGCATCGGAACAATCCGGGTAAGCATTTCCGGCTGCATCGTCACTGTGTGCGCCATAATAGATCACGTCACAATCCTTAGACAATGCGATACTCGCCGCACTGGACAGGAACAGCCCATTGCGGAACGGCACATACGTAGACACCGGTTTGCCGTCGCCCTTTTCAATCTGCTCGGCATAAGATTCTTTTGGAATCTCCCGATCCGAATGTTCCAGCAGGGAACAATCGCTGTATTCAAAAATCTTTGCCAGATCCAGATAAATATGCTCCACACCATAATACTCTGCAATCTTTCTGGAACACTCAATCTCCTTTGTATGTTTCTGTCCATAAGAAACAGAAAGCGCTACCACATTCTCTTTTCCATATTTATCAATCGCCAGTCCTAGGCAGGTGGTTGAGTCCACACCGCCGCTGAACAATACTAATGCTTTCATCTCTATACTCCTTGTATAATATCTGTTGTTCACAAAGTTCCAACACTGTCTTTCTGTTAATTTTATCAGATAAATTCCTCACAGATATTTCTATATCCGCCCAAAAATTCGTATTACGCTACTGATTCGGGCTGTTTTTTAGTTGTTGATTCATGAATTATTTTACAGTCGAAACATCTTTGCACAGATTATCTACACTATTTCGTCATATTCAGCCGCATCTGCAGCATAACATCAGTCCGGAATTTTCCTCTCAGCGTACTGGTATATGTCTTTGCTGCTGTTTTCTTAATCCCACGGGCGGTCATACAGCTATGGCACCCTTCGATCAGAACCGCTACATCCTCAGAACCTGTCACTTCCTGCATGATCTCCGCAATATCTGTACCGATCCTCTCCTGTAACTGCAGCCGTTTGGATACCATGTCCGCAATCCGGGCGATCTTGCTCAGACCAATAACTTTTCCTTTCGGCACATAGGCAACAGTTACTTTCATATCATACATCAGCGCCATATGATGTTCACAATAGCTAAAAATATCAATATCTTTTACGATCACGAAATCGCTGTTATCTTTTTCAAATGTCAGATCATCTTCAAAAGTCTTATCAAACATGCATGCAATCTCATGATTCGTATAATTCATGCCTTCAAATACTTCTTCATACATCTTTGCCACTCTGGAAGGCGTCTCTTTCAGACCCTCCCGATCCGGGTCATCTCCCAGTGCAATGAGCAGCCCCCTGATATGTTCCTCTACGGCAGCACGATCAATTGCCATATTTATTCCTCCTGTCCTTACACGCCGCGCATCTGCGGATCCCAGATGATCTTATGCATCTGCAACTGCAGTGTTACACCATTCATATGATTACTTTTCATAAAGTTTACGATATCTTCTGGTTCGATCTCTCCGTATACCGGGCTGAGATATACATGACATTTGCCCACAAGACCATACGTTTCCATGATCTCCTTTGCCCGCATCATATCATCCCAGTCCTTTACCACAAACTTTACGGTATCCTGCTGAGCCAGATATGCAAAATTTGAAACCAGCATCTTATCTTCCATGCCGCTGCCTGGAAGCTTGTAATCCATTGTAAAATCTGGTCTGTTCTCAATATCAAGAAATGGTTTCAAATCCACACTTCCGTTTGTCTCAATCTCCACATGAAGATCCGGTTCTGCCGCCAGACGCTCAAGTAGCGCTTTTATCTCCGGCTGGAGCAGCGGCTCACCTCCGGTAAGAGTAACATTCTGGATCTGCATATTTCGGATAACATCCAGAATCTCTTCCTCCGGTGTCCAGTGAAACAGACAATCGTCGCCGTTTGCCCATTTTGTATCACAGTAACTGCAATTCAGGTTACAGCCCTGCATACGGATAAAAAGAGCAAGCTGCCCTGCTCTCGGTCCTTCCCCATTAATACTGCTGAAAATCTCAGCCACTCTGTAATCTGCCATTTTATCTACACTCCGCCATTATTCACAATAGGTTGCACTGTTTGCAGGTGTCTCATACACCTCTACAGAACGCACCTGATATCCTTTTTCTTTCAGTTCCATATAAATGCTTTTTGCAAAATTTTCAGCAGTCGGGCGAAATGGGATAACTACCAGGCGAAAATCTTCATCCTGTAATGCTGCCACGGTAGCTGGTTTTAAGGAACCCTCTTCTACGATCAGGGAATGATCGTAACGGTCTGCAATCTCGCCAAGATCTTTCTTGATATCTCCGAAATCCGTTACCATCGCCCGGAAGCTGCCATTTTCCTGTAATGTCTCTGCCTGAATCTCAGCCAGTATCCGCCAACGATGTCCATGGATATTTTTACATTTCCCCTGATAACCGGCAAGGAAATGCGCTGCATCAAAACTCTTCTCACTCTTTAATATATACATACACTCATCTCTTTCTGTTATTTCCAACATTCTGCCAAACACTTTTTAGCAGGCAGTATTCTGTTGATATTTATGACAGTCTATTTTCAACTCTCATATCACATTATTTATTATAAAAAGAACGCAGTCCTAAGACTGCGTTTTTCTAAAATCGATATCTAAAACGTTCAGCCCTGGTTTTGTTTAACGACAGGATGGTACAAACGAACTGTCGAACAGAAATTATAACCTATTATTTAAAAAAAGTCAAATGGAGCTAAATCTCAAAGAATTTTTATAAAAATTCTTATAGTTTCATCTTTGAATATAATTCAAAAGACTCCGCAGAAATTCTGCGGAGCCATGCCATTTCATTAAAACGGACGCTAATAAAAGCACTTACCGGCTTTTCCCTCTACTGACCTTTGATTGTCTCAGAGATTGTCTGGAACATCTCCAGATCTTCCTGTGTCAGTTTCAGATTGGTGCAGAGATTTTTACCATCCGGATTGGTAATGCTTACCTCGATAACGCTGCCTTCGGTAAGACCGGACTGGCTTGCAGCTGCAAAGAACTGTACAAACTTCGGATGGTTTGCTCTGAATTTTCCAAGTAATGGTTTTAACTGAAGTAATTTCATTGGATTGATCATATGTATTTCCTTCTTTCTCTTTTCTACATGCTTGTTATTTTCTTCTGTAGTTCTATCTCCTGCTTTTGCATTCAAATATAAAATCCATCATACTAAACGTGAATGCTTATTTTATGCTAACAGAAAAACTCCAACCGTATTCAACACAAGCATTTATTCTATTAATAGAACCTTTTCGCAATATCCCGTTTTTTTATTCTGCCTGTAACATCTCCAGAATACCGGAAATCTCACAGCCCGGTGCAGGTGCATCGCCAATCACATTGTAAGTGCCGTCTTCCAGCACCTGTCCCAGTTTGGATGCATCTTCCTCTTTCGTTCTTTCGATAGTATAATAACGCATTTCATCTGTCTGTGGATTTCTTACCACATAGACAGACATGCATGTGCCCGGCGCCATATTTTTTGCCGGAAGTCCGATGGAAGCAACGGATAAAGTGTCACTGATATCCAACATCATAACATCAAAGTCATTCTCGGTATATGGGAATGGCACCGGATCTTTGTATGCGCTCTTATAGATCTCAAGGATCATTTCCTCACGCTTCTCTTCCAGTTCTTCCATAAATTTCTCTTTATCTGCAAACATCTTTTTCGGAATGATGCCTACTTCCATATTCCTGCGGATAAATACATGGAACTGATCCTGCGTCATGCGGATCTCTTTCTGTCCCTGATTGCCGTTACCGGATTCTCTCAGAACAGTCTCCACATCTTCTCCTGCCACAACTTTCTGCATCAGCGTCAGAAGGTTCGGATTTAAGATCAGTCTGGTTGTGTTCGGATTGATCAAAATACCCTTTGCATTCACATCTTCTGCCATTGCTACCTGTAACACTGCCTTAAAATCAACCGGCAAGATCGCTTTAAAATCCATTTTCTCCGGAAGCTGCGCTCTGGAAGAAAATGCCGGAGCCAGACGGTTGCCTGCTTTGTTTGTAAAAATGACCGGCACCATACGTGGAAGTTCATCTGGCTGTAACGTTTCCCCATTCTGCATCTTCTGTAATACTTCCGGGGCGATATCCTTCGGGAAATCTACCGGCACAAGGAAGGTAGCTTTATTCAACGCTTCCATAAAAGCGATCAGCTTGTCCTGCCCTTTATCCTCCATATAAGCTTTCATCGCAGCTTCAAAGGCTTCTCCGTCAATATTGAGAGCCTGCTCATTAACGTATTCTTTTTCCATAATTTTATTTCCTTATATATTCTATTATCCGCAGCGCCCACTTAAAAAATCAGAGTTTTTCTCGCTTTCAGACTTTCGTCCTGTCAAAGAATGAAACATAAAATATCCTATGCAAACGCAAATATTTTGCATTTCATATCATCCCCTGGCACTGCTCAATACTATGTTATATTATACCACAAAATATCCTAACATTCCATGATTCCACAGATCATATTCTGTTTGATATTATACTGCTGGTTGCCACCCTGAATACGTATGATATTTTCTCCCACAAAATCCACCTCTGCGGCAAAAAAACCGGCATTAGCCTCAAACAGCCGGGTCTGGTGCATATGGATATTGCACTTTTTCCCAAGAAACCGTTCAAACGGGTTTACAGAATCATCCCATTCTTCTGTGTGCAGTTCCTGCTGCTTTCTCATCTTCCAAGGAGTCATCCGCACTTCCTCCAGCATCTTCACATATGCCTTCGGAACGATGCCCCGTTTATCCCTGTACTGAAATAAAATATGGGATTTTCCGGAAGAAATAATGCCTACCTGCGCATATCCAACATCTTTTCCCATCAGGACGATATCACACCATTTTCCGTGCATGGGCGTGCAGTCCAGATATTTTCCTGCCTCATGTATAATCTTAAATGCCATTGCATGTACCTCCACTCTTACTGTGTTATTTTATAGTGTTTTATCAGTTCTGTAAAGATAATCAGCAATTTTTAAAAAATAAAGTTGCTGCATAACTTCTACAGCAACTCTATTTTGAAGATCCGATACACTTAATATTCTTATTTTACCCCGGCTTCTTCTTCAATTCTTAACAGCTGGTTATATTTTGCAGTACGCTCGCCGCGACACGGTGCGCCGGTCTTGATCTGGCCACAGTTCAGCGCCACGGACAGATCTGCGATAAAGCTGTCTTCCGTTTCTCCGGAGCGATGGGATACGACTGCTCGGTAGCCTGCTTTCTTGGCTTCCACGATCGCCTGCATGGCTTCTGTGAGAGTGCCGATCTGATTGACTTTTATCAGAATCGCATTGGCTGCTTTCTGCTTGATGCCGTAACGAAGCCGTTTGACGTTAGTCACGAACAGATCGTCGCCCACCAACTGTACCTTTTCGCCCAGAGCTTCTGTCAGTTGCTTCCAGCCTTCCCAGTCATCTTCATACAACCCGTCCTCGATGGAGCAGATGGGATATTTTTCCGTCAGTTTCTGATAATATGCGATCATTTCATCGGTAGTGCGATGCACTACAGCGGACTCGGTATCTGGCTGCGCTCCTGCTTCCACTGACAAAAACAACTCTGCCTCTTTTCGTTTGCTCTCTCCCGGGAAATAATAATATCCGGAATCCGGATTGTACAGCTCGCTGGCTGCCACATCCAGCGCGAACATGATCTCTTTTCCCGGTTCATAACCTGCATCCTGCACCGCCTGCATCAGATGATCTAGCACGTCTTCCGCATCTTTTAGATCCGGGGCAAATCCACCTTCATCCCCTACTGCGGTAGACAGCCCTTCTTTTTGCAGAATCTCCTGCAGTTCATGATAGATTTCCACGCACCAGCGCAGTCCGTCACGGAATTTAAAATTCCCGTCACTGTCCACGGCGCCCACCGGCATAATCATAAATTCCTGAAAATCCACGGTGTTTGCCGCATGTTTTCCTCCATTCAAAATGTTCATCATGGGAACCGGCATCTGCACGCCGAATACACCGCCCAGATAACGGTACAGCGGCAGATCCAGTGCTTCTGCTGCCGCTCTGGCACAGGCAAGTGATACGGCAAGCAGCGCATTTGCCCCAAGCTTTTTCTTATTTTCCGTGCGGTCTGTACAGCACAAAATCGTATCGATACGGACCTGATCCAACGCATTCTGTCCAAGCAGCACTTTTTTCAATACGGTATTGACGTTTTCCACCGCATGATGCACGCCTTTCCCCTGATATCGCTCCATCTCTCCATCCCGAAGCTCCACCGCTTCATGTTTGCCGGTGCTGGCACCTGATGGCACAGATGCTCTCCCTGTCGTAAAAAATCCGTCACAACAAACTGTCACTTCTGCCTCAACGGTAGGATTTCCTCTGGAATCCAGCACTTCCCTTGCAAATACATCCAAAATTTCCAAAAATGCAGACATAAAAAACCTCCTGATTCTGTTCTTACTTGTAAAGCTCCTTCTCTACAGTATGGACAAAATCGAGAGGTTTTATGAATCTTCTTCCAAAGTGCTACTGTATTTCCAACACTCCAATTACCATCACAGCGAAATCCAGCGGCAGATCCGATGCCATATTATGGTAGCCCGGCACATGGATTAACGGCCAGCCAAGCTGTTCGGCGGCTGATTTTGCGCCACGGCAGAACAGTCCGTTGCTGTCGCACTCTCCGGCGGCTACATACACGGAACATTGGATGTCTGCCGCTTCCTTCAAGGACAGTTGAAGCAAATGTTCTACCTCATAATCTACAAACAGCTGCAGATTTTTTAATGACCGTGCCTGTTCTGCCAGCGTTTTGCTGACCGCTCTGCTGTCCGCGCCGTCCATCGCTTCCACAAACGTCATCAACGCTCTGGTAATGCCCCGCTTTTGCGTCCGGCAGGCAATGATCTTGTCTGTCAGTCCCTGAAGCTCATCAGCTGTCTGTGGATCTTCGGCAAATACCGGTTCATGAAGCACCAGTGTTTTTACCAGCTCCGGAAATTGTAATGCAAGCGCCGCAGACAATACGGCACCGGCGCTGCTTCCAACGACATATGCGGCTCCCATGTTCATATGTCGGATAACAGCAGCGGCATCCTCCGCCTGGATTCCCATAGAAAAATCTGGCTGTTTAACTGATAATGCTTCTTTTTTATCGCCATCTATCATCTGGCTCCGGGTGTATCCTCTGCGATCATAGGTTACGACGGTATATTTTTTTGCCAGCAGTCTTGCGGTCTCACGGAAATAGTCGCTGTCACAAGCCACGCCATGAACCAGCAAAAGCAGAGGGCCTTTTCCCTCTGCTCTGCAATATAATTTACAATCTGGTCTTTTTATATAAAATTCCATATATTTCACTCCATCACTGATTTCTCGCAGTAAAATATAGTTTTTGAAAACATATTATTTAGAATACTGTACATATAGTTTTTTCAAAATATTCCTTCTACTCTTTTTGATAAGTACATATCGTTTGTAATCTTTATTTTACTGCTTTCAGCGATATAAACAACTATACCAAATTATTTTATTATACGTTGATCTCCGCTTTTACGCCAAGAACGTCTTTGTTTGCTTCCAGTACCGGATTTACAAAGTCTTTCAGATATTTCTCTACCTGAATCTCTGCACGGCCTGTATATTTGGACGGATCCATAGATGCTTTCAGATCTTCCAGGGAAAGTCCAAAGCTTTCGTCTGCTGCGATCAGTTCTAAAAGGTTGTTGTCCAGACCTTTCTGTTTTACATTTGCGCCTGCTTCCATAGAAAGCTGACGGATCTTCTCATGCAGCTCCTGACGGTCGCCGCCAAGTTTTACGGCATCCATCATAATGTTTTCTGTTGCCATAAATGGTAATTCACTCATGAGATGTTTGGTAATTACTTTATCATATACAACCAGACCATCTACTACGTTCAGACACAGATCCAGCACGCCATCGATTGCAAGGAAACCTTCTGCAATGGACAGACGCTTGTTTGCAGAATCATCCAGTGTTCTCTCAAACCACTGTGTTGCAGATGTGATCGCCGGGTTTAATGCATCCAGCATCACATATCTGGAAATAGAAGCGATACGCTCACTTCTCATCGGGTTCCGTTTGTATGCCATTGCAGAGGAACCGATCTGGTTTTTCTCAAACGGTTCTTCTACTTCTTTCAGATGCTGTAACAGACGGATATCATTGGACATCTTATGCGCACTGGCTGCGATTCCCGCAACGATATTCATGACACGGGTATCCACTTTTCTGGAATAGGTCTGTCCGGAAACTGGATAGCATGCTTTGAATCCCATTTTCTCTGCAATCATCGGATCGATCTTATCAATTGTCTCCTGGTCTCCATCAAACAGCTCCAAAAAGCTTGCCTGTGTACCGGTGGTTCCTTTTGAACCCAGCAGTTTCAGAGAACCTGCCACATAATCCAGATCATCCAGATCCATCATAAATTCCTGCAGCCACAGAGTCGCACGTTTACCTACTGTAGTAGGCTGTGCCGGCTGGAAATGGGTAAATGCCAGTGTCGGCAGCGCTTTGTATTTGTCTGCAAAAGCAGCAAGCTCTGAGATCACGTTTACCAGTTTTTTACGAACCAGTTTCAAAGCCTCTGACATCAGGATGATGTCTGTATTGTCGCCTACAAAACAGGAAGTCGCTCCGAGATGGATGATTCCTTTTGCTTTCGGGCACTGTACGCCATATGCATATACATGAGACATTACATCATGACGCACCAGTTTTTCTCTTTCTTTTGCAACATCATAATTAATGTCGTCTTTGTGTGCTTTCAGCTCCTCGATCTGCTCATCTGTAATGTCCAGACCAAGTTCTTTCTCTGTCTCAGCAAGTGCGATCCACAGTCTTCTCCATGTACGGAATTTCATATCCGGGGAAAAGATGTACTGCATTTCCTTGCTGGCATAACGCTCTGAAAGCGGGCTTACATATCTATCATTACTCATTGTTTACTGTCTCCATTCTGATCCTTATTATCAGTAGTTTTATTTTTCATATTCGCCGCGAATATCTTCTTTTGGCGGTTCCATCGGATAGTTTCCGGTAAAGCATCCTTTACAGATCGGCAGTCCGTCTACCAGTTCTTCCAGACGCTCCAGTTTCAGATAACCAAGGGAATCTGCACCAATCTCCTCGCGAATCTGCTCAATCGTCTTATTATAGGCGATCAGCTGCTCTCTTGCCGGAATATCAGTTCCGAAATAGCATGGCCATAAAAATGGCGGGGAACTGATCCGTACATGGACTTCTTTGGCGCCTGCCTCACGGAGCATGCTTACGATCCTGCCGGATGTAGTTCCACGAACGATAGAATCATCAATCATGATAACCCTTTTTCCTTTGACGGATTCCCGAAGAACATTCAGTTTTACGCGAACGCTGGATTCACGGCTGCTCTGTTTCGGTTTGATGAACGTACGGCCTACATAACCATTTTTAATAAATGCGGTACCATACGGAATACCGGATGCCATGGCATAACCCTGTGCTGCCGGGTTACCAGACTCCGGAACACCTACAACCAGATCTGCCTCTACCGGAGAATCCTGTGCAAGGAATCCACCCGCTTTGATACGGGATGCATAGACACTGATGCCATCAAAACGGCTGTCCGGTCTTGCAAAATAAATATATTCAAAGATGCATCTTGCTTCCTGCTCTTTCGGTATCGCATTGGTCTTGTCTGACTGGATGCCGCCTTCCGGTGTGATAGTAACAACCTCTCCCGGCTCTACATCACGGACAAACTCTGCACCGATCGTATCCAGCGCACATGTCTCAGATGTGATGATATAGGAATTATCACGTTTTCCGATACACAGCGGTTTAAAACCAAACGGATCACGGGCGCCGATGAGTTTTCGCGGACTCATAACGACCAGTGAATATGCGCCTTTCATTTTTGCGGCTGCACGCTGTACGGCTTCCTCAACAGTACCCACGTTCAGACGTTCTCTCGCAATATGGTAAGCGATAACCTCAGAATCGATGGTTGTCTGGAAGATCGCGCCGGTGTATTCCAGATCATGGCGAAGCTCTTTCGCATTGATCAGGTTACCATTATGCGCCAGTGCCAGTGTTCCTTTTACATAATTCAGAACCAGCGGCTGCGCATTTTCAATGGTAGATGCGCCTGCTGTGGAATAACGGACATGTCCTACTCCGATATCGCCTTTCAGTTTTTCCAGATGATCGGATGTAAAAACCTCATTTGCCAGACCCATTCCTTTATAGGAAGTCACTTTTCCTTTCGGACCATATGTGTCAGACACAGCAATACCACAGCTCTCCTGTCCACGGTGCTGCAAAGCAAACAGTCCATAATAGATGCTGGATGCTACATCATGTCTGTCGAAATCGTACATTCCGAAGACGCCGCACTCTTCGTGCAGATCATCGGAAAGTTCTACCTTGTTTGTGTTCTCTGTATTCATACCTGCTCCAATATTATGCAAATTTTTTACCGGTCAGAAGCTCATATGCTTCTTTATATTTATCTACGGTTTTCTCGATAACATCCTCCGGAAGAAGGTAATCGCTGTCCGGATTTGCTTTCAGCCAGTCTCTTACAAACTGTTTGTCATAGGACGGCTGACCTTTTCCTGCTTCGTAGCCTTCTAATGGCCAGAATCTGGAGCTGTCCGGTGTGAGCATCTCATCTCCAAGAACGATCTCGCCGTTTTCATCCAGACCAAATTCAAATTTGGTATCAGCAATGATAATGCCTCTCTCCAGTGCATACTCCGCACATTTTTTATAAAGAGCGATAGTGTAATCTTTCAGCTTCTGTGCATACTCTTCACCACGCTCCGGGTAGATTTTCTTTAAAGTCTCTGTCATCTGCTCATAAGAAACATTCTCATCATGATCTCCGATCTCAGCTTTCGTAGACGGTGTAAAGATCGGCTCCGGCAGTTTCTCAGACTCTTTCAGTCCGGCCGGCAATTTGATGCCACATACAGTGCCGTTCTCCTGATAGCTTGCCCAGCCGCTTCCTGTAATATAACCTCTTACGATACACTCAACCGGAAGCATGGTCAGTTTCTGACATTTCATGCTGTTTCCATCATATTTCTCCTGCTGGAAATATTCCGGCATATCTTTCACATCGGTAGAAAGCATATGGTTCGGAAGGATATCCTTTGTAAAATCAAACCAGAATTTGGACATCTGTGTTAAGATCGCGCCTTTTTTCTCAACTTTGTTTTTTAAGATAACATCAAATGCGGAAATTCTGTCGGTAGCAACGATGATCAGACTGTCGCCAATGTCATATACCTCGCGAACTTTTCCTTCTTTTACTGGTTTAAACTCTTGCATACTCATGATAAGTCCTTTCTCTCTTGCGAGACTTTTTCTTTCATTTAACATGTAATTTACTGCCTTTTTTAATTTTTGCTAATCCATCCTCCGGGCGTTCCTCTCGCGGTAAACCCGAAACTGACACAGAAAATACACTCACATAATTGTATTTTTCAAATATTTCCTGTCTTATCAGCCAATTTATTTTCAGCAGAAAAATAACTCTGAATTAAGTATAATACATCTGAAAAATGAAAGTCAATGAACAAACAAATCGCCCATGTAGAAAATACCGGGCGATTTATTAATGATTTTGTATAAAATGTTTTTTTGATAAGTGCTACTTATAAATAGGATTTTCTTTGCTTCATTTCTATAAATCTTATGCCCGTTTACCGGAAATCCCAAAGATGATCTTTGCAAACGGCACCAGATCATCCCAGATAAAACGGTTGCTGTCTATGGAACGCTCGCCACAGTCAATGACATCCATCCGTACCCGGAGAGATTCCAGAAACTGCTGATATCTGGAATCCTTCTTACCGGAAAACGGCAGATTTTCCAGTTTTTGCACAAATTCTCCAAAGAATACATGACCAAGCAGTTCAATTGCAAGGGATTTCTGCGAAATCTGTAATTCCCGCCCGATCTGCTCCTGATACATATTCCGCATGACTTCTGCCAGCTCCATGGAACCGACACCATCCTGATTCAGAAAACCCACAAGATGTTCATCATTTATGACCTGTACCAGCTTATCCGTACAGCGAATACCGATATGGTTGAAACTGTAGTCCCACTCTGACTGTTTTCCCATTAAGCCTGCAGCTCTTTCTCAGCCATGGTAAGCGCGCTGTCAATAACGGCATCCATGTCATAATATTTGTACTCACCAAGACGACCACCGAAGATGATGTTTTTCTCGCCTTCTGCAAGTTTCTTATACTCTTCGTAAAGTTTGCCGTTTTTCTCATCATTTACCGGATAGTATGGCTCGTCACCCGGCTTCCACTCAGAAGAATATTCACGGCTGATAACAGTCTTTGGCTGTGTGCCAAACTCAAACCATTTATGCTCAATGATTCTTGTCCATGGAGTCTCACTGTCAGTGTAGTTCACAGCTGCATTTCCCTGGAAGTTCGGAGTGTCTAAAACTTCTGTCTCAAAACGAACGGAACGATATTCCAAAGTGCCGAGGCGATAGTCAAAGTAAGCGTCGATTGCGCCTGTGTACACGACTTTTTCTGCCATTGCATCATACTCTTCTTTTTTCTCGAAATAATCTTCGCCAAGACGAACTTCAATGCCATCCAGCATATTTGCAACCAGTTTTGTATATCCGCCGATCGGAATTCCCTGATACAGTGCATTAAAGTAGTTGTTATCAAAAGTCAGAC
>ERZ773103.159-NODE-159-length-70517-cov-7.137038_pt1 | contig 70517 bp, 64 predicted proteins | sample MGYA00511118_ERZ773103 | MGnify/ENA primary metagenome ERZ773103 (study PRJEB29015, sample SAMEA2737821) | human gut metagenome | biome: human gut; feature: human-associated habitat; material: faeces | place: China | collected 2012 ... | reverse complement strand
GAGGAAATGAAAGATGGCAATCACAGCTAGTATGGTAAAAGAATTAAGAGAAATGACCGGTGCCGGAATGATGGACTGTAAGAAGGCTCTGAATGAGACAAACGGTAACATGGAAGAAGCAATCGAGTTTCTGAGAAAGAACGGAGAAGCTAAGGCTGTTAAAAAAGCTGGCCGTATCGCAGCAGAAGGTATTGTTATGGCTGAAGTTCGTGATGACAAGACAGCAGCAATCGTTGAAGTTAACTCTGAGACAGACTTCGTAGCAAAGAATGCTGAGTTCCAGGGATTTGTTAAGGCTGTTGTTAATCAGGCAATCGGTTCTGAGTCTAAAGATATGGATTCATTCATGGCTGAGGCTTGGAATGAGGATGCATCTAAGACAGTTAAAGATGCTCTGACAGAGAAGATCGCTGTAATCGGTGAGAACCTTAACATCAGAAGATTCGAGAAGCTTGAGTCTGACGGATGTATCGTTGCTTATATTCACGGTGGCGGACGTATCGGTGTTCTCGTAGAGGCTGATACAGATGTTGTCAACGATGAAGTTAAGGCATGCCTGAAGAACGTAGCTATGCAGGTTGCAGCTATGTCTCCGAAGTATGTATCTCGTGACGAAGTATCTCAGGAGTTCCTTGACAAAGAGAAAGAGATTCTTCTTGCTCAGGCTAAGAACGATCCTAAGAATGCTAACAAGCCAGATAACATCATCGAGAAGATGCTGATCGGACGTCTTAACAAAGAGATGAAAGAGATCTGTCTGCTGGATCAGGTATACGTTCAGGATGGAGATCTTACAGTTGCTAAGTATGTAGAGAAAGTTGCAAAAGAGACAGGTGCTAACCTGACAGTTAAGAAGTTCGTTCGTTTCGAGACAGGTGAAGGTCTTGAGAAGAAGAATGAAGACTTCGCAGCTGAAGTTGCAGCTCAGATGAACGCATAATTCAATATTGTGTTAGATTTCTGAAATGATAATAACCCTTACAAATGGTGATGACACTGTTTGTAAGGGTTATTTTTATGGAAACCAAAGGGAAAATGAATTGATATGTTAAGCGGATTTTCATATAATATAGACAAAGAAAACGAATTAATTCATTTGAACAGATGACAATAATAAAGGAGAGGAGGAAAAAATATGGAAACCAATACATTTGAAAGAAAAATAGAACTTAATACACCGGAATCTATAAAAAAATTAGCTGATATTATGAAATCAGAAGCACCAGTAAAGCCGCTTTCCACACATCCTTTTTCAACGACAGAAAGAGACGGGAGTGAAAAATTATTAAAGCAATAACAACTATCAAAGAATTCATCTGCTACAATAGAATTGTAACTGGGAATGAGATGATTGGAGAGCATTATGAATAAGAATGTAATTGAAGTAAGAGAGCTGAATAAATCTTTTGGCAATGTACATGCAGTGAAGGACTTAAGCTTCCGGGTGAAGCGAGGTGAGCTGTTTGCATTTCTGGGAGTAAATGGAGCAGGCAAGAGTACGACGATATCCATCCTTTGCGGACAACTTGGTAAGGACGGCGGCGAGGTGCAGATCCACAGTGCAGACAGCACGAAAGCAGGACTGGATAAACGGTATCTGCTTGGTCTTGTGTTCCAGGACAGTGTTCTGGACAAACCGTTGACTGTGAAGGAGAATCTGAAAAGCAGGGCGGCATTATACGGTATTACCGGGAAAGCATTTGATGATCGATTGAAAGAATTGATTGAATTACTGAAGTTTGATGATTATCTGAATCGGCCGGTTGGAAAGCTATCCGGCGGACAGAGGAGAAGAATTGATATAGCAAGAGCTTTGCTTCACAGACCGGAAATCCTGATTCTGGATGAACCGACGACAGGGCTTGATCCGCAGACCAGGAAAGTAATCTGGAGCGTGATCGAAGAACTGCGCGAGAAGGAACAGATGACAGTATTCCTTACAACCCACTATATGGAGGAAGCTGCAACGGCGGATTATGTAGTAATCCTGGACAGTGGAAGTATTGTGGAGGAGGGAACGCCTCACGAACTGAAAGAAAAATATGTGGAAGATTACATTTTACTGTATGGAGTGACGGAAGATGAAGTGAAGTTGCTGGGCAAGAAATATAAAGAGATCCGGGACGGTTACCAGCTTACGGTTGCTTCAACGGCAGAGGCGGCGGAACTGATCGCAGCGAATAAAGATAGATTCCGTGATTTTGAAGTGGTAAAAGGAGGCATGGACGATGTCTTTTTGACGGTCACAGGTAAGTCGTTGGGAGGTGATGAGAAATGAGAACAGTATTTGCATTGATTAAGCGTAACCGTCAATTATTTTTCCGGGATAAGGGAATGCTGATTTCGTCTCTGATCACACCGATCATTCTGATTGTGTTATATGCGACATTTTTGCAGAATGTATATAAGGATTCCTTGCAATCAGCTCTGCCAGGGGTGATGAATGTATCAGAAAAGCTGGTGAACGGTACGGTAGCTGGACAGCTTGCAGCGGCACTGCTGGCAGTCAGCTGTGTGACTGTGACTTTCTGCGTGAATCTGACGATGATACAGGATAAAGCAAGTGGTGCTAGAAAAGATTTTGATGTATCACCGGTGCACAGACCGACACTTTATATCGGATATTTCTGCTCAACGGTGTTGAACTCGCTTATGGTTAATTTTCTGGCAGTAGTGATGTGCCTGATCTATGTGAAACATATGGGATGGTATCTGAATGGAACGGATATTGCATGGATTATTCTGGATGTGATTCTGCTGGTATTATTTGGTGCAGTGCTGTCCAGTATCATCTGTTATCCACTGAAGACGCAGGGACAGATGTCAGCTGTCGGAACGATCGTGAGTGCAGGATATGGATTTGTCTGCGGTGCCTATATGCCTATGTCTAATTTTAGCAGTGGTCTGCAGAAATTTCTGTCATATCTCCCGGGAACCTATGGTACCTCTTTGCTGAAGAATCATATGCTCCGGGGGGTATTTGAAGAAATGAAAGATCAGAAGTTCCCGGATGATGCAGTGACAGCAATTGCAGCTACACTGGATTGTAATCCGGTCTTTCGCGGGCACGTGGTGAGCACATCTGAAATGATCGCAGTGTTAATTGGAAGTATTGTGCTACTTGGAATGGTCTATCTTGCAGTTACAACACTTGCAGAACGTAAGAAATAACTGGACTTACATACATGAATCAGTTAAAATAAAAAAGATACGACGTAATCAGAATATGGAACAGGAGAAAGATTTATGTATGAAATTATGAGTTCGGATGAGGCAATCCGTCTGATCCGAGATGGGGACTGCATCTGCGTGAATTCATTTGTTGGCATCGAGAACCCGGTTGAATTGCATGAGGCGATTTACCGCAGATACGAGAGAATGCAGTCACCGACCCATTTGACGATAATATCCAGTGCCGGATTTGGCGTCTGGGACGAGGATCATAATGCAGAGAGATATATTCGCGAAGGTGCTGTGGATCGTCTGATTTGTGGGCATTTTGGCGCCATGATGAGTACTAAGAAATTAGTATTAGAAGATCGCTTTGAAGCATATAATCTGCCTCTTGGATGCATTTCTCATGCAATCCGTGCGCAGGCAGGCGGACTTCCTGGAGCATTGTCTAAAGTCGGACTGGATATCTTTGTGGATCCTAGAAAAGGAGGTCCTGGAATCAACCGCATCTCGATCGATGATTCTCTGGTGAAGCATGTAGAGGTGGATGGAGATGAATTCCTTTATTATAAACTGCCGAAGATCACAGTAGCATTGATCAAGGGTACAGCAGCAGACCGCAAGGGAAATATTACATTCGATGATATGTTTATGTCAGGAGACGCACTGTCTATTTGTCAGGCCGTTAAAGCGAACCGCGGTAAGGTTATTGTGCAGGTAGACCGTCTGGTGGATACGCCGTCTCGTCCGCGTAATGCGATCATTCCGGGGTGTCTGGTAGATGCGATCGTAGTAGCAGAACCGGAGAAGCGTAACGAAGCATATACGGCATTGACCGGAAGCTTCGAGATTCCATATGAAGAGTGGAATACCTGGAATGAAAAGATTGATACGGTATCTTCGAAGCATTCTAAGAACAGTGTAGCTGGCAATATTATTGGCAGAAGAGCAGCTAAGGAACTTCGGGTAGACGACATTGTAAATATCGGAATTGGTCTGCCGGAGATGGTATCCAGATATGCGAGAAAAAATGGAATTCTGGATATGATCACACTGACTGTCGAGTCAGGCGGTATCGGAGGATTCCCGGTGTCAGGAGAAGCTTTTGGAGCGATGATCGGTGCAGCATCCGTATATGATATGGCGAACCAGTTTGACCTGTATGATAATGGTGGCCTGGACATCTGCTTTATGGGTGCGCTGGAAGTAGATAAGCAGGGGAATGTTAATGCTCACAGAGGACCGGGAGCATTTGCCGGAATTGGAGGATTTGCTAATATTACGGCTAAGACACCGACGGTTGTGTTCTGCATGACATTCAATGCCAAAGGACTGGAAGTGGCACAGAAGAAAGGCGTTGTAACGATCGAGAAGGAAGGCTCTGTTCCGAAGTTTGTAGATAAAGTGAACAGCGTCAGCTTCTCAGCCAAACGTGCGATCGAGAACGGTCAGAAAGTTCTGTATGTGACAGAGCGTTGTGTGTTCCGTTTGACACCGAAGGGACTGAAACTGATCGAAGTATATCCGGGTGTGGATCAGCAGAAAGATATTTTGGATTTACTTCCGTTTGATGTGGAGATTTAAGAAAACGAAAATAAGTGTTAAGATAAAATCAAGATAAAACGCAGGAAAATGCTCCTGCGTTTTTTGGCAGTAAGTCGTGTCAGACAAAACTGCAGCTGGGATAACAGGAGAGAAAATGGAATTATATTATGCACCAATGGAAGGAATTACCGGATATCTGCATCGAAATGTGAGTCGGGCAGTATTTCCGGATATTGATAAATATATGACACCGTTTATTGCGGCCAATCAGAAGGGGAAGCTTAGTACCAAAGAGAAGAATGACATTTTGCCGGATCATAATAAAGGAATGTATGTGATCCCACAGATACTGACGAATCAGGCAGACTGCTTTCTGGCGGTAGAACGGACACTACGGGAATATGGATATACGGAATTGAATCTGAATCTTGGCTGTCCGTCTAAGACTGTTGTGACTAAGTATCGTGGTTCGGGATTTTTGGCAAAACCGGAGGAACTGGATCATTTTCTGGAAGAGGTATTTGCCAGAACAGAATGTGAGATTTCACTGAAGACAAGGATCGGAGTAGAAGATGGGGAAGAATTTGAGAGACTGTTGGAAATCTACAACAAATATCCGTTAAAGGAACTGATTGTGCATCCGCGTACACAGAAAGATTATTATCGGAATCATCCGAATATGGAGTGGTATACATACGCTGTGGAGCATGGAAAAGCACCACTTTGCTATAACGGAGATATTACAGATGTGACGTCTTATAAGACATTTATGAAGGCATATCCGGATACGGATAAAGTCATGATTGGAAGAGGATTGCTTGTGAATCCCGGACTGGCAGGAATGCTGAAAGGGAAAGCTGCGCCGTCCAAAGAGCAGATCCGGGAATATCATGACCGGATGTATGAGGCTTACAGAGAGCATATGCCGGGCGACCGCGTGGTGCTCTTTAAGATGAAAGAATTATGGTATTATCTGGCACAGCATTTTACTGATTCTGCAAAATATGCGAAGAAGATCCGTAAGGCAGAGCGGCTTCCGGTGTACGAATCAGCAGTCAATGCGTTATTTGCGGAGCAGGACTTTGTGTCATAATTTCTATTCCATTTTGAAAAGGATATGTTATAATGGGCTTGTGTTTTGGACATTACAAAGGAGGACAGGCTTATGAAACTTGTAATTACAATAAGCAGAAGATACGGAACCGGTGCAAGCCAGATAGCAGGAGAGTTGTCTGAGCAACTTGGGATTCCTGTGTATGATAAGACACATGTGGAAGAAAAAATGTGCAGTAATTCCTATGATTCAGAGGCAGCAGTTATTAAGGAACTGGCTATGAAGCCGTGCATTATACTGGGAAGATGTGCTTCTGAGATTCTGAAGGATCAGAAGAATGTATTTAATATATATGTGTGTGCAGACCGTAAGGATCGTATCGCGCGGATTATGAAGAAGGAGAATATATCCGAAGAAGAGGCTGCGAAGAAGCTGGATACAACGGATGCAGAGCGTTCTGAGTATTATTATGAACATACAGGCAAAGCATGGGGAGATGTGAATAACTACCATATGATCCTTAATACTTCCGATATTGGAGTAGACCGCTGTGCAGATGCACTGATCCGGTATTTTGAACAGAAAGAAATTATATAGATAAATTGCTAATCTGCACAGATCTGTGCTATACTTACTATTAAGTATGCAGTGCTTTGCAGACAAATGAAGAACAAGGAGCAGACTTATGAAAAGAGTGTTATTAAAATTAAGTGGAGAGGCCCTTGCAGGGGATAAGAAAACAGGATTTGATGAAGCAACCTGTATCGGCGTTGCCAAACAGGTAAAGCAGCTTGTGGACGACGGTATGCAGGTGGCGATCGTTACAGGAGGCGGTAACTTCTGGAGAGGACGTACCAGTGAGACAATCGACCGTACCAAGGCAGATCAGATCGGTATGCTGGCAACAGTAATGAACTGTATCTATGTATCTGATATTTTTCGTCATGTAGGTATGAAGACTGAGGTGTTTACACCTTTTGTATGTGGCGCATTTACTACACTGTTTTCGAAGGACAGTGCTCTGAAAGCATTGGATGAAGGTAAGGTAATCTTTTTCGCAGGTGGTACAGGTCATCCGTATTTCTCAACGGATACAGGAGCTGTTCTTCGTGCCATCGAGATCGAAGCAGATACGATGCTGCTTGCCAAGGCGATTGACGGTATCTATGACAGTGATCCGAAGGTGAATCCGGAGGCGAAGAAGTATGATGAGCTTTCTATTCAGGACATTATTGATCAGAAACTGGCGGCGATAGACCTGACAGCATCGATCCTCTGTCTGGAGAATAAGATGCCGATGCTTGTATTTGGTCTGAATGAAGAGAACAGTATTGTCAATACCGTATCAGGTAAGTTTAACGGTACGAAAGTAACCGTATAGTATTGAGGAGGATTTTAGAATGAGTGAACAGGTAAGCGTATACGAAAGTAAGATGAAAAAGACACTGGCAAGTCTGGAGTCAGAACTGATGACAATCCGTGCAGGACGTGCCAATCCTAATATCTTGAACAAGCTGACAGTAGATTATTATGGAACACCTACACCGATTCAGCAGGTTGGTAACATTTCTGTTCCGGAGGCTCGTATGATCGTGATTCAGCCATGGGAGAAGAGCATGATCAAAGAGATTGAAAAAGCGATCAACATGTCAGATATCGGCATCAACCCTACCAATGATGGACAGGTTGTACGTCTGGTATTCCCGGAACTTACTGAGGATCGAAGAAAAGAACTGGTGAAGGACGTTAAGAAAAAAGGCGAGCAGGCAAAAGTTGCTGTCAGAAATATCCGACGCGATGGTAATGATGCATTCAAGAAACTGAAGGGCAGTGATGTATCAGAGGATGAGATCAAGGATTTGGAGACAGAACTTCAGAAGGTTACAGATAAATACATCAAAGAAGTAGATAAAGCTGTTGATGAGAAGTCCAAAGAGGTAATGACAGTTTAGGAACATCGCAATATCGGGGGCGGGGCGTGTGTCTCGTCTCCCTTTGCATTGCAATGAGTCAGGAGGATAAGATATGAATGTACCACAGCATGTGGCAATAATTCTGGATGGAAATGGCCGGTGGGCAAAGTCCAAAGGCATGCCGCGTAATTATGGGCATGCACAGGGAAGTAAGAATGTGGAGAGAATCTGTGAAGAGGCGTGGAGATTGGGAATTAAGTATCTGACCGTGTATGCATTTTCCACAGAGAACTGGAATCGTCCGCAGGATGAAGTAGATGCACTGATGAATCTGTTGCGTCGTTATATGAAGACATGCCTTACAACGGCTTCGAAAAATGATATGAAAGTCCGTGTGATCGGAGATATTACCAGACTGGATGAAGATATCAGAAGCCGTATTCTGGAGCTGGAAGAGGCAACAAAGAATAATGGTGGACTGAATTTCCAGATCGCAATCAATTATGGAAGCAGGGATGAACTCGTGCGAGGTATCCGCAGACTTGCGCAGGATTGTGTAGATAACAAGCAGGATCCGGCAGAGATTACGGAAGCCGTGATCGAACGCTATCTGGATACCCATGGGATTCCGGATCCGGATCTTCTGATCCGTACCAGCGGGGAACAGAGACTTTCAAATTTTCTGCTGTGGCAACTTGCATATACGGAGTTTTATTTTACCGATGTGCATTGGCCGGCATTTACGAAAGAAGAACTTATTAAAGCGATCGAGCAGTATAATAAGCGGGACAGACGCTTTGGTGGTGTGAAGGAGGAGCAAAATGTTTAAGACAAGACTGTTAAGCGGAATTGTACTGGTTGCAGTACTGATCCTCACGGTCGGCATGGGAGGTCCTGTGCTGTATACTGTGCTTCTGGCAGCCAGCCTGATCGGTCTGATGGAATTATACAGAACTGTTAAGGTGCAGAATCAGGCACTTGGTGTAGTAGGATATTTGGGCGCGATCGGGTATTATATCTTAATGTATCAGAATAAAATGGAATATATAATGCCGCTTATTATCCTGGTATTGATGCTTGCGATGGCAGTGTATGTATTTGCATATCCTAAGTTTGTGGCTGAGCAGGTTATGACGGTGTTTTTTGGTGTGATCTATGTAGCAGTAATGCTGTCATTTGTATATCAGACCAGATGCCTGCCGGACGGAATGGTCATGGTATGGCTGATATTCTTAAGTTCCTGGGGATGCGATACCTGTGCATACTGTGTTGGTATGCTGATTGGCAAGCATAAGATGGCACCGATCCTCAGTCCGAAGAAATCTGTTGAAGGCGGAGTTGGCGGAGTCGTAGGTGCAGCACTTCTCGGTGCGATTTTTGCGGCATGTATGAATCATTTCGCAAGTGCAGATGTAAGTCCGGTACTCTGTGCAGTGATCTGTGGCGTCGGCGGTGCGATCTCTCAGATTGGCGATTTGTCAGCATCTGCGATTAAGAGAAATCATGAGATTAAGGATTACGGTAAGCTGATTCCTGGTCATGGCGGTATCTTAGACCGTTTTGACAGTGTGATCTTTACCGCACCGATTATCTACTATCTGACGTTGTGGCTGATCAAATAACAGATACAGCACGATAAGGATATAAGGTTATACTTACAATTCAGGGAGGCATAAATTGGGGATTATCATAGCAATATTATTGTTCAGCTTTATCGTGATCTTTCACGAGATGGGACATTTTCTGATTGCAAAAGCAAATGGTATAGAGGTGGAAGAGTTTGCACTAGGCATGGGACCACTTTTGTTCTCAAAAGAATATAAAGGAACGAGATACTGCCTGAGACTGCTGCCGATCGGCGGTGCCTGTATGATGGGTGAGGATGACGAGGCAACCGGTTCGGAAGGCAATTTCCACAGCAAATCCGTGTGGGCGAGAATCGCAGTGATTGCGGGAGGTCCGGTGTTTAATTTTATTCTGGCATTTATCTTGTCAGTGATTCTGATCGCTATGGTAGGTTATGACCAGCCGGTAGCAGAACAGGTGGAGAATGGCTATCCGGCTGCGGAAGCAGGAATCCAGCCTGGAGACAGGATTGTCAGGATCGGGAATAAGAAGATCAATATCTTTCGCGAGATTTCGACCTATAATCAGTTCCATCAGGGGGAGACGGTTGACGTTACCTATGAGCATGATGGAGAGAAGCATACGGTTACATTGACGCCAAAATATGATGAAGAGAATCAGTATTACCGTCTGGGAATTTCGAGAGGAGCGAATGAAAAAGCAGGATTTTTCAAGTCGCTTCAGTATGGTACGTATGAGGTGAAATACTGGATCTGTACTACAGTATCCAGTCTGAAGATGTTAATTATGAGACAGGTGGGCATAGATCAGATGTCAGGTCCTGTCGGAATCGTCGGTGTGGTGGATGAAACGTATCAGGCATCGTCTCAGTATGGCGTGTTGACTGTGATCGCCAGTATGCTGAACATTGCCATTCTGCTGTCGGCGAACTTAGGTGTAATGAATCTGCTTCCGATTCCGGCACTGGATGGAGGCCGCCTGGTATTTCTATTTGTAGAGGCAATACGCAGAAAGAAGATACCGCCTGAGAAAGAAGGCTATGTGCATCTGATAGGATTCGCACTGTTGATGGCACTTATGGTAGTTGTAATGTTTAACGATATTCGAAAATTAATTATGTGATAAGGTGGATGTATCTGTGGCATGTCTGAAGAACATGCTGTGGATACATCTTTTTTGTATCGCGATGAGTTGAAGTCCTAGCTAAAGTGATATAGGCGAATATGGGAATTAAATTTGCAGATTGAGCTTAAACTTGTGTGCGCAAAATATTTAAAAACTGAAAATGTTAATAAAACTTTAGAAAGTGTCTACCAAAAAACTGATAATAGCTACTAAAAAAATAACAAAGTGCTATACTATACTCATATGATTTAAGTTCTGTAATAAATAATAAAAAAGGAGACAAAAGACATGGAGAACAAAGACATCGAAACATTATTGGCAAAAGAGGCAATTCGCGATCAGATCTATACATATTGCCGTGCTCTGGATCGAATCGACAATGAATTGGGTTACAGTGTGTTTGCTGAAGACAGTAAGGTGAACTATGGACCAACATTCCCGAAGGGAACCGGAAGACAGTTTATTGATAACATGCTGAACCAGCATCGCCACATGATATCTACCCATCATATGATGACGAATATTTTGATTAAGGTAGATGGCAATAAGGCAGCAAGTGAGACTTATATGTACGCTGCCTGCAAATTCCCGAAGAAGCAGAAAAATGGTAAGAAATCTACATTTACCGTAGAAGCAAGATGTCGTGATATTGATAAATGGGAACGCAGAGATGGTAAATGGTTGATTGTAGAAAGAGTAGTTGCCGGAGATAATACGATGATCGTTGTTCCTGGCCAGGATCTGGAGAATTACAATACAGAACGTAATAATAAGAAAGATCCATCTTACAAATTCTTTGCAGATTTTGAGTAATATATATAGTAAAAGAACGTGTGATTTAACAGGGCTCCGGGCAAATATTCCCGGAGCCTTTTGCTTTTTAGGATAATTCTGCAATCCGTGATACGCCGACATAGATTTCTGAAATTTTATACCAGGTGGAGTAATCGGTCACACCGGTTTGCGGAAGCCCAAATACGGACTGGAATACGCGAACGGCTTCGGCTGTAGCAGGACCATAGATGCCGTCTGCGTTGATTTTTGGAATTGCCGGATAAGCACCGGCGATCACATTTAACTGCTCCTGCATCTGGCGGACTTTATTGCCGGAAGAACCGATTTCAAGGTCATAGCCGGGCCATGAGGATGGAATGCCGGAAATGGCTTCAGCAGTGTTGATGTACATGTTATCGCCGTAATAGTAGCGCAGGATTTCAATCGGTGTGTAGCCTTGATCGCCAAGGGACTTGGAACCCCACTGCGTCATCCAGCCGTTGCTGGTGCACTGTACCTGTCGGCCGTCGCAGTACTGGGTGAGGATTGGCTGGCGGACATTCGGACGGGACAGATAGTCGGCAAATAGTTCGTCTACAATGACAGAGATGGTGTCGAAGATGTTGCGCTCCGGGATCCATTTGTGGTCGAAGGCTGTAGAAGATGTGATCGTAAAGTCATATCCCTGATTGCGATAGAATTCCGTGTACACGCGGTTCAGTGTAAAGGACATGATCGCAAGCACATTTGCACGGATGGTATTCTCCGGCCAAGTGGCGTAAATCTCGCTGGAGGCTACATTTTTAATATAGTCTTTGTAGCGGACATAGTAATTCTTTGCGGTACTGTCCCTTGGACTGCCGTCGTGAACGACAATGTATTCCGGAACAACCACACGGCTGAGTACGATTTCGCCACTTTCAGGAATGGGCTTGATCTCAGCTTCTGGGATTTTTGCAGGATAATTGCCGTAAAGGGTATGTGCCGGAATAACGAAGATCTCTTCCTGAGAGGCGTCTTCAGAGGCAGGTGCGGTGACAGGATTCAGAGCGATATTCTGCAGGGCAGTTACGTCTGCCAGAATCTCTGCACCGGCAATGGTGACTGGCTCATAGCCTTCTGCGGTAACTTGAAATGTATATTCGGAATAGGGCTGTACTTCATTTTCGGGATTCGTACTATATTCGACAGGCGGAGCCGGGAGATCGATGGTTTCGGTCTGTCCGGACGAGTTGGTTGTAAGTTGTTCCAGCGTGCTTTCTGGAACTCCGGTATAGGAGATGCTTATAGATGCGTCTGCGATAGGATAAGCGGTGATAGAAGAGGTAAGGCTGATCTGCAGACGACCGATATCTGGGTGGTCAGGAGAACTGATAACTTGAGCCATGATAATTGTATAACCTCGCAAATTCTGTTACAATAATATATGTGTATAAGAAGCGTATGTGAATAATGAAAAAAGCTATCGTTTCATGCATGCATTTGATTATGCACAATCTAAGGGTTGAAAAATGTTAAAACTTGTTGTATAATTACGACAATTTGGACATTTATAGTTTACAAGACAAAATTGGAAGGGGATAGGTGGACATATGAAAGCATTTCTTATCTTGGAAGATGGGACAGTTTTTACCGGAACCAGCATAGGTTCGACAAAGGATGTAATCAGCGAGATTGTTTTCAATACTTCGATGACGGGGTATCTGGAGGTGCTGACAGATCCTTCTTATGCAGGACAGGCCGTGGTAATGACATACCCATTGATCGGCAATTACGGCATTACACCAGACATGGAGTCAAAAAAGGCATGGCCGGATGGTTATATTGTAAGGGAGCTGTCAAGAATACCTAGTAACTTCCGCTCGGAAGGCACGATTCAGGATTTCCTGAAGGAGCAGGATATTCCGGGTATTGCAGGAATTGATACAAGAGCATTGACAAAGATACTCCGTGAAAAAGGAACCATGAACGGTATGATCACTACGAATGAGAATTATAACGTAGATGAGATTGTTCCGAAGTTGAAAGAGTATAGAGTGGGAGATGTAGTTACTGTGACTACATGCTCAGAAAAAGAAGTTCTTCCTGGCGATGGCCCGAAGGTTGCGTTGATGGACTTTGGTGCTAAGAATAATATTGCCAGATCTTTAAATAGCAGAGGCTGTGAAGTGACAATTTATCCGGCACATACATCTGCGGAAGAGATTATCGAAAGTCATCCGGACGGCATCATGTTATCCAATGGCCCTGGGGATCCGGAGACCAACGTATCAATTATCAAAGAGATCAAGAAATTGTCCGAAACAGACATTCCAATATTTGCTATTTGTCTGGGACATCAGCTGATGGCCCTTGCTCATGGCGCTAAAACATACAAGTTAAAATATGGTCACAGAGGAGGCAATCATCCGGTAAAAGACCTGAGTAATAACCGTGTATACATTTCTTCACAGAACCATGGATATGCGGTAGATGCATCAACTGTAGATGCGGATGTGGCGAAAGAAGCATTTGTAAATGTTAACGATGGAACCAATGAAGGACTTGCATACATTGGTAAGAATATTTTTACTGTACAGTTCCATCCGGAGGCTTGCCCTGGACCACAGGATTCCGGATATCTGTTTGACCGCTTTATTGACATGATGAACAACAGGGAGGAGAAGTAAGATGCCTAGGATAAAAGATATTAAAAAAGTACTTGTAATCGGATCGGGACCAATTGTAATCGGTCAGGCAGCAGAATTTGATTATGCAGGAACACAGGCATGTCGTTCTCTGAAAGAAGAGGGAGTAGAGGTTGTCTTACTGAACTCTAACCCTGCAACTATTATGACCGATAAGGACATTGCAGACCGTGTATATATCGAGCCGCTGACCGTAGAAGTAGTAGAGCAGCTGATAAAGAAAGAGAAGCCGGACAGCGTACTTCCTACACTGGGCGGACAGGCTGCGCTTAACCTTGCTATGGAGCTTGAGGAAGCTGGTTTCTTAAAAGAGAATAACGTACGTCTGATCGGTACTACATCTGAGACGATCAAGAAAGCCGAAGACCGTCTGGAATTTAAGAAGACCATGGAGAAGATCGGTGAGCCATGTGCAGCTTCACTGGTCGTTGAAAATGTGGAAGACGGTGTCCAGTTCGCTGAGAGCATCGGATATCCGGTTGTGTTAAGACCTGCTTATACACTGGGCGGAAGCGGCGGCGGTATCGCTCACGACAGAGTACAGTTGGTGGAAATTCTGGAAAACGGACTTCGCCTGTCTCGTGTTGGTCAGGTACTGGTAGAGCGATGCATCGCAGGATGGAAAGAGATCGAGTACGAAGTAATGCGTGACAGCAACGGTAACTGCATTACTGTATGTAATATGGAAAATATTGATCCGGTTGGTGTACATACCGGAGACAGTATCGTAGTAGCACCTTCTCAGACACTGGGTGATAAAGAGTATCAGATGCTGCGTACATCTGCACTGAATATCATCAGTGAACTGAATATTACCGGTGGATGTAATGTGCAGTATGCGCTGCATCCGGATACATTCGAATACTGTGTAATCGAGGTTAACCCTCGTGTGAGCCGTTCTTCTGCGCTGGCATCTAAGGCAACAGGATATCCGATTGCTAAGGTTGCTGCTAAAATTGCACTCGGTTACACACTTGATGAGATCAAGAACGCAGTTACTAAGAAGACTTATGCAAGTTTTGAGCCGATGCTGGACTACTGTGTAGTTAAGATTCCGCGTCTGCCATTTGATAAATTTATCAGTGCCAAGAGAACACTGACAACTCAGATGAAAGCTACCGGAGAGGTTATGAGTATCTGTGATAACTTTGAAGGAGCGCTGATGAAAGCTATTCGTTCTCTGGAGCAGCATGTGGACAGTCTGATGTCTTATGATTATTCTTATCTGACAGGAGAGGAACTTCTGGAAGTATTGAAGGTTGTAGATGACAGACGTATCTGGAAGATCGCAGAAGCAATTCGTCAGGGTATCAGTTATGATGAGATTCACAGAGTGACCAAGATTGATAAATGGTTTATCGACAAGATTGCACATCTGGTAGAGGTAGAGCTTCAGATGAAGCGCAGCGCACTGGATGAGGATCTGCTTCGTGAAGCGAAACGTATGGAGTTCCCGGATAATGTGATTGCTGAGATTACAGGACACACTGAGCGTGAGATTCATGACATGCGTCATCAGTATGGTATTACTGCAGCATATAAGATGGTAGATACCTGTGCGGCAGAGTTCGCGGCAGAGACTCCATATTACTATTCTGTATATGACAGTGAAAATGAAGTGACAGAGACGAATGACCGTAAGAAGGTTCTGGTACTTGGTTCTGGTCCGATCCGTATCGGTCAGGGTATTGAATTTGACTTCTGTTCTGTACACTGTACCTGGGCATTTGCAAAAGAAGGCTATGAAACAATTATCGTAAATAATAACCCGGAGACGGTAAGTACAGACTTTGATATTGCAGACAAGCTGTATTTTGAGCCTTTGACACCGGAAGATGTAGAAAGCATTGTAGATCTTGAAAAACCGGACGGAGCAGTAGTACAGTTTGGCGGACAGACAGCGATCAAGCTGACAGAGTCTCTGATGAAGATGGGCGTGCCGATCCTTGGTACATCTGCTGAGAACGTAGATGCAGCAGAGGATAGAGAGCTCTTCGATGAGATCCTTGAGAAGTGTGAAATTCCAAGACCGACCGGCGGTACTGTATTTACAGCGGAGGAAGCAAAAGAAGTTGCGAACCGTCTGGGATATCCGGTTCTGGTAAGACCGTCTTACGTACTTGGCGGACAGGGTATGCAGATTGCAATTGATGATCACGATGTGGATGAATTTATTGGTATTATTAATCGTATCGCACAGGATCATCCAATTCTGGTAGATAAATATCTGCAGGGCAAGGAAATTGAGGTCGATGCCGTATGCGATGGCGAAGATATCCTGATTCCTGGTATCATGGAACATATAGAGAGAGCAGGTATCCATTCCGGAGACAGTATTTCTGTATATCCTGCAAAGAGTATTACAGAGAAGACAAAGAAGACGATTGAAGAGTACACAAAGAGACTCGCACAGTCTCTGCACGTAATTGGTCTGATTAACATCCAGTTCATTGTATGTGGAGAAGATGTGTATGTAATTGAGGTGAACCCGAGATCCAGCCGTACCGTACCGTATATCAGTAAGGTTACCGGTATTCCGATTGTTCCGCTTGCATCAAAAGTTATTATGGGACATAAGATCAAAGATCTTGGATATACACCGGGATTGCAGCCGGAGGCAGATTACTTTGCAGTGAAGATGCCTGTATTCTCCTTTGAGAAGATCCGTGATGCAGATATCAGCCTTGGACCAGAGATGAAGTCTACCGGAGAGTGTCTGGGTATTGCAAAGACATTTGATGAGGCATTGTACAAGGCATTCCTTGGTGCAGGAATCAAGCTTCCGAAGTTTAAGAATATGATCATGACAGTAAAGGATGAAGATAAAGAAGAAGCTGTTGAGATCGGACGCAGATTTGCTGAGATCGGATATAAAATCTTTGCTACGGCAGGAACAGCAGAGACTCTGAAGAATGCCGGAGTAAAGGCAATCGCTGTCAATAAGATCGAACAGGAATCTCCGAACCTGATGGATCTGATCCTTGGACACAAGATCGATCTGGTTATCGATACACCGCCACAGGGAGTAGAGCACTCTAAGGATGGTTTTGTGATTCGCAGAAGCGCAATTGAGACAGGAGTCAATGTACTGACTGCGATTGATACAGCCAAGGCGTTGATCACCAGTCTGGAGAACACAGATATTAAGAAACTGACATTGATTGATATTGCAAAATTATAGCAAGCCAGTCAATCCCTACCAGTTCTGGAATGCATCTGTAATTGAATTGAATAAGTAAAGATGTTATGATGCCCTCGTTATCACATGTAACAATTTTGTAATAAATGTAATAAACTCGAAAAAAATGAGTATACTTTATTAACAAAATAAAATATGTAACAGGAGGGCATCATTTTATTATGTTTAAATTAAATAACTGCAGATGGCGTATGGCGTTAGCAGCGATCGTGGCACTAAGTATAGGATTTAGCAGTCAGGCGGCAGAGATTGACCAAATAGGTACACCGGAGAGCAAAGCAATTCTAACTGTCGGACAGGTTGTCAAAAGTGCGTCTGGAATAGAGTGTATTAAGAAAAACAAAATGCAGACCGGGTTACAGACAAAGCTTACATCAAAGATAGAAGATACACTAAAAGAAGAGGAAGAGAGAGCTGAGAAACTTCTGGCTTCCATTATTTTCTGTGAAGCCGGTAACCAGTCTTTTACCGGACAGGTGGCAGTGGGGGCTGTGGTATTGAATCGTATGGCGAATGAAGCATATCCAGATACCATGGAGGAAGTGATTTATCAGCCGGGACAGTTCTGTCCGGCAGGAAGCGGATGGCTGGACAGAGTGCGTAGTACGGATGGATATACGGAATCGGCTATGCAGGCGGCAGAAGCAGCACTTGCCGGGGAGAATCCGATCGGTGACTGCCTGTATTTTGACCAGGGAGGATATGGCTATCAGATTGGTGCACATTATTTTCATTAAGGTTATGCAGAGAGGCTGATGGCATATGATTTTCGGAATAGTCTGACAGACAGGCTTCTAAGTTGAATTACAGAATGGATTCGTGTATAATCAAAAGTACACGAGAGGAGGAAGAGCACAATGGAGAAGATGCTTAAAACAACAGCTAAGGACAGAGTAACAAAGACAGCAGAGCATGTGAATGGCGGTGCAGGATTTATTATGAAAGAAGAGTTGATTACGCCTGAACAGCGTGGTGAACATTGCGGTTTGCTGAACCGGATCACTTTGAAGCCAAACTGTGAGATCGGTCATCACGAGCATCACGGTGAAGCTGAGATGTATTACATTCTTGAGGGAACCGGAATGTACGAAGAAGATGGTGAAGCGGTGGCAGTGGAAGCAGGTGATGTGACTTACTGTGAGGACGGACATGGCCATGGTCTGAAGAACAATGGTAAGGAAGAACTCGTCATGGTGGCTGTGATCCTGAAAAAATAGTCCTATCTATATAGAATAAGCTGAAAATATCCTATACAGTCTCTGGCTCAATCAGGAATTGTATAGGATATTATTGTGAAGGGGAAAATGAATGAGACAAGAGAAAAAGAAAAATCTCAGATGGAATACGATGAAAATACTGGCAGTTGGGTTCCTGGGGGTAATTCTTATTGGTGCTGTGCTTTTGTGGCTTCCAATCTGTAACGAGAAGCCGATCAGCTTCTTAGATGCGTTGTTTACATCTACGACATCTGTTTGTGTGACAGGGCTTATCACAATTGTCCCGAAGTATCAGTTTACGATTGTTGGAAAAGTGGTGCTTCTTTTGCTGATTCAGATTGGTGGATTGGGAATTGTAGCATGTGTAGCTGCATTTTTTATGATTATGCGTCGCAAGATCACTCTGAAAGAACGCATTGTGATTCAGGAGACTTATAACATGGATTCGCTTGGCGGACTGGTGGGGATGGTCAGGAGGATACTTCTTGGAACACTGGCTGTCGAGGGCGCAGGAGCGGTATTGTATGCAATTCAGTTTGTGCCGGACTTTGGACTGCTAAAAGGAATCTGGTATGCTGTGTTTCATTCTGTTTCAGCATTCTGTAATGCCGGAATTGATATTCTTGGAGAAGACAGTCTTGTAAAATATGTGACAAATCCATTGATTAATATTACTACTATGCTTCTGATTACGCTTGGAGGAATTGGCTTTACCGTATGGTATGATGTGGTTGACAATGGTAAGAGAATCCGGCGACATGAAGTACCGCGGAAATGGTGGTTTACAAGACTGAGACTTCATACAAAGATAGTATTGGTCACCTCACTGGTGCTTTTCTTATTGGGAACGATCCTGACATTTATATTGGAATATAATAATCCGGATACGATTGGCAGCTTAAGTATCAGACAGAAGTTTATGGCTTCTGCATTTCAGTCGGTAACGACAAGAACTGCAGGCTTCTTTACGTTTTCGCAGGTGGGAATGCATGAAGAAACAGGATTTCTCAGTACGATCCTGATGTTTATCGGGGCTTCTCCGGGCGGAACCGCAGGTGGATTAAAAACAACGACATTTGCCATGCTTTTTTTAGCGTTTCTTACGATGCTGCGAGGTGGTCATGATATTGAATGCTTTGGAAGAAAGATTGACGAGGACAATTTTCGAGTGGGATTTGTAGCGATCATGCTGGCACTTGGAGTATATATTATTGGAACTACGGCGATTGCAGTGATTGAGCCTGATAATATAGGGTTTCAACGGATTATGTATGAGACGGCATCCGCATTTGCGACAGTTGGACTGACAGCAGATCTTACGACGAAATTACATACGGGTAGTAAGATTGTTCTGATGATCCTGATGTACATTGGAAGAGTTGGTCCTATGACAATTGCACTTTTATTTGCGGGAAAAGTAAATCTGAAGGAAAAGTTGAGAACGCTGCCGTCAGAGAGGATAATGATCGGATAATACGTGGAGGATAATGATGAACAAACAATTTGCAGTATTTGGAGTAGGAAAGTTTGGCGAAAGTGTGGCTGTTGAATTGCAGAGACTTGGCTGTGAAGTAATAGCAGTGGATAAGGATATGGAGCGGGTAGAGCACATTGCGGATTCCGTATCTTATGCTATGCAGGCAGATTTTGGTGATCCGGATTTTATCCATTCACTCGGAACCCGTAATCTGGACGGTGTGGTCATTGCGGAATCGGTTAATCTGGAAGCAAGTATTATGGCAACTGTTATCTGTAAGGAAATTGGTGTTCCGTATGTTGTAGTCAAGACAAAGAACGAAAGGCATGCTGAGATACTTAAGAAGATTGGAGCAGATGCTGTGATCTCCCCGGAAAAGGAAATAGGCATCAAGCTTGCAAGAAATCTGATGAAGGCAAGCTTTGCAGACTGGATTGCACTGTCGCCAGATTACAGTATTGCGGAATCAGAAGTTCCGAAAGCATGGATCGGCAAGAGCCTGAAAGAGTTGGATATACGTAAAAAATATGGAGTGATTGTGGTTGGAATTAAGTGGAATAGTCAGGTGGAGGTGAATCCTGATCCGGATGAAAAACTGAAGAAAGATATGATCCTGATATTAGTGGGAGCTAATCATGATCTTCGTAAGATTGGATAAAATAGCAGCCGTTTCGAGAAGTAAATGCGAAACGGCTGCTATTGACATTTTATAATCGCTATGCCAGTGATTCAGCAAGACAGTGAAGCAGTCTTGTGTTATCTTCCGGAAGCATGATGCAGAAACGGATGTATTCACCCGGCAGTCCTTCAAATGATGAACAGTCGCGGATCATCATGCCCTGGCGGATTGCCCGGTCAAAGATATCAAAAGATGTCAGGTCATCCCGGAGTATCTTAACCAGAATGAAATTGGCGTATGCCGGATATGCTTTGGCATAACGGAAAGAATTCAGTTCATTGAGGATACGTTCCCGCTCAGAAAGGATCAGGGAACGCGTTTTCTGAATAAAATCTTTATCCTGCAACATGCGCACGCCTGCATAAGCGCCCAGACTGTTCAGACTCCATGGGTTCTGGTGCTCTTTCAGTGTATCCAGGAAAGCCTGGTTACTTGTGACACCGTAGCCCAGACGGAGTCCCGGAGCTGCATAGAACTTAGATACACCGCGCAAGATCATCAGATTATCGTAAGTAGCTGCTAACGGCATGGCGGTAATCTCGGACACATCTGGAGCAAATTCTACATAGGTCTCATCGATCATTACGAAAATATCTCTTGAATTACAAAGCTCAAGAAGGGAGCGAAGCTCGTCTTTTTTCATGGCTGAGGAAGTAGGATTATTAGGATTACACAGAATCACAAAATCTACGTCATCAGCCAGAGCTTTGGCAAAATCATCAATATCCAGATGAAAGTCATGTTCCTCAGAAAGATTGTATTCGGAAATGTGTCCACCTGTGAGTGAAAGCTCCCGTTCATATTCAGAATAGGTTGGTCCGATGACCATAGCATGTCTGGCATTTCGTTCACTGATCAGCAGAGAGATCAGTTCGGTGGAACCATTGCCGGTTACAACGTGTTCCATCTTGACACCACAGTAATCCGCAATCGCAGAACGGAGCTCTTTGTAATCGCGGTCCGGATAACTGGTGATCACATCCAGATGTTCAGCCAGGTCTTTCTTTAATGTAGCAGAAAGTCCTAATGGGTTCACATTAGCGCCAAATTTGATAATGCTTTCTGCAGGAATCTTATAATATTGTTCGATTTGTTCGATATCACTTCCGTGAAAAGCAGGACGATCCTGTTGAATATTCTTCTCAGACATAATAATCTCCTATATTTTGTGGTTGGTATTGCCTTTAAACATGAAACAATGCTATACTTCATTATAGTATGTTTAAAGAAAAAAGCAATGCAAGAAGAGGTGGATGGCTTGAAAAATAAAATTAAAAAGTTTTCAAAAGGAGATTTTCAACTGGCGCAGCCGCAGGTTGTCTTTCCGGATACAAGCCTGATTCTCACCATTGGTGAAGGGGAAGTTTATAAGGGATATTTCATGATCAAGAATCGAGGGGAAGGCTCTATCAGAGGGCTGGTATACTCGTCTTCTTTTCGTATGCGTTGTCTGGAACAGGGATTTGAAGGAAATCCGGTAAGAGTAGAATTTGAATATGATGGCAGAGGACTGCTGCCGGGACATGTGGAGCAGGGAACATTTACCATTGTGTGTACCGGAGGAGAATATACGATTCCGTTTACAGCATTGATAGAGAAACCTTATGTAATGACGAATTACGGTAAGGTGCAGAATACGGATGATTTCCGAAGACTGGCGGTTAAGGATTATACAGAAGCATTGAAGTTATTCCGTTCCCGTGAATTTTATGAAGTGTTAAAATACGAGGATAAGCGTATCTTTTATTTATATGATAATATGCGCAAATGGTCTCTGGATGAAGCTGCTATGGAAGAGTTTCTGGTAGGTATTAAACAGAAAGAATGTATTTTCCTGACACTTCCGGGGGAAGGTATGCTGTTTCAGGACGTGAAGGAGATTACCAAGCAGACGCTGACAGTGATCAAGAATACCTGGGGATATATGCCGGTTCAGATCCAGACAGAGGGCGAATTCTTAAGCGTCAGCCGCAACCGTTTTACGACAGACGATTTTGTGGGCAATGTATACCAGGTAGATTTTCTTGTGAAGCCGGACGGCCTTCATGCAGGACGTAACTTTGGTAAAATCCATCTGATCACTCCGTATGAGATTCTGAGTTATGATGTGGAGGTTATGCAGAATGGCTCCTATGATGAGAATCATCGAGAGATCGAATTTTTGATGGCACAAGTAGTAAAGGAACATGTTTCCTGTGTGGCAGGCCGCATGACGTTGGATAAATGGACAGAGAGTGCTGTGGATAAGGTGAAGAAGATGCGTCAGATCGATCCGCTGGATGAGTATCTTCAGTTATTTCAGGCACATGTATATATTCATGGCAATCAGATCGAAGATGCCAAGTGGATTCTGGAGAATTATAATTATAACCGGTTTGCGATCGGTAAGAATCCGAAGGTGAATGCTTACTATCTGTATCTGACGGCATTGGTGCGTGGACATGGAAGTCATATGGATCGTGTGATAGATGAGGTTGGTAAGATTTATCTCAGACAGCAGGATTCGACCATGCTTCTGTTGATGCTTCTGGATATTGATCCACAGTATCGGGACAAGGGCAGACGTCTGGCAGCACTGGAACAGCATTATCAGAATTATCGGACCAATGGAGTCTTATTTCTGTTAGAAGCATTTCAGTGTTATGAAGAGAAGAGCCTGCTTTTGAAGAAGCTTGGACAGTTCGAGATGATGGTATTGAATTTTGCATCAAAATATCGCCTGATTTCCAGAGAAATGGCCATGTATGTGGCTAATCTTGCCAGCCAGCAGAAAAATTACAGTGAATTTCTGTTTCATATTCTGGAACGGTTATATAAGCTTTATGCAGAACCGATGATCCTGAATGCAATCTGTACGCTGCTCATCAAGGGCAATAAGCTGGATAACCGTTATTTTGTATGGTATCAGAGAGCGGTTAATGAAGGATTTAAGATTGCACAGCTTTATGAGTATTATATGTCTACGATTGAAGAAGATGATGTGAGAGAAGCATTGCCGAAGTCTATCTTTCTGTATTTTATGCATGGTAACACACTGAATTATAAAAAAGCAGCACTGCTTTATGCGAATCTGATCACTTATGAAGAGAATGCCAGTGATCTGTATATCAGCTACCGGGAGCAGATGGTGGCGTTTGCATGGGAACAGCTTATGAAGCGTCATATTACGGAATCGCTGAAGGTGATTTATAAGAAGTTCTGTACAGAGGAAGAAATGACCGGAGAACGTCTGGAAGCTATGCGTGATATCTGCCATGCATATCTGGTGAAGACTAAGGTGCATAATTTGAAATGTGCCCTGGTCATTGAAAAGGATGGTACAGTAAAGCAGAGAATTCCGTACAGACCGGATGGTATGATCGTTTATCTGTACGATAAGGAAGCAAGGATTATCTGGCAGACCATGGATGGAGGATATCATACGGATTCCATTGCATTTGAGACGAAGCGTCTGTTCTATGAACCACGTTATCTGGAAATGTGCAAGAAATACATGTCCAGAATTTCCAACTGGGGTGCAGAGAATAATAAACTGGAAGTGAATTTTGAAAATATCCGGAAGAATGGTATCAGGGCTTTTGATGAAAAAGAGGTATTTCGCCTGTGTAGTAAGACGATCCGTGAAGAGGATTATGATGAAGACGAATTTATGCTGTATCTGAGCTATGAGCTTTTTAAGAGACAGCAGTATGATAAAATGACACTGACTTATCTTGCTGATTATTACTGTGGTTCTACACGGAATATGAAAGTGTTGTGGAAAGTGGCGAAAGATTACGGAATTGCTGTGACCAAGCTTGGTGAGCGTATTATTACGCAGATGCTGTTCTCGGAAGATATGTTTGCAGAAGAAGATATATTTATTGATTATTATCTGAATGGCAATCCGTATTTCCGCCTGAAACAGGCATATCTTGCTTATGTGAGCAGGGAATATGTAGTGTATGGAAGAAGCGTAGGTGCCTCCATCTTTGATATCATTATGAATGAAGAGAAAAATGATGAGGATCTGGCAGATATCTGTAAAGTGGCTCTGCTGAAACGTTTTGCCGGAAAAGAGTACGGCGAGGAAGAGGGAGAGATCCTACATCGTTTTCTGCGGGAAATGTGTGAGCGTCAGCTGGTATTTCCATTCTATATGGAATACGAGGAGTCGTGGCTCAGAGAGGCACAGATTTACGATAAAACTATGGTGAGTTTCCAGGCATCCCATGGAGGCAGAGTGCGTATTACGTATAAGATGCGCCGCGGTGATGTGGAAGATCTTGGCTATCAGACAGAGAGTCTGATGCCGGTATATGAGAATATCTACGTGAAAAGCTTCGTGTTATTCCAGGATGAACAGGTTCGCTATTCATTCTGTGAGACAAGTGGCAAGAAGTCCTATACGGATCCGGAAGAGGTGCTGAAACAGGAACGGAAGGTGCCAGAGATTGGTAAATATGGCAAGTTGAATGCTATGGCGGGTATGGCGCCTGCAAGAAAGAAACAGGCAATGATCGAGTATGAACAGGAAGCATATCTGGCTGAACGGATCTTCGGCAAGACAGGCAGCAGGAGGTAACAGGTGAGAGCAGATAAAATACTTGGAATAGAACTGAATGAGAAATTTTGCCAGATCAGTTATTACGAACCGGAAAAGCATGAGCCGGAGACACTGGAAGTGTCAGTGGATAATTTTCAGATTCCGATGATCCTTGGTGAATTACAGGATGAATGGGTATATGGAAAGGATGCTGTACAGCTTGCATCGGTGGAAGAAAAATGCACGGTATCTGATCTTTATACCAAAGCAGTCAAACAGGAAAAAGTTAAGATAGGCGGACAGGTTAAGGATGGAGTATGGCTTCTGGCCAAGTATCTCCAGCTTGCTCTGGAACAGTTTGAAAATATAGAGCGGATTACATTCTCCGTTCCGAAGACAGATATTGACATCAGTAAGATGTTGAAAGGTATGGGAAGATTTCTGGGGATTCCAAAGGAGAATATAGCAGTTCAGGACTTTAAAGAGAGCTTCTGCCATTATATGTTTTATCAGCCTAAGGAACTTTGGCAGTATGAGGCCGCATTGTTTTACTGTGACCGCAATGAGATCCGTGCTTATATGCTGCGGAAGTTAAAGACGGTCAGCGGCAGAGGCGCAGATATGTTTGTAACCGTAGATCAGGTGGCAAATGCACAAATGAAAGAGCTGGCGGCGGTTTACCCGGTACTGAATGTGGATAAGGCAAAGGATGCCGATGAACGGTTCCGTGCATTTATCCAGAGTGTATTTGAGAAAAAAGTCGTGTCTTCTGTATTCCTGACAGGGGAAGGCTTTGAGAATAACTGGTATCCGTTATCCCTGAAGGTATTGTGTAACGGACGGCGTGCATTTATCGGTAATAATTTATATAGTAAAGGTGCCTGCTATCATGCGTGGCATCAGACCAGAGACGAGGATGAAATCCCGGTTTATCTGGATGACAGCAAGATGATGGAACAGGTGTGTCTGCGTATGCGGGTACACGGTAAGGAGGGCTGGTATCCGATCGTGCAGTGGGGAAGCCACTGGTATGAATCCGACGGACAGTGGGAGGTACTTCTGGAAGATACTTCGGATATTGAGATTCATATTGAATCGTTGGCAACCGGAGAATTAGAGGCGGAGACTGTCTCGTTGGAAGGGCTTAAAAGCAGGAGAGATTATGCGCTCCGGCTTCAGATTGAGACCATCTTTTTGGACGAACGTACCTGCAAGATCATTTTTAAGGATATCGGATTCGGAGAATTTTATCCGGCATCGGATTTTCAGGTAGAGAAGATCATACATTTAGGAGGAAGTCATGGGCAGTTTAATTCTTTGTCATAGAAAAAAAGCAAAGCATCCATATGAAATCACCAGAATTCATATGCATATCTATACCATAGAAGAACTCTGCTATTATTTCTGCAATAATCTGTATCTGATTGATTATACGATCATCAATAAAAAATTGTGTGACTGGCTGGAAGAGGAACTGGAATTAGACGATCTGGCTGCAGAACTCAGGGTATTGTTAGATCAGAACTGCACGACGGAACAGTTCCTGCTGACGGTGTTGAGTCATGCTGCGATTTATTCTGCAGCGGAGATCACCAAGATTCACAATGTACTGGAACATTTGAAGAATCAGAACGAAGTAGAACGCGAGAAGTACAAAGCAGATAATCTGTTGAATTCCGGTGAGACTGCATCTGCGATTCTTGTGTATCAGTCTATTGTGAACAAGGACTGGGATGAGTCCATTGGCAAAGAGTTCTACAGTAAGGTATACAGTTGCCTTGGTGCGGCATATGGCAAGATGTTTCTGTATGAAGAAGCGGCGCATATGTATGAGAGAGCTTATGAGGTGAATCCGGATGCTTCTATTTTAAAGCCGTATCTTTATTGCTGTTACAAATATCTGCCGGAGGATGCTTATGGGAAAATGCTGTCCAAAGAGCAGACATACCTGAATCTGAACAGTGAATTGAAAGAAGATATGAAAGAAGCCTTGCAGCAGGCAGATCTGGATATTGAAGCGCAGGTTTTGGAAAAGTGGAAGCGTGAGTATCGGAGAACTGATAATTGATAATTGATTTTCCGAATACGCTATATTATAATCATGTATGTCATTGAGTGTTGAACTATGAATATTAATATGACATAAGGAGACGAACATTCATGAATAAATTTGAGAAGATTACAACAGGTCTTGGAGAAGAGTGCGGTGTATTTGGAGCCTATGATATGAGTGGAGGCGATGTTGCCCCCACAATATATTATGGGCTTTTTGCGTTGCAGCACAGAGGACAGGAGAGCTGTGGTATCGCGGTAACGGATACAAACGGAGAACGGAAGGTACACTTCAAGAAGGGATTGGGGCTTGTGAATGAAGTGTTCGACAGCGAATCTCTGCATGCGTTAAATGGCAATCTGGGGGTTGGCCATGTGCGGTATTCAACAGCAGGAGCATCAAAGGCAGAGAATGCGATGCCTCTGGTTATCAATTATGTGAAAGGTGTACTGGCGATTGCACATAATGGTAATCTGACCAATGCGATTGAACTGCGTCATGAACTGGAGCGCACAGGAGCGATTTTTCAGACGACCATTGATTCAGAAGTAATCGCATACCATATTGCCAGAGAACGTCTGAAAGCAGGAACTGCGGAAGCAGCAGTCCGCAATGCGATGGGAAAGATCAAAGGTGCCTATGCACTGGTGGTTACATCGCCACGTAAAATGATCGGTGCAAGAGATCCGTTTGGATTGAAACCGCTCTGCATCGGTAAAAGAGACGATACATATTTTCTTGCATCCGAGAGCTGTGCGATCGCTGCTGTTGGCGGCGAATTTGTGCGGGATGTAGAACCTGGTGAGATTGTTACATTTACGAAGAACGGTATCCAATCTGATATGAGTATGGCAATCGATCCGGCTAAGCATGCCAGATGTATATTTGAATATATTTATTTTGCAAGAACAGACAGTACCATTGATCAGGTGAATGTTTATCATTCACGGATCATTGCCGGCAAGGCACTGGCACAATCCTATCCGGTAGAGGCTGATCTGGTAGTAGGCGTTCCGGACTCCGGTCTGGTGGCGGCCAAGGGATATTCGGAGGCTTCCGGTATTCCGTACGGCATGGCATTTCACAAGAACAGTTACGTAGGACGTACATTTATTAAGCCGACGCAGAATGAGCGTGAGTCCAGCGTAAAGATCAAGCTGAATGTCATAGAGGAAGTCGTAAAGGATAAAAGAATCGTTATGGTAGATGATTCTATTGTGCGAGGTACGACCTGTGCCAATATTATCCGGATGTTAAAGAAAGCCGGAGCAAAGGAGGTACATGTAAGGATAAGCTCACCGCCGTTCCTTTATCCGTGTTATTTCGGAACTGATGTACCGTCCAATGAACAGTTAATAGCTCATTCTCATACAACCGAGCAGATCAGAGAGCTGATTGGCGCAGATTCGCTTGGTTATATGGAAGTAGATAAATTAAAAGAAATGGTGGGAGACCTGGGATATTGTGATGCCTGCTTCACCGGTAATTATCCGATGGAAGTACCGGATGAGGATATCTCACACGCATTTGATTAACGAGGAGGAAATATGATGAGTAACGACAGATACCGCAGCCCATTATCAGAGCGATATGCAAGCAAGGAGATGCAGTACATTTTTTCACCGGATATGAAGTTCCGTACCTGGAGAAGATTATGGATTGCATTGGCAGAGACCGAGAAAGAATTGGGTCTGGATATTACAGATGAGCAGATTGCAGAACTGAAGGAGCATGCAGAGGACATCAATTACGAAGTGGCAAAAGAGAGAGAAAAGAAGGTACGCCATGATGTAATGTCACATGTATATGCATATGGGCAGCAGTGCCCGAAGGCAAAGGGAATCATTCACCTGGGAGCAACTTCCTGTTATGTAGGGGATAATACCGATATTATCGTGATGCATGAAGCACTGCAGCTGGTGCGTACCAAGCTGGTGAATGTGATTGCAGAGCTGGCAGATTTTGCAGATAAGTATAAAGACCAGCCAACACTGGCGTTTACTCATTTCCAGCCGGCACAGCCGACAACAGTTGGTAAGAGAGCAACTCTCTGGATTCAGGAATTTTCTATGGATCTGGAAGATCTGGACTATGTACTGAGCACGTTGAAGCTGCTTGGCTCTAAGGGAACGACAGGTACACAGGCAAGCTTCCTGGAACTTTTTGATGGAGATCAGGAGACAATTGATAAGATTGATCCGATGATCGCTGAGAAGATGGGATTCAAACAGTGCTATCCGGTATCCGGCCAGACCTATTCCCGTAAGGTAGATACTCGTGTATTGAATGTGTTGGCAGGAATTGCTGCAAGCGCACATAAATTCTCTAATGATATCCGCCTTCTGCAGCATTTGAAGGAAGTAGAAGAGCCATTTGAAAAGAGCCAGATCGGTTCTTCCGCAATGGCATATAAGAGAAATCCAATGCGTAGCGAGAGAATTGCATCTCTGTCAAGATATGTGATGATTGATGCATTGAATCCGGCGATCACATCTGCTACACAGTGGTTTGAACGTACACTGGATGATTCTGCAAATAAGAGACTGAGCGTACCGGAAGGATTCCTTGCGATTGACGGTATTCTGGATCTGTGCCTGAATGTTGTAGACGGACTGGTAGTATATCCAAAGGTTATCGAGAAGCGTCTGATGTCTGAGCTTCCATTCATGGCTACAGAGAATATAATGATGGATGCTGTTAAGGCCGGCGGAGACAGACAGGAGCTGCATGAACGTATCCGTGAGCTGTCTATGGAAGCAGGACGTAATGTCAAGGTAGAAGGAAAGGATAACAATCTTCTGGAACTGATCGCAGCAGATCCTGCATTCAATTTGACACTGGACGAGCTGAAGAAAACCATGGATCCGGCTAAATACACGGGACGTGCATCTGTTCAGGTAGATCAGTATCTGACCAAAGTGATTCGACCATTACTGGAAGAGAACAAAGGTATTCTTGGCGTAAAAGCAGAGATTAACGTATAAAAATAAAAAACAGGGACACAGTATGAATATGATATATGATGTAATGATTCTGGGGGCAGGTCCTGCCGGGTTGTCAGCAGCTTTGTATGCCGGCAGAAGCGGGCTGTCAGTACTGTTAATTGAAAAAGGAGCCGATGGCGGGCAGATTGCAGTCACGGATGAGATTGAGAATTATCCTGGACAGATGCCGGAAGGCGAGAGCGGCGCTTCATTGATCAAGCGGATGTCGGCGCAGGCAGAACGTTTTGGCTCAGTGCGGGTGAGAGATCAGATCCAGTCGGTTGATTTTAATGGCGAGGTGAAAAAGCTTCAGGGTGAAAAAGAGATTTATCAGGGACGATATGTGATCATAGCAGCCGGAGCCCATGCACGTCCAATCGGATGTGAAGGTGAGGACAAGTACCGGGGAAGCGGTATTTCATATTGTGCAACCTGCGATGCTAATTTTTTCCGAGATCTTGAAGTGTATGTGGCCGGAGGCGGAGATGCTGCGGTGGAAGAAGCAATTTACCTGACGCGATTTGCGAGAAAGGTGACGATCATCCACCGAAGAGATGAACTTCGTGCAGTGAAGGCTATACAGGAGAGAGCATTTTCCAATCCTAAGATAGATTTTCTGTGGGACAGTGTGGTAGAAGAGGTTCATGGAGCAGGAATCCTGCAGGGACTGACTGTTCGCAATGTTAAGACCGGAGAGAAGAAGCAGATTGAAGCTGATCCAAAAGACGGTATGATCGGTCTGTTCGGTTTTGTGGGAAATATTCCGAATTCAGCTCTCTTTCAGGGAATACTTGATATGGATGAGAATGGGTATATCCGTGCGGATGAAGAGATGCAGACAAGCGTGACTGGTGTATATGTGGCCGGTGATATTCGTGTAAAGAGTGTGCGGCAGGTGGTTACCGCTGCAGCGGATGGTGCGATTGCAGCTGTACACATATCTGGAAAATGTAATTAAATATCAGATAGTTATAATTTCATGAATGTCGATTATTTGGAGGTGTCATTTTGACACCTCCAAAACTGTTGTCTGGAAGCGGTAACCATAATATAATAAAAACATGGTAGAATATGATTTGACAAAAGACGACACTGTAAAAGAAAATATTTTGCAGAAGAAAAGCATCAGAGAGGGAGCCACGGTACTGTTAACTGTAGCACTTCTGATGGGATCTGCAGAAAAGATTCATACGTTCAGTATGATGGAACATGGTGAATACAGAACCGCAAAAGCGTGGACTGTGCCAACTGCAACCACATATGATCTGCATATGTATGCATGGAACAAGATGAATGTGGATACAGCACGATATTCATGCAGTATACCTGTGGAAGGGATGAAGAATTTTAAGGAGAAGATGGGTACTGCAGCGAAGGAGGTTGCAATGCCGATGCAGAGCAATGTGTCTGAAAGACCATCGGATGTGACAGCTGTCATAGTACCAGATACGCCGAAAGGTGATGTTACATATGACAGGACAGAAGGATCGATTACAGAAGAACCTGATGAAAATGCAGGTACTGTGATCAGTATCAAGGGGGTTCTATGTGATGTTGATGGAAGAATCGTAGGATGTGATGGGATTACAGTTACAGATGGAGTACTGAATATTCCGGCTGACAGCAGATGTACAGCTATTGCAGGCGGGGCATTTACCAGTCTGGGCAGTGAGGTCTTTGAAGTGTATATACCTGCAAATATCGTAGATATCAGTGATTCGGCATTTGATGGTCTCTCTGAACTGTTTTACATTGAGGTACATCCGGATAATCCGGTGTATGGCAGTTCTAATGGTGAATTGTACAGAAAACCTTGAATGAACCGGCTATCTCTGTTACAATGAAAGCTGGTTTACAGATAAAATAATAAAGTAATAATAAAAGAAACGGAGATAGAGAAATGAGTAGAGTGAGAACAAGATTTGCCCCAAGTCCGACAGGAAGAATGCATGTGGGTAATTTGAGAACAGCATTGTATGCATATCTGATCGCTAAGCATGAGGATGGAGATTTTATCCTTCGTATCGAAGATACAGATCAGGAGCGTTTTGTAGAAGGAGCACTTGAGATTATTTATCGTACACTGGCTAAGACAGGTCTGGTTCACGATGAAGGACCGGACAAGGATGGCGGTGTGGGTCCGTACGTCCAGAGTGAGCGTAATAAATCAGGTCTGTACCTCAAATATGCCAAGCAGTTGATCGAGCAGGGAGATGCTTATTACTGCTTCTGTGACAAAGAGAGACTGGAATCGCTGAAGAGTACCGTATCAGAGTCCGGTACAGAGATTGTAGTATATGACAAGCATTGCCTTCACCTTTCTAAGGAAGAGATTGAAGCGAACCTTGCAGCAGGAAAGCCATATGTTATCCGTATTAATATGCCGACAGAAGGCACGACAACCTTCCATGATGAGATTTATGGAGATATTACCGTGCCGAATGCAGAACTGGACGATATGATCCTTATTAAGTCAGATGGATATCCGACTTATAACTTTGCCAATGTTATTGATGACCATCTGATGGGAATTACACATGTAGTAAGAGGTAATGAGTATCTTTCTTCTGCACCGAAGTATAATCGTCTCTATGAAGCGTTTGGATGGGATGTGCCGGTATATGTACACTGTCCGCTGATCACAGATGAGAATCATAAGAAGCTTAGTAAGCGCTGCGGACATTCTTCTTACGAAGATTTGCTGGATCAGGGCTTTGTATCAGAAGCTATTGTGAACTATGTTGCACTGCTTGGATGGTGCCCGACAGATAATCAGGAGATTTTCTCGCTGGAAGATCTGGTAAAAGTATTTGATTATCGCCATATGAGCAAGTCCCCGGCAGTATTTGACATTGTGAAGTTGCGTTGGATGAATGGTGAATATCTGAAGGCTATGGATTTTGAAAAATATTTCGACCTGGCTAAGCCATATATCGAAGAGGTGATCACAGGAGATTATGATCTGCGCAAGATTGCTGCTCTGGTGAAGACTCGTATCGAGATTCTGCCGGATATCAAAGATCAGATTGATTTCTTCCAGGCTGTTCCGGAGTATGACACAGCAATGTACTGTCATAAGAAGATGAAGACGAACGAAGAGAATTCTCTGGAACTTCTGAAATCCGTACTTCCGGTATTGGAAGCGCAGGAAGATTTCAGCAACGATGCGTTGTTTGAGACGCTGAAAGCATTTGCCGGAGAGATCGAGAAGAAAGTTGGCTATGTAATGTGGCCGATCCGTACTGCTATTTCCGGTAAGCAGAATACACCGGGAGGAGCAACGGAGATTATGGATGTACTTGGCAAAGAGGAGTCCATTGCACGAATCAAGAAAGCTATTGAGAAGTTAGAAACGAGGTAATACATGGGGCCGAATGAGGCACAGGAACGGGCAATAAAGCATGGTGACGGACCATGCATGGTGCTGGCAGGACCTGGATCTGGCAAAACATATACGATTGCCAGACGAACACAGTATTTAATAGAGCATTACAAAGTAAGACCAGAAGAAATTCTGGTCATTACTTTTACCAGGGCAGCTTCCAGAGAGATGAAAGAGCGGTTTCAGGGTTATACCAAAGGGAAGAACTATCCGGTTACGTTTGGAACCTTTCACGGAGTGTATTTTGGTATTCTGAAATGGGCATACCGTCTGACATCAGATAATATCCTGACAGAGGAAGAAAAGTATCAGTTGATCCGCCAGATTCTTGCTATACCGGAGATCGGATTTGAGCCGGAATTATCCGATGAAAAAGAAGAAATACGAGATTTGATCACAGAGATTGGTAATGTAAAGAACCGCGGGATCAGTATTGAAAAATATGAGTCTATCCGTTATGGCGTAGTATTTACCAGAATTTACAAGACCTATGAGAAACAGAGAAAGCTGATGCGGAAGATTGATTTTGATGATATGCTGCTTCTATGTTATGATCTGTTCCGCAGAAGGCCGGATATTCTGGAACAGTGGCAGAAGAGGTTTCGCTATATTTTGATCGATGAGTTTCAAGATGTGAACCGGATTCAGTATGAAGTGGTGCGGATGCTTGCCATGCCGGAGAATAATTTGTTTGTGGTGGGAGATGATGATCAGTCAATTTATCATTTCAGGGGAGCAAGTCCGGAGATCATGCTTGGTTTTGGTGAGGATTATCCGGAGACAGAGACGATATTGCTGGATGTAAATTACAGATCCAGCAGAAATATTGTGAATGGAGCTCTTCGGGTTATTTCCAATAACAGCAGACGCTATAAGAAGAAGCTGGTTACGTCCGGTGATAAGGGTGCCTGTATCCATGTACAGGAAGTAAAGGATGCAAAAGAAGAGAGTAAGTATCTGATCGATAAGATTCGAGAGGCAGAAAAGGAAGGCATTCCGCATTCTGATATGGCGGTTCTTTACCGGACAGCGAATGATGCAAGAGTGATGATGGAGACTTTGCTGGAATATCAGATTCCATTCCAGGCGAAAGAATCCATTCAGAATATTTACGATCATTTTATTGCAAGAAATCTGATAAGCTATGTCAGGTTGGCATTGGGAGAACGTGATCGGAGATTATTTTTGGATGTCATGAATGCTCCGGTTCGGTATATCAGCAGAGACAGTCTGGAGAATGCAGTGGTATCATTTGAGGATATCCGTTGCTTTTATATGGATAAGAGTTGGATGTTAGACCGGATCGATCAGTTTGAATGGGATCTCAGTATGATGGAAGGACAGACACCATATGCGGCGATCCAGTACATACGCAAGCATATCGGGTATGATGATTATCTGAAAGAATATGCCAGAGAACGAAGAATCAGTGAAGAAGATCTGTTTACTGTGCTGATAGAGATTCAGGAAAAAGCGAAAGATTATTCAGATATGCAGGAATGGCTAGATTATATTGAACGGTATTCGGCCGCACTTCTGGGACAGAAGAACAGACAGTCTGGAAGAAATGACGGTGTATGGCTGATGACTATGCATGGCGCAAAAGGCTTGGAGTTTGATACCGTATTTATGATCCAGTGTAACGAGGGCGTGATTCCGTATAAGAAAGCAAAGCTAGATGCAGAGCTGGAAGAGGAACGACGTATGTTTTACGTGGCGATGACAAGAGCAAAACGGAAACTTATCATAAGCTATGCAAAAATGAAAAACGGAAAGGATCTGGATCCTTCCCGCTTTGTCGATGAATTACTCCACAGTCGGTAATTCTTCGAATTCCAGGTTATCTAACCATTCGTCAAACCCATCAGATGCAATTTCATATTCTTCATCGCTTTCGATCGTTATGAGCTCCGGCTCTTCTTCGCCATCATGTTCGATGTAGCGATAAAGATATACGATGCCGTCGAACTCATCACCCTGCGGTGCCAGTGCGACATATTCATTGTCACCGGCAGTGAAGAAAGTGATGATATCGCATTCCAGTTCTTCGTCATTATCCAGAGTCAGGGTGACAGTACCAAGATCATCTGGCTGATTGAAAAATTCATCCATACTGAATCTCCTTTTCGTATTATTATGATGATTTAACTTTAACAGAGAGCCTGCAAAAAAGCAAGCTGTGAGCGCTGTAATCTGTTTGCAATCTGTTAGACTGGTAGAAACGATGTTCTACTGGAAATGTAGAAAGAAATGTTGTAAAATAAAAAAGCATGTATATCTAAAGCGTTATACATTAGGAGGAAGAAAGAATGAAAAAAAGAACATGGAGCGTGATTATCGTACTGGCTGCGTGCCTGGTTGTTCTTGCAGCATGCAAAAAGTCAGTGGGTACACCGGAAGATAATGCAACAGCAAATGAGAATACAGAGACAGATGCAGAGGGAGAAGAAGATACATCTGAAGAGGAAGAAGTCAAATATAAGTTTGGCTTCAGTGGCATCGATATGCAGAATCCGTATTTTATTACTTTGGAAAGTGCTGTAAAAGAAGGACTTGGAGATGAAGATTATCGGATGATCACGAAGGATCCGGGAAGTGATCCTGATCTTCAGAACCAGCAGATTCAGGAGATGATTGATGAGGGCATTGATGCTATATTCCTGAGCCCGGTTGACTGGGAAAAAATCAGTACATCACTTCGGGCATTGAAGGATGCCGGTGTGAAGATTATTAATGTAGATACACAGGTAAAGGAAAGTGAATATGTAGATGCTTATGTAGGATCTGATAATCAGGCAGCCGGGTATCTGTGCGGGAAGGATCTGATCGAGAGATGTCCGGATGGAGGTAACGTTCTTATCCTTGAAAGCACGACGATGAATTCTGTCAATGACCGTATTACCGGATTTGAAAAAGCGCTCTCATCAGCAGAAGTAGGCTTTGAGATTGTGGACAGAGCGGATGCAGACGGACAGTTCCAGAAAGCACTTGATGAGACAAATGCGATGCTGGATGCTCATCCGGAGATTACCGCTATTATGTGTGGTAATGATCAGATTGCAGTAGGTGCGATCACAGCATTGAACCTGGCAGAACGAAAAGATATCATTGTCTATGGAATCGATGGATCGCCGGATATTAAGAAGGAACTGGTGAAAAAAGACAGTGTTGTGGCAGGAACAGTGGCACAGTCTCCGATTCACATGGGTAAGGATGCTGCGAAGGTTGCATTGGCAATTCTGAAAGATAATGAGTACGAACCAGAGACCTATGAAGAAGTATATATGATCAACAGTGATAATGTAGAAATGTACGGTGTTGATGGATGGCAGTAACGGCAGAAAGATACACCAGATAATCAGAGAAAACAGGGAGAAAAGATTATGAAGCATGTGCGGGGAGCTGCATTACCTCTTGGAGTGACAATTTCAGAAGAAAAGATTAATTTTTCAGTTGCGGCTGCCCCGGACAGTGTCTGCGAACTGTGCTTATATAAAAAAGGATATACCGAGCCATTTTCCGTCTGTGAACTGGAACAGGAACCATTGATTGGTAATGTGCGGTTTGTGGCAGTAGAAGGTCTGGGCGGAGACATAGAATATCTGTATCGAATAGATGGTGAAGAGTATCTGGATCCTTATGTCAGGGAAGTATCTGTGATGAAAGGCCAGAGACGAGGAGTGGTTGTTCAGGAGTCTTATGATTGGGAAAAGGATGCGCCGCTCATGCTTCCTCAGCATGAGGTGATCGCATATAGTCTGCATGTTAAAGGTTTTACCAGACAAAGTGCATCAGGAGTACGCCATAAGGGAACATTTGCAGGATTGGTTGAAAAAATACCATATCTGACAGGACTTGGGATTAATCAGATTCACTGTATGCCGGTGTATGAATTTGATAACGGTGGTAAGAATGGTGTGAACTACTGGGGATATGGTCCTGGGTACTTTTTTGCACCTAAAAGCAGTTATGCGGCAGGAGAGCATCCTGTAACCGAATTAAAAGATATGATCAAAGCCTGCCATAAAGCAGGAATTGAGGTGATTCTCGAAATGCCATTTGACGCATCAGCCGGCAGACAGCTGATGGAAGAGTGCCTGAGATATTATCGCATGGAGTACCATGTGGATGGCTTTATTGTGAATCCGGTATTCTTCTCTGCGGAAGAGATTGCGAAGGATCCAATCCTCAGTCGGACGAAGATTCTGATACATTCGAATGATTATCAGAATATCATGCGTCGTTTCCTGAAAGGAGACGAGGGTATGGTGAATGATGTAATGTATTGGGTCAATCATCATACGGAACACATTTATAACTATATTACTAACCAGAATGGTTTTACATTGAATGATCTGGTGTCTTATGACCGCAAGCATAATGAGGAGAATGGCGAGAATAATCAGGATGGTCCGGAATACAATTACAGCTGGAACTGTGGAGCTGAGGGTCCAAGCAGAAAGAAAGCGGTTATGGGGCTGAGAAAGAAGCAGATGACCAATGCACTCCTGCTGCTGTTCTCGGCACAGGGAACGCCATGTATTCTTGCAGGTGATGAATTTGCAAACAGCCAGAAGGGCAATAATAATGTCTATTGCCAGGATAATGTAACCGGATGGGTGAATTGGAGTCGTGCGAAACAATATGGCTGGCTTACAGAACTTGTAAAAGACCTGATCAGCTTCAGAAAGGCACAGCCGGTACTTACTCAGGCAGAACCATTGATGGGGGCTGATCTGGCAAAATGTGGAATCCCGGACATCTCTTTTCATGGTGAGCATGCATGGAGGATTCCGAACGAAGTGAGCAGCAGGCAGCTTGGAGTATATTATTCCGGACAGGCACAAGGTACGCCAGATTGTTTTGTGATCTATAATATGCACTGGGTAGAGCACATCTTTGCATTACCGACTTTGACATCAAAAAGGAAATGGTATCTGGCAGCATCGACAAAAGAAGGTGTGCTTAAGGAACCGTTGCAGCTTGATAATCAACATGATATCCAGGTGGAAGATCGTACTGTTATGTTTCTGATAAGCCGACAGGTGGAATGAACATGAAGGTTGCAGAACAAAGAACAACAGAATGGCAAGAAATACAGCAAAAAATCGGTCTGAGTTCTTTTGCTTTAAAGATGATCGCAATCCTTACAATGACCATAGATCATATGGGATTTATCCTGTTTCCACAGGCACTTTGGATGCGGGGGATTGGCAGGCTGGCGTTTCCTATTTTCTGTTTTACCCTGACAGAAGGATTCAGTCATACCCATGATCTGAAGCGATATATACAACGGATGCTGGTTGTCGGACTGTTGTCAGAGATTCCCTTTAACCTTGCAGAGTCCGGACAGATTTTTTCAATTGAACATCAGAATGTGTTTTTTACATTGTTGATCGGTCTGATTATGCTGCATTATTGCGTAAAGGCATCGGGGAACGCGATGAAAGCAGAAGTAGTTATTGTAGCGATGTTTGCTGCAGAATTTCTGCATACAGATTACGGAGCATGGGGGGTACTTCTGATCGCGATTTTCTGGTTTACCAGAGAATATAAATGGTATCAGGCAGTTCTTGTCGGCGGATGGAATTTTCTGTTTGGAATTCCAATCCAGTATGCAGGAATATTTGCGATTCTTCCAATTGCATTGTATAATGGGAAAAAGGGACGGAGCACAGGATACTTCTTTTACTTATACTATCCTGTACATCTGTTGATATTATATGGGATATCACAAATGATCGTCATCGGTCGGTAACATATCGAAAAAGAGGGATGTGCTATGAAAGCTATTGAGCATTTGCGTACGATTAATCATCACAAATTACTGGTTATGAAAGGGTGTTTTAAAGTTGGACTGTACCGTCAGGGACTGATGCATGACCTGTCCAAATATACACCTTCGGAATTTTTGGTGGGATGCAAGTATTATCAGGGCAACCGCAGTCCGAATAATGCAGAACGGGAAGCAACCGGAGTATCTTCGGCGTGGCTTCATCACAAGGGACGCAATAAGCATCATTACGAATATTGGATTGATTACAGTCTGAATAAAGAAGAAGGAATTGTGGGTATGCGCATGCCGACACGTTATGTGGTAGAGATGTTTGTAGACCGTGTATCGGCATCTAAGACTTATCAGAAAGATGCTTATGAAGACTGGAATCCGTTAGAATATTATGACCGTGGAGCGGCAAAGCTTGGCAATATGATTCATCCGGAGACGGCGGCATTATTACGGCATCTGTTGGAAATGCTTGCTGAAGAAGGAGAAGATGCGACCTGTGCGTATATACGCAGAACTGTACTTCGCAATGAAAATTCGTTAACAGAGAGAACGATACGGTTATTCCGTAAATTAATAAAGAAATAGAAAAATCATCGGAAGTGTAAGAGGCACATTCCGATGATTTTTTCTATATGATTTATGCAGGATAATTAAGTTGCGCATCAGTAATATGCAGCAGTACCTCGTCCAGATATTTATTTGCAAGGTATTTTGCCATGCCGAGGTTCATATCCAGATAGTTACCGCAGTCCTTTGGAGCGGCACCAGGTACTTCGCCTTCAAAGTCGCGGATGAATGTAAACATCTCAATCATCAAAGGTACGATATCCTTGGATGTATATTCTCCGGCTAACAGCAGATAGAATCCGGTGCGGCATCCCATAGGCCCGAAATACAGAGTCTTGTCTTTGTATTCTTCATGGTTGCGGAGAAATGTAGCAGCAAGATGTTCGATTGTATGCATTTCAGCTGTATTCATAACCGGTTCGTCGTTCGGTGCGGTCATTCTCAGATCAAATGTAGTGACCGGATGTCCTGCTACAGCATCGACTCTGGATACATATACGCCTGGTACCAGACGAATGTGGTCTATTGTAAAGCTTGTGATTTTTTTCATGACGGGTCTACTCCTTTGTGTAAATATTCTTTATTTATTCTAGTTTAAAATGTTCCGGTATGCAAGTAGTGTTTCGACATGCTATAATTAATTCTAATGGAGAAAATACAGGAGGAACAGAACATGAAGCTTTATCTGATCCGTCATGGAGAGACCGATTATAATAAAATGAAACGCAATCAGGGACAGATCGATATTCCGTTGAATGAATACGGAAGAGAACTGGCAGAAAAGACGAGAGAGGGACTTGCGGAGGTGCCGTTTGATCTGTGTCTGTGCAGTCCGCTGTCCAGAGCCAGAGAGACAGCAGAGATTATCCTGGAAGGAAGAGATATACCGATCATTACTGACAAACGTCTGATTGAAATATCTTTTGGCAGATACGAGGGACGTTGCTGGAATCCGGATGCCTGGGATGAGGAGATGCCTAGAGATTTTCAGTGCTTTTTCACAGAGCCTGGCAGATATGAGGCTCCGGATGACGGAGAGACATTAGAACATCTGGAAGAGAGGACAGGAGAGTTTCTTCAGGAAATTTGCCATAAAAAGGAATATCAGAACCATACAATTCTGGTGTCTACACATGGTGGAGCACTTGCATCTATGATTGCAAATATAAAAAAACTCCCCAAAGAAAATTTCTGGGGAGATGGATGCAGTCATAACTGTGGTGTGACAATCCTTGATGTAAGAAACGGAGTGCCGGTCATTCTGGCAGAAGACAGAATTTATTATTAATTTCAGATTTTTATGATCTGTTTGGTCAATTCATTATGAAAGGGTGTTCCATACAGATCGGTGATCACAGACTCATACAGATTGGATGCGTAGATATCAAGTTCCAGCATCTGGTATGCTGTATCTGCAAGCACAGCTCTTGCAGGACTTGTGATCAGTGGAATGTCAGAAGTCCGCTTTAAGATTCCCAAGAGATCTGCGTGATCCCTACGGAATCCCAGAATTCTCGCATAAGGGGCTGGTGCTTTCATGGCAGTTAACCAGTCATTTGTGATTCCGAGTAATACATGTATGAAAGAACGGCTGATCCGGCTTCGGGTCAGCTCTTTTGTTTTTAACAGGTCACAAAACTGCTCGAAGCTGAGATAATCATTACGGAGCCGCAGGATACGGTTGGCAAGTTCCGGACTCATGTCCAGATAATGACTGAGACTGCCCGCCGTTTCGGATAATAGTTTTGCCTTTAAAAGTAATGAAAAATCATCAGCCTTTACCGGATAACGTGTCTGATAGTTTTTCTTCATCAATTCATGACAGGAAGAAGGTACTTGTGTTTGAATATGAGTCAGGGGAAGGCTTTCGGATGAAGAATTTACATCAGCAAGCTGGTAAATATCAGAACGGATGGCAGTGGCAGAGCTGAACTGCCCGTCGATATCCATATCATGATAACCGGCACCAATCCGCTTTATGGTAAACGGTTCCATTTTGCTGTGAATTTTTGCCAATGCTTTTAAATATTCGATACCCAGGATATTGTTTGGCGAGGCAAGAATCTCAGAGTACTTATCGGAATAAATATTAAGTGCCTCCTGTCTTGCTGCCGGGAAGGACGCGCCTTCTTTTAAAGCCTGTTTTAAAGCAGTCTGATATTCTATAGGTTCGTCAGCAAGGATCTGCGCGATTTCTTTTAACAGATGGAGGTCGCCACATTCGCTGCCGAAACAGATGGAATCTATGCATCCCAGCTGGTTAAGCAGAGAGATGGAACCCTGTGCAAAATATTCAGCGCTCCCAGTAGCAAAACATACCGGAAGCTCTATGATGAGAGAGGCGCCGGATAGAAGCGCACTTTCGGCGCGAAGGTGTTTGGGCATGACGGCAGGAGCACCACGTTGTACGAAGTCGCCGCTCATAACGACAATCACACGGTCGGCACCGGTCAGCATTTTTGCTTTTTCGATATGATAGGCATGTCCGTTGTGAAATGGATTGTATTCTGTGATTAATCCGACGGTTTTCATAAGATTCTCCTCTTGTATAATCGTTTAAAATTGATTATACTATAATGAGTATAAAAGTGCAAATATCGGTAATCGTTGGAAAATTTCAGAACATGATAAAATAGAGTAACCGTAAAGGAGTGGGAACATGGGAGAGAGACACAATCCGGAGCAGTTAAATGCGGAGGACTGGGGACATGCTGTCGCGACAAGTGAATTTGATCATGACGTTCCAGAAGAGAGAGAAGAACTGACGATCGAGCGAATTGAAGAAATGATCAATGAGCATCAGTTCAAAGAATTAAAAGAAGAATTAAAGAACAACATGTATCCCGTAGACCTTGCTGAGATTTTGCGGGAAGTAGATGAAAAGTGGCTGGTGCTGATTTTTCGCCTGCTGGAGAAGGAAGAGGCGGCTGAGACATTTTCCTATATGGACAGTGACCAGAGAGAGATACTGATCAATGCTCTGACAGATTCGGAGCTTGAGGAAGTTATGGAAGAGATGTATCTGGACGATACAGTAGATGTGCTGGAAGAGATGCCTGCCAATGTGGTTGACCGACTCCTCATGGCTACGGACGAAGAAAAGCGGAAGCAGATTAATCAGCTTTTGCAGTATCCGGAAGACAGTGCAGGAAGTATCATGAACGTAGACTATATTGCACTATCACAGGATATGACGGTAGAAGATGCGATCCTAAAAATCCGTCAGGTGGGACTGAACCGCGAGACGATCTATACCTGTTATGTAACAGAAAAGAGAAAGTTGATCGGCGTGGTGGATATCAAGGATCTTCTGACTACCGGAGAAGCCAGACTGATCGAGGAAATCATGGACACGAATATGCTGTATGCAAGAACAACAGATGATCAGGAGGATGTGGCAAGAACGATCACTAAGTACGGATTGATCGCATTGCCGATCGTGGATCACGAGATGTGTATGGTCGGTATTGTTACGGTAGATGATGCCATGCTGGTATTGCAGGATGAGGAAACGGAAGACATCAGCAGGATGGCCGGTATTAATCCGGATGATGATTCTTATTTTGGGATGACAATTTTTGAGCATGTGAAGAGTCGTATCCCATGGCTGTTGTTTCTGATGCTTTCTGCAACAGTGACGCAAATGATCATGAACAGTTATGAAGCTGCCCTTGCTATGATGCCTCAGATCGCAGGTTTTGTGCCGATGTTAACCGGTACAGGTGGTAACTGTGGTTCTCAGAGTTCGACGCTGGTGATACGTGGTCTGGCAGTGGGAGAGATCGAATTTCGGGATCTGTTTAAAGTAATTTGGAAAGAAGTGCGGGTGGCGGTATGCATCAGTCTGATACTTGCTACGGTCAATGGCATCCGTATCATGATCATGGGACAGGGGGATGCGCTGATGGCACTTACCATCGGACTTACCATGGCATGTACGGTTATCATCGCAAAAGTGGTTGGATGTACGCTGCCGCTGGTAGCAAAAAAAGTAGGACTTGATCCTGCGATCATGGCGACGCCACTGATCTCTACCCTGGTTGATATCAGTACGATCAGTGTATATTTTGCTATTGTCAGCTATGTGTTTGGATTAAATTAAGTACAATTGTTATTAATATAACTTGGAAAGAGACCTTGTGGACAAGGTCTCTTTGCGTTATAATGGAACTATATGAGAAAAATGGAAAGGAGTCTTTAAATCATGGGATTTATTGATGAAATCAAAGCAAAAGCAAAAGCAAATGTACAGACAATCGTTCTTCCGGAAACAGAAGACGCAAGAACCTATGAAGCAGCAGAGAAAGTTCTGAAAGAGGGAACTGCTAAGCTGATCCTGATCGGAAGCGAAGAAGAGATCGCTAAGAATAAAGGTTCATTCGATATTTCCGGAGCAACTATCGTAGATCCGGCAACAAGCGATAAGACAGAGGCATACATTGCCAAGTTGGTAGAACTTCGTGAGAAGAAAGGTATGACTGAGGAAAAAGCAAGAGAACTTCTTCTCAGCAGCTATACATATTATGGCGTTATGATGGTTAAAATGGGTGATGCAGACGGTATGGTATCCGGAGCATGCCACTCTACAGCAGATACACTGAGACCATGTCTGCAGATCCTGAAGACAAAGCCAGGTACAAAGTTAGTATCTTCTTTCTTTGTAATGGTAGTGCCGGATTGCGATATGGGAGAGAACGGAACATTTGTATTCTCTGACTGTGGTCTGGAGCAGAATCCGGATTCTGAGAAGCTTGCAGCAATCGCTCTTTCAGCAGCAGAGTCATTCAAGCTTCTGGTTGGTGACGAGCCGAGAGTAGCACTGCTTTCGCATTCATCAAAGGGAAGTGCTAAGCATGCTGATGTAGATAAAGTAGTAGAGGCTGTTAAGATCGCTCAGGCAAATGCACCGGAAGGTGTTATGGTTGATGGAGAACTGCAGCTTGATGCAGCAATCGTTCCATCTGTAGGAGCCTCTAAGGCACCAGGAAGCCCGGTAGCTGGTAAAGCTAATGTACTTGTATTCCCAGACCTGGATGCAGGTAATATCGGATATAAACTGGTTCAGAGACTTGCTAAGGCAGAAGCATACGGACCGATGACACAGGGAATCGCAGCACCGGTTAATGACCTTTCAAGAGGATGCAGTGCTGAGGATATCGAAGGTGTAATTGCTATCACAGCAGTGCAGTGTCAGAACCAGTAAGAATTAAGAGGAGAAAAAGTAGAATGAAAGTATTAGTTATCAACTGTGGAAGTTCATCTTTAAAATATCAGCTGATCGATATGGAGAACGAAAGCGTTCTTGCAAAAGGTATCTGTGAGAGAATCGGAGCAGAAGGTTCTGTCCTGACCCACAAGCCTGCAGGAAAAGACAAATTTGTGACAGAGCAGCCAATGCCGGATCACAGCGTAGCTGTCAAACTGGTAATCGATGCACTGCAGGATCCGGAGCATGGTGTGATCGAGAGCGCAGATGAGATTACAGCAATCGGACATCGTGTACTGCATGCAGGTACTGTATACAGTGATGCTACACTGGTTACAGAGGATGTGAAGAAAGTCGTACGTGACTGCTTTGACCTTGGACCACTCCATAACCCGGCTAACCTGATCGGTATTGAGGCTTGTGAGAAGGCTATGCCTGGCAAGCCGAACGTAGCAGTATTCGATACAGCATTTGGTATGAATATGCCACAGAAAGCTGCTATGTATGCAATCCCATATGAGTATTATGAGAAATACAGCATCAGAAGATATGGTTTCCACGGAACAAGTCATATGTTTGTGTCTGGTGAGACTGTTAAACTGCTTGGCAAGGACGATGCTAAGGTTATTGTATGCCATATCGGTAATGGAGCAAGTATTTCAGCATCCATCGGTGGTAAATGTGTAGATACAAGTATGGGACTGACACCTTTGGAAGGCTTGATCATGGGAACACGAAGCGGAGATGTAGATCCGGCTGTTCTTCAGTTTATCTGCAACCATGAGCACATCAGCGTAGATGAAATGCTGAATATTCTGAATAAGAAGTCAGGTCTGCTCGGATTGAGTGGAGTATCTTCGGATTTGCGTGATGTAGTTAAAGCTGCTGGTGAAGAGAATGAAAGAGCTAAGCTTGCACTTGAAGCATATGTATATCGTATTGTTAAATATATCGGTGCTTACGCAGCTGCAATGAACGGTGTGGACGCGATCGTATTTACAGCAGGCGTTGGTGAGAATTCTGTACCGATCAGAGAGAATGTTTGTAAATCACTTGGATATCTTGGTGTTGAACTTGATAAAAAGAAAAATGAGAATGTATCAGGTGATACTGCAATAATTTCTTCTGATGATTCAAAAGTTAAGGTTATTGTACTTCCGACCAACGAAGAGCTTGCAATTGCCCGCGAAACAGTTAAATTAGTATAAAATTTTCTGTTGACAAAATTTATTTGCATGATATAATAGTCTAGTGTGTGAATAGGAGAAGATACTATGATATTAAACCTATCCGACGTTCTGTCTGAACAACATAAAGCAATCAGAGAGTCCGTTCCGATTGAGATAACTTCATTTAAGTCGGAGATGGGGACGTATAACATTACAGACACGACACCGCTTGAGTTATCTGTAGAGTATGCAGGTGAGCGTAAGCTGTGGATACGAGGCAAAGGCGAGATTACCGCAGTTGCTCCGTGTGATAGATGTCTGGATGATGTGGAAGTAAAGGTTAAGCTTGAATTTGAGCATAAGATTACGACCGACACTGAGGCAGAAGATCAGTCAGAAGAATTAGACGAGAATAACTATATTGACGGATACAGCTTAGATGTGGAACAATTGGTCTACAATGAGTTATTGACAGGGTGGCCGACAAAGATTCTGTGCAGCGATGACTGTAAAGGCATCTGCAATGTATGTGGTCAAAATCTTAATCGAGGCACTTGCAATTGCGAGGATACAAGCCTTGATCCGAGAATGTCAGTTATCCGCGACGTATTTAAGAATTTTAAGGAGGTGTAACCTATGTCAATTTGTCCAAAGAATAAATCTTCAAAGGCAAGAAGAGATAAGAGAAGAGCAAACTGGAAAATGAGCGCACCGAATCTTGTTAAGTGCAGCAAGTGCGGCGAGTTAATGATGCCTCACAGAGTTTGCAAGAACTGTGGCTCTTACAACAAAAAAGAAATCATTGCAATGGATTAATTTGCAGACAAGTTAAGGAGTTGAGCATTATGCTTGACTCCTTTTTATATACTATATGGGAATAAGATTATGCATAAGGAAATAATATCCATCATTGGTGCCGGAGGTAAGACAACGCTGATTCACCGATTGGCTGATGAATACAGAAAACAGAATAATAAAGTACTGATCTGTACAACAACCCACATGTTCCGGGAGCCGGAGACGGATATATCCTGTAATGCAGAGCAGATTATCGCAAAAATGGAACAACAGGGAAGCTGTATGGCTGGGAAGCTGGATGGGGAGAACTCAGATAAGATTACCACTCTCTCGGAAGATGTGCTGAGACGTGCGATGGATCATGCAGATGTTACACTGATAGAAGCAGATGGTTCGAAACATCTGCCGGTAAAATATCCCGGAGCTCATGAGCCGGTAATATATCCATACTCTACAAAGATTATCCTTGTAATGGGACTGTGGACCTTAGGAGAGCCAATAAAAAAGACAGTATTTCGTTATGAAGAACTGATAAAAAGATTCGGATGGCGGGAAGAGGATGGCTTGACATTTGAAATGTTGAATGTGATAATCCGAGATGGATATATGAAGAAACTTCTGACAGAAGAGAATTCTATAGAAATGCAGATATTATTTACAGAGAAAGTAAATGGAGAATTACATTATATCGGATATGAAGAAGCAGGGGAAAAGTATGGATTACAATAGAATTGTCGTGTGCAGAGGCGGAGGAGATCTTGCAACAGGGATCATTCATCGTCTGGCGAAGGCAGGACTTCAGGTAGTGTGTCTGGAATCGGAGCAGCCAAGTTCCATTCGTAGACAGGTGTGTTTCAGCGAAGCAGTCTATGATGGTAAGACGTCTGTGGATGGCATGAAGGCTGTTCGCGTGAAGAATATGGAGGATATTCTCTCTGCGTGGCAGAAAAGAGAAGTTCCGGTCCTTATAGATCCGAAGGGAGAATGGATTGAAGAATTGAAGCCGGTTGCAGTTGTAGACGCGATTATTGCTAAGAAGAATCTGGGAACATATAAAGATATGGCTCCGCTCACGATTGGAGTGGGACCTGGATTTACTGCAGGTTCAGATGTAGATGTAGTCATTGAATCTATGCGCGGACACAATCTCGGACGTGTGATTACGAAAGGGGCAGCGATTGCTAATACCGGGATTCCGGGAAAGGTCGGCGGCTATGATAAAGAACGGGTGATTCATGCATCTGGTGCAGGATATATGAAGAATATCAGTAAGATTGGTGACCCGGTTGAAAAGGGGCAGATTATAGCTGAAATTTATGAAGATTTGTCAATGACAGGGGAAGGAGTTCCGGTTAAGGCTACCCTGGATGGTATCCTGCGTGGATTGATCCGCACCGGTTATCATGTATCAAAGGGATTTAAGATCGCAGACATCGATCCACGTAAAGAAGAACTGGAGAATTGCTTTACGATCTCTGATAAGGCCAGATGTATTGCCGGAAGTGTACTGGAAGTGATCTGCGGTAAGCTTATGGAAGAAAACAGTTCCCTGTTTTTTGGGAGGAATCCCGATGAAGCATAGGAAAGTACACATGATCTATATGGCTGCAGGCAACAGCAGACGTTTTCAGGGGAATAAGCTTTTATATACTATTAATGGAAAGGCGTTGTATCGTTATGGACTGGAGACATTAATAGAAGTACAGAAAAACTATCCGGATACAACACTTACTGTAGTTGTGCAGGAATGGGCAATTTATGACAGATTGTGGAAAGAAAATATTCATGTTGTATATAATCCGGACAGTAAAAATGGAGCCTCCTATACCATCAAAGCAGGTATTCTGGCATTGGAATATGTGGAACCTGAGGATTTTGTGATGTTTGTAGTGGCAGATCAGCCAGGGCTTACTGCGGATACAGTAAAAAAGCTGATAAATGCAGGATGTGATACGGGAGAGTGCGCGTCAGTAAAGTGTGAAAACCGTATGGGCAATCCGGTGATGTTTTCGGCAACACTGCTTCCAGAGTTGATGGAACTGCGAGGAGACGAGGGCGGAAGGAAAGTTCTGCGAAGACATAAATGTGTCTATGTGGAAGCAGGTAATGAGCGAGAGTTAGAGGATATTGATTGTAGAGAGGATTTGAAGTTCTAAGTATTAATAAGTATATCTTATTAATACTTAGAACTTTTACTAAATTTACTAAAATTTTATAATTTGATATAATAACCCAAGATTTATCACACGAAGGAGAAAGAGTAATATGAGTAAAAAATTCGAATTAGCTCCGGAGGCATTTCAGTTTGAGGGCAAGATGTCCCTGAAAGAAGCAATACCTCTGGGAATGCAGCATGTACTGGCAATGTTTGTCGGCAACCTGACTCCGCTCCTGATCATTACAGGCGCCTGTGGCTTATCCGGTGGGGAGTTTGCAGACTTACAGGTATCATTGCTTCAGAATGCGATGCTGATCGCAGGTATCGTTACTCTGATTCAGTTGTTTAGTATAGGACCGATCGGTGGAAAAGTACCGATCATCATGGGTACATCTTCCGGATTCATCGGGGTGTTTAATGCAGTAGCTTCCAGCATGGGAGGCGGCGTGATTGCTTATGGCGCGATCATGGGTGCGTCAATTCTGGGTGGTCTGTTTGAGACCGTTCTTGGATTTTTCCTGAAACCATTAAGAAGATTTTTTCCATCTGTCGTAACAGGTACAGTTGTACTTTCTATCGGACTGAGTCTGATCGGGGTAGGTGTGAATTCTTTTGGTGGCGGCAGTACTGCGAATGACTTTGGATCTGCGGAGAACTTATTCTTGGCAATTCTGGTACTGGTAGTTATTCTGATCTTTAAACATACGGGAAAAGGGCTGCTCAGTTCTTCTTCCATCCTGATCGGTATCATCGTGGGATATATAGCAGCATTTATCATGGGATTTGTTCTTCCGACGACAGGTGTGACAGCAGACGGCGTGGAATTTACTAAGGCATGGGTACTGAACTGGGATAAAGTAGCATCTGCTAACTGGTTTGAGATTCCAAAACTGATGCCGGTGAAGCCAGTATTTGACATGCGTGCTATTGCTCCGGTTATGATCATGTTTATTGTAACAGCAGTAGAGACTGTCGGAGATATTTCCGGTGTAATCATGGGTGGTATGGACCGTGAGGCAACAGAAGAAGAGCTGTCCGGAGGTGTCATGTGTGATGGACTTGGCTCCACAATTGCTGCATTGTTCGGTGTACTTCCGAATACTTCGTTCAGCCAGAATGTAGGACTGGTATCTATGACCAAGGTTGTGAACCGCTTTGCATTATCTACAGGAGCAGTATTCCTGATTCTGTGCGGACTGATTCCGAAGCTTGGTGCAATCGTGTCTATTATGCCACAGGCTGTACTTGGCGGCGCAGCAGTTATGATGTTCTCATCTATTGTCATCAGTGGTATTCAGCTGATTACGAAAGAACCATTGACTGGAAGAAACTTAAGTATTGTATCCGTTGCGCTTGGCGTAGGATACGGTATCGGAAGTAACTCAGCGATTCTTGCAAATGCGCCACAGATGATTTCGTTGATCTTTGGCGGATCTGGTATCGTTCCAGCGGCGGTTGTGGCAATTGTATTGAATATCCTGCTGCCGAAGGATAAATAAATATTGGAAACAGATAGGAAGTAGAAGTGTCCCAGACAGGAATTTTGACTGTCTGGGATTTTTTTTCTGGTCAATATGAGGTTCAGTTGCTATAATAAATTAAGTTATTATGCTTGGATAAAAATAAGGAGGAATCACCGTGATAAATATTCAGAAATACGTACGGGCAAAAAGCCTTGAAGAAGCATATACATTAAATCAGAAAAAGAAGAATCGAATCCTGGCAGGTATGCTCTGGACGAGAATGGAGTCTGGCAATGTTCCGGTTGCTATTGATCTGTGTGATCTGGGACTTGACAAGATAGAAGAAAATGAAGAGGAATTCTCTATTGGCGCAATGGTAACACTGCGGCAGCTTCAGATGCATGAGAGTTTTGAGAATTATTGTGATGGCATTATTGCAAAAGCGGTCAAAGATATTATCGGTGTACAATTTCGTAATCTTGCTACTGTAGGAGGAAGTATCTGGGGACGATTCGGGTTCTCCGATGTACTGACTGCATTTATGGCATTGGATACCTATGTAGAATTATATAAGGGCGGGGTGATTCCGCTGGAGCAATTTGCCAGGATGCAGTATGACAGAGATCTGCTGGTGCGGGTCATCGTAAAAAAGAAACCCGGAGTATTCAGTTATCAGGCAATGCGTGTGCAGAAGACAGATTTCCCGATTCTTACCTGCGGAGTATCACGTATGGACGGAGTTTGTAAGGCAGTAATCGGAGCAAGACCTGGTAAGGCAGTATGTATTCATGATGACAGACATCTGCTGGATGGTGAAGTGACAGAAAAAAAAGCAGAAGCATTTGCGGAATACGTAGCAGAACAGGTGACGACAGGAAGTAACATGAGAGGGAGTGCCGAATACCGGACGCACCTCGTGAAAATACTGACCGGACGTGGTGTTATGGAACTTGGGGGTGTGAGAGCATGATGGATATTACGATTATATTGAATGGAAAGAAAATACAGGATCAGATCGAACCGGATATGGCACTGTTAGATTTTGTGAGAGAGCATGGTTGCTACAGTGTGAAGCGGGGATGTGAATCCTCTAACTGCGGCCTGTGTACGGTATTAATGGATGAAGTTCCGGTACTTTCCTGTTCCGTACTTGCAGCAAGAGCAGATGGACATCGTGTGGACACACTGGAGGGGCTGCAGGAAGAAGCAGAAGAATTTGTAGGATTTATTGCAGATCAGGGTGCAGATCAGTGTGGATTCTGTAATCCGGGATTCGTGATGAATACGATCGCGCTGTTGCGTGAGAATCCGGATCCGACAGATGATGAGATCCGCGCATTTCTGGCAGGTAATCTGTGCCGCTGTTCCGGATATGAAGGACAACTCAGAGGAATCAGAAGTTTCTTGAACAGCCGTAAGGAGGAAAAATAGGATGGAACACAGAGAATATAAGTCGATTAACAAGTCTGTCCGTAAAAAGGACTCCATGCAGCTTTTGCTTGGTAAGCCGGTCTACACAGATGATCTGGTGAATAATCATCCGCTGGTTGTCAAGATATTAAGAAGTCCGCATCCCAATGCAATTGTGGAAGAGATTAATACTGCCATTGCAAAAAAAGTGCCTGGGGTTGTAGATATTTATACCTGGGAGGATGTGCCGGATCAGAGGTTTACGAATGCAGGACAGACCTATCCAGAGGCATCACCGTATGACAGACTGATTCTTGACCGTCATGTCAGATTCAGCGGAGACGCGGTAGCGATCATTGCAGCGGAGACAGAAAAAGCTGCATTGAAAGCAATGAAATTAATTAAGGTAAAATATCAGATACTGGAAGCGGTACTTGATTATCATACAGCAAAAGACAGCGAGATTCTGGTGCATCCGGAGGAAGAATGGGTGCAGTATGGCCCATGGGGTGGAGACCATAAACGGAATCTGGTTGCCACAGAAAGAGATTCTAAGGGTGATGTGGATGCCGTGATGGCTGATTGTGACGTGGTCATTGATCATGTATATCACACGAAAGCCTTCAATCAGGCAATGATGGAGACATTCCGAAGTTATGCAGAAATCGACCGCTATGGAAGACTTCATATGATCTCATCTACGCAGATCGTGTTCCACACCAGACGAATTATCGCACGCGCACTTGGCATTTCCAAGAGCAAAGTCCGGGTTGAGAAACCTCGTATTGGTGGTGGATTTGGAGCGAAGCAGACGTCGGTATGTGATGTCTATCCTGCATTTGTTACCTGGAAGACAGGGCGTCCGTCCGAGATCATCTATACAAGAGAAGAATCACAGATCGCAGGATCGCCGCGACACGAGATGGAGATCAAGCTTCGTCTGGGCGCAGATAAGAATGGTAAGATTCGTGCGATTGATATTTATACATTGTCTAATTCCGGTGCCTATGGAGAACATGGACCGACGACGGTTGGATTGTCCGGACATAAATCAATCCCGATGTATACCGGCTCACTGGAAGCGTACCGTTTCGATTATGATGTTGTATATACGAATCTTCAGGCGGCGGGTGCATACAGGGGTTATGGGGCAACGCAGGGAATTTTTGCGCTGGAATCTGCAGTGAATGAACTGGCAGAAAAACTGCATATGGATCCGACCGTACTTCGTGATCAGAACATGGTAAAAGAAGGCATGTTTATGCCTGCATATTTTGGAGAGACGGCGAATGCCTGTGCATTGGATCGCTGTATGGATCGCTGCAGACAGATTTTTAACTGGGAAGAGAAGTATCCGGTAAGGGATATGGGGAATGGGAAAGTCCGTACAGCTGGTGTGGCAATGGCAATGCAGGGCTCCTGTATCTCGAACCTGGATGTGGGTTCAGCTACAATCCGACTCAGTGATGACGGAACTTATAATCTGATGATTGGTGCGGCGGATATGGGAACAGGCTGTGATACGATACTGGCGCAGATGGCGGCAGAGTGTCTGGACTGTTCTGTAGATGAGATTGCAGTATTTGGAGCAGATACGGATGCATCCCCATATGATTCTGGTTCCTATGCCTCTTCGACAACATATATTACAGGCGGTGCTGTTGTAAAAGCCTGTGAGAAATTGATCGATAAGATGGAACTGATCGCTGCCGGATTGATGAATTGTTCGAAAGAAGAAGTACAGTTTGAAGGAAATGTGGTAAAACGGCTTGGAACAGATCAGTCAGTCAGTGTTGAAGAAATTGCAACCAAATCGCAACTCTTTAATGATGAAAGTGCAGAAGTTACAGCCATGCATACATCACCGGTATCACCACCGCCGTACATGGTCGGTATGGTTGAGATCGAGTTGGACAAACTGACCGGCAGAGTGGATATTCTGGATTACAAGGCGGTTGTGGACTGTGGTATCCCAATCAATCCTGCGCTTGCAAGAATCCAGACTGAAGGTGGACTGGTACAGGGAATCGGTCATACCTTAATGGAAAATGTGACCTATAACCGGATCGGCAGACCAATGGAGTGCAATTTCGCCCAGTATAAGCTCCCGACCAGACTGGATATGGGAAAACTGCAGGTAGAATTTGAACACAGCTATGAACCGACCGGACCGTTCGGCGCCAAGTCCATCGGTGAGATTGTAATCAACACACCGGCACCTGCTATTGCGCATGCTATTTATCGTGCAACAGGAGTATGGCACAGAGAACTGCCAATCACTCCGGAACAGATTGCACTTGGTAAAAATGATTGATTTTTTACCTGATGTTTAGTAGAATTAATCCTAGCACAGGGAGGTAAGAAAAGTGGCAGAAATGACGAGAGTAGCCCTGGATGCCATGGGAGGAGACAATGCTCCTGTAGAAATGGTAAAAGGTGCTGTGGATGCAGTAAATAAAGAACAGAATGTTACCGTGCTCTTAGTTGGTATAGAAGAGATTGTCCGGGAAGAGCTTGGTAAGTATTCTTATGATAAAGAACGAATTCAGGTGGTTGGTGCAACCGAAGTTATCGAGACGGCAGAACCCCCGGTGAATGCAATCCGCAAGAAGAAAGATTCATCCATCGTAGTCGGAATGAAGCTGGTAAAGAAGGGCGAAGCAGATGCATTTGTATCAGCAGGAAGCTCCGGGGCGATACTGGTCGGAGGGCAGACGCTGGTAGGACGTATCAAAGGTATTGAACGTCCGCCGCTTGCACCGTTGATCCCAACCGCGAAGGGTGTATCCCTGCTGATTGACTGCGGAGCCAATGTAGATGCAAGACCGTCTCATCTGGTGCAGTTTGCTAAGATGGGTTCGATTTATATGGAACATGTGGTAGGTGTAGAGAACCCGAAGGTAGCGATTGTGAATATCGGTGCAGAAGAAGAAAAGGGCAATGCGTTAGTTAAAGAGACATTCCCGCTTCTCAAGGAACAGACCGATATTAATTTTACCGGAAGTATCGAAGCAAGAAATATCCCTTACGGGGATGCAGATGTGATCGTATCAGAAGCATTTGCCGGTAATATTATCCTGAAGCTTTACGAAGGACTGGGGGCAGTGCTTGTAAGTAAGATCAAGGACGGTATGATGACATCGACAAGAAGTAAACTCGGTGCCCTGCTCGTGAAGCCGGCACTGAAGGAGACGCTGAAGGCATTTGATGCGACAGAATACGGCGGAGCACCGCTTCTGGGACTTCGTGGTCTGGTGGTTAAGACACATGGAAGTGCAAAGGCGAAGGAAGTATGTAATTCCATTATTCAGTGTATTACATTTAAGGAACAAAAAATCAATGACAAGATTATGGAATGTATTCAAACGGAAAGCCGTTCCGATGAATAGATTAATTACAAGAAAGGAGTAAAAGAACTATGGAATTTGAAAAATTACGTGAAATTATTGCGGATGTAATGAACATTGATGAGAAGGAGATTAAAGAAGATTCTTCTTTTGAAAACGATCTGGGTGCGGACTCGCTGGATGTATTTCAGATTATCATGGGCATTGAGGACGCTTTTGATATTGAGATCGATAATGATGAAGCAGAGAAGATCGTTACAGTAGGCGATGCTGTAGAACAGATTAAGAATGCTACAAATTAGGGAAGGTCGGAAAAAGCCCATTTGCGGGCTTTTTCTGTTTGGAGTGAGATTATGAGAAAAAAACTTGGATTATTGGAGGAACGTATTGGGTATCATTTTGATGAGTTTCATTTGTTAAAGAATGCCATGACACACAGTTCCTATGTAAATGAAAAACATCTGCCAAAATATGAATGTAATGAACGTCTGGAATTTTTAGGAGATGCTGTATTAGAGATCGTATCCAGCGATTTCTTATTTCACGAGCATACAGAGATGCCGGAGGGACAATTAACGAAGCTCCGTGCAGCTATGGTGTGCGAAAAGAGCCTGGCGTATTGTGCGAAACAGATCGATCTGGGAGAGTATCTGTTACTTGGCAAGGGCGAGGATGCAACCGGAGGAAGAAAGAGAGATTCTGTAACATCCGATGCATTGGAAGCATTGATCGGGGCAGTGTACCTCGATGGTGGTTTTGCTAATGCAAAAGAGTTCATCCACAAATTTGTGCTTAACGACATGGAGAATAAAAAGCTCTTTTATGATAGCAAGACTATCCTGCAGGAGATTGTACAGGCAAAGTATTCGGAAAGTATGACGTATCATCTGTTAGGTGAGGAAGGACCGGATCACAATAAGTCCTTCAAAGTGTCTGTATTTATCGGCAAGAAAGAATACGGAATCGGCTGCGGTCGTACAAAGAAAGCGGCAGAGCAGGATGCGGCATACAAGACAATTCTGATGCTGCGTGAAATGGATAAAGAGTAGGTGTTGTATGTATTTAAAAAGCATTGAAGTACAGGGCTTCAAATCGTTTGCAAATAAAATCGTATTTGATTTTCATAACGGTATTACAGGCATCGTAGGTCCGAATGGAAGTGGTAAGAGTAATGTTGCTGATGCCGTGCGATGGGTTCTTGGCGAACAGAGAGTTAAGCAGCTTCGAGGCGGCAGCATGCAGGACGTTATCTTTTCCGGAACAGAGAACCGCAAGCCGTTAAGTTACGCTTATGTGGCAATCACGTTGGATAATTCTGATCATCAGCTCGCGGTCGATTACGAGGAAGTGACTGTAGCGAGAAAGTTGTATCGTTCCGGTGAGAGCGAATATCTGATCAATGGTCATTCCTGCCGTTTGAAGGATGTGAATGAGCTTTTTTATGATACCGGTATCGGTAAAGAGGGATATTCGATCATCGGCCAGGGACAGATCGACCGTATCTTAAGCGGTAAGCCGGAAGAACGAAGAGAACTCTTTGATGAAGCAGCGGGTATTGTGAAGTTCAAACGCCGTAAGAATATGTCATTGAAGAAGCTGGAAGATGAGAGGCAGAATCTGGTCCGGGTCAATGATATTCTGAGTGAGCTTGAGAAGCAGTGGGAACCTCTGAAAAAACAGTCAGAGACAGCGAGAGAATATCTGAAAAAGAAGGAGTCTTTGAAGACCTTTGATATCAATATGTTCCTTCTGGAAAGCGAACGCCTGAAAGAGCAGATTCGTGATATGGAGAATAAGATTCAGACTGCTAAGGGTGAACTTGAGAAGGATACTGCGGACTATGACAATATGAAGACCGAATATGAGGCTGTTGAGGAAGAGATGGAACAGATCGATGAGTCCATTGAAAGTTATAAGTCCAAGAAGAATGAGACAAGTCTTTTGAAACAGAATCTGGAGAATCAGATCGCTTTGTTAAAGGAGCAGATCAACAGTGCACAGATGAGCGATGAACATTTCGCTCAGCGTTCTAATGCAATCCGCGAGGAGATAGAGAGCAGACAGGCTCAGAAACAGGATCTGCAGGAAGAGGAAAGAGGACTGCAGGAACAGTTATCTGAGCAGCAGAAAAAGGAAACGGAATCGAAAGTAAAGCTTGCCGCATTACAGAGCCAGATTGGTAAGCTTGGTGATGATATTGAAACCTGGAAAAATGATATGATCGAGCTGCTCAACAACCGTGCTTCTACACAGGCGAAGGGGCAGCGCTATGATACGATGCTGGAGCAGATTCAGGTGCGTAAGGCAGAGATCCAGAGCAGACTGCTGACTTCTCAGAGCGAGGCAGGCTCTGTACAGGAGAATCTGCAGTCTTATGAGCAGGAGCTGAAAGAGATTTCGGATAAGATCATTGAACTGACAGAATCCAATCAGGCGAATGAAAATGAGATTGCAGAGATCCAGAAGGAAATGCAGGGCAAATCCGAAGAACTGCGTAATAGCCAGACTTCATATCACAGGGACAGATCTAGACTGGAATCTCTGCGCAATATCACAGAACGCTATGACGGATATGGCAATAGTATCCGTAAGGTTATGGAGTGCCGCAACAGAGAACCGGGTCTTCTTGGTGTCGTAGCGGATATCGTAAAGGTAGAAAAGGCTTACGAAGCGGCGATCGAGACAGCCCTTGGCGGGAGTATCCAGAATATTGTTACAGATAATGAAGACACCGCTAAACGAATGATCGGATTTCTGAAAAAGAATAAATATGGACGTGCGACATTTCTGCCATTGACCAGCGTGTCAGCAAGAGGCGGTCTGAATCGTCCAGAGGTATTAAAAGAAACTGGTGTCATCGGACTTGCAGATACGTTGGTAAAGGTAGATCCAAAGTACCGGGAGCTTGCAGCAAGCCTTCTTGGAAGAACAGTGGTTGTAGACAATATTGACCGTGGGATTGCGATTGCAAGAAAGTATAAGCAGTCCCTGCGTCTGGTCACACTGGAAGGAGATCTGTTGAATCCAGGCGGATCTATGACTGGTGGAGCATTTCGTAATTCCAGTAACCTGCTAAGCCGCAGGCGTGAGATTGAAGATCTTGAGAAACGTGTAGCACACTGGAAAGAAGGCATGGAGCTGCTGGAACTGGAGACGGAAGCACTCCGCGCCAGAAGAACTGCCTGTTATACGGCTATGGATGAAGTACAGAAAGAATTGCAGGAAGCTTATGTTGTTCAGAATACAGCTAAGATGAATGTGGATCAGGCATCCAAACGGATCTCGGCGGCATTGCAGGCAGCTAAGCAGGCAAAGGATGAGACGGCTGAACTGAATCAGCAGATTGCAGATATCGGAGATAATCAGGGAGCTATTGCACAGGAGTTACAAGATTCTGAACAGATGGAGCAGGAGATTAACCGCAAGGCTTCTGAGGGGCAGAAAGCACTGGAAGAACTTCGCAAACAGGAGAGCAGCAAACAGAAGGAGACAGAGAGTCTTCATATTGCCACTGCCGGTCTGGAACAGCAGTTAGCCTTTATCAGAGAGAATACTGCACGTATAGAAGAAGAACTGGTCAAATTTAAGGAAGAACAGGAAAGTCTGGTGAATAATCAGGATCATGCATCACAGGAGATACGTGAGAAGGAGAAAAAGATTCAGGATATCAGACTCACCATTGAAGATTCCAAAGATCTTTTCGCTGAGATTGAAGCAGAGATTGAGAAATCAGTTCATGAACGCGAAGAATTGAACAGACGTCACAAGTCTTTTCTAAAGAAACGCGAGGATCTGTCCGGACGTATGTCAGATCTGGATAAAGAAATTTTCCGTCTGGAAAGCCGTAAGGAAAGTTATGAAGAGGCTGCTGACAAGCAGATCAATTATATGTGGGAAGAGTATGAGCTGACTTATAGCCATGCTCTGGAACTGCGCAACGAGAATCTGACAGATCTGGCGATGATGAAGAAAGAGATTCAGACACTGAAAAGTGAGATCAAAGCACTGGGACCGGTGAATGTCAATGCTATTGAAGATTTCAAGAATCTGTCCGAACGATATGATTTTTTGAAAGGTCAGCATGATGATCTGGTGGAAGCAGAAGCAACACTGGTGAAGATTATTGATGAATTGGATGAGGCGATGCGCAGACAGTTTACCGAGCAGTTTGCACGGATTGCCAAGGAGTTTGATCTTGTATTTAAAGAACTTTTTGGCGGCGGCAAGGGCACGCTGGAACTGATGGAGGATGAGGATATTCTGGAAGCGGGTATTCGTATCATTGCGCAGCCACCGGGCAAGAAACTGCAGAATATGATGCAGCTTTCCGGTGGGGAAAAGGCACTGACGGCAATTTCGTTGTTATTTGCTATTCAGAACCTGAAACCATCACCGTTCTGTCTGCTGGATGAGATTGAGGCTGCGCTGGATGATTCTAATGTCACCAGATATGCCCGGTATCTCCATAAGCTGACAGAACATACACAGTTTATTGTAATTACCCACAGACGAGGTACGATGACAGCGGCAGACCGTCTGTATGGAATCACCATGCAGGAAAAAGGTGTGTCCACACTGGTATCCGTAAGTCTGCTGGAGGATGAATTAGATAAGTAATTGACAGGAGGAAAGTATGTCAGAAGAAAAAGGTTTTTTTGGACGTCTGGTAGAAGGACTTAATAAGACCAGAGATAATATCGTATCCGGAATGGACAGCGTATTTGGCGGGTTCTCTTCCATTGACGATGATTTTTATGAAGAGCTGGAAGAGGTTATGATCATGGGAGACCTTGGCGTGACAGCGACCTATGATATTCTGGATGACCTGAAGGAAAAGGTCAAAGAACGTCACATCAAAAATCCGGCAGACTGCCGTGAACTGCTGATTGAGAGTATCAGAGATCAGATGAGCGTAGGCGCGGTAGAATATGAATTTGAGGAAATGAATCCGGTAATTATGGTAGTCGGAGTTAACGGTGTCGGTAAGACGACTACGATCGGTAAGTTGGCAGGACAGTATCATGCACAGGGTAAGCGTGTTATCGTGGCTGCTGCAGATACTTTTCGTGCTGCTGCAGGTGAGCAGTTAAAGGAATGGGCAGACCGCGCACATGCAGAACTGATCGGAGGACAGGAAGGCTCTGATCCGGCTGCAGTTGTATATGATGCGGTAGCGGCAGCCAAAGCGAGACATGCGGATATCCTGCTGTGCGATACTGCCGGAAGACTGCACAATAAAAAGAATCTGATGGAAGAGCTGCGTAAGATGAACCGTATCATCGACCGTGAATATCCGGAAGCATGCCGCGAGACGCTGGTTGTACTGGATGCGACGACTGGTCAGAATGCGTTGCAGCAGGCAAAAGAATTTAAAGAAGTTGCAGACATTACCGGTATCATTCTTACCAAGATGGATGGAACAGCTAAGGGAGGTATCGCTGTAGCTGTACAGGCTGAGCTTGGTATTCCGGTCAAATACATCGGTGTAGGCGAGAAGATGGAAGATCTGCAGAGATTTGACCCGGATCAGTTTGTAAAAGCATTGTTTACCCCGGAAGAGGAAGATGGTGAAGAGGAATAGACATTTAAAATAATAAGATACAGAACAGATGGCGGAACAGACATACGAACGAGGAGGAAACTATGCTGACATTAGAGAAGTTTGAAGAGGCCAGTGAGGTGGTCAAAAAGGTAACCAATCCTACCAAGCTGTTATACAGTGAATATCTGAGTGAACAGACCGGAGGCAAGATTTATCTGAAGCCGGAAAATATGCAGTTTACAGGTGCATACAAGGTGCGTGGTGCTTACTATAAGATCAGTACCCTGACAGAAGAAGAGAGAAACCGCGGACTGATCACGGCATCTGCAGGAAACCATGCGCAGGGCGTGGCATATGCAGCACAGAAATTCGGCTGCAAGGCAATCGTGGTAATGCCGACAGTCACACCACTGATCAAGGTTAACCGTACCAAGAGCTATGGCGCAGAGGTTATTTTGCATGGAGATGTATACGATGATGCGTGTGCATATGCTATGAAGCTTGCCGAAGAAGAAGGATACACCTTTGTACATCCATTTAATGATCTGGATGTGGCTACCGGACAGGGATCCATTACCATGGAGATTATTCAGGAACTTCCGACTGTTGATTATATTCTGGCACCAATCGGTGGTGGCGGTCTGATCACAGGTGTATCTACGCTTGCTAAGATGCTGAATCCGAAGATTAAGGTGATTGGTGTGGAGCCTGCAAATGCAGCCAGCATGACAGCAGCGTTAAAAGCCGGAGAACCTATAGAACTTGACAGTGCAGACACTATTGCAGACGGTACTGCTGTTAAGAAAGTTGGCGATAAGAATCTGCCGTATGTACAGGAGAATGTAGATGATATTCTGTTGGTGGAAGATCATGAACTGGTAACCGCTTTCCTTGATATGGTAGAAAACCATAAGATGGTTGTAGAGAACTCCGGACTCTTAAGTGTGGCAGCGTTGAAACAGTTAGATCTGAAGGGTAAGAAAGCAGTTGCAATCCTCAGTGGTGGTAATATGGATGTGATCACAATGTCCTCTATCGTACAGCTTGGACTGATCCAGAGAGACCGTATCTTCTCTGTAGCAGTACAGCTTCCGGATAAGCCAGGTGAGCTTGCCAGGGTAGCATCTATCATTGCAGCAGCAAAAGGTAATGTAATCAAGCTGGAGCATAATCAGTTCGTATCTACCAACCGCCATGCGGCAGTAGAGCTTCGGATTACGATGGAAGCATTTGGAACCGGGCACAAGAAAGAAATACTTGCGGCATTGGAAAAAGAAGGCCTGAAACCGCACGAGATTGATGCGACATTATAGGATAACAACTCAACATATCTGTATCAGTGAATATAGTATGGTAAAAGTGGCAGTACAGAGAATAATCTGTGCTGCCGTTTTGTTTATCTCAGTGGGAGTCTAATCTCCGACTGAGATAAACGCTCCGCGAGGATGCGCAGTGATTCTGATAAGAATATGTCAGCTTCGCTGACCAGAATCACGCGCCAAGTCTCACGGACGTTCGACTTGAATAGGGGAAAGTGCTAAATTGTTCGTGAAACGACCTTGACAGAACATGTATTAATGTATACAATGATACAAGATTGTTTCATACAAAGGTGAATGCTTAATGAGGAGTGAAGACACATGGAGAACAGAAAAGTATATTTAAATAAACATTCTAATCTGCTGCAGCTAGAGGAGCATATGTATCCATTGGTAGATGTGGATACACCAAACGTGTTCAGGAATCTGTTTCATTATGATGAAATTCCGAAGATTGCGTTTAATGACAGAATTGTACCACACTGTATGCCGGATGAGATCTGGATTACAGATACTACGTTCCGCGATGGACAGCAGTCAAGAGCACCTTACAGTACTCAGCAGATCGTAGACATTTATGATTATTTTCATAAACTTGGAGGTCCGAATGGTAAGATTCGTCAGAGCGAGTTCTTCCTGTACAGTAAGAAGGACCGTGACGCTGTGTACAAATGTATGGAGCGCGGATATAAATTTCCAGAAGTAACAAGCTGGATCAGAGCTAGCAAAAAAGACTTTGAACTGGTAAAGGATCTTGGTATGCCGGAGACAGGTATTCTGGTAAGCTGTTCTGATTATCATATTTTCTATAAAATGAAAATGACCAGAAGAGAATGTATGAATCATTATCTGTCTGTGATCAGAGAATGTCTGGAGACCGGAGTAAGCCCAAGATGTCATTTGGAGGATATTACCAGATCAGACATTTATGGATTTGTGATTCCGTTCTGTCTGGAATTGATGAATCTGATGGAAGAGTTTCAGATCCCGGTGAAGATCCGTGTCTGTGATACGATGGGTTATGGTGTAAACTATCCGGGAGCGGTAATCCCGAGATCTATTCCTGGTATTATCTATGGTCTCCGTGTACATGCAGGTGTCCCGAGTGAACTGATCGAGTTCCATGGCCACAATGATTTTTATAAAGCAGTCAGCAATTCAACGACAGCATGGCTCTACGGAGCAAGTGGCGTGAACTGTTCGCTTTTCGGTATCGGAGAGCGTACCGGTAATACACCGCTGGAAGCAATGGTATTCGAGTATGCACAGCTTCGGGGAACACTGGATGGCATGGATACAACCGTAATCACAGAACTGGCTGATTATTATGAAAAAGAGATTGGTTACCGTGTTCCGTCCAGAACACCGTTCGTTGGTAAGAACTTTAATGTAACAAGAGCAGGTATTCATGCAGATGGTCTGCTGAAGAATGAAGAGATTTACAACATCTTCGATACAGAGAAGTTCCTGAACAGAGCACCACTGGTAGCAGTGTCTAATACATCTGGGTTGGCAGGAATTGCTCACTGGATCAACAGCTATTTCCATTTGCCGGAGGAAAAACAGGTAGATAAGAATACAGAACTGGTAGCTATGGTAAAGAGCTGGGTAGATGAACAGTACGAGGGCGGACGTGTTACGGTACTGACCGATGAAGAACTGCTGGAAGTTATTGACGAAGCGTGCGATCAGTTAGGCGTTTCGATTATATAGTTATGGAGAGATGTAATGATGGAAGAATATCAGGATCAGTCCCTGCGGGGAAAGGTATTTCAAAAAATCAGAGAAGAAATTTTATCGGGGGTCTATCAGGATGGTGAAGAGCTACGAGAAGTCACATTGGGAGAGAAGCTTGGCGTAAGCCGGACGCCGGTGCGAGAGGCACTCAGGCAGTTGGAGCTGGAAGGTCTGGTAACGATCGTTCCGAATAAAGGTGCGTATGTGACGTCCATTTCCAGAAAAGATGTAGAAGATATTTATAAGATTCGGTCACTACTGGAAGGCCTCTGTGCCAGATGGGCAACCAAGAATATTACGGAACAGCAGATTTTAGATATGGAAGAGACGTTACTCTTATCTGAATTTCATCTGAAACGTAATGGAAAGGTAAAGACTATCCAGGTATCAGAACTTGACAGCAAGTTCCACAAAGTACTGTATGAAGCATCCAACAGCCGCATTCTGGAGCATCTGCTGACAGATTTTCATAAATATGTTAAGATGACCAGACAGATGTCCGTTGGAGCGCCGGATCGTGCAGAGCAGTCTATCGAAGAACATCGTGCAATTCTGGATGCGATTAAAGCAAAGGATGCTGATCTTGCAGAAAAATTAGCGGACGAACATGTCATGAAGGTAATGGAGAATCTTCACATCGAAGGATAATATCGAAGGACAGAAAAGGAGAAGCATAATGGCAAAGATTAAGATGACAACCCCTCTCGTAGAGATGGATGGTGACGAAATGACAAGAATCCTCTGGAAGCTGATCAAGGAGAATCTTCTGGAGCCATATATTGATCTGAATACAGAGTACTATGATCTGGGATTGGAATACCGTAATGAGACGAATGACCAGGTGACTGTTGACGCAGCTAATGCGACTAAGAAATACGGTGTTGCAGTGAAATGTGCTACGATCACACCAAATGCAGCCCGCATGACGGAGTATGACCTGAAAGAAATGTGGAAGAGCCCGAATGGAACGATTCGTGCGATTTTGGACGGAACCGTATTTCGTGCTCCAATCAAGGTAAAAGGTATTGAACCGTATGTCCGCACCTGGAAGAAGCCGATTACTATTGCGAGACATGCATATGGGGATGTATACCGCGCGAGTGAAATGAAGATACCGGGACCAGGAAAAGCAGAACTGGTATATACCGCAGAAGATGGTACGGAGACGAGAGAACTGATCCATAATTTTACAGGAGAAGGCATCATTCAGGGAATGCATAATATCAACGCATCAATTGAGAGCTTTGCAAGAAGCTGCTTTAACTATGCATTAGATACGAAGCAGGATCTGTGGTTCGCAAGCAAGGATACGATCTCCAAGAAGTATGACCATACATTCAAAGACATTTTCCAGGAACTGTTCGATACAGAGTACAAAGACAAATTCGAGCAGGCAGGAATCACGTATTTTTACACACTGATCGATGATGCAGTGGCAAGAGTGATGAAATCTGAAGGAGGATACATCTGGGCATGTAAGAATTATGATGGAGACGTGATGAGCGATATGGTATCTTCTGCATTTGGATCCCTGGCAATGATGACTTCTGTACTGGTATCTCCGGATGGTTATTATGAGTATGAGGCAGCGCATGGTACGGTACAGAGACATTATTACAAGCATTTGAAGGGGGAAGAGACTTCGACCAACTCTGTAGCAACAATCTTCGCATGGACAGGTGCACTCAGAAAGCGCGGTGAGTTGGATGATAATGCAGAACTCATGGCATTTGCAGATAAACTGGAAAAGGCTACAATTGATACGATTGAGGCAGGTGAAATGACAAAAGACCTGGCACTGATCACTTCACTTGAGAATCCGACAGTGTTGAACAGTGAAGACTTTATTAAGGCGATTGCAAAAAGATTGTAATATACCACGAATATGATATTGAGTAAGAAAGGCAGGATGTTAAGGTATCCTGCCTTTTGCTGTGCGTATGAAATTATGTATGATGGTTTTTAGTATTGAATCTCCTGCAGATACATACCCTTTGGATCACAAGGAAGTGACGCAGATTCTTCGCCGCGAAAGATTGCGCGGATATCACTGACCGGGCGTTTCTCCAGACCGATATCGATCAGTGTACCTATGATCAGTCTCTGCATATTGTGGAGAAAATCATTGGCCTCAATAGTAATCTGCATTTCTTCAGGGTCTGCATAGATTTCGATATTATAAATCTCTTTTACAGTGGATTTTGACTTACCGGCAGAGGTAAAATTGCGGAAGTCGTGTTTGCCGATCAGAAGATCAGCCGCCTCATCCATCAGTTCTTTATCCGGATGACGGAAGCAGTGGTATGCATACTTACGGTCAAATACGCTTGGTACAGCACCGGTGATCATGCGGTACACATAGACCTTACGTTTGGCGTTAAGCTGCGCATGAAAGCGTTCCGGCATTTCCTCAATATCAGTGATGGCGATGTCCATCGGAAGATAACGGTTCAGATACCGCTGCATCTCTGTAAGATCCATTCGGGATGATGTCTTGAAATTCGCTACTTGTCCGTAGGCGTGGACGCCGACTTCAGTACGCATGCCGCAGAAAAGTTCCACATCTTCACCGGACATTTTCTTGATTACATCCAGAATCTTGTTGGAAATGGTATTGGTTGATTCATTTTTGCCCAGACGTGACCAACCCTGATAACGGCTGCCGTCGTACTCTATAGTTAAACGTATATTTCGCATAATTGACACCTCTATTATAAAATGTGATAATTAACAGTATTGAAAACACATACAGTATAGCAGAAAAAGCTTTCCTATGTCCAGCGGGATACAGGAATTTCATATGTGGTTCGAGATGGGAAAGGAGTGGGACTATGAATTTGATTGATATGCATTGTGATACCCTGTGGAAAATGATACAGCAGAATGAGTATGATCTGATGGAGAATCCGTGGAGCGTCAGTATTCCTGCGATGAAAGAAGCCGGGACACTGGCACAGTTTTTTGCATGTTATACCTGCCTGGAAGAGCAGAATATGGATTATGAGAAATGTTACAAGCAGGCACTGGCTATGATAGAGCTGTTAAAGAAAAACTGCGAGAAATATTCTGAAGAAATATGCATGGCAGGAAATTATGAGGACATACTGAAAAATGAACAGAACGGTCAGATATCAGCAGTTTTAACAATAGAAGAAGGGGGAATTATTAACGGGAAGGCGCAGCGTCTGGAAGAATTGTGGGAGAAGGGTGTACGTCTGATGACGCCGATGTGGAACTATACAAACTGTCTGGGGCATCCCAACAGTCGGGAGCCTGAACTTATGGCAAAGGGACTTACAAAGTTTGGTAAAGAGATCATAAACCGTGCCGGAGAGTTGGGAATGATTATTGATGTGTCTCATGCATCGGATCAGTCTTTCCTGGATATTCTGGAATGTACAGACGGTCCGGTTGTCGCATCACATTCTAATTGCCGTGCATTATGCAGGCATCCAAGGAATCTGACCGATGAAATGATCCGCAGACTTGCAGAAGCTGGAGGTGTAGCCGGATTGAATCTGTTCCCGATGTTTCTTGGTGAAAACCTGTCACCAGGCATGGAACTGGAAGCAATGGCAGCACACGTTCTCCATATGATCAATGTCGGAGGAGAGGAATTTCCGGCAATCGGTACGGATGCAGATGGATATAGTATACAGGCATACGAGCCAATCCAGAAGGTATCTGATATGTCGAAATTATGGGAGATGCTTCGTAAGAAAGGTGTGAGCGAGGATCAACTTGAACGTATATGGAGAACGAACGCGGTGAATGTTTTGAAAAGAATCGGTTGAAAAAAATGTTCGTTCATCGTAGTATAGAGAAAGGCGATAATCTCTGATTAATATATCAGATCAGAAAAGAGAGGATTAAGTATGGAAAGAGGAAAAAAACGTGTGGTGGATTCGCAGCTGGAAAGTGTTCATCTGGTAAGAATGAATCATTTGAACAGTGCGGGGCGTCTGTTCGGAGGCCAACTGATGCAGTGGATTGACGAGACTGCGGCAATGGCAGCAAAGAGACATGCACACAGACCGATCATTACAGCATCGTTTAATAATCTGCAGTTTCTGCGGGGGGCTTATCCGGGTGATACAGTAGTGCTCAAGGCAAAGATTGTCTATGCAGGACATACATCTATGGATGTTAAAGTGGAGACTTATGCAGAGACGGTAACAGGAGAACAGTTTCTGATTAACTGTGCATATGCAACAGAGGTAGCAGTTGGGGAAGATGGCAAGCCAACGATAGTTCCGGAACTTATCATTGAGACGGAAGAGGAACAGTATGAATGGGATCGAAGCGTATTGCGCAGAGAGTTGAGAAAGAAGCACGGCTAAGAGGAGGACGACACAATGAGTACGATCACATTAATCGGAGCAGGACAGATGGCATCAGCACTTACCTATCCATTATTTGAAAATGGACATGAAGTGCGTTTGGTAGGAAGTCCATTGGACGATCAGGTAATAGACAGATTGAGAGAGGATAACTATCATGTTAATCTGCTTCGCACACTGCATGACGGTATTCACTATTACAAAGAGTGCGAAAAAGAAGAGGCAATTCAGGGAACAGATTTGATTGTATGTGGTGTATCAAGTTTTGGTGTAGACTGGTTTGCAGATAAGATACTTCCGATACTTGATGAGAGAATCCCGGTAATTTCTGTGACAAAAGGAATGCTGGATTATGAAGATGGAACGATGCAGACCTATCCGGAATACTGGACGAGTAAACTACCAGAAGGAAGTAAACAGGAAATCTATGCGATCGGCGGACCTTGTACCGCAAGAGATCTGGCAGATCATGATCCGTCTTTTGTCGGATATTGTGGACCGAAGATGGAGACATTGCGCTGGATTCGGAGTCTGTTTGCAACCGATTATTATGTGATCAGTCTGACATTAGATGTGGTAGGACTGGAGTGTGCAGTTGCTTTAAAAAATGGATATGCACTGGGAACAGCACTTGCTATCGGTATGGCTGAGAAAGCAGGCGATGATGGAATTAATCACAATAATTCAGAAGCAGCTCTGTTCCAGGAGAGTGTAAAGGAGATGCTGGATCTGCTTAAAATTGTCGGTGGAGGTGTGGATAATATCATGTATGCTGCCGGCGATCTGAACGTAACAGTTGCAGCAGGACGAAGCCGTACAGTGGGACTCCTCCTTGGTAAAGGACTGTCTATCGATGAGGTTATGGAACAGCTGAAAGGGCAGACACTGGAAGCGGTAGTTATTGCTACAAGAACCGCTCGCGCAGTGAAAGCCCTTGCAAAAGCAGGAAAGGTGAAAGAGTCTGATTTTCCGTTGCTGATGCATGTGAATGCGCTGCTTAATGAGGGGGCGACGCTGGATATTCCATGGACGGATTTCCAGAAAGAAATGTAAGCAAGAGATATAGTTATAGGAGTAAAACATGAGTGGATATGATTTAATCGCGTTTGATATGGATGGAACGCTTCTTAACAGTAAGAATAAAGTAAGCGAATCTTCGCAGGAGGCAATTGCGAGAGCCGTTCAACTTGGGAAGAAGATAGCGGTCTGCACAGGACGTGCAGTTGGTGAAATAGAACCGTATGAGGAAAATGAATTGCAGAAGGTGCGGTATTTTGTATGTGAAAATGGAGCATTGCTCTATGATTCGGATACAAAGGAAATTTTATCATCAACTGTGATTCCAGATGAAATCGTTGAGAAAATCATAGGCATTATAGATGGTGAAGATTGTATGCTGATCGGCTATTCAGATGGGCGCAATCTGGTAGACAGCACAGATGCAGAACGTATGGATTATTTTTATGTTACGAGATACAAGGAGTTGCAGCGTAAGACCGGCAAACATTATGATGGTCTGTATGATGCGTATCGCAAAGAACATTTCCCGATGGAGAAAATGAATGTATATGCATCAAGTGTTGAAATTCGAGACAGATTGTTTGAGCAAATCATTCAATTGCCAGTGACGGTAGTCTATGCGGAGGATACAGGATTTGAGATTTCGCCGCTTCATATGTCAAAGGGGATTGGGTTAAAGCAACTGTGTGAAATCGTTAAAATACCACTTGAACATACGATTGCAGTGGGAGATTCTGATAACGATGTGAAGATGATGAAGGTGGCAGGACTGCCTGTGGCAATGGGCAATGCGCGAGAGTGTGTACGAGAAGTCTGCAAAGTGAGTGTGGCCGATAATGATCATGGAGGCTGTGCAGAAGCAATTTACCGGTATCTGTTGGGTGGACAGAATGAATAGACAACATGGGATGACTGAATAAGAATTAGATAATTTTTATAACAAAAACACAATAAAAATCTGATTATCCGCTAAAATACAGTATCTATCAGCATTTTCAAGGAAACAAACACATCAATTTACTACTTATTTACTACTAACGAATGAGCCTTGATACGCAAGTTTTCCTAGATATGCAAAGATATGGTACAGCACATCAGTATTGAAACAAGAAAAAATTGAATATTTCATAGACTATGGAACGCCTAACATGACGTTCCTTTTCTATTTCCAGCCGTTCTTATTGGACGGCTATTTTATTACCCAAAATGAAAGGAGCATTAGATTTATGAAAAAGATGTTAAAACGATTGTGTACGGGCTTCTTAGCTCTTGCAACTG
>ERZ773103.153-NODE-153-length-71507-cov-105.147484_pt1 | contig 71507 bp, 81 predicted proteins | sample MGYA00511118_ERZ773103 | MGnify/ENA primary metagenome ERZ773103 (study PRJEB29015, sample SAMEA2737821) | human gut metagenome | biome: human gut; feature: human-associated habitat; material: faeces | place: China | collected 2012 ... | reverse complement strand
TTTCTGCTCATGGTTTCCTCCATTGGAATATTGATTTTATTATATCATATTCCCCCTGTTACTCTATCAAAAATATGATAAACTCTCAACCACTTAGTTTAAGTGCAGTTTTTCTTTTATCCAAAATTATATTATTTATTATATGCTAAAAACCTACCTAAAATAAATAGGTAGGTTTTTTACGAACATTTTTAATTTTAATTACTTACCGGTAATACTTTTTATTTTACGGTAATTTTGCACTTGGCAGATTTTTTACTGCCGTCTTTTGCAGTAGCGATAATATAGCAAGTACCTTTTTTCTTTGCAGTTACTTTACCTTTGCTATTAACTATTGCTATCTTTGATTTTGATGTTGACCACTTAACAGTTTTATTATTTGCATTATTTGGGTAAACTTTTGCTTTTAGTGTAACTGTTTTCTGCTTTGCATTGCCTTTCACTCTTAGAGCTACAGACTTTTTATTTAGCTTAACACTAGTTACTGGTTGCTTTACTGTTACTTTCAAATTTGCATATTTATTGCTACCGTCAGTTGACATAGCTTTAATAATAGCTATACCCCTACTCTTTGCAATAATCTTACCACTTTGAGAAACTGTAGCTACCTTAGAATTAGAAGTAGTCCACTTTAGCTTTTTGTTAGTTGCATTAGCAGGTGTTACCGTTGCCTTTACAGTTGTACTTTTACCTTTATTTAATGTAACTGACTTTTTATTTAAAGCTACTTTTGTAATCTTATTTACGGTTGGTTTGGTTGGTTGCACAATAGGCTCTGCATTTACTTCTATATAATAGCTTCCGCCCATATAATCAAGGGCAGTATATGTACCATCACCATTATCTTTAACTATGCTTCTATCAGAATTTACACGATCTATAATTTCATATGTATATTCATTTTTTAATGTATCATAGCATGGTACTACTTCTAATATTTTTATTGAAGTGATTTTGTATCCTTCTTTTGGTGCATAAGTTTTTGTTCCGAAATTGTAAGCATAATGACCACTATGTGGCTCTTTATTTTGATATTCCTCGCTTGAAGTTACATTGTTTAAATTCCAAACAAACAACTTTGCAGGATTTCCAGTAATAATAACATCATCATCTTTATGTTCGCTGATACCATTAATACAAATATAAATATCATCTACCACATCAGGAATTACTACCAAGAAATTTCCTCTACTTACTAAAATTGGCTCAATGATTGTACCATCACCCATAATAACGGCTACATTAAATTCAGATCGAGTACAGTTTGAACTAACATTAGTATTGAACTTAATATTAGTTGTATATGGTTTGCCTTTTTCTGTTTCTTTCACCGGATTTGTTAAAAAGTTATAACCTTCTTCATCTTCAACAACGGGAGAAAAAGAGTAAATACAGTGAACTTTGCACATTTTTTTATCTGTATTATTTGTACTATCAGCAAATACTGATGTACCAACAACCACAGACATAATCATCATAACTGATAATAATATAGATACTACTTTTTTCATAATTAACCTCCTACATAATATGCTTACATTTTGCCATATTATTCCTACATTTTCAACAAACATTATATATAAATAATTCTTTACTGATTTGTACACTATAACATAAACCCCCTACTAAGCATTGCATAGTAGGGGTTAATCATTATTTATTCCAGAAAGTTACATTAGTATCATCAACATACTTTCCCTTTATTGTGGAAAAGGTTTGCATATGAGGTGTTGTTAGGTGAAGCTGTTGCAAATCCTTTGACTGCCATTTTTCTATTAGTACAAGTTTATTTTGTGTTGTATCTTCCGGTAAAAGGTAGCTCAAGGAATATAGAATTATTAATTTATTTATTAAGAATTACTAATTTGTATAGCATACTTAAATAAAACACCTAAATACAAAGCATAAATTATTCAAACATTCTGCAACCTAATCTAACAAGGGCATTGGCTGATTTCTGTACACTTGACCAACTTGCTTTATGGACATCATCCATTGTTTCTTCTACTAAATCTGCAATAATCCTATGACCCTTTACTGATGGATGAATATAGTCGTTTTGTACTAAGGAAGTATTACCTGTACTGTTGCTATAAGTTCTGAAAGTCTTTTCAACATCTGCAATTACCATATTACTATCAGTCTTTGCTTCGTCAAAATAAATCTGAGTGTAGTCTTCTCTAAACATTTCAACAAGCTGACAAAGTAGTTCGGTAAATTTATCACTTTGACCTAAGAATGGATTGTAAACAGTTTGCAAAACTATCTTTGCTTTAGGGTTAAGCTCTCTAATATTTTCGTGAATAGAACGAAGATTTTGCTTAACTGTTTTCAGCATATTTTTAATCATTTTGCTGTCTTTACCTTTTTCAATTACTTCAAGAATTTCTGTAAAGTCAAGGTTATTTCTAAGTTGCAAAAAGTCATTACCACCAACAGAAATGACAATTGTTTCTGCTTGTTTTAGGTGGATTTTTGCCTTATCGTTTTTCTCAACTAAATTAAGTACATCAGTAGTTGTGTAGCCGTTTACTGCATCATTAGTAAGGGTATAGTCCCTTTCATTTGCAACAATATTGCCATAAATATCATCTTTATTTTCGATACCTAAGCCATAGGCTATAGAGTCACCTATAACTGCTAAGTAGTCCTTTTTAGTTTCTGCAAACATTGTTATAGTGGATGTTACCACCATTAATACTGAAATAAATACACAAATTATCTTCTTCACTATACACATTCCTTTATTTTATTATGCCATAAAAATATTATTTTAGTAACTCAACAGGTATTGCAAACCATTCTCTAACCCAATAGGTTACTATTACCGATCTAATTGGCTTGGCATTTACTGCACCAACCTTGCCGGATTTTCCTTGTCTGTTGGCAATAATTCTTGCTCTTAACTGATGGTAACCATCTGTTGCAATAGCAATATTTTCAGACAAATTATTCTTTTCAATTATTTTGTAAGAATTGATTAAGTTAGAATCAGTATTAGTTGACTTATCTTCAATAAACAATCTATCCTTGCTAATACCTTTCTTAACTAAAATATCGTACATACATTGTGCTTCACTCATAGGTTCATTGCTACCTTGACCACCTGACAAAACAGCCTTTGAATTTTCATTTTCAACAAGATATTCATAACAAGCCTGTACTCTACGATTTAAGCTACCACTAGGAGAACCGTCAGGTCTAACCATAGCACCTAAAGTAATAATTGTAGAATTTGGTTCAGGTTTTTGCAAAGTAAAGAATGCCATAAGACCACTTATTACTACACCATACACAAGAAAAAGTGCAATACAAACCTGTATTATTCTATATAGCACCATTTTGAAACCACCCATTAGCCACTTTTCTTTTAGCTTTTGAAAATACTTGTAAAATACACATCTGCAAAATACAAAAGCAGTAAACAGTACACCTACAACATTTCCAACACAAATTATTCTCTTAGCCATAGGTAACAAGAACCATAAGAAAAGTCCTGCACTAATAACGGCTAATACAATTCTAATAATTGATTTAAACTTTTTCATTTTTATTTCCCCTATTCTTAAACAATTTAATTATTCGTCACTAAGAAAACTACTTATTCTAATCATTAATTCTATATGAAAGAATAGCCTTTGTTTTTGAAACTTCCTCAAATTTAGGATTATCTGTACAATCGGTAGTAGTTTTTAGCCAAATATACTTACTACTTGTAGGAAAAAATACAAAACACATTACATCTAATAAAGTTAAAATAACTTTTGATAACATAAAAATCATCCTTCCTACTAATAATACTTTTTATGTAGGGGAATTGTTGCAAAAAAATTTAAATTTTTCAATTTATTTTACAAACATTATAATATAAAAAAATAATATTGTCATTAGAAAAACAAAAAATCTGCAAAATTTCTTTATAATAATTATAATAATAGAAAATATTGCAGTAATAATAAATAAATGGTATAATTTTTGTAATATAAGTTTTACATAAGAGGTTTTAGAACAATGGGTCTCTATGAGTTATTTGAAGATTTACAAAAAATAGATAGAAAAATTACAGAACAAAATGAAAAGGACAGAAGAATACCTTGCAATGTTTGTGGAGATATGTTCTGCTATACTGACAGAATAGAACTTTCTGACGGTATCTGTTGCCCAAATTGCAGTAACAAAGTTTCTCCTTGGTTTGATAAAGAATTACAATTTACAAGTGTAATGGATTTGAAAAATCACTTAACATACAGGGATAAAAACTTTACAGAACTTTTTGACTTTAATCCTACTATTGAAATTGGTAATGAACTAAAAATTCTTATTGATGAAAGAATGAAGAAATTTGTTATTGCCGGTGATAATTATGACTATAAGGAGAAAAATTCCGACTTAATTCCTTTATCTTCTGTTACAAGTTGTAGGCATAGAATTGTTGAAAGTAAGGAAGAAATTTTCTTTAGAGATTCTCTTGGTCGTACAGGAAGGTTTACTCCTAGAGCATTTAGCTACGCCTATGACTTTGTTATTAATATTGAAACTAATCTTCCTTTTATGAGAAGGATGGAATTTAAGATTAATGAATATATGATAGGCAAAGATAATCCTACATTAATTCAAGTAAGTGAAGAAAAATTTACTAACAAAATTAAGGACTTTTTCAAGATGGAAAGAATGTATCCGGGGAAAATCAATAACTCCGAAGATGTTAAAAATTCTCCTGAATACAAAACATATGAACACTATGCAGAAAAAATGTGTGAGGCAATTTTGCAAGGTAAAGAAAATGCAAATAACCGTTATTATGACAAATCTAAATATATTATTTGTGAATGGTGTGGTTCAAAGATAGATATTAATGCATCTACTTGTCCTCATTGTGGTGGTGTAAACAAATAAAACTTTATACATAAGTAAAGGGTTGATACTAATTAAAGTATCAACCCTATTTTTTAATATTAAACTTTTGTGCAAAAACTATTAAAATTAATATTGGCAGAACATACTGCAAGTATGGTTTTACAATTCTAGGAAGTTTCATACCTTTACCTGTATTACACTCATTGTAGTAATTATCAAAACCCCAACCAAACTTTGTAACACAGAATAGAAGATAAACTAAAGAACCTAATGGAAGTAGAATATTACTTACAACAAAGTCCTCCATATCTAGGATACCCATACCAAGTACATTAACACCACTTAGTAGGTTAAAACCAAACATACAAGGTAAACTTGTTATGAATACAATAGCAAAGTTAATAACTGATGATTTCTTTCTGCTGATTTTAAATGTATCTGATAAGAAAGAAACAAGGTTTTCAAACACTGCAATAACTGTTGAGAAACTTGCAAATGTCATAAACAAGAAGAACAATGTTCCCCAAATTCTGCCACCTGCCATATTTACAAATACATTTGGCAATGCATCAAAGATAAGTGCAGGACCTTGACCTGCTTCTACATTATAAGAGAAACAAGCAGGGAAAATGATTAGACCGGCCATAATTGCAACAAATGTATCTAGGCAACAAATTCTCACAGCTTCACCTGTTAGAGTATGGTCTTTCTTCATATAACTACCGAAAATTTCCATAGCTGCAATGCCTAAACTTAAAGTAAAGAATGCTTGGCTCATTGCTGAAGTAATAACATTGCCTAAACCGATTTTGCTAACTCTCTCAAAGTCAGGAATCAGATAAAAGCTAAGTCCTTCTTTTGCTCCGGATAAAGTAACACTATGAATTGCCAAAACTACAATTAGCACTAACAAGGCTACCATCATAAACTTACTAACTTTTTCAAGTCCTTTTTGAACACCTTTGCTACACACAAAGAAACCTAAAGCAGTAATTATAAAAATCCAAATTAACATTTCTATAGGTGATGAAGTTAAATTGTTAAACACATTTGTAACCGACTTTGAGTCCATACCGGTTTCAAATTCACCTGTGGCGAATTTATAGAAATATGATGTCATCCAACCTGAAACTGTTGTGTAATACATCATCAGCATATAGCAACCTAACATACAGAACCAACCGTGAATGTGCCATTTACTCTTTGGCTTTTCAAGTGTTTTGTAACTTAGGACTGCACTTTTGCCACTTGCTCTACCAACTGCAAATTCCATTGTCAAAACAGGAATACCCATTAACACTAAGAATATTAAATAGAACAGTACAAATAGTCCACCACCGTTTTGACCAACAACATAAGGAAATCTCCATACATTACCTATACCTATAGCACAACCTGCACTAACAAGTAGGAAACCTGTACGGGACTTAAAACTTTCTCTTTCCATTATACTACTCCTAAAAATTTAATCACCTATGTATTATACTCAACTAAAAGTAATCAAGTCAAGAAAAAGAATTTATTTCGTTATTATGTACAATTATAAGTCAATATCATTGTCTAATAAGTCATTAGTATCTTCAAAATCATCAATAAAATCAAAGTCACTATCTAAGTCATCACTAATAATATCATCATTAAATATAACATCGTATTCAAGTGCTTGTTCACCTAAATCAAGATTACCGTCACCGTTTAAATCAAAAAGATTGTCTAAAGTCTCAAACATAAATCATACCTCCATATATGTCTTATTATTATAATAACATATTACCTGTACCAAAAATGGAACTTACCTCTTGTGTATAAAATTTTTATTTTTTGTTGGATAATTAGATTTTTCTTTTTTTGTTAGTAAAGGTTAATTTAACAAATTAGGGTTTGTGGGGTTGATTATGTAATGTAGATAAATTAGATAATAACCGATTAATTCATCTAATTTATAGTTTTATCCCTCCTTCAGTCGATTTATAAAAGGTAAATTGCCGTTCCGTCAATTTACAATCGACAGCTCCCTCGTCTGAGGGAGCCAAGCGTAATATGTACAAATTTACAAGTTTGTACATAATTAAAAAATTGTACAGACCTTGTTGCCTCCCTCGCTGAGGGAGGTGGCTTTGCGTATGCAAAGACGGAAGGAGTGGTTGGAATTGTAAATTCATTTACAATTCCATATTAAATAAAACTTTCGAATAGCACTACAAATCCAAATTTATCTAATTAACCTTAACATAGGAAAAATAAAAACTATTTTACAAATGAAAAAGGTGAACATATCCAAGATACATTCACCTAAATTTAGAAGTAATTTTAAAAATATAAACTATTATAATTAAAAATATAAACTATGATACAGACTTTAGATTACGATACCGTCACAATGGTCAACTTCATGTTGGATAATTTGAGCAGTCCAACCTGTGAACTTTTCGGTATGTTCCTTAAAATTCATATCAAGGTATTTTACTGTAATATTCTTATATCTTGTTGTAGGTCTTACACCTGACAATGAAAGGCAACCTTCTTCAGTTTCAAACTTACTGCTTTTTGCAGTAATAGTTGGATTAATCATTAACTTAGTGAAACCATTATCGTTGATGGCAATAATTCTTTTCTTAACACCAATCATATTAGCTGCCATACCAACACAAGTATTTCTGTTTGCCTCTAATGTATCCACTAAGTCCATAGCAGTTTTTATATCTGCAATTGTTGCATCAGTTGACTTTTGACCTAAGAAAATAACATCTCTTACAATTTTTCTAACCATAATTACAACTCCTTATAGTATGGACAAATATCCTCATAGTGACCGTCTTTCATCTTAAAGCCACCTTTGATTGTACCTAGCTGAATGAATCCTAGCTTTTCATATAAATGTCTGGCATTTGCATTTGTCTTTACAACTGCATTAAACTGCATAATCTTGAAACCAAGTTTTTTAGCTTGTACCAAACAATCTGTTACCAGCTTTTCGCCAATATGAAGGTTACGGCTATTCTTCCCTACACAATAACTTGCATTAGCAATGTGTCCACATCTGCCTATATTATTAGGATGAAGAATATACATTCCCATAACTTCATCGGTTTCTTTATTAACTGCCACACCACAATAGGACTGACTGTTGAAAAATCCTTTACCGGAATTATAATCCAAAGTTTCTTCTTGTGGAAATGCAATACCGTCAATTACTACATCATTCCAAATTTTCACCATACCATCAATATGGCTTTCATCAAACTTCTTTAATACAATCTCCATTTTTACTGGGAAACAGCAATACGCTTACTTCTCCATTTGCCACCTTTCCATCTAATAACCATCATTATACCTCTGAACAATTCATCAGCTGCAAAAGCAATCCATAGTCCATAAATACCAAGACCCAGGGCTACTGCAAATACATATGAACCTAATACACTAATAAACCACATTGAGAAAATTGCACAACCTGTAGGATAGAATACATCACCTGCACCTCTTAGACAAGCAATCAAAATAATGTTTGTTGTTCTGCCAAGTTCAAGAAAAATATTCATCATCAGTATATTAGAGCCTAGTGTAATAATTTCTTGATTATCGGTAAATACACCCATTAACACCTTACCAAGTAACATACCTATAATTGAAACTGCTATTGTAATAAACAAGCAATTTCTGTAGCCTCTAAAGCCTTGCTTATAGGCATCATCAAATTTCTTAGCACCTACCAAATGACCTATAATAATCTGTGATGCTTGACCTATTGATACTGCAAATATGTAGAAAAACATTGTAATATTCTGCACATATGTTTTAGTAATAAGGTCTGTATCAGTTAAACACTTTAGTACCATTGAAGTAATTACAAGCTGAGAAAGATTGTAAAGGAAACTTTCTAAAGCTGACGGTACACCGATTTTTACTATATTTTTTGTATCACCCTTAGGGAAAGGCTTTAGTAGTTTAAAGATACTAGGCTTTTCTATTTTCTTAAAAAGAACAATAGCAAGTACAATAGTACCAACAAATCTACTGAATGTTGTTGCAATAGCAACACCCATAACACCTAGTCTAGGCATACCAAACAAACCTAAAACAAACACAACATCAAGTACAGTATTGATAATATTCATACCAACAGTTACATACATAGAAATCTGAGTCATACCATGGTTTCTGATAATAACTGCCATAATATTCAGTAGTGCCTGTAGAAATAAAAATCCACCTACAATAGAAAGGTACTGTGAACCAAATTCCAAAATTTGACCTGTAGCACCAATAAAGCTAAGAATAGGTTTGTTAAAAAACATAAGAATTGCACTTATTATTATACCAAAAATTAAGCTAAATGTAATAGAAAGTGCTGCAATTCTTGATGCACCTTTCTTGTTACCTGCACCAAGTGATTGAGAAATCAAAACTGCACTTGCACCGGAAATAACTGTAAATACTATTGTTACAATAGAAACTGCTTGGTTAGCAGTATTTACAGCAGATGCTGCCAGATCATCATACTTACTAAGTACAAACACATCGATAAAGCCCAGCAACATAAACAATGCTGTTTCTATAAATATAGGCCAGGCTAAGCTAAATAATTTTAATTCTTTTTTATTTTCCATACAAAAATCCCTCACATACAAATTTAAATCATTATATCATAGCATAATATATTTTTCTATACAAATAATCAAATAATTTCAAATTTCTGCAAAATATTTCAGCTTATATTTATTGTATTGGAAATTTGTACAACACCTATGCCCTACTATTATGCAAAACAGAAATTCTAATAAAATATTGCATAAAATAAAAAGAAAGTATTGACATCTTAAAAAACTAAGAATATAATATAACCATCATATGAACAGATATTCATATTTTCATATGTTCATATAATCAATTAAGAAGGTGAATATAATGGAAACTACTTCTACACATAGTGAGCATAAAGTCCTTATGGAACAGGCAGTAAAGAACTTACCACCGGAAGAGAAGGTTATGCCACTGGCTGACTTCTTCAAAGTTTTTGGAGATAGCACAAGGTTAAAGATTATCGGCATATTAAGACACACTTCCCTATCGGTATGTTGTATTGCTGATTGTTTAGGAATGGAACAAAGTGCAATTAGCCACCAGCTAAAGGTACTTAGAAATAATCATATTGTTAAAGTTGAGAAAAAGGGTAAACAAAGTTTTTACAGTCTTGACGACTTACATGTTGAACTTTTATATCAAATGGGACTTGAACATATTATGGAGGATAACTAATGGATAAATTCAAAGCACCTGAAGTTCACTGCACTTGTGGACATTGTCATGACGAAAAGGAAGAAAAGCACCATCATCACCACCATGATGAATGTTGTGAACATGAACATCACCATCACGATGATTGTTGTGAACACGAACATCACCATCACGATGAATGTTGTGAACATGAACATCACCACCATGATGATTGTTGTTGTGAACACGAACATCACCACGACGGATTACACGCAGATATACATTGTGGTTGTGGACATTGCCACGATGATGAAGATGAGCATGAAGAAAAAGAAGAAAGCAAAGGCCTTGAACTTGGCTTATTAATCGGTTCTGCTGTACTGACTTTAGTGGCATTTATTCTACATTTAACAATTGACATAAACCCTATTGCACTTGGCATTATGTGTGGCATAGCAACACTTGCTTGTGGTTATGAAACATTTATTGAGGGTATTAAGTCATTATTCAAACTAAAACTTGACGAAACAACCTTACTTGCAATTGCAGTAGTTGCTGCTTTCTGTTTAGGGGAATTTACTGAGGCAGCATTTGTTACATTACTGTTCCAGCTAGGTGAATTTCTTGAGGACTTTGCAGTTAAGAAAAGTCAAAAGAGTATTGAGTCATTGGCAGAAATCAGACCTGATACTGCTATCCTTGTTACACCTGAGGGTGTAAAGGAAGTACCGGCCGAAAAAGTTCCTGTTGGCAGTACAATTCTAGTTAAGCCTTATGAGAGAATTCCTCTTGACGGTGTAATTTGTGAAGGTTCTTCAGCTATTGATACATCAACAATTACCGGTGAGAGTATTCCTCTTGATGGTGTTGTTGGTACTGATGTTATGAGTAGTATGCAAAACGGTGAAAGTGTAATCAAAATTACAACTACTAAAACTGCTGATAACTCTGCTGCATCTCGTATTCTTAAGATGGTACAAGACAGTCAGCAAAACAAAGGTGACTCCGAAAAGTTCATCACTAGATTTGCCAGAGTATATACACCTATTGTAGTTGTTATCGCTATTCTTGTTGCAGTTATTCCAACTATATTTGGTGGTACATTCTCAGTATGGCTATACAGAGCATTAGTTTGCTTAGTTGCCTCTTGCCCATGTGCTATTGTTATTTCAGTACCACTTGCATTCTTTGCCGGTATTGGTGGTGCAAGTAAAAGAGGTATTATGATTAAGGGTGGCAAATACATTGAATCAGTTGCAAAGGCAGACTGCTTTGTATTTGATAAAACAGGAACACTAACTAACGGTAAAATCAAGGTTACTAAGGTAACAAGCTATGGTGAAATGTCTAAAAATGATATTCTAAAATTCTCTGCTACTGCTGAAGAATACAGTGCTCACCCTATTGCACAAGCTATTAAGCAAAAGGCTAAGTTAGAAAATGTTGAAACAGTAAAAGCTGACGATTATCAAGAAAAAGCCGGTAATGGTGTTACTGCTATTATTGACGGCAAAAACTACACAGTAGGTCATATTGGACTATTAAGTGAAGAAGATAAAAAGAAAGTTACTGATGACACATCAGTATTCTTACTAATTGACGGCAAGTTAGTTGGTGGTATTACAGTTAATGATACAATCAGAACTGAAACACCTAAGGTACTAAAGAGCCTAAAAGAACTTGGTGCAAAGGACCTTGTAATGCTAACAGGTGACAACAAAAAGAAAGCTGAAAGTGTTGCAAAGTTAACAGGTATCACAAAGCTATTTAGCAACCTACTTCCAAACGAAAAAGTTAAGCATATGGAAGAATTAAAGAAAAGTCACAAGGCTACAGTATTTGTTGGTGACGGTATCAATGATGCACCGGTAATTGCACTTGCTGATTGTGGTGTTGCAATGGGACTTGGCAGTGATGCAGCTATTGAAGCAAGTGATGCAGTTCTTTCTGACGGTACACTAAAGTCACTACCTACAATGGTGAAAACATCACGAAGAATTATGAATACAATAAGAGCCGTTATTACTTTTGCACTTGTTGTTAAGGCACTTGTTATTGTACTTGCTATCTTTGGTATTGCACCAATGTGGCTGGGTGTACTAAGTGATACGGGTCTTTCAATGATTTGTATTCTATATGCAATGCGACTACTAAAGCCAAAAGATTAATATAATTACAAGAATAATTCTATATTAGAATTAATTTCATATTACCCCCTAAGGAGCAGTTCATACTGCTCCTTATTGTTTGTGTAAAATATACAAATTATAGTTTCAATTTTCTATCTAATATTTGGTAATTGGATTTCACGTCTATAAAATCTATGATATAATTACATTAAAGAGTAAGTTTTAAGCAATTATATATATAACAATAAATTTTCTAAAAATTTCTTCGAAATTATGTAACCTTTTGTTAAGTTGAAAAGTGTTATATATAGAAAGGTAATTAGACTGTCAATGTATGGAAAATTTTTGACAGTATTAATTGGAAAGGTTTAAAAGGTAGTCCGATGGCTGGATAATTATTGTGGAATGTTACATTTGATTATAAAGGAGGTTTAACTATGAAAAAATTATTATCTATTTTATTATCCGTAATTATGGCAATATCTGTTATGATTATTCCTACTTCTGTTTCTGCTAAAAAGGCTAAAACAGTTCCTAATACATATGTTGCAGACTGGTGTGATAATCCTAGTATTAAAGGAATATATGTTCCAAATAAGGGTACTGTATATACATATTCTGATTCATCTCAGACTGTATTACGCTTAACTAAAATTAATGGAAAAACTATAATTCTTGACAAATGTAAAAGAAATGATGAGGGTAACGATAGAAATATTTATGGTTACTACGTAAGAGGCAGTAAAGTTTATTATTGCTTTATGAAAGAAAGAAAAAAAGATACACTATATCAATTCAAAACAGTTGACCTAAATGGTAAAAATAAAAAAACTGTTTGTTCTGTATCATCAGTAGCAGATTATTTTGATATTATCGGTGGATATGGCTCCGGTATTGTTTTTTATGAAAAAAAATACGACAAAAAGAAAAACAAAGTTCTTAACACTATTAAAATGTTTAGATACAAAAAGGTAAATACACTTATCAAATTCTACACACCTATTTCTTTCTCAAGTATAAATATTTTTGGTGGTAAGATTTTCTACAATAATAAAGCTTATGATTTAGCAAAAGGTAAATCAACAAGTTATGTTGCTAAAGAAATCTATGTTACAAAAAATTATATGTATTACATTAACAAGAACAATAACCTTAAGAGTTTAGACAAAAATGGTGTAAGAAGAATTGTTGCAAAGAATGTTAGATATTATTATTGCTCTGACAACAACAAAACTGTCATTTACAGTAAACTAAACCGAGATAAAAAAGAAGTTTTTTATCAAAAAACAGGTACAAACAAAGAAATCAGACTTTGTTCTAAAAATGATATTAAAAATCTTGTAGGAAAATCTGATAAGAATATGTTTGTAGTAGGCACAGCTATATTACACAAAAACAAAGTTTATTTCACAACGAGCGAAGGAAAAGCTGATAAAACATACGGAGTTCTAGTTCTTCCTGATTATAATGTTAAATATAGTCATATTGTTACTGTGGGCATAAAAGGTGGAACTCCTAAGATTTATTATAAAGCACCTTATTCATACGAAATTAATACATATATTTTCAATAATACTTTCAAATATAATCTATACGATCCATTTGATACAGATATTATTGACGATTAAATGAATAGTATTATAGCAAAATGGTCTGTAGAAATACAGACCATTTACTTTTACTTAATTATACATTCTAAGAAAAAATACTTATAAAAAATTACAAAATTATGTAACCTTTTGCTAAGTTAAATAGTGTTATATATAGAAAGGTAATTAGACTGTCAATGTTCGTGATTTATTGACAGTATTTATTTTGAAAGGTTTAAAAGGTAGTCCGATGGCTGGATAATTATTGTGGAATGTTACATTTGATTATAAAGGAGGTTTAACTATGAAAAAATTATTATCTATTTTATTATCCGTAATTATGGCAATATCTGTTATGATTATTCCTACTTCTGTTTCTGCTAAAAAGGCTAAAACAGTTCCTAATACTTATGTTGCAACATATGATGATATATTAAATTTCAGCAAAGGTACAATAACTACTGATTTTTGGGGACCATTTGCTTATTACAAGAATAGTGGAAATAAATATATTACTCTTGATAAGTATGATACCCCATATGGATATGAAGGTATTTTTGGATATTATGTTAGAGGAGATAAGGTATATTACTGTATAAAGAAAGAAATTTTTAATGACTATCTATATCAAATCAAAACAGTTGACCTTAACGGAAAAAACAAAAAGGTTCTTTATAAAGTAAAGGAAAGCAAAATCAGTAATGTTCTATTATTAGGTGGCTATGGTTCCGGTGCTATTTTCTATGAAAAAACATACAACAAAAAAGTTAATAAATTTTGCTATACTGTTAAATTATTCAGAAACAATAAGCTTACTACACTTTTTAAAGTGTATAGCAATAATCTAACAAACATTAATGTATTTAACGGTAAAATTTATTATCAAAACAAAGCCTATAACCTTGCTAATGGTAAAAAGACAACATTTACTGCAAAAGAGATTTATGTTATAAAGAACTATATGTACTATATAAATAAGAACAACAATCTTAAGAGCCTTGACAAAAAGGATGTAAGAAGAATTGTTACAAAGAATGTTTATAAGTACTATAACTCTAATAACGGTAGTAGTGTTATTTATAGTAAGCTAAATAGCAAAAAAGAAGAAGTATTTTATAAGCGTACAGGTACTGACAAAGAATATAAACTTTGTGCTATAAGTGATATATATAAAGCAACCAACACATCCTATACAGGAAAGAAACGCTATTGGATTAATGATGCTTTATTCTATAATAACAAGGTATATTTTAATATCTCCCTTGATGGTTCATACTACATTGTTAATGTAAAAACCAGAGGTAGCAAACCATCTGTATTCTTTAAGACTACAAATAAAGATTATTATATTGATATGTATATGTTTGGTAACAAATTAGTATATCATGAGTGCGACCCTAATAGTTATATTATTGATAATTAGTTAATAATTTATTAGAGAAGTATTGTAATAATCTAAATCAATAATTAACTGCATTCTACTTAACAGTAGGATGCAGTTTTTACTTTTCACATTGTAAATCAAGGTGAAATAAAGTAAACCACCTTGAAAATAATGTTGAAAAAACATATAATGGATAAGGTGGTGATTGAAAATGTACTACACAATATTAGATGGAAAAGTTATAAGAACCGAACATAAGGAAGAAAGTTTGATTACAGTTTCAAAACTTAAAGAAGGTGTGAATCCATTTGTTGCACATAGTGAGCAACTATCTGACGACTATATTGCATCAAGAACATACAGTAGGTTTGAAAGCTATGATGGCTTTGACCTTATATGCATTAACCACATTCACATTGAAAATTTACAAGATGAAATCAATCCCGTATATATAATTATTACTAACGGTCACCTTGACTTTTATTCAACTGACTACAACTATGTTATTTCTGTTATGGATGAAATGAAGTCCTTCCCTAACGGTTTCAATATTAATACAGTACTGTTTCACTTTATGATGAGAATTATTCGTGGTGACTTAATTCACCTTGAGGATATTGGTGCAGAACTTAGACAGTTTGAGTCTGAAATTTTTGACAATAATATTGATGAGCATATGGCAAAGAAAATGCTTATTATCAAAAAGCACCTTATGAAAATTGAAATGTACTATGAATTACTGCTTAACCTAGTAGCAGACCTTTCAGAAAACAGAAATGGTTTTTATAGCAAATCAACATTAAAAAAGTTTTCACTAATTGACAGTAAACTTGACAGACTATATTCTAAGACAAATAACCTGCTTAGTTACGCATCAGAAGTTTGGAGTACATATCAATCTCAGGTTGACCTTGAACTTAACAAAACTATGAAAATTTTAACAATCATCACTGTTATTGTTTCACCTTTGACTTTAATTGCCGGTTGGTACGGTATGAACTTGCAAATGCCTGAATTTCACTACCAATACAGCTATCCTATTGTAATTGCACTATGCATTGTTATTGTGGTGGGCAGTATAATTTTCTTTAAAAAGAAAAAGTGGTTCTGATTTTACACATAATTTAATAAGCTATATATGAAAAAGCCTCTAACTAAAAAAGTTAGAGGCCTTTTCTATAAGAGGTAGGAACAAAAGAAATATAAAATTATCTTTTTTAACATTTATTCATTTTAATTCTTTGGAGGAATATAATTAGATTAGGGATAAATATAGTTCCTTAATTTCTTCAACAGAAGTTTCTCTTGGATTACCCGGACGGCAAGCATCATCATAAGCACTTTGTGCTAAGAAGTCAACATCCTCAGGCTTTACAATATCCTTTAGATTTTCAGGGATACCAACATCTTGAGAAAGCTGTTTTACTGCATCAACTGCTGCCTTTCTTGCTTCTTCAAGTGACATATCATCAACACCTGTAACACCCATTGCTTTTGCAATATTTCTATACTTTTCACCTGTAGCAGGTGCGTTATATTCCATAACTGTTGGTAGAATAATAGCATTAGCTACACCATGAGGTGTATCATAAACTGCACCTAGTGGGTGAGCCATTGAGTGTACAATACCAAGACCAACATTTGAGAAACCCATACCGGCAATGTACTGACCAAGAGCCATACCTTCTCTGCCCTCAGGTGTATTTTCTACTGCACCACGAAGGTTCTTGGAGATAATCTCAATAGCCTTTAGGTGGAACATATCACTAAGCTCCCAAGCACCGGCAGTAATATAACCTTCAATTGCATGAGTTAGAGCATCCATACCGGTAGCAGCAGTTAGTCCCTTAGGCATTGAACTCATCATATCAGGGTCAACAACTGCTACAACAGGAATGTCGTGTACATCAACACAAACCATTTTTCTGTTCTTCTCAGTATCTGTAATAACATAGTTAATAGTTACTTCGGCAGCAGTACCGGCAGTTGTAGGAACTGCAATAATAGGAACACACTTGTTCTTTGTTGGGGCTACACCCTCTAGAGAAACAACATCGGCAAATTCAGGGTTCTTGATAATAATACCGATAGCCTTTGCAGTATCCATTGATGAACCACCACCAATAGCGATAATACAATCAGCACCTGAAGCCTTGAATGTTTCAACACCTGTCTTTACATTTTCAACAGTTGGGTTAGCCTTAATCTTGGAATAAATTTCATAGTCGATTGAATTTGCATCCAAAACATCAGTAACTTTCTTAGTTACATTAAACTTAATAAGGTCAGGGTCAGAACAAACAAAGCACTTCTTAAAGCCTCTGCCCTTTACTTCTGTAGCAATCTCTTGAATTGCACCCTTACCGTGATAACTTGTTTCATTTAAGACAAATCTATTTGCCATATTAAACACTCCTTATAAAAAATATATCGTATCAAAATATTTATTGTCTATATTGTACACCTTTATTTTGCATTTGTCACTAGTTTTTTACAAAATTTTTTATTTTAAACCTGAAGATTGTGTGAAAAGCACATATAAGCACCTTGTAACTAGTAATGTAAAATGATAAAATAATAATAGAAACTAAGGAGGTATTTATAATGGAAACATTACAAGCTATAAAATCAAGAAGAAGTATCAGAAAGTTTAAGTCAGATATGATTCCAAAGGATATTTTGGATAAAATTATTGAAGCCGGAACATATGCACCTACCGGCAGAAATGCTCAGTCCCCTATTATTATTGCAGTTACTAACAAGGAAGTTAGAGATAAGCTATCCAAAATGAATAGCATTATTATGGGTAAGGATGAAAACTTTGACCCATTCTACAATGCACCTGTATGCTTAATTGTACTTGCTAATAAGGAAAAACCTACTTATATCTATGATGGTACTTTGGTTATGGAGAACCTTATGTTAGCTGCACATGACTTAGGTATTGGTTCTTGTTGGATTCACAGAGCAAAGGAAGAATTTGAAAGCAAAGAAGGCAAAGAACTGTTAAAGTCACTTGGCATTAGTGGTGACTATGAGGGTATCGGTCATTGTGTATTAGGTTATGCAGATTGTGATGAGCCTACACCTACTAAGAGAAAAGATGATTATGTTTATTATATAGACTAATTTTCATTCAAGGAGAATAGTATGCAAGTTTTAATGATTAATGGCAGTCCCAGAGTTAACGGCAACACCTCTATTGCACTTAATGAAATGGAAACCGTTTTTAAGAAAAACCATATTGAAGTTAACACAGTACAAATTGGCAATATGGATATTAGAGGTTGTACTGCTTGTGGTTATTGTTACGAAAAAGGCAAATGTATCTTTGATGATGAAGTAAACAAAATTGCACCTATGTTTGAAAAGGCAGACGGTCTTGTTATTGCAAGTCCTGTTTATTATGCATCAGCTAATGCAACACTAATTGCATTTTTAGACAGACTATTCTACAGTACTCACTTTGATAAAAGTATGAAAGTGGGTGCCAGTGTTGTATGTGCTAGACGAGGTGGTTGTTCAGCTACATTTGACGAACTGAACAAGTACTTTACAATTTCAAATATGCCTGTTGCACCAAGTCAATACTGGAACAGTATTCATGGCAGAGAAAAAGGTCAAGCAGACCTTGACCATGAGGGTAAACAGACTATGAGGGTTCTTGCTCAGAATATGACATTTCTTATGAAAAGTATTGAACTTGGCAAAAAGGAATTTGGACTTCCAAAGTATGAAGAAAGAATTTTCACACACTTTATCTAATGGTTTAAAATTTATAAAGTAAAAGGGTGGACAATTTGTCCACCCTATTTCTTTGCAATATTTTTACTTACCGATTGCATCCTTATATTCACTTTTTGTTAGTTCTTCACTACCATATAGAGTGAATGGATAATCAGTATCACCGTTATTTCTTACAACACCGGCATGATTGTATCTTAGTTTCTTTGCAGTATTGTCATAATAAGTATAGTAAACATTTAGTGCATTACCGTCATCTGTGATAATCTTTTCAATCTTATAACTATGGTTATAAGCATCACCTGATGCCGGATTATCAGTGTAGAACTTATTATTCTTTAGCTTGTAAGCACCATCATATTTACTACTGCTTACATCTTTACCAAATACACTCTTTACTGCTGTAACAACATCATCTTTCTTAATATAGAAACCGTTGCTGTCTTTCTTAAAGTCACCCACAAGGCTCTTTGCGTTTTCATCATTTGCTGAGTTAGTAGCTGAATTGATACACATATCAATTAAGTCACTTGCTGATGCTGATACAAAGTTAGGTGTATGGTGGCTATCAGTTGGAAGTAATAAGCTAATCATCTTTACTGTTTCAGCATTAGTTAGCTTTGCCTTATCAGGGTCAACTGTTGTTGGTACTGTTGAAGTTGGAGTAGTTGTAGATGTATTAACTGTGGTACTCTGAGTAGTTGTTTCAGGCTTAATAATTGGGTCATCGCTATAATTGTAATCATAGAACAAGTAACCTGCTACTGTTAAAGCAATAACAACAATAAATACTACAACACCGATACCGATTTTGAAACCAAGGCTTTTGCCTTTCCTTTCAAAGTCATCATCATCAATATCCATAGCATGAGATGGTACATCATAATTGCTTTCAACATCAAGATTATCACTATCAGTACTAGCACCAAGTTCATAAGTATCAAGTGGTACATCAAGAGTAAGTGTTGATTCCTTAATTTCTTCTGTAGGAATAACCTTAGTTGCCTCTACATTTTCAGATTTATTTTCTTCAGTAGAATTATCTTCCTTATCGGATAATTCTTCTACCTTTACATCTTCAATGTTTTCTTTAGTATCTGTATCTTCTTTATTTTCTTCTTCGGTAGGTTCATCATCAACATCTACAGGTGCTAAAGAACTAATGTCCTTTACATTAATAGGTGCTACTGCTTCATCGGAATTTTCCTTTGGTTCTTCCTTAGGTTCATCCTTTGGTTCTTCTTTCTTAGAGTTAACAACCGGTACATTATCTTCTTCTGTAGCAGTGCTATTTTCTAATATAGAATTAAGAAGTGACTTATCATCAAATTCACCCTTAATGTTATTAAAACTTTCAAATAAAAGTAGTAAGTAAGAAATAGGTGCAAGACCATAAGTATTTGTACCCTTTTTCTGTAATGCTTCTACTTGCTTTTCAACTGCCATCTTACCTGTGTTAAGTCTATCCTTAACTGTGTTTTCTGAACAGCCTGTACCATGAGAAATTTCCTTAATACTTAGCTTGTTGTAGTAGAAAATAACAATTGTCATTCTCTGTTCAACAGATAAAGCACCTAGGATTTTGTCGATATATTCCTTAGCCTTTTTCTCACCAACAAGTTTGTTAGGTAATTCCTTTAGCATTTCAGGAATAAACTCAACTTCTTCATCTTCACCGTCTGATACAGGGAAAGAATCTACAACAGTATCCTTTAGCTGGTTGATTGTACGGTAAATTGCAATCTTGTCAATCCAAGAAGAAAATCTATCGGGATGGCTAAGTCCTGATAGGTTGCTAAAGCCTAGAACATAGCTGTCTTTCATTACTTCATTAATGCTATCCTTAGGACAACCTGCAAACTTAACTGTCTTGTACATATCCTTATATGTTAGTTTATAAAGGAATGATAAAGACTCCTTGTTACCATCAATGGCACTATTAACTATATCGGTAGTAACCTTGTTGTTAGTGCCACACACTTTACAAAACATTTCACTACCGTTTATTTTCTTACCACATTTAACGCAGTTCATAAAATATCCTCCTGCTTAAAAACTTTTCTCTATTCTCTATAATATCTAAACTATTTAATAACTATATCATTAACCTTTGGCATCATACCAAGTCTTGCCTACTGCTGAGTCAGCAACAAGTGGCACAGAAAGTGACACTGCCTTTTCCATTTCTTCTTGAAGAATCATTGCAACTCTCATTGACTCATGACTTGGACACTCAACAATCAGTTCATCGTGTACTTGTAATACAAGTCTTGCCTCAAGGTTTTCTTCCGTTAAACGCTTATCAACCTTAATCATTGCAATTTTGATAATATCTGCTGCTGTACCTTGGATTGGAGCATTTCTTGCTACTCTTTCGCCAAAAGCTCTTGTCATTCCGTTACTTGCAGAAAGTTCAGGCAAATATCTTCTTCTGCCAAATACAGTTTCAACATAACCTGTATCTTTTGCCTTTTCTACAACATCGTGCATATACTTATCAATACCACTGTAATGCTTTAGGTAGGACTCAATATAATTCTTAGCCTCTTTATTGGTTACACCAATATCCTTAGCCAAAGAATAAGCACCGATACCGTAAACAATACCGAAGTTAACTGCCTTTGCCCTACTTCTCATTTCACCGGTAACAAAGTCAAGTGGCATATTGAAAACCTGACTTGCAGTAATTGCGTGAATATCTTGATTATTCTTAAAAGCATCAATCATATTCTTGTCACCGGAAATATCGGCTAATACTCTAAGTTCAATTTGGCTATAGTCGGCATCAACAAGTACCCAACCTTCTCTTGCAGTAAAGAACTTTCTCATTTCTCTACCAAGTTCGGTTCTTACAGGAATGTTCTGTAGGTTAGGTTCTGTTGAGCTAATTCTACCGGTTCTGGTTTCTGTCTGATTAAATGATGAGTGAATTCTGCCGTCATCACCGATAACCTTTAACAATCCCTCACAATAAGTAGAATTTAGCTTACTTAATGTTCTGTACTGTAGCACCATACTGACTACAGGATGCTGATTCTTTAGACTTTCCAATACATCAGCACTTGTAGAATAACCTGACTTAGTCTTTTTCTTACAAGGCAAAGCTAAATCTTCAAATAATGCTACACCAAGTTGCTTAGGAGAATTAATATTAAATTCTCTCCCTACAGAATTATATATCTCTGACTTAAGATTTTCAATATTTTCTTTCAACATTTTGCCAAAATCTTCAATTCCTTGCTTGTCAACTGCAAAACCTAGGTTCTCCATTCTGGCTAGTACATTTGAAAGTGGAATTTCAATTTCATTAAGCAACTTTTTTTGATTACACTGTTCTATTTTCTTTTCAAGAATATTACACAAATCAATCATTGGTGCAATATTACATAGGAATTCATCTTCACCATCATAAGTTTCAACTTCATATTCACCGTTTAACTTATCAATGTCATATGAACTTGAATTTGGATTTAACAAATATGATGCTAAAGTTACATCAAAAACAAGGTTCTTGATTTCAAAACCGGTTTTATCAGCATAAGCAAATAATTCTTTTGAAGAATAAACACACTTTTTGTTTTCACTTTTTAGTACAGTATCAACATCAGTAGTTTTGATGATTTCATTTTCTTCTATTATATATAGATAGTCAATATCACCTTTACTTTTGCTATTACTATAAATATACAATTCTTTGCCTAATAAATCAATGGTATTTTTTTCATTTAAAGAATATTTTTTCTTTTCTTTAGGAGTTTCCTCTGCTGACTCAACTTCTTTTAACTTAAACTTATCTATTAAGGAAAAAAGTTCTAGTTTTGCCATCATTCTTGATGCCTCATCCGGCTGAGTACAATTTACAAGATAATGATTAATATCAGTATCAATAGGAATATCAAGCTTGATTTCACCTAACATTCGTGACATATAGGCACTATCTTTGTTTTCACGAAGTTTCTTCCTCATACCATCTTTAATATCAATAGTATCTAGGTTTTCATATATATAGTCAAGGTTATTAAATCTTTGGATTAAGTCACCTGCACCCTTAGGTCCAATACCAGGAACACCGGGAATACAGTCTGATGAATCACCTTGAATAGCTTTAATCTCAATAAGCTGTCTTGGTGTTACACCATAGTCCTCCATAATCTTCTTTTCATCATAAAGTATAGCATTAGCCTTGCCACCTTTAGTGGATGCAAGTCTTACTGTTACCTTATCATTAATAAGTTGAAGTGAATCTCTATCCCCTGTAGCAAGTACACATTCATCATCATTAACCTTACAAGTATGAGAAAGTGTACCCAGAATATCATCAGCCTCATAACCCTCCTTAGTTATAATAGTATAGCCAAGTAAAGTTAATAAGTCCTTTAAAGGTTGCAACTGCTGATGTAGTTCTTCAGGCATACCTTTTCTGTTAGATTTGTACCCATCATATGCTTTGTGTCTAAAGGTTGGTGCTTTTAAGTCAAAAGCAATAGCCACAGCATCAGGGGTAACATCTTCCTGTATTTTAAGTAGCATTGTTAAAAAGCCATATATTGCATTAGTAAACTGACCATCTTTTGTAGTCAATAATCTTATTCCATAGAAAGCTCTGTTTAGAATTGAATTTCCGTCAACAACTAAAAGTTTCATATATACTTCCTTTCAAAAGTTCTAACTTACATTATAATATAGAAACACAAATGTTTCAAGAATGATTAAAGTTTTTGTGAAACTATATATTGTGGTATATGTTATATATTGCCACAAAGGTAAGGTGTTTATTTCCTAATAAGAATATTATACTTTAACTATTGAACATTTTACTACACCTATACTATATATTGTGTGTTTACAATTTTGTAACACAATCTATTGTAAATCCCATAAAATCTAGGATTTATAAAATTACATAAAATTTATTCGTTAAATTGGTAATAATAACGGTTGACTTAACACAATATATGGCATATACTAATAAAGCACGAAAAAAACAAACATTTTATTTATTTTTAATTTACATAAGGTAATTTGATGATTTTGTTTTACAATATATGATATTTTACATGGGAGGAACGAAATGATTACTGAAATCACCAAGAGAGATGGTAGAAAAGAACCATTTGAAATTGAAAAAATAACTAATGCGATTTTTAAGGCAGCACAGGCAATTGGTGGCTCAAACTATGAAGAAGCTGAGGATTTAGCCAACAAGGTATGCGACTATATTGAAAATGTTGAGAAAATTCCTGCACCAACAGTTGAACATGTACAGGATACTGTTGAAAAGATGATGATTGAAAACGGTCATGCAAGAACAGCTAAGGAGTTCATTCTTTACAGAGCTGAAAGAACAAGACATAGAGAAATGAACACAAAGCTAATGAAGATTTATGAGGACCTAACTTTTAAATCAGCTAAAGACAACGATGTTAAGAGAGAAAATGCTAACATTGACGGTGATACTGCAATGGGCACTATGCTTAAGTATGGTAGTGAAGGTGCTAAGCAGTTCTACAAAATGTACATTCTTAACCCTAAACACGCTAAGGCTCACGAAGATGGTGACATTCATATTCATGACCTTGACTTCTTAACACTAACAACTACTTGTTGTCAGATTGACCTTGTAAAGCTATTTAAGGGTGGTTTCTCTACAGGTCACGGTTATCTAAGAGAACCTAATGATATTGCTTCTTACTCAGCACTTGCTTGTATTGCTATTCAGAGCAACCAAAACGACCAGCACGGTGGTCAGTCAGTACCTAACTTTGATTATGGTATGGCTCCCGGTGTTAAGAAAACTTATGTTAAGCTATATCGTCAGAACTTAGCAAGAGCTATTGAACTACTTGCAGAAGTTGATGACATTGACGAAACAGTTGCTACTGCAAGTGAAATTATTGAAAAGGCAAAAGAAATCAGTGGTGACCAACCTTCTCTACAGGCAGGTGAAGAATATGCTAAGGCTGAACTTCCAATTCTTGTAGAAATGTATGGTGAACAAATGGGTGGTAAAATTCAGAGATTTGCTAAGAAGCATGCTGAAAAGGAAATTGACCGTTCAACATATCAGGCAATGGAAGCACTTATCCACAACCTAAACACAATGCATTCAAGAGCAGGTGCTCAGATTCCATTCTCATCACTAAACTATGGTACTGACACAACTCCTGAAGGCAGATTGGTTATTAAAAACATCCTTCTTGCTGAAGATGCAGGTCTTGGTAACAACGAAACTCCTATCTTCCCTATCCACATTTTCAAGGTTAAGGAAGGTGTTAACTATAATCCGGGTGACCCTAACTATGATTTATTCAAGTTAGCTATGAAGGTTTCTGCTAAGCGTCTATTCCCTAACTTTAGCTTTATTGATGCTCCATTTAACCTACCTTACTATAAGCCTGGTCATCCTGAAACAGAAATTGCATATATGGGTTGCCGTACAAGAGTTATGAGCAATGTTTACGACCCAACAAGAGAAATTACATACGGCAGAGGTAACCTATCATTTACTTCTATTAACCTTCCTAGACTTGCAATTCTTGCAAACAAGAACATTGACTTCTTCTTTGAACAGCTAGACAGAATGGTTGACCTTGTTACTGACCAGCTACTGGAAAGATTTGAAATTCAGTGTCAGAAAAAGGTTCTTAACTACCCATTCCTAATGGGACAAGGTATTTGGCTAGACTCAGACAAGCTAAACCCTAATGATGAAGTTAGAGAAGTTCTAAAGCATGGTACACTAACTTGTGGTTTCATTGGTCTTGCTGAATGTCTAAAGGCTCTTACAGGTAAGCACCACGGTGAAAGTGAAGAAAGCCAAAGACTTGGTCTTGAAATTGTTGGTTACATTCGTAAGAAGATGAACGAAGCTACTGAAAAGTATCACCTAAACTTCTCAGTTATTGCTACTCCTGCAGAAGGTCTATCAGGTAGATTTGTTCGTATTGATAAAGAAAAGTTCGGTATTATCCCGGGTGTTACAGACAGAGATTACTACACTAACTCTTTCCATGTACCTGTTTACTACAATATTTCAGCATTTGATAAGATTAGAATTGAAGCTCCTTATCACAACCTAACTAACGGTGGTCACATCAGTTACATTGAACTTGACGGTGACCCAACAGAAAACCTAGATGCTTTTGAATCAGTTATCAGATATATGAAGGAACAAGGCATTGGCTATGGTTCTATTAACCACCCTGTTGACAGAGACCCTGTATGTGGTCACACAGGTATTATCGGTGATGTTTGTCCTAAGTGTGGCAGAAAAGAAGGAGAATCAGGTAAGGGCTTTGAAAGAATCAGAAGAATTACCGGTTATCTTGTAGGTACCGTTGACCGTTTCAATGATGCTAAGAGGGCTGAAGTTGAAGACAGAGTAAAGCACACACTAACAACTGATTGTGGTTGTCTTGACTGTGAGGAGGCTATTTAATGGCTGACAATATAGTCAGACTTGCCGGTGTAATTAAGGAATCTATCGTTGATGGTCCCGGAATTAGAATGACAGTTTTCACACAAGGTTGCCCTCACCACTGTGAGGGTTGCCATAATCCTGAAACTTGGGACTTTGAGGGTGGTTTTGATTGTGACATTGAAAAATTAATCAATACTGCTAAGAAAGACCCACTACTTCAAGGACTTACCTTTTCCGGTGGTGAACCATTTGCACAAGCTAAGCCACTTGCAAAACTAGCTAAAATGTGTCACGAAAACGGATATAATGTTTTCTGTTACACAGGTTATACATTTGAAAAGCTGGTTTCTTCCTTTGACACTCATCCTGAATGGAAAGAACTTTTGGAGGAAGTTGACTATCTTGTTGATGGTCCTTTTATTCTTGCTGAAAGAAGTTTAATGCTACACTTTAGAGGTAGCAAAAATCAGCGACTACTTGATGTTAAAAAAAGTTTAGCTGAGAACAAAGCTATTGATGCAGAAAATGTATAATTTTTAATAAGTGATTAAGAATCACTCCCTATGTAAAACAAATTTAATTAAAATAACCGACCTAAGTTAGAATTAGTCTAGTTAGGTCGGTATTTTTATGCCATAAATTTGTAAAAAAGAAAGACAGTATAAACTGCCTTTCTATAATAATTATTTAATTAGAAGCTACCACTTGAACCACCATGAGAAGTACCTGATGAACTAGTATGTGTACTAGAGCCACCACTGCTACTATCATTATCCTTTGGTTTAGCAGTTTTACTTATATTACGGTACAAGTAAAGGTCACTGCGTTCTGTAACATTAAATGAACCACTCTTAACATAGCTACTTGCTAATGGTTGCATACGAACAGACTTTAGCTTTGACTTCATAACAAGTACAACAATGAAACCAACTAAAGCACCTATACCTACACCACCGAATATAATATAGTATATTGGAATTATAGTCTTAGGCTGATTGTTTACATCATATGGTTCATCAGTTATAGCCTTATTAATATAGTCATCACACATTGTGACAAATGTATCAAATGCATCATAGTATTCACCGTCACTTAAATATGGCTTAACATCATCCATAATTTTTTCTTGACCATAGTCTGTGAAATATGGAATACCGGCACCTGTTGTACTGATAGCCCATTTTCTATTTTCCATATCCAGCAAGAAAAGAATACCATCGTGATTATCTCCCTCACCATAACCTTTATAGTCAAAGAAATCATCAGCATATTCTGTAGGTGTTTTGTCACCAATAGACTTTTCGGTAACAATAACAACATCAAATGTATATTTTTCTGATACAGTATCAATATGTTCCTTTAGTTGAGCATACTCAATATCTGAAAGTAGCTTTGCATTATCAACAAGTCTACCGTATTTATTAGCACCCTGACTTTCTGCAAATACAGGAAGTACAGACAATGACACCAGAAAAATTGCAAAAATAATTGAAACAACTCTTTTTTTCATTTTAGTACCTCCTTACAGTAAATTATATAACAAGCCAATTATAATAATAACTGCTGCTATAGAACCTGCAATAATGGCAAAATATCTCCAAAATGCACCCCAATCAATAGGTAGGTCACCAACCATTTTACCGGTTTGACCATTCATTGCAAATAGGAAATTTTGACCATTCCAAGAGGTATTAAGTATCCAAACAGGATACAATGCGTATTTAGAAGTACCGTTTTGGAACTGCACACTTGAACTCTGTGTCATTAAAGAAGAATACTCACTTGCAGTTTCTCTAAACAACTGTTCGGTAGTATTTTTAATTCTCTGATTAGCTCTGTTAATACTGTTTTCCTTTGTAACATCATACTTATCAGCAAGGTAACCGGCTAAATAAGCAGTTTGGAAATCTACTGCTTCATCAAAGTTAAAAGGTTCGATACTTTCCATAAGGTCATCAGGCATTTGGCTTGAACCGTCAACCGGTACATTAGTAAAGCCAACATTACCACCTCTGCCAACTAGGTAATATCTGGTTTCTGTGTAATCATAGTCACTATCGCTCCAATGTCTTACCTTTGTACCTTTGTACTGGATATGAGCCTCAGTATCAGCATCAAACAACCAAAATGGCACATACATACCACGAATTTGGTCAATATGATTTTTGTCCTTAAAGATTTTTGGAACAAGTTTTTTGTTAACATGGTTAGAAAGTGCCTTGATAGCATCTTCCTTTGATAGTCTAAATGGGATAACATAATCCGGCTTTAGGTCACCTGAGAATCTACCCTTTAACACAACAGGGTTGCCACAATACGGACAACTTGTTGCACCGGTATTTTCATCGGCAACAATTTCACCACCACAGGAATTACATACATAAACTGACATACCTTCTGTTTCTTCATCAGTAAATGTTTGTTCATTGGAATTATCCCAATTCATATTGTCCTGTGTATTCTTTTTAAGGTCCTCATCATATGACTTTAGAGTTTCCATATCAAACTCTGTATCACAATAAGGACACTTCATTTTCTGCAATTTACTGTCAAAGTTAATTGCACCACCACAGCAGGGACATTTATACTCAAGCATATCTGCCATATATTCTATTCTCCTACATTACCTAATTAAATTATTTTACAATATCGTTGTCATCAAAAATATCCCCACATTCAGGGCAGAACTTTGGATGTGATGTTGGGTCTTCAGGTGTCCAACCACACTTATCACAACGGAAAGTTTTCTTTTCTTCAGGTTTCTTAGAACCACATTCAGTACAGAACTTACCAAAGTTCTTTGCACCACAAGAGCAAATCCATGAACCGTCATTCTCAGGCTTCTTATTACCACAATTTGTACAGAATTTGCTTGTATTTGTAGCACCACAAGAACATACCCAACTGTCTTCACCGGCACTTTGTTGTGGTGTCTGAGTTGGTTGTGGTTGCTGAGGCTGTTGCATTTGTGCTTGTTGTTGAGCATACTGCTGAGCCTGTTGTTGCTGACCCATTTGGAATAGACCGTTTACATTACCGGCGTTACCAGCCTGTTGAGCCATACCCATTCCCAAAAAGCCTGTAAATGCACCGGCTTCATTTTCTGCTGCTGCTTTCATAGCATCTGCTTGAGCACCAACTAATGTTGCTGCTGCCATTGAAGGGTCACGCATAACTGCAGTACGCTGAGCCTGTTTAATCATTTCGGCATCTTCAGGTGGAAGTGTAATAGGATTCATAGCAATTGAAATTACCTGAATACCTCTTAACTGTGCCCACTTAGCAGTTAGGGCAGTATTCATAGCCTCAGAAAGTTCTTCAGCATGAGCCGGTAGTGCTGATGGACGAACCTGCATATCGGAAATCTTTGCAAATGCCGGTTGTAAAGCTGAGATAAACTCAGTTTTTAGCTGAGAGTCAATCTCACCACGAGTATAGTCACCCTGAACATTACCACAAACATTTGTATAGAATAGAATTGGGTTTACAATCTTGTATGAGTAAACACCACTACATCTAACTGATACATCAACATCAAGACCAATATTTTTATCAACTACCCTAAATGGAATTGGGTTTGGTGTACCAAACTTATTTTCAAGGATTTCCTTAGTGTTGATATAGTAAATTCTTTGGTCAGAAGGCTTATCGCCACCAAAAGTAAAACGCTTGCCAATATCTCTAAAAGTATCTAAGATACCTGCACCTAAGCCACCTGTAAATACACTAGGAGCTGTCATACTATCAAAGATATATTCTCCCGGTTCTGCACAAATATCTACTACCTTACCCTGTTCAACAATTAGCATACACTGACCGTCAGCAACTGCTAATACTGAACCGTTAGTAATAACATTGTCTGTACCCTTTGTATTTGATGAACGCTTACCTGTACGGTGAACACCTTTTGTTACCAGTACATCTTTTGGCATTGACTCGCAGTAGAAAAACTCTTTCCACTGGTCAGCCATAACACCATTTGCTGAACCGGCAATAGCTTTTATAAGACCCATAATTAAGCTCCTTTTAATTTTAAAATAATATATTACATAAATGTTTACAACTTACATAAGCATTATACAGTATATTCTACAAAAAATAAATACTTTTCTACAAAATAATATATATTTTTTTAGAATTTATCAATTCTCTAATTCACAATACCAATATATTAATCATATTATATAAATGAGTTTTAAAGAACTTAATTTAGAAAAAGGAGAATTACATTGGTAGAAGAAATTTTTAAGAGTTATGGTATATCACCAATACCATCTGATTATACAGAAGCTATGGCTTATGTGCCATATCAAAGCAACAATCCAAAATTTTATTCAGTAGCACATGGTTTTGAGGCAGGGACAATGTTCCCTACCCTACACAAACCATTTTTCGGTTCTAAATGTACAGGTGGCAAAAATGATGACTGAAAGAGATATTCTGCTTAAGAAACTAAGTTCCGTAGCATTTGCAATGTTTGAAATCAGACTTTTTCTAGACACTCACCCTGACTCAACAGATGCTATGGCTAAATTTGATGACTTAAATGATAAATATGTAAAACTGAAAGAAAAATTTGAAGATGAATACGGTCCACTACTGAGTAAAGATGCTGATAGTCCCGTTCAATGGATAAAAGGACCTTGGCCTTGGGAGGTGCAGTAAATGTTTGTATATGAAAAAAGACTTCAGTACCCTATCAGAATAAAACAAACTAACCCAAAACTTGCCAAAATTATAGTTACACAATATGGGGGTGCATACTCCAAATGTTATGATTACTATTTTTTAACATTATAAATAATGGCTTAGATATGCGACTATTAAGGTAAAAATAAAATAACCTAACAGAAATATAATAACTACTGTTAGGTTATTTTGTAACTATTATTCTTTTTGTTCTAATTGTTTTAAAAAATGTAGATAGTACAAACATAATTCAATTTTTATACGGTATTCAAATTTCATAAGAACTGTTTCAATGTTATACCTTACATTTTCAATAGACATATCATCATCATATTTTGTAAATTGTTTTTCACAAGTATACACCATTATAATACAATCAACTATTATTCTTCCTTTTTTATCTCTTAACGGCATCTTATAATATAATATTGAACCCTTTAAGTCATTTACATCTTCCACGTCGCAAGGAATGTAACAATGATCCTTGTAAATTTCTTTTTTACTGTTTCTAATAGTTGTTCTCCTTTGTGATGATAAAGCATGATTAAATAATGAATCCTTATCGTTTACTATTGACTCTATTCCATCATAATCAAAATCTTCATTATCAGCAATCTGCCAATCTACATTAGATTCTTTGGTTAAGCGAAAAACAATATTTGTTCTAACATCATTTTTACCCCTATCATTTGCACCATCACCATTTAAACTAAAATTTATAGTATTACTTATAGCATTAGAAATATATTTTAATTGAACACAAGGTTTATTAATAATTGTTGGTATCTCCATATCTCCTTTTTTTACTGTTTCCAAACACTCAACCAAAGTGTTATATTTTTTATTGCAAACTTCATTAACGTTTTGTATCAATTTTAGATTAAAATTTAAATCTAATTCAGATTTTTCACCAATTAACTCTTTATATCTTTTATTCATTCCATCTGAAATTTGAAGAAATATAGTACCTATAAAGAAAACTATATAAAAAATAAAGCCACTTATAGAAATCACTTCTAATATATTATCAGATACATTTCCAATAAAAACTTTTATACTTGAAATTACAAAAGGAATAATACCAAAGATAGAAGTTACTAGCACAGCTTTTATCCAATGCTTTTCTTTAAGATTATATAATTTAATAAAAAAATTATTTTCAGTAATTTTTGTTCTATTTTTCTTCATCTTCTTTTGAACTCCAATCTCTAGAGAATTTAAAAGAATCTAATGAAGGTCTCATTTTTTTTGAATTATTAACATTTCTTTGATATTTTTTCAAACCTAATTCACTAATGTCTTTATTAAAAAATAGTGTTTTACTCCAATTTATATTTTTTACAGTCATAATAAATCTCCTAAGTTTCATTGATTACTATTCGCCCTCCATTCTACACCTTTAATTACAAAGTGTCAATATAATTCACATTATTAATGTAATATTTTATCACACAACTTTAATAATAATTGTTATTATTTGTCAATACTAATTAAATAAATTCTATCATATAGAATTATAGGAATGTTTTAAAGTTCTATCAATGCAATTATTGCATTTTTGCATAAAAAATCACCCCAACCATCAATTATTATGATAGTTGGGGTATAGTTTTGCACGAAAAATTAATTATAATCGTTAATGTTTAAATTATCTAACTAGATAATACTTAAGGTTACGATAAAGGTACTTATAACCCTTATACTTACCTGATGTAATAACTGCAATTACAGTAAACTCTCTATTCTTATCCAGCTTTTTAGTATATGCAATTTTGCCATTACTAACTCTTGAATAAGCATTGCCTTTTACAACTGTGATTTTGTTGTACTTAGATAGGCTCTTATCATCAAGATGTGAGTTAACAATATAGCCTGATTTATTGCCATATTTGACCTGTGACCAACCATTACCTAAGTCCTTAACAAGTTGTACCTTAGCACCCTTCTTGACTGTGGCAACGCTTTTGCTTGTGTTACAAATAACATCAACATATGCTTTCTGTCTTAGTATGCTTTCTTTAGTGACAACACAATGGTTATATTTAAGTTGGTTCTTAAACTTCTTCCAAATTGTTTCATTGTCACCTACCCAGCCAGTCCAACCTGGACAAATCTTACTGCACACGTCATAGTGTCTAACAACACGACTTGCAGGAATGTTATATGTATTCATTAGCTTTCTTGCTAATGCTACTGTATTTGCAAAGGTTTTATCTGAGATTTTACCTTTGGTGCTACACATTTCAATACTAATTGAATTGTAGTTAGTACACTTACCAAATAGATTGTTGTGACCATAATTTACACCAACTGCCCAAGATGTGTTATTAGGTGCTACCACCTCATACACATTATTATCATCAACAAAATAATGTGCTGATGCACCTCTGTTTGTGCTGTAGAAGTAATTAGCATTAGCCTTTGCAGTATCTGTTGAATTGCCTGTGTAGTGGATTACAATGTACTTTCGACCGTTGTTGCCACTTTCATAGTTACACTTTGTATGTAATTTTTTCAGTTTGTATGACATTATTTATCGTCCTTTCCTTTGTTCTGTAATACATCAATAGCCTTATTAATAATAGCCGGTAATGGTAAACCCATAAGACCAGCGTTTTCAACAATTGAGATTAGTTCATTAGCCATAAAGCCTATGATTACGGCATCTCTTATATAACTAGTGCCAATTGCTAAATCAAGCCTATACGCAATTAGCACAAATAATAGGGTCATACCCTTTTTACACAAGCCTTTCCAACCGGCTTTACTTTCCAGTGCACCTGATGATGTTTTCTTGCTATTGTGGAATATACCTGCAACAACAAGACCTGACACATAGTCAATAGCCATAAATAAACATAGTGTTACCAGAGCAGTATCCCAACCACCAAACAACCATGCAAAAAGTCCACCTACTGCACCAATAGCAGTACAAATCCATTCTTTCATTTTATACTTCCTCACTTTCTTCTACTTCTTTAATACAAACATTTTGCCACTTTTTGTATGCGTCAAGATAAAATTCTTTCTTGTCTCCATTGTATGTAATTTCGTAATACATACCATCTGAAACAGTTGTTGACAATAGTGCTTTACAGTTCTGCAAAGTTTTGCAGTACCACACGATGTACACATCATCTTCTGTTAAAGTCTTGTTGTCTGTTACATCTACATGATTATTGTAGTAATCTACAACAATTTTCATAAACTGTTTTTTTAAATCCATCTTAATTCTCCTTTTCCGTATCTGTTGTAACTTCTTCAAAGTCACTGTTTGAGTTCTCTGTATCTTCGTTAGTTGTTTCAGTTTCTTCAACTGTGTACCAACTGTCGATAGTCAGCATATCTTCATCTATCAAGACTGACTTACTATACCAGCTTAGTGCGTATGCTCTGACTTGGTACTCATCAAGTCTGTTCTTCATTGTTTCTAAAGTCTTAAAAACAAAATCATGTAAGCTAAACATTATTACATCACCTCACTTTCGTGTGCAACAAGAGCCGTTGCTAACTCATTAAACTTGTTGTCAATGTAATTCTTTGTATCAGCAATATAAGTTAGCTGACTGTCGCAGTCTGATACAACAGTTGTGCTTGGATAATACATATGTAAATTCAAAAATCCATTAATTTGTTCATTAGTTAAATTTATAACTGTCGGTGTTTGCTTTACCCCAACTAAAACAATACCGTTATTTTCATCAGCACAATTCTTTAGTGTTGCTTTTGTATCGTTAAGTGATAAACCTAAGTCAACATACAATGTATTTGTTCTTATATCAAAACAAGGATATTTTTCTGTACCGGCAAAAGCAAAGAATTGAAGTACATTACAAAGTGGTGCATATTTAACAGAACTATTAGCCCATTGCGTTGAATTTGATAATGTTAATGTACATCTATGGGTGTTTGTGCCACTTGGATTTTCTTTCAGATTATCAAAATCACTACTCAGCAAAACTAACTGCTGTAATTTTTCTGTGATAAAGCCTGTGCCGTCACTATTAATTGTCAACACATCACAAGTATTGTCTACACCTCTTAATATATAGTTTAATTGCAAGTTTTGAGAACTTTTTTTATTACTAAATGTAATACTTGGATTTTCAACACTATTAATATCAACAGGATTTGTTGGTGATGGTACTGCACTTTGTGTAGATTTACCGTACAAAGTTAAACCAACAATATTACAATCACTACTGTCATTAAGCACAACGCTAGTTGACTTGTCTGTTGTAACTTTAATTTGCGAATTAGACATAGTATTACAAATATAAGGCTGTAATTGATTTGCTAACTCTAATGTACTTCTTTCGATATTGTAGGATAGAGGCATATTATCTTTATATTTAGCTTTGCATAAGCAAGGGTGTAAGACTACATCAATATAGTTAAGAAGTGTACCAGTTTGGACTGACAGTACAATTTCACTCAGATTTTCGTTGCTTACCGTAAATGACTTTTCAGAATAGTAAGTTTCTTTTTTATCTTTGTCAATTAATGTGATTTGGCTATAACAGTTGCTTTGTCTATTAGTAGTCTTACCGCTAGTGATGTAATACTCTCCATCATCTAATGATATTGCTTTGACTAACAAGCTTACATATTGTTTTGTTGGTGTACCTGTGATATGATACCCTCCATCATCTGTTGCCGTTGCAGTTAATCCGTTGGCAGTTATACCATTTAAAATAGACCAATCAAAAAGATTATAACTTTGCACTAGATTTGCTTTGCTTTTGTCTAGTTGGGCAATATTCGTAGCATTCTTCTTTACTGCTGTATCATTGCTTGTCTTGTATGCATTAAAGTCTGTATTATCAACTTTATCTACTTTCAATACAACAATATCAGCTTTGTTCTGTGCAATGTCTGCACGTGGTTGTTCTGACTTTGTTTCAACAAAATCCCACACACCTTTTACGCTAGGATAAGCAGTTGTGCTAGGGTGTGTAATCACATCAACCTTATTAGATAGGCTTTCCTTGCCATTTACATTCGTATTAGTTGTTGCAATTTCTCGTTGTGCTGTTTCTTTGACAATCTGTAAATTGTCAGCAACCTGATTAATATTAGCGTTTAAAGTTTGTACATCTGTTTTGTGCTGAGCTTCAATACTTGTTGCTCTGTTCTCCCAATCAGACTTATCTGCATTTACTTGTTTCTTCAGCGACTTAATAGCACTTGCTAATAGTTCATTTACATTGATGAAGTTATCATCATTTGAGTAAACAATACTAACACCGTCAGGTACTGCACCACTTACAATTTGAACATTTCCAACTGTGTTATCAATATAAATTGTCTTTAGTGAGGTACATCCACTAAAAGCACCATTATTAATTTTTGTAACATTATCTGCAACAAATGCTGTTACAATATCTGTCTGATTTGTCGCAAAACTTCCTGCACCTAATGCTTCCGTTGATGTTGTGTTCTTTAGCACACCATCAGAAGTGAAGGTTGCAGAGTAGCTAAAGACTATGCCTTTGTTTGCTTTTTCAATACCGTCATCCATCTGATTCAAACTTACCGATAAAATTGGTGTGTTTGATGATGGGCTATCTTCCCAACCTACTTTTTTATAGCTCATTATAATTCTCCTTTCGCCTCTAATGTATCTGTCAAGGCTTGAATACCACTAAGGGTTCTTGACAGGATTACACTGCTAACTACTGTCATTTTCTGTTTACCGTTTTCGTATAATGGAGCACCGTTTACATCAGTTTCATACACATTAAACTGTACATTGTCCCCAACCTGTACCCAAGGTCTGCCATCTGTTGTGGCAGTAAATGGGGTGTAACTACAGTTATAGAACCTTTTTGTAATGTCACTAGGGTCACCTTTATTATTCTTGTAATTGTACAAGTCATTAAGTATATGCCAATTAGATGTATTCATATCTTCATTCTGCCAGCAAATTACATTTTTCGTTAAGTCATATACTTTTGTTTCATTGTCCGGTATTTCCGTATTGCCCGGTCTAAATGTAGTTTCTTTTTCGGTTGTCTTTCCGTCAAGATTTCCACCATACTTCCATTTAAAATCAGTATAGCCCTTTACTATGTAATCCTCATAGCTTAAATCCTCATAAAAGTCATATACTTCAGGTGAGTCTGTAGGTGATATATAAACCAACCCAAAATTGCCTTTTACAGTATCGCCTTTCTTCTCTAATGCATCAGAAAAAGGAGATATAAAACCAAATACACCTATCATTTCACAACAATCCCTTAGTACGCTACCGGATGTTACTAGATTGTTCTTATCCAATAACCAATGACCATTCCTAGTTTTAAAATTATATATTTTGTAATTAACTCCATTGGTACTAAAAGTGTTTGTTAAAATACCTGATGTTTCACTTACTGATGGATGATAAGTTAAGTTAATAAAGTCAGACATTACAGTTCCTAGTGGTCTGAATGTAGCATTCTGCCATTCCTCGAATAAACTTTTTGTTCCATCCTTTTGGTTCAGCTTTGCCATATAGTCATATGCAGTAAGTTTATAAATGTGTTTATCATCTCCATCACGCTGAAATTTATCAACATAGCCACAGAACAAATCCCATGTTCTTTCTTGTACTTGCCTACCGGGATAGATTTTAGCTGATGGGTACAGAGTACTTGACGGATAGATATAGTCACCTAGATAACTTTGAGTTAGTCTAACATATATCCATTTGCCTTTTAATTTATTACTGAAAATTCTATCCTCAGTATCACAAACTGAAATATTGAACTCAGAGGCTATGCAACCCCCAAACTTCAATGTACTTTCACTGCATATTGACTGTTTGAGGGTCATACTTTCTTCAACAATATTATCCATTGTGATTGTTGCTATATCTGAGTTATTAGGAAAAAGAATTTCAACTGTATTTTCCACAAGGTCATTAATAATATGGTCCTTGATTTTGCTATCTACTGTAATCATTACATCACCTCAATACTCAATAAAGGTAAGTTCAAGAGCCTTGTACTCTATATCTGTACCCTTAATAACTTTTGTTGTGTATGTAATATCAGGCATATAACAAACCATCTTACGATACTTCATTAATTCTTCATCCCAATACATTACATATAGCTTTCTTTGTTGCTTGTGAATAAAAGCATTGTTAAGTGTTTTCCTGATTGACTTTAGTTGTTTTAGGTGGAGTGGTATTGTCTGAAACACTATTTTAGACTTATAGTTTGGTGAGGTAACTCTATGTAACTTATTCTTGGTATCTCTGTAAGCTTTTAGTTCAGTTCTTTGTAGTGGTGTTGATTGATATGATTCCTTAGCCATCAGGTCGTGTGGGAATGGTGTATAATCGACTTCACTTGCGTTTACTGCTTTACCAATATAAATTAGAGTACCGTTAAATTTATCAAAATCGAAATTAGCCATAAAATCACCTACCTATGCAAATGCAGACTTGCCGAACCTTTTACGGTAGTCACTGTCCTTATTAACCATTCCTTTGAATATAACTTCACCATCAAGATTAATGGTAAGGTTAATATCCTTATCATTACCACCAAAGTTACCCTCAGCCATAGCCTCTAAAAATGCTTGTTTCATTGTTGATAATGGGGAAACAACTTCTGTTTCTCTTTTGTTATCGCCGAGCATTGCTAAAAATTCACCGTGAGATGCCGGAACAACAGTTCCGGTAGCTAACTTAGGAATTTCCCAATCAAAGTCCATAACCGGAAACTCTTTCTTTAAACTATCTTCGGCAGTTTGATACCATTCGTCACCTAAGAAAAGACTGCCAAGCCAAGTAACCATTTCAATTATTAGTCTAAATAAACTTAACACTAAATTAGGAATAACATTAACTATTAGTTTAAGTGCTAAATTGAGAATAGATATAAAAAGATTTGCTATTGCCTTTACAAGTTCTACAACTGCTTTTTCAATTTTACTGTTATTCTTATTATGACTAAAACCATCAGCCATTTCTTGCGTAAGGTCATCTAAGAGGTCGCCAATTCCATCAACTAGTGTTGAACAGGCATTAACAAGTAGAGTAAAAGCATTAACAACTATTTCAGCCCAATCTACATTATCAAAAGATTTCTTAATACTAGCAGTTATACTTTTACTTGTTTTTCTATCTGTAAACACTTTATTCAAAGACTTTAAAAGTTCATTAACGATAGTTCCTGCTACCGACAATAACTTAGCTGCTAGGTCTCCACCCTTTTTTACAGCAGTTCTTACTGTTTTTAGTAGATTATTGCCGAATTCTTCCCAATTGATGTTGTCGGTAAAAGATTTGAGTGCAGTAATTGCACCACCTAAAAAGCCCCAAAAAGCATTAGATATGGAAGTTATAAATTTGTGTCCCTCTCCTTTGTCTCCAAAAAAAGAATTAAATGTTGAGGCTAGTGACTCTCCTACTTTCTCCCAATTAATTTCAAGCTGAAAGCCATTTGCAAAATCAAAAACACCTTTTAGAAGAGTAAAGAAAAGTTTTGAAATGTTTTTCCAATTGATTTTGTTTAGCATATCTTTCAATGCTTGTGCAGTTTTTGAACCTAACTCAGTAAAATCAGGGTCACCAACAATAGTCAGAGCTGTAGTAAAAACACCATTAATCATAGAAGATACGGCATCAATAACTAACTGTACATCAAGAGTATTAAACAATTCTGTTAAAGCATTTCTAATACTTTCGCCCAAAGCAATCCAATCAAATTCTTTTGCAAAACCAAGTGCAAATTCAAAAATACCATTGATACTTTCACCAAGTAGTTTGGCTATTTCAATAAAGTTTATAGACTTAATTGCACCATTAAGAAAACTAGCAATACTTTTCCCTAACTTTTTCCACTTTATCTTTTTAATGAGTGTGTATAGAAAGTCTATGGCTGTCATCAAACCATTACCTAGTGTAGTACCAAGCAAAAACCAATCAATCTCTTCTATTGCACCATTAATGAAATCAGCAATATTACTAGCAATATTCTTAGCTTTTTGTCTTATGCTTTTCCAATCGATACTTGACAACACCGAATTCAATTTTTTTGATAGTATCTTCGCAACTGCTCCATAATTGCCTTTACTAATTGCCTTTTTTAGTTGGTTAGCAAAGTTACTAAAAGGTGTTGCAACAGTTTTGAACTGCCTCCCATTAGAAGCATTACTGTCTTTGGCGTTATTTGAAGAACTAGACTGTTCCATAACATTAAGTTGGTCGTAAGAGGCTAAATTCTTTTGATTTTCTTTTGTGGCCTTTGTGTTAGCTTTAGTACTTTTAGTAGTTGTGTCAAGGCTCTTGGCATAATTCTGTTGAACCTTTACTGCCTTTACATATGAGGGTTGACCGGTTAAGGCACTAAAAAATTCTGCCACCTTGTTAGTAGCTTTACTTAAAGTATCCATTAACCCGGTTAGTATAGGGGTAACAACTGTTAAGATAGGCAAAAAAGCAGAAGCAATACTGTTTTTCATATAAGTAAACGAAGTCAACAATGCTGATAATTGTTTATTCACTGCAGGACTTTCTTTAGCCATTTCTCCTAAACTATCCTTTAAAGCCTCAACACCACCTTGGATAACCTTATAAAGTAACATTCCACCAATAGCTTGTTTGATTCTATTTAAAGCCTTAGCAAAGCCACCCATTTGGCTACTGGTCTTTTTAGTATGAGAAAATAAGTTTTTAAGATGACTACCAATTTTTTTAATACCACTAACAACGGTATTACTAAAAACAGTTTTCATCTTTTTACCAAGTTTTTTTATAGCAGTAGTAAATTTCTTTAAAATATCAGTATTAATATTTGTCTGCTTTGAAGTAGTTTTTTCTTTACTTTCAGTTTCACCTAATCTAGCTTTATAAGTATTCAGTTGTTCATTAAGCCTTGTTAATTTCTCTTGTTTTTCCTTATATTCAGCCGTATCTTTACCGGTAGTTGAATTCTCGGCACTTCTAACGCTTTTCAGCTTGGCCTCATATTCTTTCAGCTTATTTTCTGTTTCAGTAATTTGTTGCTGGACTTTGTTCCACTCTTTGTCATTACTCAATATACTGTCAAGATGTTCTGTGCCTAACCCCAGGTCTGTTAAATCTTTCTGCTTAGAATTGCCTATTTCATCAGCTTTGTTATAAAGGGACTTTAACTGTTCTTTAGCTTTTGTAATATCTTTTTCGATACTTGCTGATATATTAGTTTTAATAGGTGTATTAGCCATTTCCCTTAGACTATCTTCTAAAGATTTAATCTCTCTTGTGGTCTGAGCAATCTTATTTTTTAAATCAATAGCCTTTGAGGACATATTCTTTGTGCCTTTGTTAAAACCGTCTGCATCAATTTTAGTGTCAAAAATGATACTACCATCTGTAGCCATATAACCCCTCCTTCCTAAAATTGGGTATAAAAAATGCGTACACCACTTGATGTACGCATAAGAAAAGCCACCCCATTACAGAGTGGCTAATTTTTATTTAAGTTTGCTTGAATCAGTATTGTAGATAATTTCTTTTACATCTATTTCAGACCTATCAACTTTACAAAGTTTTTTCCATTCCTTTTCTGTACCTTGATAGTAGATTTTCTCCATATTATGAAAGTAGTCCCAAAAGTAGTCGTCAACACTTTTTACAGTCTTTGGAATATACAAGTATTTAATACCACAACTATTAAACATATTAGCTTCCAAATGCTTAGTACCATTAGGAAGTATCACACTTTCTACTGAATCAAATATAAATACAGCGTCACTAAAAGATGTAACTTTTCTCTTTTTACCATCAATAGTATATGTACTACTAATTTTTATTTTATCATCATTACCTTTATATTCTTTGATTATAATTTCATTACCATCTATATAATAATTGAAATCATTAATACTAGTAGTTTTATTCGCCCATACAGAATGGTTTTCACTAATACTAGAATCAGTTAAGCCATCATCTGATGAATCAACTTGTTTATTCCCATTTACTATACTACTAATAAGACTTAACGCAAATACAACAACAATGAGCCAAAACCACCATCTTTCATAGAATGGTTTTTTCTTTACCTTTGGTCTAAGCGTTGCATTATTATAATAGGTCTGTTGTCTAGGTTGACTATCTGTTTTATTAACATAAATTGTTTGATTTATAACTGTTTTTTCAGTTTCTTTTCTGCCAATGTAACTACCACAATAACTACATAGTTCTGCATCATCTCTGTTATCGGCACCACAAAATGGACACTTCACTTGTACATTACCCCTTACTTATTAAGTATATACATTATAATATAACAAATTTATCCAAGTGTCAACAACATTTTTGTGCATATCAAATAATATTATTAATGAAATCTAGTTCTTGTTGTTCATCTTGTGAAGTAGCTTTTCTCTTTAGGTCTATTAACTCTTTGTGGGAACTGTAAAATTCTCTCTCCCACTTTTCAAGTTTCTTTCCTTTAGACTTCTTACCTCTAATGTTCATTACCTGTGAAAACAAGCCATCTCCAATTTCATTAAATAGACCTAGAAAAGTCCACCAATGAAGGTACTTAACTTCTCTTGTTTCGTAACCGGCTACTTTATTAATAGCCGGAAAGATTATACTTTCATCTTGTTCCCAATCAAGTATTTTTCTTTGATTTTGAGATTTTGGAGTATCTCCACCATCAAGGAACCACATTGCTTTTTTAATAGCTTGTTCTGTATTAGCCGGTACTTCTTTATACAAACACTTTAGACATACTAAAGCCTTACAATATTGGTCTAGTTCAGGGTCATTGAATGCTTGAAATATTAACAATGCAACACGGAAATCTGAATTAATTTCATATGTTGCATTGTCAATTTTCAGGCTTTTAGGAAGTTCACCAATCATTTTACTTTAGATGTGTACTTGCTAACTTTTCTTTCAATTTTCTTCTGTTCTGTAGAAATATCTTCTTTGATGATTGGGAGTACTGCCTCTAGGAAGTTTTCAAAAATGGGCTTACCACCGGCAATGCTAATACAATTAGTATTACCAAATATAATATCAGAAACATCACCATCAAAGACATAATTAATCTGTTTTCTTACTTCATTATCTAAATAGGAAAGTGTTTCTATTGCATTTTCAGCAGTAGTACTATTACACTTATCGGCTATCTTCTGTAGCTCCTTTTCTGCTTTATTCATTCTAGTGATAACATTCATATCGCTTGTGTTAATACGCAAAATTCTACTTTCATCACCGTTAATAGAATATTCTTTATATCCAACATCAAAACCTAAATTGTTCATTAGACTTCTCCTTATACTGCTGTAAATGTTGGTACTTTGTTAGTAATAGCAACAGTACCTTTCTGACGATTACCTTCAAGTGAAACATTGTAAGGAATATTTACACCACTATTGTTACCACCTGCACCACCGTAAGACTGTGGCTTTACAAAACAATCTTCTACCCAAGCACTAGCACCTGTAACTGCACCTGATGCATCAATAGTAGCATTGTTATCAATAAGCACTTCAAGAATTTTTGTTCTGCAATTTTCTCCTGTAAGTCTATTCATAGCAATGTCTTTTAGCTTGTCAAAGATTTCATCTTCTGTGTTTGCATAGTATGTTTCTACACCTAGAGTTGGTGCGTAACCATTATCAATAGTTTGGTCAAGAATATTCTTTGAGTCTGCCTCCGGATTTAGCTCCATTGATAGTTCCTCAATATCTCTACCGATTAGAAACCAACTAGGTGTCTGACTACCAAAACTAGCGTCAATGTAGTGCATTAAGTAACTTCTTTTTAGCTTACCTGAATACTTGCCGGGTGTACCACTTACTGCTTTTGTTTCTGCCATAATATTACCTTCTTTCATTAAAAATCAATTTTGTATTGTGATATAATCTGCAACTGATATACCACACCGTTATTCATATTGCCATTTGGTATTTCGTAAATCATACCATTTGAACAAGTTAACTTTGTTAGAATGCCTATATACTCATTGTCACCCACCTTGACAGTAACTTCTTGATTATCTGCAAAATGTTCAAGGTACATTTGAAGTGAGAGTAAAGCACCTGTATTTACCATTCTGTCATAGTCATTAACGGACTGATACACTGCATATAGAATAAAGTTATGTTGTCTTGTCTGATTACCTAAAATATCTTCTTTTAGCAATGTATCACCTGTTGAAGATAGTCCGTAACTATCAATTGTATCATCTGTAAAGTCAATAGAGATTTCATTACACACTTCATTAATTTGTGGAAAACTCTGCAAAGCTGACTTTACTACTTCAATTATGTTCATTTCACATTACCACCTAAAATTTTTGCAGTACCGTTAAGGATAACATCTTCCTTATCCTTTTTCATTCGTTCAAACCACATTTTACCGGCTAGAGGGTGCTTAGCAGTTGAATACTTTAATTCTCTACCGGTAGGGTATTTCTTTGGTGGACTGTAAAAGCCTACCAATTCACCATTCTTGTATAGTGGAATATTAGGACCATAAACAACACCATAGTATAAATACCTTGCATAAGGTCCTAACTGTACAACCTTACCACTACCTATAACTGTACCTACTGTGGCAGACTTAAACAGAAAGCCTGTATCCATAGGTGTGTATGGTATCATCTGCCTTATAACTTCATTGTCTACAAACCTTTGTGCCTTTTGAAATTCTTTTTCAGTTAAAGAACCAAAGTCACTACGCCATTTAAAATTTAAACTTCCGTTAGGTGTGTTAATTGTGTTATCTTGTGGCTGACTAATAATCATACATTCACCTACTTTCCACTAATCTTGATGTGTTGTAACCTTTTAGCACCATAGTCCTTGATGTCTATTGTCATAATAGTGTTGTAACTAAAAGACTTGTTAAACTCTTTCATACTTTCCGATACTGTCTTTGGGTCGGTATTATTAAATTCAAAGTCACAATAACCTTTTACAATAAGGTCTTGTGAAGGTTTCTTAGGCACAATCTTCATTCCTGGGAAAACATCATTAGCCGGTAACAAGCTACTGCTAGGAGTAATTACAAGGCTATCAAGTGGTATATATACAGTTACACTGTCAGCATGCTGTAAACCACTTTTCATAACATTACTCGCCTTGTTCTCTTGCCAATGACAATGGGGTACATAAAACTTACTGTACCCCACCCCATTAAAATGATATATTGTACATTTAAAATTAGTAATCACTTTACACCTCTGTACAGTAAACCTGTACCACTTAGCCACATATAAATTACAGACTTAATTTTCTTTGACAAAACCTGTCTTTGGCTTTCTGTACTTTCATATGTAACTGACATATCACCTGTCTTGTCAGAGGTTACATAGTTACTACTATTTTGTTCTGCATGATAAAGCAGTTCAGCCACTTCACAACAACACATTTTTACTTGTTCAGGTATATCGCCCTCATCAATGTTGTCACAAGTATAGTGCCTAATATAGTTAGTTGCTTTACGGAAATAAACATAAGGGTTAGCAGTATTAATGACTGCACCTTGATATTTATTTTTATAAAAATCCATATTTGCATAAATCATCATACTGCTTTACCTCTTATTCAGATACTGACTTTACTTCATTTTCTACTGACTGAGTAGCTGTGTTCTGTGTTGCTGTGTGACAGTAGATACCTGCTACTTTGTTCTGATACACCCTAGCAATACCAACATTACGATAACCAAAAGTCCATGCGTCTGCATCAGGATTTGCGTTAGGGTCAATAATCTTAGGTACTTTGTGCTTGGTGTACTGGATTACTGCTGACTTATGGATAATCTCAAAGTTAATGTCAACAGATTTTGCTGACTTAGCATAACCACCTTTTTCCTGACCACTGGTCTTACCGTCATTTAGTGTAATGTTAGTCATAAATCTTGATGATGGTACAGGAACAATCTTAGAAAATCTTTCAAGCACTTTTCTTGACTTTGTTGTATCCATATCATCAATTACACCGTAAAGGTCTGAACGGATGTACAGAATTCTGTTATCTGTAGGTACTTCGTCATCATCCATCTTTGCAGTAGCAGTACGAAGAGCCTTAATAATACTGTCACCTGTAGAAAGGCTACCATATGCAGAAGAAATGCCCTTGATACCTGAGTATGTAGAAAATCTAAATGCATCAAGTTCAGGTACTTCCTTAGTACGGATAAACTCACCTGCAAGTCTGCCAAATGCAATACCGGCAGTTTCAATATTATCCATACTATCAACGGTAAACTTTCTGCCTCTATCGTAGTTACAAGCTACTGTCTGATTCTTAATAGTTACATCACCGTTAATATAACCACTGTTACGGTCATAGTTAGCAAGACCGTCCATTTCAATCACTGGAATAATCAGTTCGTTAGCATTAGCACCGGCTTGTGCAAGTTCTGACGCACCGTCTAAATCAGAAGTAAGTGCAGCATTTTTATACACTTCATCAAGAAGTGGCACATATGATTTTGCTAATTCAATAGTATTTGCCATAAAATAAAACCTCTTTTCTTAATTATTTATCTTCTTTTGGTTCACCTAAACCCATAGCAGACCTAATGGCTGACATTGAGTCAGGTTTAATATTTGTGTTACCGGTATTCTTTACCGGATTTTTGAAAGGCTCATCTGACTTGAACATATAGTCATTTTCTGTCTTTACATCCTTGATAGCCTTTTCAATATCTTCTGCTTGATTTTTTGATGTTTTAAGGTTGTCAAGGTCAAGCAAAGCCTTAACAGCTTTACTGTTCTTTGCACCACTTTTTGATAAAGCCGTATCAAGTACAGAAGTAAACTCCATATCTGCAATTTTATCCTTGTACTCTTTGTCCTTGTTTGCAAGTTCTGTGTTAAGACTATCAATTTTACCTTGTAAGTCTTTGACATCAACCCCATCAAATTCTTTTAGTGCATCTTGTGCAGTCTCTAGCTGGTCCTTTAGGCTATCTCTTTCCACAATTAGTGGTTGTTTAGCCTTTTCTAAATCCTGGTTGTACTGATTCAGAACTTTATCAATATTATCCTTATCAAGTCCTAAATCTTCTAAAAATTTTCTTTGCATAATAGCTCCTTTCGATACGCTTTTTAACGAGGTAGCACCTCTTTCTATCCTTAGTTTTACGACTTAGGAACGGTCTATATTTTGATTTTGGGTATAAAAAAAGCACCTTACAAACTGTAAAGTGCTTAAGTAGCAGTATTTTGTCACGAAACATAAAAAGTATAAAAACTAATAGTCTAGACAATCGTTATTCATCATCATAATCAACAATCATTTTATGCCTTCCTGTTTTTTTATAATACTCATCATCAAGTTTTCTTACTTCATCTTTAATGTATTCCGGGGCATCTTTATTTAGCCGTCTATGACAAGTATTATCCAAATGAGACCATTTTATATACTTATTAAATATCTCAGTCATAATTATTTATCCCCCTTAATGATATTTGCAACTTGCTTAGATGTGTATTTTGCCTTCTTATTCATACTTTCTGCAATACATTCAGATATAAATTCATTTATATCTTGCATAGCATATTTTGATACGGTATATTTACCTTTAAATTTATTGTTATCATATTCAGGTAATGAACGCATTATATCCTGTATTGCTTTTAATTTTTCATTCCACAATGGGTCATTCAGTTTATGCTCAAGCTGAATTGCATGACCTATTTCGTGCCTTATAGCGTGTAAATAATGTGCAGTTGACCATTCACCGGACTTGTTCATTTTCTTTGCTTTTTTAGTGTGTTCTGATACAAAACTTTTCTTATTAGCAAATCTTAACACTAATTCTCTTGAATTATCATTGTATGAGCCATATGTACTCAAATTACTATCTCTAAGAACACCAACAGAAGATATGGTAGATATGTTTCCAAACTTCTGTTGCATATTCTCATATTCAGTATTAAAGATTTTCTTAACATCTTTAGTTACACCTTTTTCAAATTCTATTATACCACTATCGTTACTTTTTTCAATATTTGATTTACTGTTTTGTATAGTTTTTTCAAAGTTGGTGTTGTCACCGGAATCAGAAAGTTTATGTACACCATTTTCAATAGTCTTTGTACCGTTACTCTTAGCCACCTTATTACTTTTATCTAGCTTAGCACCTATGTTTCCCAGTCCGTCAATATTTATTCTTTGTCTTTGTTGTGGTAGGTTCATAGCCTTTGAAAGTCTTGCATATTCGTCTGAGGTTTTGTTGTACCGTGCATTGGCTGCCATTAGGTCATCTTCACCGGCACCACCCTCTGTAAGCAGTTTTATTTCTTGTCTTTCTGCTCTCATTATGGTTTCTAGTTTTCTTTGTCTTTGCAGAGCCTCATACTTTGTGTAGCTTTTACCTCTGAACTCTCTTTTCTCATTATCTTCTTGGTTCATTCGGTTTAGTTCTTCATCTGTATAAGTCCTTTCCGATACACCCTTAATAAATGGATAATAGTTGTGATAACAGTTAGCACCACAAAGCCCTGTTACTGTACCCAGTCCACAAACTGAAACTAATTCTTCCTTGCTATACACTCTACCTTGCCAAGGTTGGTGGGTAGGTCTTGCACCACTATGATAAGTAGTTTCAAAATAGTTTGTTTCAAGTTTTTCTGCATTACTCTCATTGATATTTGCCACTACCTGATTATAACCTGTAAGGACTGCTCTCCTTACTGCTACCGATACTCTACTGCTGTAACCACTATCATAGTCAATGTACCTTAGTCCTGAGTTAGTCATTTCTTTCACTGTATTTCTCAGTACAGTATTGTAATCAAATGCACCTGTTGCAATCTGAGTTATTGCCTTGTCAAGAGTGCTTTGGTAGTAGTCTGTAAGTGGTGTATATGTTAGCTTAGTTGAGTTAGGCTCTCTAAGTGCAAAGCCTAAAGAACCGGTAATGTTCTTTAGCTCTCCTTTAGTCTGAGTTATCATTGATGTAACAAGTTGTTGAAGTTGTAAGTTATCTTCATATGGTATGAAACTTTTACCTACTGTTTCATAAAGGCTTATATCTCTTGCATAACCACTTCTTATAGCATTAGAAAACACCTTGTCTATCTGTTCATCAGATAGGTTCAAGGTGTTCTTGATATAACTCTTTATTTCTTCTTTACTTTTTCCCAATTCATAAAGTCTGTTAATTTGCCAATCTGCTGACCTTGTAATCTCCTTATTATTAGCCTGTAACCGTCTAATAATGTCAAGCATAATAGTTTGTTCCAGGTCATTAAAAAGGCTCACAATAGGCTGAGGAACAGACTCTATATCCTTCTCAGTAATTTGCATTAATCTTTACCTATAAAAGCCAGTACAATAACTGTAACACAAATAATTGTTGTAATAATAATTGAATTACTCATTCTATCACCTCAGCTTTTTGTGGTAGGTTCTGTAAAGCTGTGTCAATGTCTTCACCCATCCACTTTGCTCTGTATTCCTCAGGTCTTAAGATACCTAGATTAAGGTCCTGTATATCGTGATTTCTTTCTGTTTCTTCATCTGTCTTAATGCTATCCTTAAAATCACAAACAAACTTGTAACCACTTGTAGTCATTGAATTATAAAAAGCTAAAGCATACACAAGGTCCTCCATACAGTCCTTTAAATTCTCCTGAATTGCATTGACTGTGTTATACTTTCTGTCTTTAGCCGACTTAATTTCCGTTGCAGTTTTTGCAACTGTTGCCGGATCGGACAAGTCACCATAAGCAAGACCAACAGAAAACTCAATTTCTCTTTTGTATGCCTCTAGTCCGGCTTTAATATCAACTTGTCTGATTGTCGGCGAATAGTCCTGTAAAATACCCTCATTATCATCAAGGTCAACACTACGATATAACCTTTTATTTAACTTTGCTACTCTATTACCTTTTAGTGCTGATTCATCAATATGTATAGCTCTTTCTCCACTTTCAAACTCCCAATCAAGCCTACCGAACTGAATATCTGCTTTCTGAATAATGGGAAGTGCTGAGTCAAATACAGAAATAGGAGTCATAGAGCCGTCAATATCATTGTCAATAGGGTTACGATAATAGCCGAAAGCAGTTTTATTCATTGTGGGATATGTGATACTTTCTTCTAGGTCTGTCCATTCTTCAATACTGCTTAATGGTATCTTATTGCCTAATGTGCTTTCACTGTCAGACACATAGGCAGAATTAGTAATTGTCAGTCCCTTGTCTTTATCTAGGTCGTGATATTCAAGTCTTGTATAGAACTTGTTACCTAGCTTTTTAAATTCAGGAAATATAACTTTAATCAGTCTTCCGTCAGTATCGTATTCAACAGGTATAAAGGCATTGGCAGAAACAAACTGAACTTTACTGCCACCTAAAGGCTTTATAATCATAGCACCGGTGGCTAAACCTCTTTGAAAGTGTGTGTTAATGTTTCTAATTGCTTTCTTGTATATTTCATCAAGTGGCTTGTAACTGACACTTGAAGTCATTTCAGACAAAGAAACATTGCTAAATTCTCTTACAATGGACTTTTCAAGTCTTAAACTGACAACATGATATTCATCAAGCCACAAGGCTCTGCCTGAATAACTGTTCTGCCACACATCAATAGACTTTAACATTTCATCAGTTAAAGCAATATCAATATTAAGTGCATTCTTAATACTTCTTAGCTTTGTTGGAAACACTCTGCTCCACACTCCTTTCAAAAAATTTATAAGTCCCATTTTATCCCACCTTTATAAACCTTTTCATATTTCTTTCAAAGGTGTACTCAAAACCGTCAAGACTATCAATATCGGTAGAACCGTCATCAAGCCTTTCATCATTTAACTTCTTATCATTCCATACTGCCTCACACAAGGCTCTTTTCAAGCTATCACAACTATCTGTAATAAAGAACCTATCTGCTCCCATAAGTCGCAAAGCACATTGAATACGGTCTTGTATAGGCTTTTTTCTCGCTGGTCTAACAATAACATTAGGAAATTTCTTTTCAAAGGCTCTTTTTATACCTCTACCTAAAACAGTTTCGGCATTATCCCAATAAACATAATCAACTTTTCCTACCATATCAAAAACAGACTGTGCAAATTCTATAGCCAGTCTGTCTAAATCGTTACTATCATATTCTCCAAAGTGCCTTATACTTCTAATTGCCACCAGCTCACTGTAATTATCAGTTGTACCGGTAGCAACAAACGCATGACCTGACTTATTACCACCAAAGTCAATACCAATAGTTACTTCTTGTAAAGAGCCTTTAAGTATCTGTTTGTATGGTAAATCAGGATCAATCCTATCAACTAATTTACAGTAATACGCTTTTGGATTGTCGGCAAATTTACGGTAAATAGCACCTTCGGCACGAACCCACTTGCCTAAAATCAATCTATCATAATAGATAGTACCCTCATACTCATTACACAAGTTTTGTACAAATTCTTTAGACAAAAAGGAATTATCAAAGATAGTATATTCTTGCAAGTAAATATCTGCATCACTGTCAATAAACTGCTTTAACCAATGAGTAGGGTGTTCAGGGTTTAAACTACCGTCAAAGCAAGAATAAGGCTTATCAAGTCTTGACTTTAGCATAGCAAATACATCTTCATTCCACTTTGCTACTTCATCACCATAAATATATTTAGCCGAGGCACCTTGGATTTTTGCAACCTGACTAACCTTTTCAGCACCTAAACAATAAACATCTTCACCACAGATTTTAGCAATGTTGCGACTGTTGATTGTTCCTACAACATCAGAGGTATATCGTTCTCTCATTGGCTGAAGTACATTTCTCTCAATAGTTTCTTTAGATACACCGATAATAAAGCAAAGTCCGTCTTTGCCTATTCTCTCCCTAATTCTCATAGGTACAATAAAAGTAACATCAACAAAACTTTTACCGGAACGAACTGCACCACTTTTTATGTTCCATCTATGGGTAGCATTTACAATATATTCTTTTTGCTTATTTGTGTAACCCATTCTTTGTACTCCTTAGTGCATCATCTTTAATCTCTTTCAAAATATTATCCAGCTTATTAAGTGCCGTTGTGTCTGTTTCTTCTTTCTGCTTATCTCTCCACTTATCAGGTCGTCTATTTTTAAGCCAAAAGATTTGAGCCGTTGTGTTACCTTCCAGTGCTGATGAAAGCAAAGCGTTCTCAACTTCATAGTCAACAACTTCTTTACCCTTTTTTAAGGCTTGTAAAATCGGTAAATGGTTTGTTTTATAGTTATATAAAGTCTTAACTGAAATACCCATATTCTTTGCTATCTGTTCATCAGTTAAACCATCTCTAGCCCAACCCTCCAGCAATAATAAATTTTCCTTTAGTAACCACTTTTGATATTTTCCCTTTGCCACCGTCACCACCTCTCTTTATTAAATTAAAATGCAAAAGAAAAAGGCTAAGCAGCGCTTAACCTTTGGGAAGTATAGTATGAGATTATCTAATATTTATTCTTCTATTTCTAAGTGTTCTTACCTTGACATTTTTAACATTTTCGTTCTTTTTCTTGTTGTCTAATATTTCGTATAAACATTTTAATTTGTATTCATAGTACTTTTCTCTGTATTTGCGTTGATTATGTACAACTACTAGTAAAGCAGATATTACAATAAAAAACACAATAGTTTCTACTAATCCTTCATTGTTTTCAATCCAAAAAGATGAAATCATTTTAATATTTCCAGAACCTGAAATAAAAGCCAACATAATAGCTAATGATGCAATAAAAAATTGTCCAACAAAATATCCCCAATTAATTATATAGTCAAAAAAGTTAATTGGAGATAATTCGATTTTTGTTATCTCTCTTTGTACATCCTCTATAGTTTTTTCACTATAATATTTTTCTATCTCTTCTTTCACCTTGTCTGCGTGATAATGCTTAGGCACATCAATTCCTAGATCATCACTAATTATGCGTCTTGTAAAGAAATTTAAATCTTTCATTTATATCACCTCATATTCTATTATACACTAATTAAATAAAAAATGTTGTAATTTGCAATAAATTGTCAGTATAAATAAAATATGATGGTTATATATGTGAATTTTCACTACAACAAAACCCACCTAAGTGATTAGGTGGGTAATGCTGAATTTTTATACAAGAGGAATAGTAGAAGTGAAAATCATTCTTGCAATCTTATCTATCTCTTTATCGGTTTTCCATAATATCATTATAGCACTTTCTATAGTGGCTTTTAATGGCTATTTAATACTTTGCTAAACTCTTTCAAGGCTTTCCCATGTATTCTATATACCCATCTCAAATCATAATTCATACAATCAGCTACCTGCTCCCATGTTTTATGATTTAGGTAATACTCTGTCAGAACTGTTTTATATCGTTCATCAGTCAGCCTATGTATAAGGGTTCTGGCTTGTTTCTTTAGTTCTACAAGCTGGTCAATTTCTTCATTGATTTTCTCTTGTAATAAAACAATCTTATCAATAATCTTTGTAAAGTCACCACCACTTCCGGAACTCTGTACCCTTTCACTTTGGCTCTGTGGACTTACTTGTAATGACTTTAGCTTTAGGTGATACAGTTCATCACTCTTAGTATTAATGCTTATATCAGCAAATCTGACACGATTAAGGTACTCTTTAGCGTTCATTGTTTCACATCCTTTAGTTTCTGCATTTCATACTTTAGGTCTGCACAATCTCGTATCATCCTAGAATTCCAACTAATCAAAATATGAAATGCCACTTCTTGTGGACTTGTTTCTCTGTCAATTACTTCAACACCATCTCTCAAGGCATCAAGAAATGTATAATACTCAGTTTCAGAAATATCTCCGTAACCAAAAGCCTCTGCCAATTCATCTTCTGATGCATATTCCAGCACCTTCTTTTTGCGTTCCTCACGATTAGCTTTAATTCTTGTGATAGTTTTCTGTAATGCTCTGATTGCAGTATCAAGCTTTTTGATAACTATTTCTCGACCCTTAATTTCAACCTTTAAATCTTCACTTGTCATATAGCAATCTCCCCACTTTCAATCTTAGCTCTATACTGACCGTAGCTTAACCTTGTACCGTTTTCTTCGTTGTACTTATGTAAGTTATACAAAGTACGGTTAAGGTTATGTTCTCTTGACTGCTTTGACTCTGCTTTCTGTTTATCTGATTTATGAGTAATGGTATCTTCACTTTTACATTCATCACACTTTTTAACTCTTGGATTAAATGTAACAAATTTCTTCCCACACATTTTACAATTCTTAAAATACTGATTTACCATATCACTTTACTATTCCTTTCTCTTTTAGGTATTTTATTGTTACTTCTTCAAATTCAAATCTTTGTGAATCACTCAAAGGAACTCTAGGTACTATGCCTAACTTTGCTTTGTATCTCAAATAAATTTTTCTGATAAGTGGATGATTTACATTCAGCTTATAGCCATACGGGTTGTTGTTATTGAACATTGGTACAAATTCTGTTTCATCACTTCTCATTGCTACCTACCAATTTCCACACAACGCATCTGTTAGTGTCTGTATCAAACCACTCACAGTGCCTAACACATTCTTTTTGAGTTAAAGGACACTTTCTAACAACTTTGATTTTTTGTTGTCCACTATCAAGCATACACTTGCTGAACTTACACTCTCTTCCTCTTCTGACCATACAAGGAAGTTCAAGATGTTTGCATTCCATAACTTTCACCTTTCTTCATCAAACATGGAGTAGTTCTCTAATTCGTCAATGTCATATGAGGTTGATGAACTGTACTGAGGATTGTTTTTTCTCTCAATCTGTTCCCACTTGTCAGCTAATGACTTCCAGTCTGTTATCTCTTTGCCCTTGTACTTCCAATCATAGGCGTTGTAGTGGTCAAAGAATTTTTTATAGTCAAAACTGTATTTTTGTGATTTGCAATACAGTTCAATTTCTTTCAATGTTGGTTTTGTTTGTTTTTCTTCATTCTCACTATAACTTAACAAACAAACGTTATGTTTATTCTGTATTGTTTTATCTGTATTGTATTGGTACTCATTTTTGAGTACCTTTGTGCCCAAATTTGAGTACCCCCCGTACTCATTTTTGGGTACCCTATCTGCCCAATTTTGAGTACCCTCTACTCGTTTTTGAATACCCCCTACCCATTTTTGGGTATCCTCAATTTTGGGTACCCTCTCCCCATTTTTGAGTACCCATTTTTCGTAGTTTTTATTAATTCCAAACATCTTTGCTGAGGCATCAGCACCCCTTGAAATTAACACATTATACTCCACTAAAGACTTTAAACATCTTCTAACAGTCTTTAGTGGAATGCCTGTACCGTCTGATATGTAAGTGGCAGAGAGCTTCTTTATTTTTTTGTTATAACCATAAGTCTGATACAAAATAAAATGAACTATCCTTAATTCAGAGCCGTTTAAATTAACCTTAAATAAGGCTTGATACAGTTCATTTGCTATTCTTATGTAACCGTCTTCAAGTTTAGGATTTGCCATTACTCTCACCTAATATTTCAATTATTCTATGTCCTGTATCTTGCTTATTACAGAACACAAATTCAGTATCAAATGTATTGCTGATAATAGATAACTTCTTATATAGTTGTTCACCGGAAAGTGCCAAAGGACTTTTTTCAAGTCTTGGATTGACCCATTCTCTAACATCTTCCAGTTTGCCTATATTTTCTCCATGTTCCACTAAAAACACTATATGTATTCCATACTCTTTTGCTCTCTTTAGCTCTGCTATAAAGCGTTTATGGTCTTGGCACACATTGTTACACACTTCTAATAAATTCTGCTTACGGTCAACTACAAGAAAAGGATTGTCCATTCTCATATAGTCACCTATAAATAACTTTGAACGGAAGTATTTAACATTTTCTTTATCAAATGTGGAAACAATTTGTTTTATAGCTTTTGACTTATCTCTGGTATCAATTTGTATAGTCATAAAATCACCTCTAAAAAGGCAGATCATCATCAACCGGTAAATTTTCTTCAATACTTGGTATTTGTGTATTTGTAGCAGTAGTATTATTTTTACTTTTGCCCTGTGGGAACTCTGTATTTTCTACTATCACTTCATAAGCCACTCGATTATTACCGTTATTATCTACCCATTTTCTTGTTTCTAATCTGCCTTTTATAAAAATGCCATCACCTTTATTAAAATACTTACTAATAAAGGTTGCTGTTTTTCTCCACGCAATACAAGGAATAAAATCAGCAGTTACCTCATCATTACTCTTTGCATATGCTCTGTTTACTGCTATTGTAAAAGGTAGCACATCAACCCCGGAATTAGTTGCTTTTAATTCCGGGGCTTTAGTCAATCTACCTGCTAAAACTATATTATTCAAATTCCAGTTCCTCCAAACTTATTGGCTTTTTAAGCACCTTGGTTTCCTTGCAATAATTACAATGCTCACATCTTTCAGGTTCAAAAATACCTTTCTTAATACCGTCATAGAATTGCACTTTATCCTTAAAATTCTTCAATTCAATATCAAGGTAGCTTTGTGGCACCTCAATTACTGCAAGGTCAGGTACTTCTTCTTTGGTTACTGCTGCAATAAAGAATGGTAACTGTTTGCCTGTATTCTGCCTTACAATTTCTTGATATACTGCACCTTGCAAGTCATATCTCCATGCCTCAATCCAATTAAGTCTTCCTCTCTCCTCTACATAGATTGGTTTAAAGTCTTTCATACACTTTAAATCAACAATCATACTGTCAGGGTGGTAACTGTCAATCTTGATTTTAACCGGTACACCCTCAATTTCACCGGTCATAATAATCTGTTTGCCACCACTCATAAACTTCATAAACAATTCATCTTGTTCTACTCTGTTTATAATTTCATTAGCTTTACGATATTCAGATCTAAGGTCACCCTTTTTAGTGAATATCTCTGGGTTCTTTGCCTTAAAAATATCAAGTGTACCTTCAAAATGTGCATCAACATAAGAACCTACAAGAAGAGAAGTTGTCTGTTCTCTCTGATAATTGCCTGTAACCTCCGCAAGAGCAGAGGCTTGGCATTCTTCAAAAGATTTAAACTGTGATACACCCATATATTTCATCTGATTTTCAATACTGAAATAGTTTTCATTATTAAGCATTTTCCTTAATCTCCTTTGCTTTATTTGTAGCACAATCGGCACATAGTGCTTGTCCGTACTTTTTCTTAGTATAAATTGCAGTTTGTTGTGCAGTCATACTACCTGCCGGATGAATTTCCTTTCCACAGATTTCACATTTAGGTAGTTGTTCATTAATCTGTGGAGCTTTATCTCTTATGCGTATTCCACCCACTCTTTCTCTACCAAACATAATAGATGGGTCAGGATAAACGGCTATTCTTGTACCTTGCCAATCTTCTACATAAGGACTACCGGCAATCTTCTGAATAGCTTTCATATTAGTTTTGTTGAGAATCATTGGTTTAATATTCTCTACAAAATGACAAATAGTACACTCTTCTTTTCTTCCACCCGGACCTGTTACAACTTCATTACTAACAGTCTTGATTGTACCTACAATATCCTTATTATCACTAAAGGAATAAACTCCCAAATAGTTAGGGTTAGTTAATGCTTTCCAATGTGTTTTACTCACTTCTATCACTCCTTATAGTTCAGTTACTAATAATTCACTGTCATTAGTTGTCCTTGTAGCAATAAACTGCAATCCCTTATCCTTACACTTTTCATATAGCTTTTTACGGCTAATATCATCCAGTTTCTCTGCACCGTCAATAAGAATGATTTGAAGACCACTAGGGTTATGTATTGCAATGTCAACACATAATTCAAGTAATTCACCGTCGGAACGGTTGGAGATTGGCAATCCATTAATAAGTGGAATACCATCCTTAACTGTAAGTCCCTCAACCGGAAGTGTTGCAGTTTCAAGAATTTCTCCGGGAAGTTCCCTAGCTAACTCAATTTTCTCAGTATAAGCCTCTGAAACCTCTTTTAATTCAGCAATTTCAGACTGCATGGAAGTCATACGGAAATACTCATTAAGGTGTTTCATCATCTTTTCAGCCTCATTGATTTCATTTTGTAAATCATCAACAGGTGTAATAGGTAACGAAATAAACTGTTCTGCAACACCAATATCTGAGTCAAGTTTTGCCTTTGCAACATCATAGTTAGAATTAGCAATTTTAACCTTATCTTGTAGCTTATCGTCAATGGTTAATAGCTTATCTTCACAAGCCTTAATCTCTGCTTTTAGTCTTGCTATTGTGGAATTAAGGTTGTCCTTCTCATTTGCAATGACCTTTTCTGCTCCTGAAATTTCCATTTCTCTTGTAGCCTCAATACCACGCAACTTGTTATCATAACTATCCTTAAAGGCTCTTGCTCTTTCAATCTTGTTGTTTCTATCCCTAATTTTCATTAGTTCTTCATACTTTGATGACAGGTCATAATTCTTCCATTTTTCAGCTTGGTAATCAAATGGAATGTCCTTAGCAATATCCTCAACAAAGGCTTTCTTATTGCGAATTTCTCGGTTAATATCTTGCCTACTCTGAAAGTACACACCATTCTCTGATTGAATATCATTAAGAATTTGGAGAATATTCTGTTCATAGTCAACACCTTGTGGAATTTCTCCAAACTGTTCCTTAATCCAATTCATATCCCATTTAAAGTCTATTAAATCAAGGATAGCTCTGTTCTGTTCTTGCTTTGTCATCTGAGTAAACTCTACAGGATTAAGTTGTAGAGGTGTGATAATGGACTTTAGGAAAGTTTCGGGATTTGTTATTCTGTTACCATTTTCGTTAATGTTAATGGAATCAGCCTTGTTGGTTCTAGCCTTTCTGTCAATAGTTAAACCACTGTCTGTTTCAACAATGATTTCACCTTCATTCTCACCTTCTTTGATAATCCAATCACGATTGGAACGGTTGGTAAGACAATACCTAATGGCATCCAAAACAGATGTCTTACCTGCACCCTTTTGTCCTGTAATTTCAATGCTATTGCCATTAATCTGTTGTTCTGAGATACCAAACAGAGATTTTATTGTAATCTTGGAAGTTTTCATTTTTACTATTCCTTTCACTTATACACTTGACATTTTAGAAATTTTTCTCTAAAATGAAATTAGTTTACTTTAATATGTTCCGTAAGGAACACCTTTCTACCACTAAGGAATTGCCGTTTCTTAGTGGCTTTTATTTTTGGCATTAATTATATAATGATAAAAAAGATTTAATATAACCAGTCCACCCCCTAAAAGGTCACACAAATATTAAGAACTGCAGCTGCAATCCAATATGTTGCCATTTTGAAATCTTTACCTACTCCATAGACTATTGCAGCACCTACATCTAAGATAATCAACAATAGTGGAAAAATGTACTTTGTGTTCATACTTCTTGCCTTTCTTATTTACAATAGGCTTCTAACTCAGATGTAATCTCATCAAGAAAATAAACATACACCGACTTAGTAAACTGTTCTTCAAACTCATCAACAGTTTCGTCAATAACTATTGCAAATTTATAACCTTGAAAATGTGAGAAAAGCCAATTGTGAATATCCTCTAATTTGACATTTTTGCCCTTAAAAATAATAGGGTATCTGCCAAATCTGTCTGTAGCATCTTGTATAACTTTCATACTTCTTCACCCTCAACAATGTGTTCAACTTCTTCCGGTTTTGTGCCTAGTGCCTCTTCAAAGCACTTTGTTTGGAAATCATCCTTAGTTAGGCACAGGTTCTCCCTACTGTATGCCACCTTAAAATCGTCCATAATATAAGACAATATGCGAGGCAAAACATAGACCATACCAAAGTAGAGAAACGGGAGAAGTAAGAAACCACCATACTTTGACAGTAAATTGATATGTAGCACTAAGGAAACAATGATTGTAACCACTATTGATACTGCCAGTCCTACTGCTTTAATCTTTTCTTTCATTTTTCCTTTCCTCCATAATGTTTAGATGGTCAAATGACTCACCATCTAATCTTCTCAAAAGTCTTGCTATCTGATTTTGGTTTTCTCTAATCATTTCTAGCAAGTGCCTTTGTTCGTTCATCACTTCGTTCCAGCTATTCTGTAGCCACTTGGTATTATCTGTGTATGCCTTGTTCAGACAACCTATAACACCTAGGACTAGAAGTACAAATGCCAGTATAATAACTGCAATAGTGAAACTTCCCACTTTTTTCACTTCCTTTCTTTTGCCTAATTCAGTAGTGCTGAATCAGGATGGTTATTCACATAGTCAGTCATACCCTGACTTATTCTTGAACATATGCCACTTATGTAGCGTTGTTCTTGTTCTTTGGTCAGATGATTGGTCTTGTTGCCGTTGTGGTCCTTTTCTGCCCACAACACTTGCTTGCCACCATCATTAACCCATACCCTATAAGATAACTCTTTTGCCATTTCATCACCTCACTAAAAGTTATGTTGTGCCTTGATTGTCCTATTCTTTTAATTTTTTCACATTTTCAATAAAACTTTTCAAAATTCTTGTAATTTTCATCAAAAAGTTATAAAATGTAAGAGAAATGTTTAAAAGGAAGGAAGATATTATGTCAAAAAATGATATTCCTAATATTGACCCTGTTTCTAATATTCTTAATACTGAACAAGCTAAAAATCTTACTAATCCACCTTGCAAGTCTTTTGGTACTGCTTTAGGAGACCTATGCGATTTATGTTTTGGTGGTCTTCATGAAAAAGCTGAAAAAAGTAGGCTTATCCGTAAAAAGAATCTTGAAGAATTTAAAAAGACCCTAGCCGATAGTGTTGATAATATTCCTGAAGAAAATCAAATAGAACCTAAAGAATCTATCATCTTGCCGGCACTTGATACTTCAAAGTATTACCTTGATGAAAGAGAAATCAGAAACATGTTTGAAAAATTAATTGTGAATTCAATGGATAATCGTATGGCCACTAAAGTTCATCCTTCATTTGCAGAAATTATCAAACAAATGTCACCATTAGATGCTCAAAATCTCAAACTTTTTCAAACTAAAATTCAATATCCTATTCTACAATTAAAAATTGTTGATGATAAAAATCGCAGTAAATTGATTACTTCATACCTATTTATTAGTAATCCAAACTGTGATGATATAGATTTACAAAATGTTTCAATATCATCTCTTAGTAGATTAGGTTTAATAGAAACTATATATAGTGGGCATTTATCAAATGATGATTACTATAAACCATTTTTTGAAACACAATATTACAAATGCTTAAAAGAAGAATTTGATAAAATTAATCACTGCAAAGGAGAAAATAATAAGTTAGCATTCAATAAAGGATATGCACAAATCACTCCACTAGGAGAATCCTTTATTGATGTTTGTCTTTCTCCTTTGCCCAACGAATCAAATCCATAATATTATTTTCATAACTTGTCAAAAAGTCGTCTATTATCTTAAAGAAATGGACGGCTATTATTTTTGCAGTTATAAAACTTGCAATCAGTACAATAACTAATACAAGTAATATTATCCCGACTAGTTCCAAATTCTCACCTACTTTCATAAGTCCCAATTATGGGACAGTTGATTTGGTATAATTACTTGTGGGTAATTATAAAGTTGATAACAATGTTTCTTTTAGGAAACCATATCAGCAAAAAAAATTGACATAATTTCATCTTGATTTAATTCAAGAACCTTTGAAATTAAGGCAATTTCTGACTGTTTGAAGTCGGTATGCCCATTGATTCGAGAATACATAGTCTTTTTATCCATATTAATAAGCTTTGCCAACTGAGGAACAGATAAATTCTTTCTAGCAATTTCTGCTTTCAAGTTTGCTATGTTCATTGTGTCACACTCCTTTCTGTTTCCTTTAGGATACTTTTATTATAGCAAAATAAATTGCCTTGTCAACCCCTAAAGGAAACTTTTTTATTAATTTTTGAAAAAATAGTTGCTTTTTTGAAACTTCTATTATATAATCAAATTGTCAGATGACATATTTAAATATGGTAAAGGTAAATGACTATGGAAATAAGTAAATTAATAAGTGATAGAAGAAAAGAACTAGGACTTACTCTTGAAGAAGTTGGCAAAATCGTTGGAGTAAGTAAAAGTACAGTTAAAAAATGGGAAGATGGTTACATCTCCAATATGAAAAGAGATAAGATTGCTTTATTAGCTAAAGCATTAAAGCTAAATCCTGTTGTCTTAATCACTGGTGATGACACTACTGACGATACTACTTCACAAACTACAATAGACACCAGCAGTATTCAATATGCTGCATATCAAGAGTTAGAGGGTGAATCTGATGAAGTAGTTAAGGATGTTATCAATTTTATTAAGTTTAGAAAGTCACAGGAAAAGAATAACGAATAAAGGGATAATATGACACTTACCGAGGTATATAGAGAAATAGACAGAAATGGTATTGATGTGTACTACTTTCCTATGGAAAGCAATGCTAAAGGAATAGCCTTGCCGGATGGAAGTATTGCTATTGATACAGATAAAATCGAAAACGATATAGAAGAAAAAGAAGTTGCATATCACGAATGTGCACACATTAAAACAGGTAGTTTCTATAATTTACATTCCCCTTTCGACATTAAGGAAAAGCAAGAAAAAAGAGCTTGGAAAGAAACTATTATAACACTTGTACCACTTGATGAATTTACTGAGGCTATAAACAGTGGTATTACACAGTGTTGGGAACTTGCAGAACTGTTTGAAGTATCTGAGGGCCTTATGCAAAAAGCTATGGAAATGTACTACAATGTAGTTAATAATATAGAATAAAAAAACCTCAACTACCGTTTTGGTACTTGAGGCTATAAGGAGTGAGATAAATGGGTTTATTTGATACATTTAAAGGTAATCAGTATAAGAAAGAAGTAGAAATGCTACAAGCTAAAATTCAGGAACTTACTAGCACTTTTACTCCAGAAATGCGTCAGGCAGAAAACATACAAAATCTAATAAACAATTTACAAAATGAAGTTAATAACTTAAATAATGTTATAGCACAGAAAAACAGTGAAATTGCAAATCTAAACAATGTTGTCTTTGGCTTAAACAATGAGATACAAGATAAAAAGTCACAGATAATTAATCTTGATGAGGAGTCCATAATGCAAGATTTTGGACTTTATCAACCTATATATGATTTTGCTAATTCTGAAATGTATAAAGAAAGACTTACTTCAATTAGGCAAGAGCAAAAGGACATCATCAAAAATAACTGTGCAGTTACCGGAAATAAAAATTGGACTGTCAATGGTAGTAAAGCACAAGGTAATAAAATGGTAAAAGATATGCAAAAACTTTTGCTTAGAGCATTTAATAGTGAATGCGATGAGTTAATTAACAAGGTAAAATACAATACCTTTGATTCATCATTAAAAAGAATGCAGAAGTCTTGTGAGGCAATTTCCAAACTTGGTACTATAATGAGTGTTGCTATTACCTCACAATATTTCAATGCTAAGTATGAAGAACTTTGTCTTGCACTTGAATATAGAATGAAAAAGCAAGAAGAAAAAGAAGAACAAAAGGAAATTCGTGCTAGACTTCGTGAAGAGGCAAAACTCCAAAAAGAAATTGAAGAGGCTAGAAAGAAAGTTCTTAAAGAAAAGAGTCATTATGCAAACGCTTTAGAAAAATTAGAAACACAAATCGCTAAAGCTGATGGAAATGAAAAGGCTGAACTACTTAACAAAAAGGCTGAAATTGAAAGCCAACTTTCTGAAATTCAGAAATCTATTGAAAATATTGATTACAGAGAGGCTAATGCAAGAGCCGGTTATGTGTATGTAATATCAAACATTGGTGCTTTTGGCGAGAATGTTTATAAAATCGGTATGACTAGAAGACTTGAACCACAAGACAGAGTTGACGAACTTGGTGATGCCTCAGTACCATTCAAGTTTGATGTTCATGCAATGATTTTTTCTGATGATGCCCCTGCACTTGAGAATGCACTACATAAAGCTTTTGAAAACCGTAAAGTTAATATGGTTAATCCACGAAGAGAATTCTTCAATGTTACTCTTGATGAAATAGAAGAAGTAGTTAAGCAGAATTTTGACAAAACTGTTGAGTTCACTCGCTTTGCACCAGCTGAACAGTATAGAGAGTCTTTGAAGATTAAAGAATGCTTACAACAAAAATAGTTCTATAAAATTAAGGGAGTAGCAAAATGCGACTCCCTAACAAGAGAAAAAGCACTACCTTGATGGGAACAAGATAGTGCTTATATGAAAGTAAAGAGTGGTTGTTTCACTTTCAGTATGATTATAATATATTTTGGCATATTATGTCAATACTAGGAGTGAAAAAAATGGCAACAAAAACAATTAAAAAAACCGTATATTTTTACAAAACAATTCCAGACTATTCTCTTTTTTCAAATAAGATAGATGATCCATCTATGCTTCAAAGCATGTTTAGAAAATGCTTTCCACAATTAGGAGAATATCGTTCTAAAGATATGAAAATTGGAATTGAAATTATTTCATCTGATGAAAATCACTTATTTGGAAGATTTCTTAAAGAGGACGAACCAAAAGATGAATTTTTAAAATTAAAAGTAATAAACAATGATAACAAAGAAGATCTTAATCAAAATGTTATTTTTGAATACTTTTCTTTCTTTTACATTGATATTAACAAGTGCATCACCTCAATTATTTCAAGCATACATTCTGGAAAATTTACTAAAATGATTAATCAATTTTTGCTTCAAGAAAATTTTCACATTGGATTTATTCCTTATTCCATAACTTCTTTAGATGACGCATTAAAAAAATTTAAAAAAGTTAAAGGCATAGAATATGTATGTAATCCATCAACATCAAAAGAAACATTTAGAAGTTTGAACCAATATCAAGAAACAGAATCGGCTGAGGCTGATAAAGTGACAATATCAGTCAAATTTAAACATACAGGACCTCAATTCATCAATGACTTGAATAAGATTGAAAGTGAAAAGGGAAAATATTTAAAATACAAAATATCTGGTGAATCAGATGATGGTACAGAACAATTTTTTGATATTTTATCAAAAACATTTTACAGAAGTGCACCTATTGAAATTCAAGGTAACCCAGAAGAAAATATTAATTTTATAAAAAGAAAGTTTCAACAAGAAATTGAATTGTTGTATAAAGAAATAAATTCATGATTTCTGTTTTGTTATTAAGTGATATATATAGTACATAGAAACTAGTACTTCTAAACAACCAGCTATAAAGCAATATATTCCTATTATATTTAAAATTTCTAAATTACATATCCAAGATATAATAGGTACCATAAAAAATATAGTTCCAAACAAAATATTTTTTACGAATATTTTGTGATGTTCATGTTTTATAAACCACATTTTAAATTTACTGTCTAGAGGTAAAGAAAGATATATTGTTGCAGCTGTTAATAAAAATCCTATAAAAGTACCGGAAATGCCAGCCAAATTACTCATATTTGAGCTTTGTGATATAAAAGTTTCAAATAATTTAAAGTTTGACAAGCAGTCAATAATTATTATCACAACTATCGGGAACAAAACAGATAAATATATATACTTAAATATTATTATATTTAGTAAATGTAAAATTTTGTTTTTCATATTATCACCCTATATTAATTATATTACATATGATTAATAATTACTATGCAATTCTTATTTTTATCACAGAAGGAGGAATTTTAATGTCTTTTTCTTACAACCTTAGAGCATATAGGCTAAAAAACAAACTAACTCAAGTTGAGTTAGGAAGTATGTTGCATTTAAGCAGAAGTGCAATATCAAATTACGAACAAGGGAAAATGGAACCATCCATAGACACTATTATCAACATTTCAGAGATTTTCAAGGTATCTACTGATGAACTACTAAAGAGTTAAAGGTGATAAAATGAACAATTATATTTTAATAGCCGGAGTTAATGGTACAGGCAAATCAAGTTTAAGAGGTGTGCTAGAAGGTCAGAATGTTCTTCTAGGTCACATTATTGATGCAGATGTTATTGCAAAGGAAAACAACTTTGACAACATTAAGGCAGGTAAAAAAGCAATAGAAGAAATTGACTACTGCCTAGACAATAATATTTCTTTCACACAAGAAACTACTCTTGCCGGTCATAGAACTGTACGAACCATTAAACAAGCTAGAAAGCAAGGCTACTATGTTACAATGTACTATGTTGGTCTTAATTCAATGGAAGAAAGCATAAATCGTATTGCTAACAGAGTTAGAAAGGGTGGTCACAACATTCCTTCTGATGATGTTAAACGAAGATTTGACAAAAGAATTAAGTCACTTGGCTCCGTACTTCCACTTTGTGATGAAGTTATCTTTTATGATAACGAAAACGGCTTTGTAAAAGTAGCCGAAATCAAAAATAATAAATTCCAATATTCCAACGGTTATAAACCACAATGGATTGTGGACTATAAAGAGGCTTTAAAATTATAATTTAATGATTTATTTATTGATTTTTTTGTACTCGTATGTTAATATTTTATTGTTTCGAGGTTTAAAATGCTATATTTTTACATTCGAAAGAATATTTATACTAGTCTTGCGTACAATAAATACATATTTTTGATAGGGTGATTATTATGTATGAATCTTTATATAAACTTTTCTACATTGATAAAGATTTATATGAACAAGTATATAACGAAAGAATTAAGTCAAAAAATACTTTTTTCCTAGATTTTGAAATCAAAGGCAACAAACTTTTTTATTTAGAGGACCCTGAGCTACTAAAAAAAATTATTTCAATCGAAGTAATGGATAAAAAAATACAAGAACTTGTGCAATTTCTTCCAAAACTTTCTATAAATCAATTCAGTAGAAGATGTTTAATAGATGAAATCATAATGTCTAATAAAATAGAACGAGTTTATAGTACAAGGCGTGAAATTGATGATATTATCAGCGAAATTAATACTAATTCAAATAAAAGATTTAAAGGACTTGTAAATAAATATATTCTTCTTTTTGATAAAGAAAATATCAAAATAGAAGAACCAAAGGACATAAGAGAAATATATAATGAATTGGCTTTACCGGAAATCATTGAAGATGATCCTGAAAATGCTCCTGATGGTGTTCTTTTTAGAAAAGAAAGTGTTAGTGTGCAGTCTGAAACTGGAAAAATAATTCATAACGGTTTAGCACCTGAAAGCAAAATAATTGAAGCATTGCAAAAAGCCATCAACCTTTTACAAAACGATGACATTCTACCTTTGATAAGGATAGGAATTTTTCATTATCTATTTGGATATATACATCCTTTTTATGATGGAAATGGTAGAACCTCAAGGTTTATAAGTAGTTATTTACTAACAAAATGTCTGCAACCTATAATTGGTTTTAGAATATCATATACAATTAAAGAAAATCTAAAAAGTTACTATGAGGCTTTTAAAATTTGTAATGATCCTAGAAACAAAGGTGACATAACACCTTTTCTATTTATGTTTGTAGATATAGTTGAAGAGTCCATGACACAACTATATAATGCTTTGAATAATCGTAAAAATTTATTAATCTATTATAGTGATGCAATACCATATTTCTATAAAGGATTAGATAAGAAATATGACAATATTTATTATCAATTAGTACAGGCAACACTTTTTTCAGAAAATGGTATCACAATAAAAGAATTAATGGTTACAAATGAATTAAGTAAATCTACAATAATTAGTAGGTTAAATGAAATAAAAAAATCTGAAATATTAATTGAGAAAAAAATAGGAAAATCAAATTATTATAATTTAGATTTAGAGAAGGTTGACCAAATAATAGAAAGTAACAAATAAAAAAAATCGCCCTCTAGTGCTGGAACACTAGAGAGCGACACCATTACACAGGGTGCAATGATACATCAAAATGCAAGTAATATTGTATCATACCCTTGTAAATTTTTCAATATAATTTACAAGGGATTTTTGCACCCTTTTTTAGATAAGAGAGGAGCAAAATAAATGGATGATTTAAAAATCGCAGCTGCTTACATCAGAGTTAGCACAGATGATCAGACAGAGCTTTCACCGGATAGCCAAATTAAAGTTGTTAGAGAATTTGCAAAACAAAAAGGCTACTTGATACCTAAAGAATATATTTTTCGTGATGACGGTATCTCCGGTAGAAAGGCAAGCAAGCGACCTGAGTTTAACCATATGATAGCAGTAGCTAAACAAACCCCTTCCCCATTCTCTGCAATTATGGTGTGGAAGTTTAGCCGATTTGCGAGAAATCAGGAGGAGGCTATATTCTATAAGGGTATGTTGAAAAAGCGTGGTATTGATGTTATCAGCACATCAGAACCTATCATAGATGGTCCTTTTGGTAGTCTGATAGAGAGAATTATTGAATGGTTTGATGAATACTACTCTATCAACCTATCCACAGAAGTTAAACGAGGAATGACGGAAAAGGTTAGCAGAGGTGGTGCAGTATCTATACCGGCATTTGGATATGATATTGTTGATAAGAAGTATCAAGTCAACCCTATCAATGCTCCTATTGTTCAAAGAATTTTCATCAAGTACCTTAATGGTGTTGGATGCAGAGCAATAGCCAATGAACTGAATGACCTAGGCATTAAGACAACTAGAGGTAATAACTGGGAAAACAGAACCATTGAATACATTTTGCGTAATCCGGTTTACATAGGCAAAATTCGTTGGAACCCTAAGCGAAGAACCAGGAGAAATTATGATGATAAAGATATAATGATTGTTGATGGTATTCATCAGACTATTATAGATACTGACCTATTTGATAAGGTCCAGAAGAAGTTAGACGAAAACAAAGCAAAATACAGACCCTACATTACTGACAGACAAAATGGTAAGGAATATATGCTTAAAGGTCTTGTTAAGTGTTCTAACTGTGGTGCTACAATGTCAATGTCTTGCAATGGTTTGCAGTGCATAAAATACACTCATGGCACTTGTAAGGTATCACACTACATTCAGCTTAATAAACTAAATGAAGTTGTTATTAATGCTATTGATGATACTTTAAAGAGTGGTGACTTTCAGCTAAAGCCAAAAGAACAACCACACGAAGAACCACAAGAACTGAACATTGATTTTATGATAGAAAAAGAAAATACAAAGTTAAGAAGAATTAAAGAGGCCTATGAGGAAGGTGTTTATAACCTTGCTGAATTTAAGCAGAGGAAAGAGTTAATTGAAAGCAAGATACATTCATTACAAAAGCAAAATAAACCACCAGAGCCTAAGTCAGACCACCTTTTAGCGAAGAAAAAACTAATGAGCAGAAGAAAAGAAATTATCTCTACTCTTAAAAGTAAGTCAACTCCTGAAGTGGAAAAAAACGCATTGCTATGCACTTTTATTGATAAAATCATCTTCAATCGTTCCCTATCTTCCGTTGAGTTATTTTTCTGTTTTTGAATTATAACTTTTGGGATATGGGGGACCTGATGGTGAGCTCGGTGCATCACTTAGATATTTAAGTCAGAGGTACACAATGCCGTTCCCTGAACTTCAAGCAACACTTACCGACATAGGTACAGAAGAACTTGGTCACCTTGAAATGATAGGCACTATTGTTTATCAGCTAACTAAAGACTTAACAGAAGACCAATTAAAAGATGCTGGATTTGATGCTTATTTTGTTGACCATACAACCGGTGTTTATCCTTGTGACGCAAATGGTACACCATATACAACAGCGTCAATGCAAGTAAAAGGTGACGCAATAACCGACTTGCATGAAGATATGGCAGCAGAGCAAAAGGCTAGGTCAACATATGACAACATACTAAGATTTTGTGATGATCCGGATGTTATTGACCCGATTAGGTTCTTACGAGAAAGAGAGGTTGTACACTATCAGCGATTTGGTGAAAACCTACGAATACTAACTGACCGACTTGACTGTAAAAACTTCTATGCCTTTAACCCTGAATTTGACAAAAACTGTTTAAAGAAAAACAGAAAATGATTATATATACAAATAACCCCTCACAGTTGTGAGGGGCTTTGTATTTCATAATCTAATTGAATACTTTATTTACTGAGATTGTTCTTCTTTTAGACTTTTTATTTATTGGTTTACGTAAACCAAAATATTCAAGTACAACACTAAAGCGAACTGACAACAATGTTATTCTATTAAAGACACACAAAATAGAACTATTATCAGTTTTACTTTAGTTTGCACATTTATTTGTTGTTTACTTGGTTAACTAAGTTTTAATCAGCGATAATTAAAATCTTAAATTATTCACCATAGTAAGCCTTTAGATACATTTCCTTAATTTCTGAGATTAATGGGTATCTTGGGTTAGCACCTGTACACTGGTCATCGAATGCATCTTCACACATACTGTCTAGTGTTTCTAGGAACTTATCTTCTTCAACGCCGTAATCCTTGATTGTCTTCTTAATGCCAACTCTTTCCTTTAGCTCGTCAATCATCTTGATTAGGTTTTCTACCTTTTCTTCATCATTCTTACCCTTTACGCCTAGGTATTCACCGAATTCAGCATATCTTCTCATTGTGTGTGGGTAAGCATACTGGCTGAATGTACCCATCTTTCTTGGACATTCTGCAGCATTGAATCTGATTACTAGGTCGATTAGTAGAGCATTTGCAATACCGTGTGGTAGGTGATGGTAAGCACCTAGCTTATGAGCCATTGAGTGACATACACCTAGGAATGCATTTGCGAATGCCATACCTGCCATTGTAGCTGCGTTAGCCATCTTTTCTCTTGCTACAGGTTCGTTAGGACCGTTATCGTAACATGTTGGTAGGTATTCAAAGATTGTCTTAGCAGCCTTTAGAGCTAGACCATCTGAATAATCTGTTGCCATAATTGATGCATAAGCTTCCAGAGCATGTGTTAGTGCGTCAACACCTGATGCAGCTGTTAGACCCTTAGGAGCTGTCATATGCATATCTGTATCAACAATAGCCATCTTTGGTAGTAGCTGATAGTCAGCTAGTGGGTACTTAATACCACTCTTTTCATCTGTGATAACTGCGAATGGAGTTACTTCTGAACCTGTACCTGCTGATGTTGGTACTGCGATGAAGTAAGCCTTCTTGCCCATTTCAGGGAATGTGTAAACTCTCTTACGGATGTCGATATATCTCATAGCCATATCCATAAAGTCTACTTCAGGATGTTCATACATTACCCACATAATCTTACCGGCATCCATTGCTGAACCACCACCGATTGCGATAATACAATCAGGTTCGAATGCTGTCATCTGCTTTGCACCTTCCTTAGCACAAGCAAGTGTTGGGTCCGGAGCAACATCAAAGAATGTTGTATGAACAATGCCCATTTCGTCTAGCTTATCTGTTACAATCTTTGTGTAACCATTCTTGTATAGGAACTGGTCTGTTACGATGAATACTCTCTTCTTACCCATAACATCTTTTAGTTCCTGTAGTGCTACTGGTAGGCAGCCTTTCTTCATATATACCTTTTCAGGTGCTCTGAACCAAAGCATATTTTCCCTTCTCTCTGCTACTGTCTTAATGTTAATTAAGTGCTTAACGCCAACGTTTTCTGATAC